>Ga0153932_1000105_pt1 | contig 46752 bp, 45 predicted proteins | sample TSNJ016MetaG_FD_102273 | JGI IMG/M metagenome (GOLD analysis project Ga0153932, IMG submission 102273) | Attine ant fungus gardens microbial communities from New Jersey, USA - TSNJ016 MetaG | ecosystem: Host-associated > Fungi > Mycelium > Unclassified | place: USA: New Jersey, Wharton State...
GATCGACGTGTCCAGACAAACGAGCGGCCCGCCAGACGGGAGTGGCCGCATGAGGACGCTGCGTTTTTTGCAATTCTTTTTCAGGCGAATTTTTATGTCCTTCCCGAAAAAGCGTAGACGCGCGAAGGTCGACGGCGATGAGTCCTTCCTCGCCGTGCTCAGGCATTTCAAGCCGTTCGGCCAACTCGATACGAAGATCGCACGTGCTCGCGCCCAGGATGAACCGGTGTTGTATGCACATGTCCTGCCGGGGCTCGATGTACTTCTTTGCAGCGTGCGGGGTGCGCAACCGCCCTATCCAGCAGTGGAGGAATTGCACCGGCGGTGTATTGAGTGCATCACCAATGCGTTGGAACAACCGATCGATGGGCTCGAGAATGGCGGGTATTGGTATGAGGCTAATGGGTTCGGAATTCTGGTCTTTGCCAGCCGGGCCCGAACGCAGATTTTGAGCGAGTTTGGTGCGACCGCGAGTTCGCGGGTTAGACGTGGGGCCCGCAGGCAGGATGCGGGGGATGCGGCTTCGAGGTTGAGGTAGGGCGGGGTCGGGGTTTGTGCCGGGTTGTTGCTTTTCAGGTCTTCGCGCGTTCCGTCCTGGCTGATCTTTTTCGCACTATTGGCCACTGTGCGTGGCGGCACTTCATTTCTTTTTCCAACGGCGAAAAAGAAACGAAGCAAAGAAAACGCCTCTCAACCGCTAATTCTTAAGTGTCCCAAGCGTGCAGTGACAACTGTTTGGTACTTCACAAGAACGCTCGACGCCGCAATCAAGAACACTTGAAACCCTCCCCCTCCGTCAACAGATACCCACACGCTTCGCCACCAGTGCCTGTGGCAGTCAAATCGGAAACCCGTATTGCGCGTATCAGCATGAGCGCAATAATGTAGACAGCGACGACCCTGCGTCTTGGCATTGTGTCCGCGCTGCCTAGGCTCAAGACTTGCTGCAACACTTCTGAGCAACTTAGGCCCCGCGCAGCGGACTGCTAAACAGAACCGGGAGAATCCATGACCGATCACGTCTACAAACAAATCGAGCTGACAGGCTCCTCCACCCAATCCAGCGACGACGCCGTGCGCGTTGCGCTCGAAAAAGCATCGAAGACACTTCGCAACCTTCACTGGTTCCAGGTCACCGAGACCCGCGGCCAGATCGAAAACGGCAAGGTCGCCTACTGGCAAGTCACGCTTAAAGTTGGACTGCGAATCGACGATTAAGATTAATCGCGACGCAGACAACAAAGGCCGCGCTCACACCAGAGCGCGGCCTTTTCATATGACGTTCATACCGACCGGCGACTTATTTCGGCAACGTACCGTCCACGCCCTCAACGTACCAGTTGATTCGCTGCAGTTCCGGATCGCTCAGGTTCTTGCCGGCTTCGATCTTTACCGCACCGGCCTGATCCTTCACAGGTCCCATGAAGACATCCCATTTGCCGCTTTGCAATTCTTCGCGCTTCGCCTGAACCGCCTGCATCGCTTTCGCCGGGACAACGGCCGTATTCATGTCTTCAATATCGACCGCCTTTTGCGGCATGCCCAGCCACACCGGATCGGTCTTGACCTTACCCGCCAGAAGCTCCTCAACCATCATGTTGTAGTACACGCCCCAGTGCGATACCACCGACCCCAGATGCGCGCTCGGACCGAACTTCTTCATGTTCGAATCCCAGCCAAATGCATAAACCTTCTTCTCAGCGGCCGTGGCGAGCGTCGCGTTCGAATCGGTGTTTTGCAACAGGACATCGGCACCCTGTCCAATCAGCGTTTCGGCTGCCTGCTTTTCCTTGCCCGGGTCGAACCAGCTATTGATCCAGATGACCTTCGTGTGGATCTTCGGGTTCACCGATCGCGCGCCCAGCGTGTACGCGTTGATGTTGCGGATCACCTCGGGAATCGGCACCGACGCAACGAAGCCCAACGTGTTCGTCTTTGTCACGTAACCGGCAGCCACACCCGCGAGGTATGCGCCCTGATACATGCGGTTGTCGTAGACGCCGAAATTCTTGGCCTTCTTATAGCCCGTCGCGGTCAGGAACGTAATGTCCGGATAATCGCGCGCCACTTTCAGTTCGAAATCCTGATAACCAAAGCTCGTACCCAGGATCACCTTGTTGCCCTTCGCCGCCAGGTCGCGAAACACGCGCTCGGAGTCCGCCGATTCCGGGACGTTTTCCACTCGCGTGATCTTGATCTTGTTGCCGTATTTGGCTTCGATCTCCTTCGTGCCGGCATCGTGCGCAAAGGTCCAGCCTGCATCGCCTGGATTGGAGAGGTAGACGAACGCAATGCCGGGTGCATCGGCGGCCTGCGCCGGGGCGGTCACCATCGTGGCGGAGAGCGCGAGCATCGTGCCCACGGCGCCTGCCGCGCCCAACGTATTCAGCCAGCTTTTCTTCATCGTGATTCTCCTGTCGATGTTGTTTATAAATCGTGGTGCAAAAATGGGATGGCAAGCACCCTTAGCTCGCCGCGAAAAACGGCTTGCCGAGCGAGGCAGGAGCGTTGAGCTTGATCGTGTTCGGATTGCGCGAGATCAGCACCAGCACGACGATGGTCGCAAGGTACGGCAGCATCGCGAGAAACTGTGTCGGAATCGGCACGCCGATCGCCTGTGCATAGAACTGCAGGGCCATCACGGCGCCGAACAGCAACGCGCCGATCAGCAACCTGCCCGGCCGCCACGTCGCGAACACGACCAGCGCGAGCGCAATCCAGCCGCGCCCGGAGGTCAACTGTTCCTGCCACAAATGCAGGTAGACGATCGAATAATAACCGCCGGCAATGCCCGCCATGCCGCCGCCGAAAAGCGTCGCTGCGTAACGCACGCCGACCACGGGGAACCCGACCGAGTGCGCAACCGACGGCGACTCGCCGACCGAGCGCAGCACGAGCCCGGCGCGCGTCTTGTACAGAAACCAGCCGATCACGCCGAACATGATGAACGCGAGATAACCGAGCGGCGTCAGCATGAAAAACGCCGGTCCGATGACGGGAATGGAAGCGAGACCAGGTATCGGCAATACGTCGATGGAAGCTCGCACCGCCGCCGACGTATAAGGCTTGCCGATATACGCCGAAAACCCGATGCCGAAGATCGTCAGCGACAAACCCGTGGCGACCTGATTAGCGAGCATGGTGATGGTGAGGAACGCGAACACGAGCGACATCAGTACGCCCGCGACGATCGCGCCCATGATCCCGAGCCACGGATTGCCGGTGATCGCGGTGACGGCATATCCGGTGACGGCGCCCATCAGCATCATGCCTTCCACGCCGAGATTCAAAACGCCCGACTTCTCCGCGACAAGCTCGCCCGCGCCGGCGAACATCAGCGGAATGGCCGCGACAACGGCGCTCGATGCAAGCGAACTGGCTTGATTGATGTCCATATGCTTTTATCGACTTATTTATGAATGCGCGTGCGCGACGACCCGGCGGCGCACGCGATAGTTGACGAACAAATCCGCGCCCAAGAGGCAAAACAGCAGCAAGCCCTGGAACACGCCGGCGAGCGCTTGCGGCAATTGCAGCGACGTCTGCACCGCTTCGCCACCGAGATACAGCAGCGCCATAAGAAGACTCGCCAGCACGATCCCGACAGGATGCAAGCGCCCGACAAACACCACGATGATCGCCGTAAAGCCGTACCCTGGTGACCACCCGGCCTGCAACTGGCCGATCGGCCCGGCGACCTCGCCCATGCCGGCCAGACCGGCGAGACCACCGCTCAGCAGCAGTGAAGTCCAGATGGCTTTTTTATCGGAGAAACCGGCGTAGCGGGCGGCGAGCGGCGCGAGACCGCCCACGTTCATCCGGTATCCTGCGAAGCTTTTCCTCATGAACAACCATACGAGCGGAATCGCAATCACCGTCAGGAACACCGATGCGTTGATCCGCGTTCCCTTCAGCCACGCCCAGCCCCAGTCGCTGTAGAGACGTGGGAATTGGGCGGCATCGCTGAACATGGCCGAGATGGGGAAATTCATGCCTTCCGGATCTCGCCACGGACCGCTCACCAGATAGATCAGCAATTGCGTCGCAACGTACGTGAGCATCAGGCTCGTCAGGATTTCGTTGGTGTTGAAACGGCTCTTGAGCAACGCGGGGATCGCCGCCCAGACCATGCCGCCGATCACCCCGCCAATCATCATCAGCGGGAGGATCCACCAGCCGGTTGCATCGGGGAGATGAATCGCGATGCCGCCCGCGACGATCCCGCCGAGCAGCATCTGCCCTTCCGCGCCGATGTTCCAGACGTTCGCCCTGTAGCCAACAGCAAGCCCGAGCGCGATCAGACACAAGGGCGACGCTTTCAGGACAAGCTCGGACCAGCCATTCACGTTCGACAACGGTTCGATGAAAAACCCGTGCATCGCGCGCAAGGGGTCTTGTCCAACTAGCGTAAAAATCAGGAAGCCGATGATCAGCGTCAGCACGGCAGCAACCACCGGCACCGCGAGTTGCATGGCGCGCGACGGCGTAGGCCGCGCTTCGAGTCGGTACGGAAAATTCATGATGTCGATGCCGTGGTGTCGAGGGCGGCGGGTTCGGCGCGGTTGCCATCGAAGAGACCCGCCATGAAGAGGCCGATTTCTTCTGCGTTGGTGAGGCCGGTTTCGCGAACCGGAGAAAGTTTGCCGCGGGCAAGGACGGCGAGGCGGTCGCAGATATCGAAGAGCTCTTCCAGTTCCTCCGATATCACCAGGATCGCCACGCCGCGCGCGGCCAGATCGAGCAATTGCTGCCTGATGAAGCCGGCTGCGCCGACATCGACGCCCCATGTCGGTTGCGCGACGACAAGCACCTTCGGCTCCTGCAGGATCTCGCGGCCCACGATGAACTTCTGCAAGTTGCCGCCGGACAGGCTTTGCGCGAGCGCGCCGTTGCCGCCGCAGCGGACATCGAAGGCGCTGATGCAACGGTCGGCGAACGCGCGCATGGACTTCGTGCTGATCCAGCCGCCCCGCACCATATGTTCGCGATGCCCGGTCAACAGCGCGTTTTCCGCGAGTGACATGGCCGGCACCGCGCCGCGTCCAAGCCGCTCTTCGGGCACGAAGGCGAAGCCGAGCGCACGCCGGCCACCGGCGCTGTAGCGCGCGGCTGGCTGGCCCACGATAGTGATCGCATCGGGCGCGATGTGTTTATCGCGGATTTCGCCCGAAAGCGCGGCAAGCAACTCGGCTTGTCCATTCCCCGACACCCCAGCGATGCCGAAAATTTCTCCTGCATGCACGGAGAACGAAACGTCCTTGAGCGACGTGCCGAACGGATCGGCACTCGTGACCGACAAATTCTTTACCGCCAGTTTCACCTCGCCCGGCGTGTGTTCGCGCCGCGTGTAGTCCGGCAGCGAGTGGCCGACCATCAATTGCGCGAGCGATGCGTGCGTTTCCTTTCTTGGATCGACACTGCCCGTCACACGGCCGCCGCGCATCACCGTCGCGGTCTGGCACAGCGCCTGGATTTCATCGAGCTTGTGACTGATGTAGAGAATGCTGCAGCCTTCGGACGCAAGTCTTCTGAGCACCGTAAAGAGCTTCTTCACCGCTTGCGGCGTCAACACGGACGTCGGTTCGTCCATGATCAAGAGCCGCGGGTTCTGCAACAGGCACCGGACGATCTCGACGCGCTGCCGTTCGCCTACCGCCAGGCTATGCACGTGGCGCTGCGGATCGACATCGAGTCCGTAGTCCGCCGACACCTCGCGGATGCGTTTGCTCAAGGTCTTGAGATCGAATTTATCGTCGAGCGCGAGCGCAATGTTCTCGCCGACGGTCAGCGTATCGAAGAGCGAAAAGTGCTGGAACACCATGCCGATACCCAGCTTTCGCGCCGCAGCCGGACTGCCGATCTCGACCGTCTCGCCGTTCCACTGAATCTCGCCTTCGTCTGGCCGCACGGCGCCGTAGATGATTTTCATCAACGTCGATTTACCGGCGCCGTTCTCGCCGAGCACGGCGTGGATTTCACCGGGTTCGACGACGAGCGTGACGTCGTCGTTCGCCTTGACGGCGGGATATTGCTTGCTGATGCCGCGTAGCGCGAGGCGCGGAACACGCGCACCGCCCGGCTGAATGGAAGAGGAAATAGCGTCGCCCATATGGACTCAGAAAGTGCGGAAATTGCGCAAAACCGGGGTAACCGGTCAGGCAGCAACGGAAACAAGCAGTCTGCGAGGAAAAGATACCCAAAATGGTGCGGGGCGTCGATTGCTCAAAATAGTGCGCGTGATAACACCACGTTGAAGTCACTTCCAAGCAACAAACGGCTGTTGCAAAGCTTGCAACGAACTTGCTTTCGGGTATGTCTGTCTTGACGCCATGAATGTGTCATATTAAAAACAATATGTCCCGCACCTTGGTCTATCAGCTAGACCGTATATTGGAGAGAACATGAGTCAGCAACGCGAAGCAATCGATACTTACTTGTTACGCGTCCTGCACACCCTTCTCATGGAACGCAGCGTCACACGCGCGGCCGTGAAGTTGAATCAGTCGCAACCCGCCATCAGCGCGGCGCTCCGGCGTCTGCGCGATATCACCGGAGATCCGCTGCTCGTGCGCGGCAAAGCAGGCATGGTCCCGACCGAATACGGTCTGCGCCTGCTCGAACCCACGCAAAACGCACTGCGCGAGATCGAACGCATCAAGGTCCAGCAACATAATTTCGAACCGTCGACTTCGGTGCGGTGTTATCGGATTGGCTGTCCTGATTACCTGAACGTGTTGTTCGTGCCCACCGTGGTCGAGCGCTTTCGCATTGCTGCGCCCAACGCCACGCTCGAATTTCATTCGCTCGGTCCCGCTTTCGACTACGAACTCGCGCTGGAGGAAGGCAAGCTCGACATCGTTGTGGGCAACTGGCCCGAGCCGCCAGAACAACTGCATCTCTCGAATCTTTTTGTCGACAAGATCGTGTGCCTTGTCAGTTCCAATCATCCGTTTGCGCGTCGCGGCGCGCTCACACTCGACCAGTACCTCAACGCGCCGCATCTCGCGCCCACGCCTTATTCCGTGGGCCAGCGCGGTGCGATCGATGTCCATCTGGCACGCGAGCGCCTCAAGCGCCATGTGGTCGTCACCCTGCCCTACTTCAATCTCGCGCCGTACGTGCTGATCAAGTCGGACCTCGTGTTCACGACCACCCGCCTTTTTGCGGATCACTACGCGAAGTTCCTGCCGCTGACCGTGGTGCCCGCCCCGCTCGATTTCCCGCCAATGCAGTATTACCAGTTGTGGCACGAGCGCTGCCATTACTCCGACGAAGTACGGTGGCTGCGTCACCTGGTCGCCGATGCCACGCGCTCGCTGATCGATGTTCCCTGATCCTTGCCCGAGCCCCTAGCGGGCCATTTCCATCAGCTTTCCCGCCAGCCGGTTATGACGCTCGACGATCGGACCCAGATCGACGGTCGTCAACTGACCGTGACGCACGACCACCTTTCCATCGATGACACTCGTCGCCACCTGCGACGGCGCGCAGAAAACCAGCGCCGCGACGGGATCGTGCAGCGCGCCGGCGAAAGCGTGATGGCTTAGATCGAACGACACGAAATCCGCGGCCATGCCCGGCGCCAACGCGCCGATATCGTCGCGGCCCAGTACTTTTGCGCCGCCAAGCGTGGCGATCTCCAGGGCTTCGCGTGCGCCCATGGCGTCGGGACCAAACCCCACGCGCTGCAATAACATGGCTTGCCGTACTTCGGCGACCATCTGTGCGCCATCATTCGATGCCGATCCATCCACGCCGATGCCCACGCTCACGCCGGCATCACGCATCGCACGAATTGGCGCAATGCCCGATGCCAGCCGCATGTTCGAACACGGACAGTGCGCCACGCCCGTCCCGGTGCGTCCAAACAATTCGATACCCGCGCGGTCGAGCTGCACACAATGCGCGTGCCACACATCCGGTCCGACCCAGCCCAGATCCTCCGCGTATTCGGCCGGCGACATGCCGAACTTCTCGCGGCTGTACGTGACGTCATTCACGTTCTCGGCGAGATGCGTGTGCATCGATACCCCATACTCCCGCGCCAGTACAGCCGAATCGCGCATCAACTCGCGGCTCACTGAAAACGGCGAGCATGGCGCCACGACGACGCGCAGCATCGCGTAACGGCCTGTGTCGTTATATGTCTCGATCAGGCGCTGCGTGTCTTTCAGGATCGCGTCTTCTTTCTCGACCACCGAATCCGGCGGCAATCCGCCGTCTTTTTGCCCGACGCTCATGCTGCCGCGCGCCGCATGAAACCGCATGCCGATCTGCTGCGCCGACGCAATGCTGTCATCGAGCCGCGCGCCGTTCGGATAAATGTAGAGGTGATCGCTCGACGTCGTGCAGCCCGAGAGCAGCAACTCGGCCATGGCGGTGAGCGTCGACACCTCGATCATTTCCGGCGTCAGGTTCGCCCAGATTTTGTAGAGGCTCGTGAGCCAGCCGAACAACTCGGCGTTCTGCGCTGCCGGCACGGCCCGCGTCAGGCTCTGGTACATATGGTGATGCGTGTTGACGAGACCCGGAATCACCAGATGGCCCGCCATGTCCAGCACTTCGTCTGCGTCCTGCGGCAACTCGCTCGTCGGCCCAACGGCCACGATCCGGTTGCCTTCGATAAACAATCCGCCGTCGCGAATCTCACGCCGTGCGTCGTCCATGGTCACGAGCACCTGCGCATTCTTTACCAGCAAGGTTTTTTGCTTCTGTTGCATATTGATCTCCGCTGCTTCACTGTTTTCCGAGGGCGCGAAGATAACACTCGACTTCGCGTATTCACCCGGTTACCCAGCGTCGATCGCCGTCTTCGGGATGCCAGCCAGCCGCGCTGTGCAAGGCCTCACTGTCACAAGCCAAAAAGCCCCTGACAATGCGAACGCCGCCATAGTTGTCTTCACAGACTCAATATGATGGTGAATTTTGGCGCAGGTAGCATCGGCGGGAAGCGATGAAAAAGGGTTGGAACGCATGGCCGTTCTCGCCCGCAATGCAGGGTTTTCGCTCATGTGCTGCGGATTATCTTGCTTATCGCGGGCGTTATGATCACGGCAACTTTTTACAATGCTGAACACGGCGCGCATCCACTCACGCCGACGGGTATGTAGCCACGATTGTGGAGCCTCGATCCGCCGCTGAAGTCTGTTCCAGACGGTTCGATGCGCAGCCGCTCCTCGCACACTACAAGGACAACGCGAATGGGCAAGCTAACAACCCACGTACTCGATACCGCGCACGGCCGTCCCGGCGCCGGCATCAAAGTCGAACTCTTCGTTCTTGCCGGTGAAACCCGGCGTTCACTTCTCACCACCCAAACCAACTCCGACGGGCGTTGCGACGCTCCGTTGCTTCAGGACGGTGCATTCGTCACAGGCGAATACGAGCTCGTGTTCCACGCAGGCGATTATTTCGCTGCCAGTGGCGTAACGCTGCCCGAGCCACGATTCGTGGATCGCGTGGTGCTGCGTTTCGGTGTGGCCGATGCCACCTCGCACTATCACGTGCCGCTGCTTGTATCGCCATGGGCTTACAGCACGTATCGCGGAAGCTGAGGTTGATCGGAGTTTTGCTCAAGAGCTGGCCTTTGAGGCTTGATTAAAGAATTCGTGGTGGAGACGTTTCATGCAAGGTTTTATTGTTGACTGGCTTAATCTCGCGTTGCGCTGGCTGCATGTCATTGTGGCGATTGCGTGGATTGGCGAGTCCTTCTATTTCGTGGCGCTCGATAACAGCCTGAAACCGGCGAAGGACCCTGCCGCGACGAAGCGCGGCGTATTCGGCGAGTTGTGGCACGTGCATGGCGGCGGGTTTTACAACATGCAGAAATACACCGTCGCGCCGGAGAACATGCCCGAGGATTTGCACTGGTCGAAGTGGCCTTCGTACACCACGTGGATGTCCGGCTTCGGGCTCTTCATGGTGTTGTATCTGTTCTCGCCGAGCACGTATCTCATCGATAAAAACGTGCTCGACATGGGGCCGGTCGTTGCTGTTTCGTCAGCGCTGGGTTTCCTGCTTGCGGGCTGGATCGTTTATGACTCGCTGTGCCGCCTGCTCGGGAATCGCGACCGGTTGCTGGGCATCTGTGTTGGCGCTTACGTGATCATCGCGGCGTGGTTGGCATGTCATGTGTTCGCTGGACGCGCCGCTTATCTGATTACCGGCGCGACGCTTGCCACGATCATGTCAGCGAACGTGTTTTTCGTGATCATCCCCGGCCAGCGCAAGATGGTCGATGCCATGCTCAAAGGCCAGGTGCCCAATGCCATTTATGGCAAGCGCGGCAAGCAGCGTTCGGTGCACAACACCTATTTCACGTTGCCGGTGGTGTTCGTGATGCTGTCGAATCACTACGCGATGACTTACACGCATCCGTATAACTGGGCCGTGTTGCTGATCATCATGCTGGCCGGTGCGCTGATTCGGCAGTTCTTTGTGATGCGGCATCGTGGGCAGGTGTTGTGGTATTTGCCTGTGATTGGCGTGTTGCTGATGTTCGGTGCGTTTGCGTGGACCATGCCGAAGGCTGTGCCGACTGTTGCGCCAGTGGCGGGTGCGCCGGTTGTGCGGGTTGCCGATATTGAGCCGATCCTGCAGCAGCGTTGCGCGACCTGTCATGCTGCACATCCTACGATGATGGGCGCCGCGCCCGCAGGGGTTTTGCTTGATACGCCGGATGCTATTTCGATGAACGCGCAACGGGTCTATCAGCAGGCTGTGGTGCTCAAAGCAATGCCGCTTGGGAACGTCACGCAGATGACCGATGCCGAACGGGCCAAGATAGCTGCGTGGTTTCAAGGCGGGGCTTTGAAGTAACTTTCGTTCGCACTGGTTTGGTTTGTTGCGCGGGGCCTGGACGGTTGATGGCAGTAGCTCGGTGCTCGGTTATGCCGGTTTGCTGCTGTCCAGGTTCTCGCGCGGTTTGTCTTGGCTGATTTCTTGAACACTATTAGCCACTGTCCGTGGCGGGACTTCGTTTCTTTTTCCAACGGCGAAAAAGAAACGAAGCAAAGAAAACGCCTCTCAACCGATGGCTCATAAGTGTCCCGAGCGTGCAGTTCCAATCTGTTTGGTACTTCAGAAGAACGCTTGACGCCATAACCACCGACACTTGAACCCCTCCCCCTCCGAACTCTTACATCCACACGCTTCGCCACCAGTGGTCTCGGGCTAGTTCCAATGCACATAGGGCTTGGTATGACCGAATCCTTCGCTTGCGATCTATGGCTTGATCAAATGTTCGCTTAGTTAGCTGAGCCTCTGAAACACCTTCAAACAAATCCAGTAAAGCAAAAAGCAGCGGCACGGGTTGAACCGGCTCGCTGCTTTTCGTTCACGCAAATACTCTAGTCAGGTACGACCGAAGTCCTCGTCCATCAACCAGAGCGATTCTTCCAGTTGCTGCTCATTGAGGTTGACCCCATCACCGCCACGATCAACCACGATGAAGTCGCTCACTTCATCAAGTGCAATCAACGGGTGATGCCAGACTCCCTTCGCGTAATTCACGCCCTGCCACCCGCGCGTCACAAACGCGCGAATAGCAGAAGGTTTCAACTCGCCAGCCGGCGCCACCACAACCAGGTACGGGCGATCGTTGAGCGGCACAAACGCCTGACTTCCCAAAGGATGCCGCTCAAGCATCGATACCTCGAACGGCAGCACCCGCGGCTGCCCGCGGAACAGGTTCACCAGCGTCCGTCCACCTTCGTCTTCCACATCGATACGAGCCAGATCATGGAAGCGCATCGTCGTCCCGAGGTTGATCGGGATCTGCTTCGCGCCCTCGAGCTCGATGACATCGCCGAACGGCTCGAAGGCTGCCTTGGTCAACGGTTCAACTGCCAACTTTTTCATCGCAGGACCTGCTTCATCATGAACTTCACGCCAGCGTGCCGAACAAGCGCAACCGCGATACGCCACCATCCGGATAAATGTTGAACCGCACGTGCGTGACAGGGCCCAGTGCAGCAATCTCTGATTCAAACCCGTGCTGCTTGTCCATCTGCAACTTCTGCTCGCCAAGCAGCACCGGCCAGAACATAGCCTGCGTAACGAGCGAACTGTCGGTTCCACCCGTCACATACGCGGCCTGCAGCGAACACCGGTCAGGATAATTTCCCTTGAAATGCGCGGTATCGACTTCGATTTTCTTGATCACGCCCGGCTGCGCCAACGCGACGATGCACCAGTCGTTGCCCGGCTCACGACGACGCCGCGTTTCCCAGCCATCGCCCATGTTCACGCCGCGGCCCGGCATCAGCAAGGTCGACGCCAAGCCGAAATGCTGATTGTTTGTGCCAACCAGATACGCGCCATTTTCCATGGCAGCGAGATCGAACAATTCGCTGCGACTCGCACTGCTCCAGTCGAGCTGCGGCTGACCATAGACGCGCAACCGGGCAATACCGCCATCGGGATAGATGTTCACGCGCAAATGCGTGAACGGTTGTTCATTCGCGACATCCACGTAGTGATGCGTGTTGCCCTGCAAGGTCATGGACGGCACGACCTCGGTCCACTTCGTCGATTGATTCGGCGCGCCATCGGCTACATGCGCGCCTTCAATGGACGCCGCCGGCGGGAAGTTGCCGGTGAAGTGGCTCGTGTCGATATCGAACCCCTTGATCACGCCCGGCCGCGCCAGTTTCACCACACACCAGTCGTAACCACTCACGCGCTTGCGGCGCGTTTCCCAGCCGTCCATCCACTTGCCGTTATCGTCGAATTTGCCCACGATGAAAACAGCCGGCTCCGGATTCAACATGCGCTCCTTGGGCGCAAAAAAATCGTCGCTGGCTTCGAGCGCCTGCGCGCCAAGCCGCGGGTCCGCGAGGTTCACATAACGGCGCGTGAATTCGGGAGCGTTGGGATCGAGTGTCGGAATGGACATGAGGTTCCTTGTATGAGTTGAAGGCGGCGCGCGGACATCAGGCGACGATCAGATCGTCGAGCCTGAAGCGCGCTATCCGGTAGATTTGCTGCAGACTTTCGCGCAACTCGACATCGCGGCTGTTATCAAGCCGCGCCTGGAAGTTCGCGATGATGCCGTGACGATCAAACCCGCGCACGGCCAAGATAAAAGGAAAACCGAACTTCTCACGATAGCCTGAGTTGAGCGCCTGCAAGGTGTCGAACTCTTCCTGCGTGCACAGATCGAGGCCCGCACCGCTTTGCTCACGCGTGGACTCGTGCGTGAGTTCGCCACGCACCGCAGCCTTGCCCGCAAGCTCGGGGTGAGCGTTGATCAACGCAAGCTGGCGCGCGTCGCCGGCGTTATCGACTATGGATGCCATGGTTTTATAAAGCGCATCGACGCTCGCAAAGGGTCTCTTCGCCACCGCCTCTTCCGCGACCCAGCGCGAGTGTTCGAAGATGCCGGACAGCGCGCCAACGAAATCGTCCGCGTTCACGGCGTTAAGCTGTTCTAGTGTCATTCGTGTAGTCGTCATCACGCGCTCGCTCCTGCCGTACCTTCATACGGGTGATGTTCGCGCCAGTGGCGCGCAATGTCCACGCGGCGCGTGACCCACACGCGGTCATATTGTTCGATGTGGTCAAGGAACCTCTGCAGCGCGCGAAAGCGCCCGGGACGCCCGAGCAATCTGCAATGCATGCCGATGGACAGCATCTTCGGCGCCTCGCTGCCTTCTTCGTAGAGCACGTCGAATGCATCGCGCAGATACACGAAGAATTGTTCCGCCGTGTTGAAACCCTGCGGCGTGGCGAAGCGCATGTCGTTGGTATCGAGCGTATAGGGAACGATCAGTTGCGGCGTTTTTGCGCCGCCGCTTACTTCCACGTCCATCCAGAACGGCAGGTCGTCACCGTAATAATCCGAGTCGTAGAGAAAGCCGCCGTGCTCCGCTACCAGTCTGTGCGTATTGGGACTGTCACGTCCCGTGTACCAGCCAAGCGGTTTAACGCCCGTTACGCGCTCGATGGCTTCCATGCCCAGACGCATATGCTCCGCTTCCTTCTCGGGCGACATGTCCTGATAGTGGATCCATCGATATCCATGGCACGCAATTTCATGCCCCAGCTCGACGAATGCACGTCCAAGATCCGGATGACGTTCAATCGCCATGCCAACGCCAAACACGGTCAGCGGCAAATCACGCTTTTCGAACTCGCGAAGAATGCGCCACACGCCCGCCCGCGACCCGTATTCATAGATGGATTCCATGCTCATGTGACGCGACGGGTAAGCAGCCGCGCCCACGATCTCCGACAAAAATTGCTCGGATGCCGGATCGCCGTGCAGAACACAGTTCTCTCCGCCCTCTTCGTAATTCAGCACGAATTGCACGGCGATGCGCGCGTTCCCGGGCCAGTTCGGCTGCACGGGATGCCGGCCATAGCCGATCAGGTCGCGTGGATAATTCGATTGGTTCGACATGGCTGGATCAGTGCGTGAAAGTCGATGGGGCCGCGCACGGTGCCTAAGGACCCTGCATTGGACCCTGCGCGACGATAGTCCAGTTTAGCGAAAACGCATCGCCGCGCCCATATTCATACGCAGATATTGCGGGTCAGGTGACAGGTATGTTCTGCGCACGCCACCAGGGTCATTTGACTCATTCAGGACTATAAGCCGCGAGGGCGCCGTCGTATTGTTTAGCCAAGGGGCGCGCATAATCGCCGCGCTTGGCAGTTTTAAGCCTTAGCGAAATTAACGCCTCCGCCCATTTGACCGCAGTCGTCACGCCCTCGATTACCGGCGCGCCAATTGCATCTTCAATCTCGCGACAGAACTCCGCCATGCCGGCGCACCCCAGGACGATGGATTCCGCGCCATCTTCCGCTAACGCCTTGCGACATTCATCGATGATGATTGCGCGCGCTTCGGAACCGGGAATGTCGAGATCGAGCACGGCGACATCGGTTGCGCGCACGTTCTTGCAAAAGCGCTTCATACCGTATCGCTCGGCCAGATGCCACGACATCGTGCATGTGCGCCTGAGCGTTGTTACAACAGAAAAGCTCGGCGCAATCACGCTTGCTGCATGCATTGCCGCTTCGGCTATCCCTATGACAGGACCGCTTGCGAGTTCGCGCGCCGCGTAAAGGCCGGGGTCGCCAAAGCACGCAATGACATAACCATCCAGGCCTTCTTTCTCGCCCTTTTCTATTTCCTGCAGCAAGGCCAGCGTTGCAAGCGCTTCATCGTAATAGCCCTCAATGGACGGTGGTCCCATCGACGCGCTGACCGAGATGACTTCCGTCCCATCCGATGCCACCTCTCTAGCGCAGCGATCCATTGCGCGTGTCATGCGTTCGGTCGTATTTGGATTGATCAGTTTGATGCGCATTTATACCTTCTTCCTTGAGCGTACGGAAAGCACCAGTGAAATCACGTTCATGCCACGCTACACCATGCGCGGCATGAATTTTCTTCAGGAAAAATTCGACACTGATTTCTTGTCCGCGATGATCCAGTAAAACAAGGCGCCCAATCCCGCGCCAATGAACCACGAGAAGTTCGCCGAACCCTGCAACGCCGGGATCATCACGCATGCGACCGCAATCGCAGCAGCGGGCAACAAGGCCGATACCGCGCGCCAGTTCACGCCATTGGTGTACCAGTAACGTCCTGTTTCAGAGGTCGTGTACAACTCTTCCACGTTGAACTTGCCGCGCTTCATCAAGTAGAAGTCCACGATCAGCACGCCATACAACGGTCCGATAAAACTGCCCAGTACATCGAGCGTGTAATGGATCACGGCGGGGTTGTTGAAGAGGTTCCACGGCGTGATGAAAATCGACGCCACCGCCGCCATCATTCCGCCCATCCGCCAGCTGATCAGACGTGGTGCAACATTCGAAAAATCGAAAGCCGGCGAAACAAAGTTTGCGACGATGTTGATACCGATGGTTGCGATCGTAAAGGTCAAGGCGCCCAGGATGACGGCCGTCGGTTGATCGATCCGCCCAACGGTTTCAACGGGGTCGGTGATCAGTTGACCGAACACCGGCAAGGTCGCGGCGGTCGTCACGACGGTGACAAGCGAGAACGCGAGAAAGTTGACCGGCAATCCCCAGAAGTTGCCGCGCTTCACGCTCTTATAGCTTTTGCAGTATCGCGAGAAGTCGCCGAAATTGAGCATCGGTCCGGAGAAGTAGGACACGACCAACGAGATCGCCGTAATCATGACCGGCACCACTTCCATGCCGTGATACTTGACCCCGCCCAGGTTCAATCCGATATTGCGCCAACCCGAACGCCACACCATGTAACCGGCAAGAATGAACATCACGATGTACACCGCCGGCCCCGCGAAGTCGATGAACTTCTTGATCATCTCCATGCCGCGCCAGAACACGACGGCTTGCAGGACCCACAGCAGCATGAACCCGGCCCAGCCCAACGCGGACAAGCCCGCAAAGCCGTGATTGTGGACATCGGCGTAAGGCATCCATTGCGGCATGAATTTCAGCAACACGATCACGAGCGCGCTGGAAGCAAGGAACGTCTGGATGCCATACCACGCGACCGCGATCAGCCCGCGAATCACGGCGGGAAGGTTCGCGCCCAGCACGCCGAAGGTCGCGCGGCAGGCAACCGGATAAGGCACACCGGCCTGTTGACTCGGCTTGGCGATCAAGTTGCAAAGTACATTGACGATACCGATTCCAACCAGCAACGAAACCAGCACTTGCCAGCTCGTCAGGCCCAACGCGAACAGACTTCCTGCGAAAACATAACCGCCTACGCTGTGCACGTCCGACATCCAGAAAGCGAAGATGTTGTATGCGCCCCAGGTCTGGTGCTTGAGCGGCGCGAGGTCGTCGTTATAAAGACGATCGCTATAGCCAGCCGGATAATCTGGATCGCGGTCCGAATCTTCGTAAGGGGGTATTGCAGCACTGCCAGGGGTCGCGCTGAACTGAACCATGACTTCTCCTTGAATGAACTCGGCAATGGCGCCGCTTAAGATCGTCGTTGAGGTCGTCGACTTCTACGGCTTCGTTGTATGGCTACACGGCGCCTTCGCACAGGTTCGCGCGCGGCGTTCTTTTGATCGATTCATTTGGCAGTCCAAACGCATACAGACGTTGCGCGGACGCAATTCAACACTTCAACACGCGCACAAAAGCGCATGCATCCAGGAAAAGGCACGGTCAAGTCACGCATTCGTTCAATGCGGACCTTAAGATTCACTCAACTTTCAATTAAGGCTTATCGCGGCGCGCCCATGCTTAAGGTCGCGCGGCAACACACTTCGTTCAAGCGCTTTTTTCGCGCTCGGCGGACTTCGGTTTGGCGAAGACTTCATGCAGATCGACTGCGCCGCGAGCGGGCCGGTCGAGCATTTTCATTTCCACGTCCTGCAAGTGACGCGCCATCAGTTCGGCGGCTTTGGGCGCGTCGCCGGCGTCGAGTGCGGCCAGGATTTCCTCATGATCCTCAAAACTGCAGGAGCTCCGGCCAAGCGACTCATACAACGCCGATATCAGCGTGGAGCGCGCCACCAGCCCCGACAGGCATTCGCACAAGACAGTGTTGCCGGTAAGCTGCGCGAGCTCCTTGTGAAACTCGCCCGACAACCTTATCCACGATGAAAAATCGCGGCTTTCATATGCTTTGCGTTCACGTCCGATCGTCGCGCTGATCGACTTCAGCCTGCGCGTGCCGTGTCCGCTGCAAATGCGCTCGACCACGGCCATCTCGACGATGCGCCGCATCTCGAACACTTCATGGACCTCTTGCACCGACGGACTCGCGACAAATGCGCCCCGGTTCGGCTCGAGATCGACCAGACGCTCGCTCGCGAGTTGCGCCAGCGCCTGGCGTACCGTACCGCGCTTTACATCGAATACTTCGCACAACTGCGCTTCTGTTAGCTTGGCCGCAGGCGCGAGACGATGTTCGAGGATCGCATCACGGATGTTTGCCGCGATCGATTCGGCCGTAACCGCGGCGGCCGGAACCGCATTACCAATGACGCTTACCTTCGATAAAGCTTTCATTTTGTCTTGGGACATGAGCGCGTTCGCCTGTATGTGTTGCATCTTATGACGGACATAAAAACTGTCAACAATTTCTCGTGAAATTCGATCGCCTGCGGGAGGTCACGATACTCAAAAGCAGTCCAGAGGCCTGCAGGTAAAGGCTTGGGAGGCCTTATCAGGTAAATCCCTCACTCCGTGCGCCCCCATATTGTCAACAATATTGGGCACGAAACCCGTGCAAATTTGCCCAGATCCAGTGCGTTCAAATGAAAAAAGCGCCCGACGGGGCGCTTTTCGGCTGACCTTCGAACGTAGTCAGGACAAATGCGGGTAATCCGAAAGCTTCATACTGAAACCACTTGGTCTCGCGACCAGATGCGCAGTCGCGCCAAAAGGCAAGGTCAGCAAATCCGGCACGTGTCCGAACTGCAACCCGGTCACGACCGGAATCGCGACCAGCGATCGAACCTGCTCGACCATCGTCTCGAACGTGTATCCGTTGTCGTATTCCGAGAGTTTGGCGCTCGTGAACTGACCCAGTACGACGGCTTGCTGCCGCGCAAGAATCCCGGACAAATGAAGCTGATAAATCATTCGTTCAACGCGAAACGGATGCTCGTTGACGTCTTCGAGAAACAGGATCCCGCCCTCGACAGGTGGCATGTACGGTGTGCCGATCAACGAAGCGATCATCGCGAGATTGCCGCCCCAGAGCATGCCGGTGACATCGGCGGATTGCGCTTGGTGGACGTCACTCGTCACCGTGAAAGATGGCTTCGTGATCGCTTCCCAGAAGTGATCCATCGTGAATGCGCTCAGCTCTTCGGCACCAAAATCGGCGGTGAGCATCGGCCCGCCGAAAGTCTTGATGCCGGCGCGGGCGAACAACGCAAGCTGGAGGGCCGTAAAGTCGCTATGGCCGACCATCACCACGGGCTGATCACGCAAGCGGCGTTGCAAACCGTCGTAGTCGAGACCATGAAGTATGCGCGACGCACCGTAACCACCTCGCACTGCCAGCACGATTTCAGGCAAAGGCCGCGACGGATCGGCAAGCCGGTTGATATCCGCTGCGCGCTCGCTATCCGTACCGCCAAACCGTTGGTACCGGCGCCACGCGGACGACGCATTCTCGAGCGTATGTCCCTGCTCCTGCAGACGCGCGATCGCGCGTTCAACCGGCTCCAGAGCAGGATAACCAGAAGGTGCAACGAGATCGATGGTGCGTGCGCGAAGGGTCATGGGCGAGGTAAAAGTGGATCGGCGGGATCAGGCGTGGCGGCGTTGCGGGCATCGCGTGCCGCCTTGGTTTCGCGCCGGCGTTCGGCGAAGAAACTGCGCAGCGCGTTGGCGCATTCGACGCCGAGCACACCGCCGGTAACGGTCGTGTGATGGTTCAGGTTGCCGATGGCAAATGCATCCACAACACTGCCGCACGCGCCGGTCTTGGGATCGTGCGCGCCGAACACCACGCGCGCAATGCGTGCATGCATGATTGCGCCGGCGCACATGATGCAGGGTTCGAGCGTGACGTACAGCTCGCAACCGGGCAAGCGGTAGTTTTCGAGTGCGATGGAAGCGGCGCGCAACGCAGCCATTTCGGCATGCGCCGATGGATCGTGGGCGCCAATAGGATGATTGAAACCGGTCGAGATGACTTCGTCGCCACGTACCAGCACCGCACCCACAGGCACTTCGCCCAGCGCACGCGCTTTTTCGGCGGCGGCCTGGGCAAGCGCCATGAACCGGCGGTCGCGCTCGTCCGGGGATGCAGGCTCGGAAACGGCTGTCACTTCTGCCCGGCCTGATCGTGCGTGGCAACGTCTGCGGTCTTTTCCTGCTCCGACCAGCGCTCGGACAGACGCTCCGCAATGCGCCGCCGATACTCGAGCGGCACCACCGTGCAGTTGCCGCGCAGCGATTCAAGGGCCATGTCGAGCGCGAGCATCTTGGCTTGCAGCTTGAGACGTGTTGCCGGATCTTCCGCAACGCCTGTTTCGTTTTGCAGATCACGCAACGCGCGCAGATGCTCGACAGCAGGAGGCACGAAACCGGCGTTTTTCATAATGCGGTTGGCAACACGCACTTCTTCGGGAACCAGGGCGTCGTCGTCGAACTCGAGGGGCTCGCCCGCACCAGGCAGATTATCGAACTCACCGCGCGCGGCTGCGGCCGAAATTCGCTGTTCGACCAGGGCATCTAGCAGTTTCATCGGCGTTTTGGGTGTCGGCGACCGGCTTGTCGAATGTCATTCTTAAACATGTTCGATAAAGCGGATCGAGCCAGACTGTCACGTTTTGAGGGTTACGCTTCGCGGTAGCGGGGAAAAGCCGGCCGCGTGCATAGCCGCGCAGGCGATCCCGGCGTCACGCGCTTCGGGGATGCCACCAGCTAGTCTCCTATTCTATCAGGCGCTCCGGAACGGGCTGAATCCTCCGTTCTTCGCGTATAACCTTGCGTTGCGAGCAACAGGCTTCGTGTGTACTCATGCGCCACGGTTTGCTCGCGCACCGCTTCAACCGAAAGCTGCTCGACGATATCGCCATCGCGCATCACCGCCACCCGCTGGCATAAAAATCCAACCACCGCCATGTTGTGACTGACGAGGATCATCGTGAGATTGCGTTCGCGATGCAGCCGCCGCAGCAGATTCAGGATTTCCGCCTGCACCGATACATCGAGCGCGGACGTAGGTTCATCGAGGAGCAGCACGCGCGGCTCCACAATCAACGCGCGTGCGATTGCAACGCGCTGACGCTGCCCGCCCGACAATTGATGCGCGTACCGGAAGCGAAATGCCGGGCCGAGACCAACCTCGCGCAACGCATCCAGGATGCGTTCGTCCTGGCGATCCATGCCGTTGATCGACAGCGGTTCGCGCAATGTCTGGTCGACCGTGAAGCGCGGATAAAGCGAGCCGTACGGGTCTTGAAACACCATCTGCACTTCGCGCCTGAACGTGCGGTCGACGCGCTCACCGAGGACGTGCCGGCCGATCCGCATCGAACCGCCTGCAATGGGCACGAGTCCGGTCAGCGCGCGAAGCACTGTCGACTTGCCCGAGCCCGATTCGCCCACAAGTCCGAAGACTTCGCCTTCGTTCACGTGAAAGGTCGCTGCGCGCACGGCATCGGCGAAACCGGTTTTGGTTTTGAAGCGTACCTGTACCGCGTTTGCATCGATCATCGCGCGGCCTCGGCGAACCATGCAGCGTCGCGTTGCAATACCGGCAACTGGTCCGGCGGGTTGCGCAGCGGTGGGCTCGCTGCAAGCAAAGCACGCGTGTACGGATGCTGCGCGTTCGCGAGATCACGCGCCGCGCACGTCTCGACCACGCGGCCGCCGACCATCACCATCACGCGGTCGCAGAACGACATCACGAGCGGCAAGTCGTGGCTGATGAAGATCAGACCGGTGTCGTGCTTCGCGATCATTTCGTCGAGCACCGAGAGCACTTGCATGGAAACCAGGACGTCGAGCGCGCTGGTGGGTTCATCGGCGATAAGCAGTTTGGGCCCCGACGAGACCATCATCGCGATCATCACGCGCTGGCCCATGCCGCCTGAGAGCTCGTGCGGATAAGCGTCGGCAACCCGCTCCGGATCGCGGATATGCACGGCAGCAAGCGCTTCGACAATGCGCTTGCGCATTGCCTTCCCACTAAGCCTCGGCGATTGCCGCCCGAATGCCTCGCGCATTTGCTGCGCGACGGTCATCACGGGATTGAGCGAATACTTCGGGTCCTGCAGGATCATGCTCATCTGCGTGCCGCACAGACGGCGCCGGTCTTTGGCGCTCAAGGCAAGCAGGTTGTGATTGTCGAGGCGCATGGCATCGGCCGACCATCGTGCAGATGTTGGCAGAAGTCCGAGCAGCGCGCGTCCTGTCAGCGACTTTCCCGATCCCGATTCACCGACGATACCAAGGCGTTCGCCCTTTGCCAGCGTAAGTGAAATGCCTCGCACGGCTTCGGTCAGCGTGCCGTCGTGGGCTGCGAACGCAATGCGCAGGTTATCGATTTCGCAGAGGGTATCAGCGTGCATGTCAGCCTCCTTGACGGGGATCGAAGACGTCGCGCAGGCCATCGCCGAGCAGGTTGAAAGCAAGGCTCACCAACAAGATGGCGATGCCCGGGATGGTCGCGACCCACCAGGCGTCCAGCAGCACGCCGCGCCCCGACGCAACCATGAAGCCCCATTCCGGACTGGGCGGCTGCGCGCCGAGCCCGAGGAAACCGAGCCCCGCGACAGTCAAGATGATGCCCGCCATGTCGAGCGTCGCACGCACGATCACGGACGACGAGCACATCGGCACGATATAACGCAACAAGATCCGCATGGACGACGCCCCCTGCAGGCGCGCGACATGGATGAAGTCGGCCTGGACGAGCCGAAGCGTTTCGGCACGAGCAAGACGCGCATACGGCGGCCATGCAGTGATCGATATCGCGATGACCGCGTTGATCACGCCCGGTCCGAGCGCTGCGGCAAACGCGAGCGCCAGCACGATCTTCGGAAACGCGAGCGCGATGTCGGTGAGACGCATGAGAATGGTATCGACGAAACCGCCGCAAAAGCCTGCCGCCGTGCCGATCAGCAAACCGACGGGCACGACCAGCACGACCACCAGAATAGCGATGCTCAACGTCAGTCGCGATCCGATCAGAAGGCGCGCGAGAATGTCGCGCCCAAGTTGATCGGTGCCGAACCAATGCGAAGGCGAACCCGGCGGCAGCAAGCGATCACCCAGTACCTGACGCAAAGGATCGTGCAGCGGAAGACACGGACCGATTGCAGCGAACAGGATCAGCAAGAGCAAAATTGCAAGGCCGAACACGCTCAGTGGGTTGCTCGCGAACCGTGTCCATCGCCTGTATGCCAATCCGAGCGCGGCTTGCCTGCGGGACGCGGGCGTGTCCGTCAAGAGCCACGCCTGCCATTCCTTGCGCGGTTTCGTCATTCGAGTGGAATCACTGGATGGAAGCACGTCATGAACCTTTGGCAGTCATCGGGCGCGAGGATCGAATATTTTGTACAGTGCGTCCGTCAGCAAGTTGAGCGTGATGAACGTTGCGCCAATCACAAGCGTGCTGCCGAGCACGGCGTTCATATCGGCGTTGAGGAGCGCGCCCGTGAGATACGAACCGATACCCGGCCACGCAAACACGATCTCGGTCAGCACCGAGCCTTCGAGCAGGTAGCTATAAGCGAGCGCGATCACCGTCAGGAGCGGCACCGCGATATTGCCAAATGCATGACGCCAGATCACGCGCCGTTCGCTCAGCCCCATTGCCCGCGCCGTGACAATGTATTCCTGGCTCAACTGTTCGAGCATGAACGAGCGCGTCATGCGGCTCAGGTAAGCGATGGAATAGAACGCAAGAATGCCGGCAGGCAGGACGATATGCGAGAGCGCATTCTTCAGCACGTCCCACTCGCCGGCAATGATGGAATCGATCAGCAAACTTCCGGTATGTGTATCGACCATGCCGTCGTAAAGCGGATCAATACGACCCGGTCCCGAGACCCAATGCAGCTTGGCATAGAACAAAAGCAGGCCCATCAGCGCGAGCCAGAACACAGGCAGTGAACTCCCCGCCAACCCGATGAATCGCGCCACATGATCGATCCAGCGGTTATGCCGCACTGCCGCCACGACGCCGAGCGGCACACCGATCACGATGCCCATGAAGGTGGACAGGGTAGCGAGTTCAAGCGTGGCTGGAAAAACGCGTTTGATGTCGTCGACAACCGGATTCGACGTCAGCAGCGACATGCCGAGATTGCCATGCAGCACATCGCGAACGTAGATTGCGAACTGCACGATCAGGGGCTTGTCGAGCCCGAGCGAGAGCCGCGCCGCCGCGTAAGCCTGAGGCGATGCGCGCTCGCCGAGCATGGCGAGCAACGGATCGATCGGGATCTTCCGCCCGATGAAAAACGTCACCCCGAGCAAGCCGATGAGCGTGACAACCAGCATCAACAGCCAGCGTACGAACAGCCATCCCCGGCGCACGCCTGCATGATTTGCAAGCGCGCGGCGTGCACGTTGGGAGACTGTTAGTTGCAGATCCACGCTTACTGCTTCTTCAAGTCACGGTAGGAAACAAGATCGAAGATCGGCCCGACTTCCAGTCCCGTCACCCCCGGCCGCGCCGCGACTTGCGAGACCTTCTGGAACATGATCACGAATGGCGACTTGGCGAGCACTTCCTTTTGCATAACCTCATAACGTTGCGCGCGTTTTGCCGTCGATGATTCCTCGAGCGCCGCCTGCGTCTCTTTCGTCAATTGCGGAATGTCCCACGAATTGCGCCACGCGAGCATCTTGAAGCTGGAGTTGTCGGAGTTGTCCGGATTCCATGCGAAGCCTTGCGCGTTGCTGTGCGGATCGATGTAATCGGCCGACCATTCGCCAATGTATATGTCATGCTGGCGCGCGCGATATTTGCCGAGCGTCTGCTTGTTATCGCTGGAAATGAGCTCTACCTTGATACCGGCCAGCGCCAGGTTGGCTTGCACCGCTTGCGCTATTTCGCCATAAGGCGAGTCGTTGCGCACATCCATCTTGACGGCAAAACCGTTCGGCAGACCAGCCTTTGCGAGCAGCGCTTTCGCCTTCGGGACATCTTGGTGGTATGGATTTGTATTCAGGGCGCCGAGGAAACCTTCGGGAAGAAACGTCTCGTGAACCTTGTACGTCGTGCGCACGATGTTCTGCTGGATGCCGTTGTAATCGATGAGCCATTTCATTGCTTCCTGCACCTCCGGCTTCGCAAGATTCGGGTTCTTGTTGTTCAGCCCGAGATACATCAGCGTAGCTTGCGGCACGGATGTCACGTGAATCGCGCCCTTCTTCGTAAGCGTGGCGAGGTCATCTGAACTCAGGTCACGCGCTATGTCGATATCGCCATTTTCGATCATCAGACGCTGACTGGATGCCTCGGGCACATGCCGCATCACGATGCGCTTCATGGCAAGCGGCACGCGATAACCATCGAAACGCTGCAGCACGATGCTGTCGTTCGCGGTCCATTTCACGAGCTTGTAGGCACCCGACCCCGCTTCATTCGTCTTCAGCCATTCGTTGCCGAAATCGTTGCCCTTCGCGTGCGATTCGAGCAGCTTTCTGTCGAGCACCGATGCCGGCCACGATCCCAGCACGTTGAGCACGAAGGTCGGTGCGTACTTCTGGTCGGTCGTGACAGAGACGGTTGTATCGTCGATCTTCTTCACGTTCTGCAGCGCGTTCGCCTTCGTGAGTCCAATGCCCGCGAGCACCGCCGCGGCGCCCTTGTCGAGCAACGCGGTGCGCTGGATCGACCACGCGACGTCGTCGGCGGTGAGCGGGTTGCCCGAGTGGAACTTGAGGCCGGACCGGATCTTGAACGTGAACGTCAGGCCGTCGGGACTCACGGCCCATGATTGCGCAACATCGCCGTTGAAGCGCGCCGGGTCTTTAAGATCGACACGAATCAGGCGGTCGTACGTGTTCGCCACATATTCCTGCGGCACCAGTTCGTAGATCTCGCCCGGATCCAACGTGGTGAATTCGTCGAGCAAGGTCGCCATCACCAGCATGTCCTTGGGCGTGGCCGCATATGCCGAACTCAAGCCGCCCATGGTCACCGTCAAGGTCGATGCCACCGCGATGGCTGCCAGCGCGTTGCGCAAAACACGTTTCATACTCGCTCCGTGAAAGTTGATCGCTGTACTTGGCGCGCCCTTACATCAGACGCAAAGGGCCGCTGTCCGCATTGTCGATGACCGGAAGTTCACGCGAGCCGGGCAATTCGTAATGCCACCACTCGCTTGGAATATGCATGAAACCCGCGCCGTGCATGACGCCTAGCAAAAGCGTGCGGTTGCGCTGCACATGCTCGGGCAAGCCAGCGTGAAAGTGTTCGGATGCAACCGACATTTCGTCGAAACCCGTACCCATGTCGAGTTCGTGCCCGTTGGCGCCGACAAGCGTGAGGTCGACCGCCGTCCCGCGGCTGTGGTTCGAGCCGCGCTTCAGGTCAGCGATATAGGTGGGGTCGGGCAGGAAGTCCCAGAGCACTTGCTGCGCTTGCGGAGGCCGGTAGGCATCGAAGATCTTGAGCGTCATGCCAATGTTTCCGGCAAGCTCGACAGCCTTTCTCAACGCCGCTTCAGCGGGGCTCAGCAGCAGGCAGTGCGCCGCGTTGTAGATCGGCTTGCCGGTGAGATTGCGGTCTGTGGCGTAGACCAGGTCGATGGCGACGCCATGTGTGGCGGGAGTGATTATCAGCAAACGGTGATCGGGCATCGGCGGTATTGGTTCGAAGCTCACGAAGACGTGCGGTGCCGTTATTGTTTATCAAAATGAATGATTTGGGGGCGAATGTGCAGACACACCACACTCGGTGTCACAGCTTGCGCCCGTGGTTGACCGTATTGGTCAACACCAGGACAGATTAAACCTCGCCAAAAATCCGCTGTTGCGACTCTGCGGGGAGCCGGGATCTGGGCTTGCGGGAAGAGAACTTCTATCGAAAGCGATTTCACGCATGCGTTGAATCGCTTTCGAAACGCCGGGCAATTACTGAGCCATGGCCCCGGATGCCGGATGTCCCATGCCCATTGCATCGTGCTTTTTCATCTTGTCGCCCTTCTTCATCGAGTCTTTCGACATGGAATCCTTGGACATCGAGTCCTTCGACATCGAGTCTTTGGCCATCGAATCCTTCGCCATTGAATCTTGGGCCATTGCATCGCTTGCCTGGGCAAACGCCATGGAGCCGCTCAATGCGAGTGTTGCTGCGAGTGCTGCCGTGATAAACAGTTTCATATGGACCTCTTCTCAAGTAACAGTAGCCGGCCGAGCCGGGGTGAATCGAAGTACCTGACGCCGCAATGCAAGGTGCATGCGTGCAGTCAGGAACCTCCGAACCAGTTGTAGCCCTGATCAACCCAATAACCGCCAGGGAACGTGTTGGTGACGAAAATCTCCATGATGTGTTTGGGATTCTTGTAGCCGAGTTTGGTAGGCATCCTGAGTTTCATCGGATAGCCATATTTGGGCGGCAGAAGCTTGCCGTCATACGTGAACGTAAGGAGCGTCTGCGAGTGCAACGCCGTCGGCATGTCGATGCTCTCGTAGTAGTCATCCGCGCATTTGAAGCCCACGTATTTCGCAGATGTATCGGCGCCTACGCGCCTGAGGAACTCGGAGAACGGCGTTCCGCCCCAGCGCCCTATCGCGCTCCAGCCTTCCACGCAGATGTGGCGTGTGATCTGCTCGGCCTTCGGCAACGCGTAAAGTTCAGGCAAGGTCCAGGTCTTCTTGTCCTGAACAAGACCGCTTACTTTCAAGCGAAAGTTGGCACCATCGACTTCGGGAACGTCGTCAACGCCGTAGAACGCATTGAACGGAAACGGCCGTGTGATTTGAGCTTCTGTATAGGTGGGCGCGAGGCGGTTAGGATCGAAGAGCCAGCCTTGCACGGTATCGTTCAGGCGCGAGACGCGGGACAGGAAGGTCTCGACGGACTTGTCGTCGGAGATGCTGCAACCAGTCAGCATCGCGAGGCCACCCAGCGTAACGATGCGCTTGCCAAAAAGGCGCCGCGAAGGCATGTCGAGTTCACGCTTCACGTCGATGATCAGCGACTCACGGTCTACAGTCATGCGGTTTGGCTTGATGGGTTTCATGATCGATTTTCCAGAGGCTTTGCTTGGGATCGGTGGTTGGATCATCGGCCGCGAATCATGGTGAGGAGCGAGCGCGGCACGAGCGAGACCATCACCAGATGCACCACGATGAACGCCGCCAGCAGCGACATGGCGCAAAAGTGGACGACGCGCGCGAAGTCGTATCCGCCCATCAGGTCGCGCAGCAGAGGAAGTTGCACCGACTTCCAGATGGCGAGACCCGACAGGACCAGCACCGCAATATCGATCATCACGAACAGGTAGGCGAACTTCTGTACCGCGTTGTACTTGCCCGGATCGGCATGCGAGAGGTGACCCTTGAGTGCTTCGATCAGGTCATGAAAGATCGTGCGCAGCGACAGCGGGAAAAACTTCGTTTTGATGCGCCCCGTGGCGAGGTTCATCGCGAGGTAGAACAAACCGTTGAACACCAGCAGCCACATTGCCGCGAAATGCCACTGCAGCGCGCCGCCGAGCCAGCCGCCCAACGTTATTCCCGGCGGGATCATGAAGCCCTTGAATACTGGTGACGCGTCGTAGATCCTCCATCCCGACAGCATCATCAGGATCACCGCAAGCGCGTTGAGCCAGTGCGTGGTGCGCACCCATGCGGGCTGGATGACTCTCGCAGGACCCTTGATACCGCGTGCTGCATGTGTCGTGTTCATAAGAGATCCTGTGCCGGTATCGGAATGCTGACCTTGCCGATCAGCTCGTTGCTTACTAATTCGCCGGGGCTGCATAAGCGGTTACACCGCTCGAAAAATTGTTTCTGCGAAAGCTTTCATTCACAGACAAACGTGTGTCTGCAAGTTAGTTCGTCAGAAACCGATGGCGGGTTACAACGGAATATCTTTATTGCCGGCAGTGCGACTCAGGCTAGGACGCAAGCAAACATGCAGGCGTAAATCGCTGTCACGGGACAAGATTGCCATCCCGGATTTCATCGGATACCCTGAATCGATCACGCTAAACACAGACGGCCGGCCATTGCGGCCCCGCTTATCGCTCTTCAATTCCAGGACGCCATGATCCGCTTTTACTTTCACCCCACGCCGAACCCCGCGAAAGTCGCACTGTTTCTCGAAGAATCGGGACTGGCGTACGAGGTTATCCCCGTCGATACCAGCAAAGGCGAACAGCATCTGCCCACGTTTCTGAGCGTCAACCCGAATGGCAAGGTCCCGGCGATCGTGGATACGGACGGCCCCGGCGGCCGCGAAGCGCGCGTATTCGATTCCAGCGCGATCCTGCTATACCTCGCCGAGAAGACCCAGCGCTTCGCCGGCACAGCGGCAGACCGGCCCGAACTCCTCTCATGGCTGTTCTTCATCAGTTCGGGCCTGGGGCCGTTTTCGGGTCAGGCCGTGCATTTCCAGCATGCCGCGCCGGAGAAACTGCCATATGCGATCAACCGCTACAGGCGGGAAATCGAACGTCATTACCGCGTGCTCGACGAACATCTGGCGCAGCGCGAATACATCGTCGGCCAGGATTATTCGATCGCCGACATGTCTGCCTGGGGCTGGCTCGAACGCGCGCCACGGGTTCTGCCGGGCGACGTGGAGCCGCTGGCGGCCTTCCCGAATCTGCGCCGTTTCTTCGATTCCATCAGCGCCCGGCCGGCTGTCGCCCGCGCACGCGCCGTCGGCCGCGACCTGACTTTCAAGCGCGAACTTGACGAACAAGCACGCCGTGCCCTCTTCCCATCAAATTATCCGGACGCCGCTCGCTGATCTCGCCCCGCTTTCGCCGCCGGCGTTGCGCGCCGACATCGACAGCAGCAAAACGTTGCGGCACAATCCGCACGTTTCGCGTTCGGCAGGTCACCAGACGCCCTGCCGCTTTTTTATTTGGAGCGCGCTGTAACCCAATGCCGCGATGAAGCGAATAACACAAGGTAATGGCGTGTCGGGTGTCGAAGAGCGGCTGAAGTCGCTCTTCGTACGCGGCCTGGATGGCGACGCGGTTGCGTATCGTGCGTTTCTGGACGACCTGACGGGACACCTGCGCGGTTTCCTGAGGAAACGTATCCATTATCTTCAGGACGACATCGAAGACATCGTGCAGGAAATCCTGCTGGCGGTGCACAACAGCCGCCATACATATCGTCCGGACGAACCGCTGACGGCGTGGGTGCACGCCATTGCGCGTTACAAGCTGATGGATTTCTTTCGGGCGAGATCACGGCGCGAAGCGCTGAATGATCCGCTCGACGAGACGCTCGATATCTTCGCAATTTCAGATGAAGAGCCCGCCGACGCGAAACGTGATATCGGCAAGTTGCTCGAGCAGTTGCCGGACCGTCACCGGTTGCCGATCGTGCATGTGAAGCTGGAGGGTCTTTCCGTGACCGAGACAGCCACGCTGACGGGCATGTCGGAGTCGGCGGTCAAAGTGGGCATTCACCGAGGATTGAAAGCGCTGGCAGCAAAAATTCGAGGCACCGCATGAAAACCGACGACCTGATTTCGCTTCTCTCGACAGGGGTCACGCCCGTCGATACCGGCCTGTCGCGACGCCGCTTCGTGCGCGCGTTGCTACTGGGCGGCATGGGTTCGTTCGTGCTCATGCTGGCCGTCTACGGCTTGCGACACGACCTCAACGTGGTATCGCGCACACCGCTCTTCTGGGCGCGCTTCGCATTTCCCGCAACACTTGCCGCGTGCGCACTGTTCCTGGCGGCGCGCCTGTCGCGCCCGGGGACGAGCATCGGCGCATTCTGGGCAATGCCCGCCGTGCCGATCCTTGTGGTGTGGAGCGCTGCGGTCGCGGTCCTGTGCCTGGCTTCCCCCGATGCCCGCATACCACTTGTAATGGGCACGACGTGGCGCTCATGCCCGTTCAATATCGTGTTGCTTTCGGTGCCGGCTTTTGTCGCCGTGTTCTGGGCGATTCGCGGACTTGCACCCACGCGGTTGCGACTCGCGGGTGCCGCGGGCGGCATGCTGGCGGGAACTATCGCGACCATGGCGTACTGCCTTCATTGTCCCGAGATGAGCGTAGCCTTCTGGGCTGTCTGGTACTTGCTCGGCATGACGCTAGCCACACTGATCGGCGCGTTGCTCGGTCCGCGTTTCCTGCGCTGGTAATAAGCTTGACGGGGCAGCCAGCTCGGCTAATGAGGCGCAATCGCCGCCTCATAAAAATTCGCACGCAAGCGTAACCTTCCTGCAGATCAAACCGAATAGAAGTCATGCGTCCTGTTCTGCGGCCTTGGGATCGACGCACTATCGGTTCCTGTCTGCGGAGTGGCCATGAAGACCAGCGAGTTTGTATCGATGCTTGCCACTGGCATCGCCCCGACCCACCCTCGTGTGATCGCGCGACGTTTCGCAACGGCACTGTTTTTAGGCCTGAGCGGCGCTGCCTGCTTGATGGTTGCCCTCTATGGCGTGCGCGGCGACATGCCGCAAATGCTTACCACGCCTCTATTCTGGCTGAAAGTCGCGTTTCCTCTTGCGGTCGCTGGTGCGTCGCTTTTCATCGCGACCCGTCTTTCACGCCCCGGTGCGGATACGGCGTTCGGATGGATCGCGCTTGCCATTCCACTCGTGCTTATCTGGGTGGCGGCGTTGATCGTGATCATTGCCGCACCGCCGGCGCTTCGGCTTCAACTCGTGCTTGGCAGCACGTGGCAAGTCTGCACGATCAACATCGCGATCTTGTCAGCGCCGACTTTTGTTGCTGTGTTCTGGGCCATGAGAGGGCTTGCGCCAACCCGGCCGGTTCTGGCGGGCGCTGCGGCAGGACTGCTCAGCGGCGCTCAGGCCGTCCTTGTCTACACACTTTATTGCGTGGAGATGACCGTGCCGTTCTGGGGCGTGTGGTACGTGCTTGGGATGATGGCGCCAACGATTGTCGGCGGGATTCTGGGACCGCGTGTGTTGCGCTGGTAGCGGCCGACGCGGCAGCCACGCGCTGCCGAATCGATCAGGCTAGTCGACGACCCGCACCTTGAATGGGCGCTGCGGTGACTGCAGCAAGTATTTTTGCATTGATGTAACCCGTTTCATGTGCCGGTCGAATTAGATTTCATCCGCCCCTTGTCTGGAGTCCGCAATGCGCCCTTCGTCTGCTTCCGCCCTCTTTGCTATTTGCATCTCACTCTGCGCCGCGAGCGCCAACGCTGCATCGGGTAATACGTGCAGTGCGTCGAGTCCCGCTCACCGCGCGGCGCTCGTAGAACTCTACACAAGCGAAGGCTGCAATAGTTGCCCGCCCGCCGATAACTGGCTTGGCGCACTCGATCACGCACGCCGGACCGATACCATCGTGCCGCTCGCCCTGCACGTGGACTACTGGGATAACCGGGCGTGGAAAGACCGGTTTGCACAAGCGGCATTCACCACGCGTCAACAACAACTGACATCGGCTGGCAGTGGACATGTCGTGTACACGCCGGAGATTTTCGTCGGCGGAAAAGAGTTGCGCGACTGGTCGAGCGACGCGAGTTTCGAATCGCGTATAAAACAGTTGAACAGCGAAACGCCGCTCGCCGATATCCACATCGACGGCCATCCGTCAGCGCCCGGCCATATTGCGTTCAACGCATCGTTCACAGCGCGCAAGAACCTCCCGGACGATGCCGTCGCCTACGCGGCCGTGTATGAAAACCAGCTCGTCAGCGCAGTCAACGGCGGAGAAAACAACGGCGCGACACTGCATCACGACCGCGTGGTGCGCCAATGGATCGGACCCATTCGATTGACCGAAGGACGCGCGCAACTATCCGGCGATTACGCGTCGGATGCCATGCGCTTCGGCGTCGTTGCATTCGTTGAACGTGGAACGAACGGCGAGGTGCTCCAGGTGGCCGAACTCGCTTCGTGCGGCGGGTGACTATCATGGCCGCTTAGTGCGCAAGCTCTGCTTCGTGTTGCCACGCTGGAAACGGATCCTTGAACCTGTGCCAGGCTTCAGGTCCCTGCGACATTTCCGCATCGGTGAGAAGACACGCGTCCAGCCGAGCACGCAACGCCGCTTCATCCATATCGATGCCAATCAGCACCAGCTCTTGCCGTGCATCGCCGACCTGCGGGTCCCAGTCCTCCTCGATTGATTGCAGCGACTCAGGGTCTTGCGGCCAGTAAGATTTCGGCACCGCAGCCCACCACAACCCCATCGCGCCGTGACGGCATACACCGCCGGCTTGCGACCACGAACCGACATAGGTAGGCCTGCTCGCAAGCCAGAAGAACCCTTTGGACCGCACCACGCCCGGCCATTCGCTTTCGATGAAATCCCAGAACCGCTCAGGATGAAACGGCCGGCGCGCCCGATACACAAAGTTCCTGATGCCATATTCGTCGGCTTCGGATCTATGTTCGCCGCGTAACGCCGTGAGCCAGCCCGGCGCTTTGGAAGCCTCATCAAAATCGAATAGCCGGGTGTCGAGCACCTTGTCCAGACTCAGCTTGCCGAACTCGACCATCTCGATCTTCGCACGCGGGTTCAGGCCGCGAAGGATTGTCATGAGCCGGGTGCGATCTTCATCGCTGACGAGGTCGATCTTGTTCAGTACGATGACATCGCAGAACTCGACCTGCTCGACCAACAAGTCCACGACTGTGCGCGAATCTTCTTCGCCCAGCGATTCGCCACGCGTCTGCAAGCTGTCGGCTGATCCGTAGTCCTTCAGGAAATTGAACGCGTCCACCACGGTGACCATGGTGTCGAGCCGCGCGACATTGGCGAGGCTCTGTCCTTCTTCATCGGCGAACGTGAACGTTTCCGCGACCGGCAATGGCTCCGACACGCCGGTTGATTCGATCACAAGATAGTCAAAGCGCCCCTCCTTTGCGAGCCGGTTCACTTCAAGCAAGAGGTCCTCGCGCAACGTGCAGCAAATGCAGCCGTTGCTCATCTCCACGAGCTTTTCATCGGTTCGGGCAAGCTGCGCGCCGCCTTCACGAATCAGCGCGGCATCGATGTTGACTTCGCTCATGTCATTGACGATCACCGCGACCCGCCGACTTTCGCGGTTGTTGAGGATGTGGTTCAGAAGCGTGGTTTTGCCAGCGCCAAGAAAACCCGACAAAACAGTTACGGGAAGCTTTCCCATCAATTTCGTCATCAAATTTCTCGCATCAACAGTGTTGGATGTTATAACATTACATCACTGACATCCTTTTCGACAAATCGATTTCCCTGCCCAAGCTCATCCACCTGACTCGTCGCGCTCCCCGCCAACACTTAACAAAAAAATAATCGATGAAAAATCGCACGCTCTTTGCCCATGCGGCGTTATTGCTGTTTGCCCAGATAGCAGTGGGGCTCGCTTATGCAGCCGGTCTGGACGCCACCGTATCCGGCTCTGTGATTGACAGCACGGGCAAACCTGTTGCGAATGCAAATGTCGTATTGCAGAACGCAAGCGGCGCGACCGCCGGGACAGCCAGCACAGACACGAGCGGACATTTTGTCGTGCACAACGTGACTTCGGGTACCTATGCAGTCGTCGCGGCCGCGCCGGGATATGCGAGCGGAAGCACCATCGCCACCACAAGCAGTGACGGAAATACTTCGGTATCCATATCGATTTCAAAGAGCGACGCACTCGATGTACAAGTCAACGCCAAGCGGCTCGACCGCGCACGAAACGGGCTGCTGCCGGAGACAGGAAGCAGCGTTTATCGTTTCAGCCAGACAGACATCGACACCCTCCCCGCTGGCCAGGACACCGCGCTCAATCAGGTGCTGTTGCAGGCGCCGGGCGTCGCCAGCGATTCGTACGGACAGTTGCACGTGCGGGGAGACCACGCGAACCTGCAATACCGTATCAACGGCGTGATCATTCCGGAACCAATCAGCGGTTTCGGGCAATCGCTCGATACGCGCATCATCGATCAGTTGAATCTGCTGACCGGCGCCTTGCCCGCGCAATATGGCGACCGGACGGCCGGCATTGTCGATATCCATACGAAATCCGGGGACCAGGGCAACGGTGGTTCCATCGATGTCTTTGGCGGCAGCCATCAGACCATCAGGACCAGCGCCGATGTATTCGGCAGCAAGGGGCCGTTCAGCTATTACTTCAGCGGCTCCGTGGGCGAGAACAACCTGGGGATAGAAAATCCGACGTCGAGCGCGAACGCCATTCACGACCATACGCGTCAGGGCGATGCCTTCGGCCTCATGTCGTACATCATCAACCCGCTCACGCGCGTAAGCCTGATGTTCGGCACGACGAGCAATCAGTTCGACATTCCGAACACGGCGGGTTTGCCCACCAATTTCATCTTGAACGGCAACAACTCGTTCGACTCGAGCAAGCTCAACGAAACCCAGTCCGAACTCAACCAGTTCGCGGTGGTCGCGCTGCAGGGCACCAACGGCGGCGCGCTGGACTATCAGGTCGCGCTCTTCACCCGCTATTCCCGAACGCAGTTCAATCCCGACCCTGTAGGCGATCTGCTCTTCAACGGCGTGGCCGCGAACGATTTTCACAGCGACAGCGCGAACGGCGTGCAAGCCGACACCACCTACCGGCTCAACGCAAAACACACGTTGCGCGCGGGTATATCGTTTCAACAGGAACACGCGGTGTTCAACAATGACCTGAGCGTTTTCCCCGCCGATCAGGACGGCAACCCGCTCTCCGATCAGCCGTTCAACATACCGGATTCAAGCAGCAAGACGGGGTATCTGTACAGCGCCTACGTCCAGGACGAATGGAAAGTCACCGATAAACTCACGGTCAACTACGGCCTGCGATACGACAAGATGGATGAGTACGTGAGCGCAAGCCAGCTCAGTCCGCGCGTCGGGCTTGTGTATGCGTTGACGCCATCGACGACCGTACATGCCGGTTATTCGCGATACTTCACGCCGCCCGCATTTGAACTTGTTTCTGGCGAAGACATCGCGCGATTCGCCGGAACGACTGCGCAGACATCGACGCAAAATGACCCCGTGCAGCCGGAACGCAGCCATTATTTCGACCTTGGCGTGACGCAACGGCTGACGTCTGCGATCACCGTCGGCGTGGATGCGTACTACAAGAAATCAACGAACCTCCTCGATGAAGGCCAGTTCGGAACCGCCCTGATCTTCACGCCATTCAACTATCAATACGGCCGCGTATACGGTGTCGAGTTCACCAGCAACTACAAACAGGGCAACGTCTCCGCGTACTTGAACGTCGCGTTCAGCCGCGCTCAGGGAAAGGACATCGACTCGGCGCAGTTCAACTTCGGCCCGGACGAGCTCGCGTTCATCAGCAGCCACTATGTGTTCCTCGATCACGACCAGCGTGTGACAGCATCGTTTGGGGGCGCCTATCAGTTGGGCACCACCACCTTCACGTTCGATGGCATTGTCGGCAGCGGGCTGCGCAGCGGCTTTGCGAACACAGATCGCCTGCCGGTGTACACGCAGATCAACCTCGGCGTGATTCATCACTTCGACTTCAAGGAGCCGCTGATCGGCAAGTTCGACGGGCGGCTGCTGCTCATCAATGCGTTCAATCGCGTGTACGAGTTGCGCGATGGATCCGGCATTGGCGTAGGTGCGCCACAGTACGGTCCGCACCTCGCGCTGTACGCAGGCGTGACGAAGAATTTCTGATGGACCGGATAACTAGCTAAGGGCTTCGATCATGCAGGATTGGGGAGGAATGCTTGCTGCTGTGCGAGTAGGCGGATGGGTCGTCTATCCGCTGACGCTGCTTGCGGTGCTGGCAATGGCGATAACCATAGACCGCGCTTATGTCTTTGCGCGCTTTCACGCCTTCAGGCGCCTCGACGCGATGTTCGTCACTCAACCCGGCACGCCGTTATGGCTGCACGAAACGCGGGCGCAGTCTCTGGCAACGCGCATCGAGCGCGACATGAGTCGGGGTTTCTGGCTGCTCGAGACGATCGTCACCGCTGCGCCATTGCTGGGGTTGCTCGGAACCATCGTGGGAATGATGCATTCCTTCCAGCTCTTTGGAGGCAGCGGACTCGTGAATCCCGGCGCAGTGACTGGCGGTGTCGCGCAGTCGCTGGTGGCGACGGCGATCGGGTTGATCGTTGCGTTGTTCGCGCTCTTCGCATTCAACTACTTTTCGCGACGCCTCGAGCGGTTGATGGATGACCTCGAGGTTCATGCCAACGAGCGCCTCAGTGAACTACGCCTCGGGGCTGAAAATACAGTAGCAAACGCGAGCGATGTTCCATGAAACTTCGGCGATCACGAGCATCGAAGCGCGGCCGCATCGAAATCATTCCGATGATCGACGTGATGTTTTTCCTGCTCGCCAACTTCATGCTCGCTTCCCTGGCAATGCAACACCTCGATGCAGTGAAGATCAATTTGCCATCGGGACAGGCCGAGAGCATGGCCGAAAACCAACCGCTGACAATGAGCATCGATCAGAAGAACGGGATCTTTATAGATCATCAACCGGTTCGACTGGATCAGGTCGAGGCCAGCGTAAAGCGACGCCTTAAAACTGATCGGAACGTGGTGATTGCCGCAGATGACGCCGCAGCCCAAGGCGTCGTCGTGCACGCGATGCTCGCCGCACGTCGCGGCGGCGCCGAGCATTTCCTGATCGCTGTACATCGTGAATAGTTGGACGCGACGTTTGAACGTTCTGCTCGATGGTCCGCGCTTCAGGTTGAGCATTGCGCTTCTGATCGCGGTCGCTGCGTGGATGATCCTGCTGACTCATGTCATGAGCCGATTGTCGCAGCCGTCGCCGCAAAGTCCTGTGCAAGAGCCGCCACCCGTGGAGATGCGTCTTGTCGAAATCACGCCGCCTGCTGTGCTTGAGCCCGCGCCTGCCCACAACGAACCCTCAGCGAAACCCCTTCATGCACGGCCGAGTCCAGCGCCAATTCACGCGAGAGAGCCGCGCGTGACACGCTTGCCGGCGATCGAACACGCCATCGACAAGACTGAAGCGCCTCCACATTCCGAGGAACCCGCGCCGTCACCGCCGGCACCGGAGAGCGATAAGTCCGCAGCCCCCGCAAGCTCCACCGCGCGTGTCATCAATCAGCCCATGCCCTCTCTTCCCGATGATCTTCGCGAAGACGCGTATCAAGCTGTGGCGATCGCCCGTTTCGATGTCCATGCGGACGGAAGCGTGGACGTCGAACTATCGAAACCGACGTCCAATCCGCGCCTGAACGCGTTACTGCTGGACGCACTGCGTAAGTGGCGTTTCTTCCCCGCGATGCAGGACGGCCATGCGGTCGAAAGCCATCAGGATGTTCGCGTTCATTTCAACATCAGCTGATGCGCGGCCATGCCGCGTTGTCATCATGCGCTGCACTCGATGTGATCCGCTCGGCCAGTCCCGCGTCGTAGCTCGAATGCACATGGGTGCGCTTCTTGTCGGGGTACGCGTATGTGTACGCCTTTCTCAACGCGAGCGATGCTTCGTGAAACCCCGAGAGAATCAGCTTCTGCTTGTTCGGATAGTTCGCGATATCCCCTACCGCAAAAATCCCCGGCCGCGAGCTCTCGTAGTTCGATGTATCGACATTGACGCGGCCACCCGCGATCTCGATACCCCACTTCGCGATCGGTCCGAGATCTGCAACGAGGCCGTACAGCACCACGAGATGATCGGCATTGATCTGCGCTGCGCCGCCGATCTGTCGGATCTCGATGGACGCGAGCTTGTCATCGAGCATCTGCAGCCCGGCGATCGAGCCGACCATGAACTCCATCTCGCCGGCATCGACCGCACGCCGCATCTGATCGACGCTCGATGCCACCGCGCTAAACCCATTGCGCCGATGCACCAGCACCACGCGCCACGCAAGCTTGCGCAAGGCCAGCGCCCAGTCGAGCGCCGAGTCGCCGCCGCCGGCGACCACGACGGTTTTATCGGCGAAGTCCGCGAGCGCGCGCACGCTGTAATGCACGAATTCATTTTCCAGCGGTGTGGCTTCCGGCAGAGCAAGACGCTGCGGCACGAACGCGCCGTTGCCGGCCGCGAGCATGATGGCGGCGGTATCGAAGACGAGGCCCTGACCTGTTGTCACGGTCCATCGGCCATCGTCGCGTTGGTCGACTGTTTCGACGCGCTGGTTCAGATGGATAGGCGGATCAAACGGACGGCACTGTTCCATCAGCCGGTCGACGAGTTCGCGTGCCGTACATGATGGAACCGCGGGGATGTCGTAGATGGGTTTGTCGGGATACAGCTCGATGCATTGCCCGCCAATGCGCCCAAGCGTGTCCACGATCTGGCACGACAAACCGACGACGCCCGCCTCGAACGCCGCAAAAAGTCCAACGGGACCGGCACCGACAATCAGGACATCGGTGCGGATCGGGGTACCGGTATGGGTGCCGTTCTCGAAGGTCATTCAGTATCCTCTTCTGTGCTGCGTATCAGTGCATTGCGCATGACGACCACCATACAGAAGCAGCAGACGACCGGCAATGAAGGCACTATTGGCAACCGAGATATCGGTAATCAGTTAGCCGTGCAGGGAATATTGCGGGCTGCCTGGTGTTCATGGTAAGACGGCACCCCCCACTAACCTTAAAAGGAGCTTCGCTTAGTGCATCCTCTCGACAATCCGGCGTGGAACGCGCTCACCACCTTGCAACGCTCGGTCAGCTCGGGCAATGAATTGGCTCGCCGCTTCGAACCGTCCATATCGCCCATCGCAGCGGTCATGAATTCCGCCGATCCGGCTTGCTGGAGCGCACTGGCCGAAGTTGTAGGCGCCGGTTCGCTGGTTGGCGTTTTCGCCATCGACAAGGACGCGCCGCCCGAAGACTGGACTGTCGACTGGCGCTACACCTTCGCGCAGATGACATGCACGAGGGCGAGTTTCAAGGCACCCGCACGCGCGGCTGCTCACCCGTCAATGCGCGTACTCACCCTCGCCGATGGCAACGCCATGGTCGAACTCGCGGCGCTCGCACAGCCCGGCCCGATGGAAGCTCGAACGGTCACACTAGGCCGGTATCTCGGCATTTTCGATGACGACGACAAGCTCATTGCAATGGCTGGGGAGCGGATGCGGCTCGACGGCGCAACCGAGGTAAGCGGCGTATGCACGCATCCTGAGCATCGAGGCAAGCGCTATGCGCAGCTACTGAGCGCGGCAATCACGGAGACCATCCTCGAGCGTGGCGACACCGCGTTTCTTCACGTGAGAGACGGAAACACCGGCGCAGCCAGCGTGTATGAAAAGCTCGGATTCGGAGTCCGTGCCGTGTTCGATATTGCCGCAGTCACGAAGCGCTAGACGCGCAACCTGACCCGTGCCCCCGGCTCGATGTGACCCTCCGGGCATGATGATTGCTGGGCAGCGCTTGTTTCTATAAAAGTCATATCCATGCGCATCGCCGAAATTTCGACTTTTTTGAAAGCTTGCGCGCCCCGCCCGGGCGCTCCGCCGATATGTATGCCTTTCGCGTCGCCATGTTCGACGGCGCGATAGCCGCATCAAGTCGATCCGGCATAGCGTATTCCACACCGGTTACCCTTCCCGTCATGCAATTTCCTTGGCACCGTTCTGCCAAGAACCGCTAGAGGCTACAACCCGAGGTGCGTAAATGAACACGAACTCTCCGGCAGCGCGATCCCCTGTCGCGTCATCTCCCATCGTAAAGTGGCTCACCATTGCGTTTTTGTTGCTGTCGGGGATTTACCTCGTGGCAATGGGTATCTGGCTGATCGCAATCGGAGGGTCGCCTTATTACGTGATCGCCGGACTTTTCGTGCTGGCGGTCGCTTATCTCGTCTGGCGACGAAGCACATCGGCGCTTTATCTTTATGCGCTGCTGCTCTTTGGCACATTGATATGGGCGGTCATCGAGGCGGGGTTCGACTTTTGGGCGCTGGCGCCGCGCCTGGACGTACTGGTTATCGCCGGCGTCTGGCTGTTGCTTCCATTCACCTATCGCCTGTTTGCGACGCCCGTAAAGAAAGGCGGCCTGACGCTCGCTGCAGCGGTGGTGCTTAGCGGCATCGCCCTTGCATATGCCGCGTTCAACGATCCGCAGGAAATCGACGGCACCGTGCAGGCGCAGGCAGACAGCGCGCCGGCAGCGGCCGCCTCCCGGCCGGGCGATTGGCTCGCCTACGGCAATACACAAGCTGGAACGCGATATTCGCCGCTCACGCAGATCAACAGCAAGACACGGGCACCTTGAAAGAGGCCTGGACGTTTCGCACCGGCGACATGAAAGGGCCGAACGATCCGGTCGAGATAACCAACGAAGTGACACCGCTGGCAGTCGATGGAACGCTGTTCTTCTGCACGCCCCATCAGATTGCGATCGCGCTGGATGGAGCGACAGGCAAGGAGAAATGGCGTTTCAACCCGGACCTCAAGCCTGATCCCAGCTTCCAGCACGTAACATGCAGAGGCGTCTCCTACCACGAGACCGCCGCCGCATCGCAGGCGCGCGAGACCAGCAGCGCAGCGGCCCTGCCCGCGTGCTCGCGCCGGATCATCCTCCCGGTGAACGATGGCCGCCTGTTCGAACTCGATGCCGCCACCGGTCAGCGCTGTGCCACCTTCGCCGAAAACGGCGTGCTCGATCTGCAGCATCTGCAGCCGGTCAAGACCCCTGGTCAGTATGAGCCCACGTCGCCGCCGATCATTACATCGAAGGTCATCGTCGTTGCGGGTGCCGTCACCGACAACTATGGAACGCGCGAGCCGTCCGGCGTGATACGCGGATTCGATGTGGACACGGGCAAACTTCTTTGGGCGTTCGATCCCGGCGCGTCCAACCCCAACGCAATTCCTGGCGACCAGCATAGTTACACGATGAACTCGCCGAACTCATGGGCTCCCTCAGCCTACGATCCGAAACTCGATCTCATCTATCTGCCGATGGGCGTAACGACCCCCGACATCTGGGGCGGCCATCGCACGCCCGATCAGGAGCGCTACGCGAGCGGACTGCTTGCGCTGAATGCAACGACAGGCAAGCTTGCCTGGTTCTATCAAACCGTCCACCACGACTTGTGGGACATGGACCTGCCGGCGCAGCCGACCATCGCCGACATCAAGGACAGCAGCGGCAACATCATCCCCGCGATCTATGCGCCGGCCAAGACGGGCAACATCTTCGTGCTCGACCGGCGCACCGGCAAGTTGATCGTGCCCGCACCCGAGCAACCGGTGCCGCAAGGCGCGGCTACGGGTGATCACGTGTCGCCGACCCAGCCATTCTCCGATCTCACGTTCAGGCCGAAGAAGAATCTGACCGGCGCGGACATGTGGGGCGCGACGATGTTCGACCAACTCGTGTGTCGCGTGATGTTCCATCGTTTGCGTTATGAAGGACCGTTCACGCCGCCTTCTGAGCAAGGAACGCTGGTGTTTCCTGGGAATCTCGGCATGTTCGAGTGGGGCGGACTTGCCATCGATACAGACCGGCGCATCGCTATCGCCAATCCGATCGCGCTGCCTTTCGTCTCGCGGCTCATTCCACGCGGACCTAAAAATCCGATAGAGCCTCCCGCCTCCGGCCAGAGTGGTACGGGCACCGAAACCGGCGTCCAGCCGCAATATGGCGTGCCGTTTGGAGTGACGCTGAACCCGTTCCTGTCACCGTTGGGATTGCCGTGCAAGCAACCTGCGTGGGGTTATGTATCGGCGGTCGATCTGGGCACGAATGCGGTGATCTGGAAGAAGCGCATCGGCACGACGCGTGACAGCTCGCCCATCCCGATCCCGTTCAAGATGGGCATGCCGATGCTCGGCGGTCCAGTCACGACGGCGGGTCACGTGTTCTTTATCGGGGCGACGGCGGACAACTATCTGCGCGCGTTCAATACCGATACCGGCGAGCAGCTATGGGAAGCTCGCCTGCCTGCGGGAGGCCAGGCGACGCCGATGACGTATGAGGCCGGTGGTAAGCAGTACGTGGTCATCGCGGCAGGTGGTCATGGGTCGTTCGGGACCAAGCTGGGCGATTACGTGATGGCTTATGCGTTGCCGGATAAGCAGTGAGATGGGATTGCGCGCGATGCCGGGGGGCGTCGCGCGTTATAGCCAAACGATAGACTGAAGCTGCAGCCTAACTTCTATAGGTGTCCATTCCACTTTATGGCGAAAGAGATGCTGCTGAAAACTTCGAAGCTCACTCCCACTCAATCGTCGCCGGCGGTTTCCCCGAAATATCATAAACAACGCGATTGATCCCGCGAACCTCATTGATGATCCGGTTCGAAACATGCCCGAGCAGCTCATGAGGCAGATGCGCCCATTGCGCGGTCATGAAGTCCAGCGTCTGCACGGCGCGCAAGGCGACCACATACTCATAGGTCCGCCCATCGCCCATCACGCCGACACTTTTCACCGGCAGGAACACCGCGAAAGCCTGGCTCGTCAGCTCATACCATGACTTGCCCGATTCCTTATCGAACGTATTCCTCAACGTTTCGATAAAAATCGCATCCGCGTGACGCAACAGATCCGCGAACTCGCGCTTCACTTCGCCAAGGATCCGCACACCCAGCCCCGGGCCCGGGAACGGATGCCGATAAACCATCGCTGGCGGCAGTCCAAGCTTCACGCCCAGCTCGCGCACCTCATCCTTGAACAACTCGCGCAACGGCTCCAGCAGCTTCAGGTTCAACGTCTCCGGCAAACCACCCACGTTGTGATGGCTCTTGATCGTGTGACCCTTCTTGCCCTTGCCCGCCGACTCGATCACGTCGGGATAAATCGTCCCCTGCGCGAGCCACTTTGCATCTTTCAGCTTGTTTGCTTCCGTCTGGAACACTTCCACGAACTCAGCACCAATGATCTTCCGCTTCGCTTCGGGATCGTTGACACCGGCAAGCTTCGACAAGAACACTTCGCTGGCATCGACGTGAATCACCTTCACGCCAAGGTGATCGGCGAACGTCGTCATGACCTGCTCGGCCTCGTTCAACCGCAACAAGCCGTGATCGACGAACACGCACGTCAGTTGCGCGCCAATCGCGCGATGCAACAGCGCCGCGGCCACCGACGAATCCACGCCGCCCGACAACCCGAGGATCACGTGTTCGTCGCCGACCTGGGCGCGGATCTTCTCGACGGCTTCATCGATGTAATGACCCATCTCCCAATCCGGCCGCGCTGCGCACAGTTCCAGCACGAAGCGATCGAGCATCGCGCGGCCCTGCACTGTATGCGTGACTTCGGGATGCCACTGCAGGCCGTAGAAATGGCGCTCGTCGTCGGCCATGGCGGCGATCGGGCAAGCCGGCGTCGATGCCATCAGCTTGAATCCCAAAGGCATGTCGGCCACCTTGTCGCCGTGACTCATCCACACTTTGAGCATGCCGTGACCTTCGGCCGTCTGGAAATCTTCGATGCCGTTCAGGAAACTCGTATGGTTATGCGCGCGCACTTCCGCATAGCCGAATTCGCGGACATTGCCGAGTTCGACCTTGCCGCCGAGCTGTTCGGCCATGGTCTGCATGCCGTAGCAAATGCCGAGGACCGGCACACCGAGATCGAACACGACTTGTGGGGCGCGCGGCGAATTCAGCTCGGTCACAGAGTTGGGTCCGCCCGACAAGATGATGCCCTTCGGCGCGAACTCGCGAATGAACGCTTCATCGACGTCGTACGGATGGATCTCCGAATACACGTGCGATTCGCGGATGCGCCGCGCAATCAGTTGGGTGACTTGGGAGCCGAAATCGAGAATCAGGATCTTGTCGTGCATGGCAGCGGCCAGAAGGCGAGTGAGCGGAAACGGTTGGCAAAACAGAAACGCGAAGCGGCGGGAACGGTGTCCCGCGCGTCGCGTCGCGCAGAAATATCAACGGCCGGCGTCTGACGCCGCTCGTCTTTGGAAACACTTGGAGCGGCACAGTTGCCGCTCACGACGTTCAATGCGGATCGCGGCGAATCGTGGCGCCCGTCACCGGATCGATGGCTTGTCCGGTCACCGGGTCGATTGCCCGGCCGGTCTCGGGATCGATCTTGTGACCGCTGCTTACCGGCTCGAACGCGCGGCCGGTCACAGGATCGAGCGAACGGCCCGTGGCCGGACCGATGGCATGTCCCGTGGCCGGATCAAACGCTGCATTCGCCGCAGGCCGGGCCGACGTAGACGGCCGCACCGCTTCACCCACGACAGGCTCCGTGTCCCAGCGCGGGTTTGCCGGCGCAACGGGGTCCGACGTCATGGGCGGCCGCACGGGCGTGCCCGCAGCACGCTCTTCAGCACGCGTCTTCGCTGCCTGCTTCTCGGCACGCTCGGCAGCAGCCGCACCGGCAATCGCCGCGCGCTCACGCCGCCGCACGGCGCCGGAGAGCCGGACGCTGCCGAGCCCCAATATCAGCAACGCGGCGCCGATCAGCGCGCCGAGCAACTGCCCGAAGCCGGTCACGTCCGACATCCGGAGCCCGAGCCACACAATCAGTATCAGGCCCGACAACCACTCCACATGCCCTGAAACCTTCGCCGCGGTCGCAGTGAGAGCGCCATCGATGGCCGCGTGAAACCCGAGCCACGCAAACCCGATCAGCGCCACACCCAGCAACTGGCCGATCAGAGGCGGCTGCACGCGCACGAGATGCATCGATTCCCACAAGGATCCCCATGGGCTCAGCAAAAACAGCACGCCAAACGCGAGGAAGATCAGTGCATTGACGACAAGTACAACGCGCAGCAGCGGTTTCATGGTCAGTCCACGTGGTAGTTGGGGGCTTCCTTCGTGATCTGGACGTCGTGCACGTGCGACTCGCGCATGCCGGCGCCCGTGATCTGGACAAACTCGGCCTTGTCGTGCATTTCGCCGATATTGCGGCAACCGCAATATCCCATGCTCGCCCGCACGCCGCCAATGACCTGAAACAGGATCGCATTGACCGAGCCCTTATAGGCGACCCGCCCTTCGATCCCTTCCGGCACCAGCTTGTCGATGTTCGCCGAGTTGTCCTGGAAGTAGCGATCCGCCGCGCCGTCCTTCATCGCGCCGACCGAACCCATGCCGCGATACGCCTTGTACTGGCGACCCTGGAACAGGAACACGTCGCCCGGGGACTCTTCCGTGCCAGCCAGCATGCTGCCCATCATCACGGCGTCCGCGCCGGCGGCAAGCGCCTTGCTGACATCGCCGGAAAAACGCACTCCGCCGTCCGAAATCACCGGCACGCCCGAACCGCGCAATGCATCCGATACATTCGCCACCGCCGTGATCTGCGGCACGCCGACGCCGGCCACGATTCGCGTGGTGCAGATCGACCCCGGGCCGATACCGACCTTCACGCCGTCCGCGCCGTATTCCACGAGCGCCTTGGCCGCCGCGGCCGTGGCGATATTCCCTCCAATCACTTCAATGTGCGGATAGTTCTGCTTCACCCAGCGCACGCGTTCGAGCACGCCCTGGCTATGGCCGTGCGCCGTGTCGACTACGATCACGTCCACGCCCGCCGCCGACAGCAGATCCACGCGTTCTTCGTTTTCCGGACCGACACCGACTGCCGCGCCGGCGCGCAGCTTGCCGTGTTCGTCTTTACAGGCGTCCGGGTGTTCGGTTTGCTTGGTGATGTCCTTGACCGTCATCAGGCCGCGCAATTCAAACGCGTCGTTGACGACCAGCACCCGCTCCAGCCGATGGCTGTGCATCAGCGCCTTGGCTTCTGCGAGCGGCGTGCCTTCCTTGACCGTCACGAGCCGCTCTCGCGGCGTCATGATCTTGCGCACTTCGTCGTCGAGACGTTCTTCGAAGCGCAAATCCCGGTTTGTCACAATACCGATCAACTGCGGCCCTTCGACCACCGGGAAACCGGAAATGCCGTGCTGTTGCGTCAAGGCGATCACATCGCGCACTTTCATTTGCGGCGGAACGGTGATCGGATCGCGCACGACGCCGGATTCGAAACGCTTTACCTTCGCGACTTCGCGGGCCTGTTCGGCTGATGTGAGATTCTTGTGGATGATGCCGACGCCGCCGAGCTGGGCCATCGCGATTGCGAGCCGGCCTTCGGTGACTGTGTCCATGGCAGCGGACAACAGGGGCATATTCAGGGAAATCTTGCGGGTTACCTGAGTTTTCAGGCTGGTGTCGCGCGGGAGCACGTTGGAAAACGCGGGCACGAGGAGCACGTCATCGAACGTGAGTGCTTTCTGGATCAGACGCATGGCAAATCCTATGGGCGCAAAACCGAATTATACCGATAGTTCCCCGGATTTTCACTGC
>Ga0153932_1000106_pt1 | contig 46176 bp, 31 predicted proteins | sample TSNJ016MetaG_FD_102273 | JGI IMG/M metagenome (GOLD analysis project Ga0153932, IMG submission 102273) | Attine ant fungus gardens microbial communities from New Jersey, USA - TSNJ016 MetaG | ecosystem: Host-associated > Fungi > Mycelium > Unclassified | place: USA: New Jersey, Wharton State...
GTTGCGCGCGCTCGTAAGATCCAGCGTTTCCTGTCGCAGCCGTTCCACGTCGCGGAAGTCTTCACGGGCTCGCCGGGCAAGTACGTGCCGCTGAAGGAAACCATCCGCGGCTTCAAGATGATCGTTGAAGGTGAGTGCGATCATCTGCCGGAGCAGGCGTTCTACATGGTCGGCACCATCGACGAAGCCTTTGAAAAGGCCAAGAAGATTCAATAAGGATGGCTGGGCGCGGGGATCGTAGACACCGCGTCCTATTGGAGTCGATATGGCAACTATTCAAGTAGACGTCGTCAGCGCGGAAGAGCAGATCTTCTCGGGCCGGGCGAAGTTCGTCGCGCTGCCTGGCGAAGCGGGTGAACTCGGCATCTTGCCGGGCCATACGCCGCTGATCACGCGCATTCGTCCGGGTGCGGTGCGCATCGAAGCGGAGAACGGCGAGGAAGAGTTCGTGTTCGTCGCGGGCGGAATTCTCGAGATTCAGCCAGGCGTGGTGACGGTTCTCGCCGATACCGCGATCCGTGGCCAGGATCTTGACGAAGCCAAGGCAATCGAAGCGAAAAAGCACGCGGAAGAAGCGCTGCAGAACACGGGATCGAACCTCGAGTACGCAACCGCGCAAGCGGAACTCGCATACGCGACGGCTCAGATCGCGGCGATTCAGCGCTTGCGGAAGATTCGCGGTCAGCATTAAGCGTTTCGCTGGTCTTGAGGTTTCAGGAAAAAGCAGCCTTCGGGCTGCTTTTTTGTTGCTGGCTGCGCTGTCCCTCTGCTCCCGCGCATTTCTGCATATCCGACACGCACGTATTCACGGTGCGTTGCGGGTAACACTCAATGCCTTCCGCAGTCCGCACGATGCACAATCAGTCTTCCGAATGGCTTTCACGGCACCATGCCGTGCAGCCTTCCACTTCACATGGAAGAGACCCTGGATATGGCTACCCCATCGACGCAAGCCGGGCCGCAGATCGAACCACTCGATGGCCTGTCCTATGTTCGCGGCTCGACAGAGATTGCGCTGAGCGACGCAACGGTTTCACGCTTTCTTCTCGTTACCGTCGCGCGATTTCCGGATCGTCCGGCGGTGGTTTTCCGGGAGCAAAACATCCGCTGGACCTGGCGTGATTTCGCTAATGAAGTCGATGTGCTCGCGTCCGGACTATTGCAACTCGGCGTTGAAGCAGGTGACCGCGTGGGCATCTGGTCGCCGAACCGCGCCGAATGGTTGTTGACGCAATTCGCCACCGCGCGGATCGGCGCGATCCTGGTGAACATCAATCCGGCCTACCGGCTTGCCGAACTCGAGTACGCGCTGAACAAGGTCGGCTGCAAGGCGCTGATCGCGGCGGAACAGTTCAAGTCGTCCAAGTATCTTGAGATGCTTCAGGCGCTCGCGCCGGAACTCGAGACCGCCGAGCCTGGTTCATTAAACGCTACACGCTTCCCTGATCTGAAAGCCGTGATCCGCATGGGCGATGGCGCGACGCCCGGCATGTTGCGTTTTCCCGATGTCATGTCCCGCGGCCGCGATCGGCTGGACACGAAGCAACTCGATACCCTGGAATCGAAGCTCAGCGCATTCGATCCCATCAACATCCAGTTCACGAGCGGCACCACGGGCAATCCCAAGGGCGCCACGCTCACGCATCACAACGTGCTGAACAACGGCCGTTATATAGCGCATTCGATGCTGCTGACCGAGCAGGATTCGCTCTGCATTCCCGTGCCGCTCTATCACTGCTTCGGCATGGTGCTGGCGGTGCTGGCGTGTGTATCGGCGGGAGCGACGATGGTCTTCCCGGGCGAAGCCTTCGATCCGGCAGCAACCCTCACCGCCGTTGATCAAGAACGCTGCACGGCGCTTCACGGCGTACCGACAATGTTTATCGCGGAGCTGGATCTTCCCGACTTCGACAAGTTCGACCTGAGCCGTTTGCGCACGGGGATCATGGCAGGTTCGCCGTGCCCTATCGAGACCATGAAGCGCGTGGTCGCGAAGATGAACCTGCACGAGATCACCATCGCTTATGGGATGACCGAGACGAGCCCGGTGTCCTTCCAAAGCTCGACTACCGATCCCCTCGATAAACGCACGACCACCGTCGGCCAGATCCAGCCCCATCTGGAAGTGAAGCTCGTCAATCCGCTCGGCGAGATCGTCCCGGTCGGCGAGACGGGCGAACTCTGCACGCGCGGCTATTCGGTGATGAAAGGCTATTGGGGCGATGAAGCGAAGACGCGGGAAGCGATCATCGACGGCTGGATGCATACCGGCGATCTCGCCACGCTCGATGCGCAGGGGTATTGCAACATTGTTGGACGGTTGAAGGACATGCTGATTCGCGGCGGCGAAAACATCTATCCGCGCGAGATCGAAGAATTCTTGTTTCGCCATCCGAAGATTCAGTCAGCGCAAGTCTTTGGCGTTCCCGATAGTAAATACGGCGAAGAGGTCTGCGCGTGGATTGTCCTCAGACAAGGGGAGTACGCAACGCCCGAAGATATCCGCGAGTTCTGCCAGGGACAAATTGCGCACTACAAGATCCCGCGGCACATTCGATTCGTAGACGAACTGCCGATGACCGTTACCGGCAAGATCCAGAAGTTCATCATGCGCGCCAAGATGATCGACGAGCTGAAGCTCTCCGAAGTGAAAACTGCTTGAAGAGCATGATTCGACACGAAAAAAACGGTCGCGGGAATAATCACGGCGACCATTTCATTCTTGCGCAAACGTTTGTCCAGACGAAAAAAAAGCGGGCCTGGAGCCCGCTAAAAACCACACGCTACGGGGTTAGCGCGAGGAGACCAAAGGTGGGAAAGGGGCCGACTTCCTGTTTTGTCGACCAACGAACCCAACAGACATGCCCCTTAAAACCGGGCTTCGGCGCTGTGCCGACCGATGAGCGCAGGTGAGTGGTGTTGCTCTTTTCCCACACTGCACTCGATCACATATGTGTTGAGACCGTTGAAGTGATTGTGGGCGAATAATCCGGGCGTCACCGTAACAAAGTGTTTCAGGTTGTAACCCTTAAACCGCAAGGCTGAGCGGGATTTTTCGTCGGCTTTTTGTCTGTGGAGATCGACTTTGCTTGTGCAGTTCATGTTCAAGCACAGTCCCATATTTTTAAGCACAATCCAGAATCCCGTCGGCCAGTTCGGGCGACGCAATGCATGGAGACAAGACGCATGACCATCGACGCAGACCTGCTCGCATACTACGCAAAGGTCGCTGAAGCCTTTCCCCCACTCCCCGCTAATGCCGATGCACAGGCCATGCGGCGACAGTTCCAGGACGTGGCGCGCAAGTTCGCAGCATCGCGTCCGGCCGGCGTCAAAGTGGAAAACATCGTATTGCCGCTCGACGGGCGTGATCTGGGGGCGCGGGTTTATCGGCCGGAGGAAGCCAGCGGGCCGTTGCCGCTCGTCGTTTATTTCCACGGCGGCGGCTGGGTACTCGGCGATCTCGACACGCACGACCTGATGGTCGCGCGCCTCGCGCTGGATTCGCATTGTGCGGTGGTGAGCGTGGACTATCGGCTTGCGCCCGAATTTGCGTTCCCAACGCCTGTGAACGACGCGCTCGATGCACTGCTGTGGCTGGCCGAGCACCGGTCGCGGCTGGGCTTCGCGACGAACCGTCTGGGCGTGGCCGGAGATAGCGCCGGAGGTCACCTCGCGGCCGTCGCGGCGCGTGCGGCGAACGACCGTGTGGCGGGTCTGGTGACTGCGCAACTGCTGATCTATCCGGTCGCGCGATGCCGCTTCGAAGGCGGCAGCTTTACGGCAAATGCCGAAGGGCCGGGCCTCAGCACGGAAGAGATGAGGTGGTACTGGGCGCAGTTCCTGACCAGCCAACCGCCCGCCGATGACGATGTCCGTGCGTTCCCCCTCGCCGAGTCATATGACCGGACACCGGCACGGGCGTTGATTGTGGGCGCTGCATACGATCCGCTGTACGACGACGCGCACGAATTCGCGCGTTTTCTGGAAGCCAATGGCGGCCGCGTCGAGGTGATCGATGCGAAAGACATGACCCACGGCTTTGGCCGAATCCAGGCGCACTCGAAATCCGCTGAAGCGTGGATGAGAAAAACGGCCATGCGCCTCGGTGAATTGTTACACGCACCGCGTTGACTTTTTGCCGGTCAGCGCCATTGGATTACGCGGCGCTTACGCACAGATTCGTAAGCGTCGATTTAGCTTCACTTAAGCCATTTATCGAAGATGGACTGGTACTCACCCGTCGATCGCGACAAATGCAGCCATTGATCCACGTATTGCTGGAACACCACATCTCCGCGTGGCAGCAGATACGCTTTCTCCGCGAACTGGAAGGGCTTGTCCGGATGGACTGAACATAATCCGGGATTGAGCTTTTGCTGGAGCAGCGTTTCGGAGGCATCGGTGACCATCACGTCGGCGCGGCCATCGAGGATCTCCTTGAAGATCGTCACGTTGTCCGGGTACTCGATCAATTGCGAATGTGTCAGGGATTGCTTCGCGTATTTCTCGTTCGTGCCCCCGGGATTCACGATCGTGCGCACACCCGGCTGATCGATCTGTTCAACGGTCTGGTATTTGTCGGCATCGGCGCAGCGGACGATCGGCGTCTTGCCATCGACCATGTAGGGCTGCGTGAAAAACGCGTGCTTCTGGCGCTCCAGCGTGACGGAAATCCCGCCGACCGCAATGTCGCACTTCGCCGTGAAATCGCTCATCAGGTTTGACCACGATGTCTTCACGAACTCCGGCTTGACGTTCAGGGAACGCGCCAGGTTCTGCACCATGTCGATATCGATGCCTTCGAACTGTCCGTCCGGCCGCAGGAACGAATGCGGCTTGTAGTCGCCTGTCGTGCAGATGCGCAGCGTGCCGCGTGCGAGGATTTCATCGAGCCGGGAAGCGGGCGCCGCGGTTGCCGACGGCGCGCTTGCCACCGGCGCGGACTTGCCGGTGATGCTGCCGGCCTGCACGGTCTGCGCGGATGCGCCGGACGCGAAGGCCATCGATAAAACGGATACGGCGGCGCAGAAGGCGAAGAATCTCATCAATGCTCCTTGTTGTACGTTGCGAGCGGCCGATGATATCGGTGCAACCGCGCGCTGGATATTGGCGATGCCCCGGCCTCGGACCACATGGAAGGTGGCGGAAATCCCGCCGCCGCGTCCGGTAGAATGCCCTTTTGCCTAACGCTAAAGCCTGAGCCACGTGCCTTCCACACTTCTCAACGATACCTTCCTGCGCGCGCTGCAGCGCCAGCAGACCGACTACACGCCGATCTGGCTGATGCGTCAGGCGGGCCGCTACTTGCCTGAGTACAACGCCACGCGTTCGCGCGCCGGCAGTTTCCTCGGCCTCGCGACCAACCCGGATTACGCCACGGAAGTCACGCTGCAGCCGCTCGAACGTTTTCCGCTCGATGCCGCCATCCTGTTCTCCGACATCCTGACCATCCCCGACGCAATGGGCCTTGGCCTGAATTTCGTGCAGGGCGAAGGTCCCCGGTTCGAGCGCACGGTGCGCACCGAGGAGGACGTGGCGAAGCTGGCGGTGCCGGATATCGATGCCACGTTGCGTTACGTGACCGACGCGGTATCGCAGATTCGCCGCGCGCTCACCGACGCACAAGGGCGCCAGAAAGTGCCGCTGATCGGCTTTTCGGGCAGCCCGTGGACGCTCGCCTGCTACATGGTGGAAGGCGGCGGCTCGCCCGATCATCACAGGGTCAAGGCGATGGCCTATTCGCGGCCGGACCTGATGCATCGCATTCTCGATATCAACGCGCAGTCCGTGACGGCATACCTGAACGCGCAGATCGAAGCGGGCGCGCAAGCCGTGATGATCTTCGACACGTGGGGCGGTGCGCTCGCCGATGGCGCGTATCAGCGCTTTTCGCTCGATTACATCGCGAAGGTCGTTGCGGGACTCAAGCGCGAACACGATGGCGTCAAGGTGCCGGTCATCACGTTCACGAAGGGCGGCGGCTTGTGGCTGGAACAGATTGCATCGATCGGCGTGGACGCAGTGGGTCTCGACTGGACGGTGAACCTCGGCCGGGCGCGCGAGAAGGTGGGTGACAAGGTCGCGCTGCAAGGAAATATCGACCCGACGGTGCTGTTTGCATCGCCGGCGGTGATCCGCACGGAAGCGCGTGCGGTGCTCGACAGTTTCGGCAACCATCCGGGGCATGTGTTCAACCTGGGCCACGGAATCTCGCAATTCACACTGCCGGAAAACGTTGCGGAACTGGTTGACGAAGTGCATCGGCACAGTCGCGCGATTCGCTCAAAGAACTGACATTTGATCAAAAAAGATTGCTGCGCTGCGTCACGAAAAGCTTACGCAAGACGATTCGCGGGGCAGCAAGAGTGGCTCGAAATGCCCGTGGTTTGGCCGTTCGCCTAATGTCAAGAGTTGACTTATGCACATTTTGTACGCTGCGGCGCGCAATCCTCAATGCATACCAAAAGGGCTTCGCGGGGTTGTGAATTGTCATCTCAAATGCATGATTAATAAGAGAAATTCAGACTACTCCCGCTATGTGGGGTACCGAACACAAGCAGCGAGATCGCGGTTTTTTGCCCGTGTCAACCAAAGTTCTCAACAAAGTTATCCACAGCCCTGTGGAAAGCGACGAAATCTCAAAAATAATCCACGGCTTAGCGGCGATTGTGATGTTTCACTTTAACTTCGTAACGCTCAGCCTCATGTTCAGGTGGAAGCACTGCGGCGCTGTGGTTCGCGGGCGGTGCGGCAATTGAGCGTCTTCGTTCGCGTCGCGCTGGACCACCCGCTGGCGACACTTTTCGACTATCGATACAACCTCGCGCCCACGCCGCATCCCGGCATGCTGGTGCAGATTCCGTTTGGGCGTCGTGATGCGGTCGGCATGATTTGCGAAGTCACGGACCATAGCGATGTTCCGGCTGACAAGTTGCGCGATGTGGTCGCCATTTGCAGCGCGCTTGCGCCGCTTGCACAGGAATGGCGGGCGTTGACGCTGTTCGCCGCTGATTATTATCAGCGCGGATTGGGCGAGGTCGCCTTGCCCGCGCTGCCGCAGGTTTTGCGCGATGCATCGCGCTGGGCGAAGTTGCTCGCGCCCGATGAGCGCTACAGGTTGACGGCTGAAGGGCGCGCCAATCTTCCCGATGGCCTGCCCGTGCGCGCGACCGCGTTGCGCCGTCTGGCCGATGCCCTCGCTGCCAACCCCACGCTACCCGCTGCCGATGCCCGCGCGCTGCATCCGAAAGCCCGCGCGACGCTCGATGAATGGCAGTCCCACGGTTGGGTATCGCTGGAAACGGGCGATGTTCCGGCGGAGGACATTGCGCTAGAACCATCGCTGGAAAAAGCCGCGTTGCTCCACGCCAGCGATGCGCTTTTGCCGCAGCTCACAGCCGAACAAGCCGAAGCCGTCGATGCCATCCGCCACGCGCAAGGTTTCGCCGCGTTCCTGCTGCATGGCGTGACGGGCAGCGGCAAGACCGAGGTCTATCTTCACGCACTCGCCGATCTGCTCGCTGCGCGCCCTGACGCCCAGGCGCTCGTGCTCGTCCCTGAAATCAACCTCACGCCGCAATTCGAAGCCGCGTTTCGCACCCGGTTCGCGGCGTTGCCGGAAGGCGCCATCGTCACGATGCACAGCGGCCTGGCCGAGGGCGAACGCGCGCGCAACTGGCTCGCGGCGCATACCGGCCGCGCGCGGCTCGTGCTCGGGACGCGGCTCGCGATCCTGGCATCGATGCCGAAGCTGGCGCTGATCGTCGTCGACGAAGAACACGATCCCGCGTACAAGCAGCAGGAGGGCTTGCGTTATTCGGCGCGAGATCTGGCGGTGTATCGGGCGAAGGAAATCGGGATTCCGGTCGTGCTCGGGTCGGCGACGCCATCGCTGGAAAGCTGGTGGCAGGCCGAGCAGGGCCGTTACGTCAAACTCACGCTGACGCGCCGTGCAGTGGCGACCGCCGTCCTGCCGAGCGTGCGACTGATCGATCTGGAAGAGGAAAAGCAACGCGGCCGGGCGTCGGTGGAAGGCTTGTCCGGACCTTTGGTTGCCGCGATGAAGACGCGACTCGCACGCGGCGAACAAAGCCTCGTGTTCCTCAACCGCCGCGGCTACGCGCCCATCCTTTCGTGCGATGCCTGCGGCTGGGTCGCCGGCTGTCCGCGATGCAGCGCCTACGTCGTGCTCCACAAGCCCGAACGCGCGCTGCGCTGCCACCATTGCGGCTGGGAATCGCGCATTCCGAAGTCCTGCCCGGATTGCGGCAACGTGGACATCGCCCCGATGGGGCGTGGCACGCAACGCGTCGAGGAAACCCTGGCGACGGCGGTGCCGGGCGCGCGGGTCCTACGCATCGATGCCGACAGCACGCGGCGCAAAGGCAGCGCGCAGGCGCTTTTCTCCGATGTCCACGCGGGCGAAGTCGATATTCTCGTCGGCACGCAGATGATCGCGAAGGGGCACGACTTCCAGCGCGTGACTTTAGTTGGCGTTCTCAACGCCGACACAGCGCTGTTCTCGCACGACTTCCGCGCAAGCGAACGGCTGTTTGCGCAGTTGATGCAGGTGAGCGGACGTGCGGGGCGCGCGGGCCTGCCCGGCGAAGTGATGATCCAGACGCGCTACGCACGGCACGCGCTTTACCACGCGCTGGCCCGGCACGATTACGTCGGCTTCGCCAATTCGACGCTGGCCGAACGGCGCGATGCGCATTTGCCACCGTTTGTTTATCAGGCGATTTTGCGGGCGGAAGGGCGGACGTTGGAAGTCGCGCTGGACTTTCTGGGCGCGGCGGCCGCGGAGTTTGCTGCGCTGCCTGGGGCCGAGAGGGTGACGGTCTATGACGCGGTGCCGCTGACGATTGTGAAAGTGTTCAATGTGCATCGCGCACAATTGCTGCTTGAATGCGCGTCACGAGCGGTCTTGCAGAACGCGCTCAGGGCCTGGCAACCCGTGTTGCGAGGAATCAAGGTCAAAGGCCTGATTCGATGGAACGTTGAAGTCGATCCACTCGATATCTAGGCCCGCACCCACTTCGTTTTACCGCGCAACGTCCGCGCTCGGCGCAAACGCGCCAGCTTTACGATCGCGATTCCCGCCACGGTTTTCGCCGTCCGGGCGCTCCACGTGCGGGTGCGCTCCGCGGATGAACAAGACTACGCACATTGCGACCATCGCCCATACGATCATGAAGACCATCCAGTTGCTCATATCCTCTGCTCCTGAAACCGCGGCTGTTTAGAATTCGGCCGCTATGGATTCGTCGCTACTTTGGCCGTACCCGAGTTATCGGCAGCAAGGAGGAATTAATTAGGGTGGTGCTGAAAAAATCACCAGTCGCGAGAATCCTAGGCATCTGCCGCCAACGCCGCCATCCTCAATTACCCCTAATCCCTTTGTGTATAAGGGTTTCCACAGGTGCAACCCATCCCTTATTTGGCGGTTGCACCTTTTTTATGTGCGAGTTACGATTCGGCCACTTTCAAGCTATCGCCGTCGTTCAACGTCGGCAAGGAACGAGTTATGGCGAGCACCACCCTGGGCGTCAAAGTCGATGATCTCCTGCGTACGCGTCTGAGAGACGCAGCGACGCGCCTTGAACGCACGCCGCACTGGCTCATCAAGCAGGCGATCTTCGCGTACCTGGAACGCATCGAACATGGACAGTTGCCGGCGGAACTGTCCGGTGCACTCGGCACGGCCGATTCGCTCGAACCTTCGACCCACACCGATTCCGACGAAGACGGCGCGCCGCATCCGTTCCTCGACTTCGCGCAGAACGTGCAACCGCAATCCGTGTTGCGTGCGGCGATCACGGCGGCGTATCGGCGACCTGAGCCGGAATGCGTGCCGTTCCTGATCGGGCAGGCGCGGTTGTCGGCGAGTGTCGCCAACGAGACGAACGCGATGGCGACCAAGCTCGTCGAAGCACTGCGCAAAAAGCAGACGGGCGGTGGTGTTGAAGGCTTGATTCACGAGTTCTCCTTGTCGAGTCAGGAAGGCGTCGCGCTGATGTGTCTCGCCGAAGCCCTGCTGCGCATTCCCGATCGCGCCACGCGCGATGCGTTGATCCGCGACAAGATCAGCAAGGGCGACTGGCGCTCGCACATGGGCCAGGCGCCGTCCTTGTTCGTGAACGCGGCGACGTGGGGCTTGATGATCACCGGCAAGCTCGTGACGACGAACAGCGAAGCGGGATTGTCGTCGGCGTTGACGCGCCTGATTGGACGCGGCGGCGAGCCGCTGATCAGGAAGGGCGTCGACATGGCCATGCGGCTGATGGGCGAGCAGTTCGTCACGGGCGAGACGATCTCGGAAGCGCTGGCGAACAGCCGCAAGTTCGAAGCGCGCGGGTTCCGTTACTCCTACGACATGCTCGGCGAAGCCGCGACGACCGAAGAAGACGCGCTGCGTTATTACGCATCGTACGAACAGGCGATTCACGCAATCGGCAAGGCGGCGGGATCGCGCGGCATTTACGAAGGCCCCGGCATTTCGATCAAGTTGTCGGCCTTGCATCCGCGCTATTCGCGCTCGCAACAAGAGCGCACGATGACCGAGTTGCTGCCGCGCGTGAAGGCGCTGGCGCTGCTCGCGCGTCGCTACGACATCGGCTTGAACATCGATGCTGAGGAAGCGGACCGGCTCGAAATTTCTCTCGATCTGCTCGAAGCGCTTTGCTTCGATCCCGAACTGGCAGGCTGGAACGGTATTGGTTTCGTGGTGCAGGCTTATCAAAAGCGCTGCCCGTTTGTCATCGATTATCTGATCGATCTCGCGCGCCGCAGCCGGCATCGGATCATGGTCCGGCTGGTCAAGGGCGCGTACTGGGATTCGGAAATCAAGCGCGCTCAGGTCGACGGCCTCGAAGGTTATCCCGTCTATACGCGCAAGATCTATACGGACATCTCGTACGTGGCGTGCGCGAAGAAACTGCTCGGCGCGCCTGACGCGGTCTATCCGCAATTCGCCACGCACAACGCGTTCACGTTGTCGGCGATTTATCACCTGGCCGGGGGCAATTATTATCCGGGGCAGTACGAGTTCCAGTGCCTGCACGGCATGGGCGAACCGCTGTATGAAGAGGTCACCGGCCGCGACAAACTGAACCGGCCGTGTCGGGTGTATGCGCCCGTCGGCACGCACGAAACGCTGCTTGCGTACCTCGTGCGGCGCTTGCTGGAGAACGGCGCGAATACGTCGTTCGTGAATCGCATCGCAGATAAGAACATTCCGGTCAGCGAACTCGTGCAGGACCCGATCGATGAAGCGTCGAAGCTCACGCCACTCGGTTTGCCGCACGCAAAAATCCCGTTGCCGCGACAGTTGTACGGCGCAGAACGCCTCAATTCGATGGGCTTCGATTTGTCGAACGAGCACCGGCTGGCGTCGTTGTCCTCGGCGTTGCTTGCGAGCGCGAATCATCCGTGGCGCGCGGCTCCCATGCTCGAAACCACCGACGTAGTCGAAGGCGTTGCGCGCGATGTCCGCAACCCCGCCGACTTGCGTGACCTGGTCGGCACGGTGATCGATGCATCGCCGGAACAAGTCGCCCTGGCGATGAACAACGCCGTGGCCGCCGCGCCGATCTGGCAATCGACCCCCGTCGATGAACGCGCCGATTGCCTCGCCCGCGCTGCCGATCTGCTCGAAGCGCAGATGCATACGCTGATGGGCTTGGTGGTGCGCGAAGCCGGGAAGTCGCTCGCAAATGCGGTATCGGAGATTCGTGAGGCGATCGACTTCCTGCGTTATTACTCGGCGCAAATTCGCGGCGAGTTTTCCAACGATACCCATCGTCCGCTGGGTCCCGTTGTCTGCATCAGCCCGTGGAACTTTCCGCTGGCGATCTTCATGGGACAGGTTGCCGCCGCGCTTGCCGCCGGCAATCCGGTGCTCGCGAAACCGGCCGAACAGACGCCGCTGATCGCGGCGCAGGCCGTACGTATCTTGCGCGAAGCCGGCGTGCCGGCGGGCGCGGTGCAACTGCTGCCGGGCAATGGCGAGACCGTGGGCGCGGCGCTTGTTGCCGATCCACGCACGCGCGCCGTGATGTTCACGGGTTCAACGGACGTTGCACGGCTCATCAACAAGACTCTGTCCGAACGCCTCGATCCCGACGGCCGTCCGATCCCGCTGATCGCGGAAACGGGCGGACAGAACGCGATGATCGTCGATTCGTCGGCGCTCGCCGAGCAAGTGGTTGCGGACGTGTTGCAATCGTCCTTCGATTCCGCCGGCCAACGCTGTTCCGCGCTGCGCGTTCTGTGCCTTCAGGACGACGTCGCCGACCGTACGCTCGAAATGCTCACGGGCGCCATGCAGCAACTCGCAATGGGCAACCCGGACCGCTTGTCCACGGACGTGGGCCCGGTCATCGACGCAGAAGCCAAGCAAAGCATCGACGGGCACGTTGCATCGATGCGCGAGAAAGGCCGCAACGTCGTGCAATTGCCGACGCCCGATGGTTGCGCGCAGGGCACCTTTGTCCCGCCGACGTTGATCGAACTGGATTCAATCGATGAACTCAAGCGCGAAGTCTTCGGCCCTGTGCTGCACGTGGTTCGGTATCGGCGCGCGCAACTTGATAAACTGCTCGACCAGATCAAGGCGACCGGTTACGGGCTGACGCTGGGAATCCATACGCGTATCGATGAAACCATCGCGCACGTCGTCAGCCGCGCTCATGTTGGCAACATCTACGTGAACCGCAACGTGATTGGCGCCGTGGTCGGCGTGCAGCCGTTCGGCGGCGAAGGTTTGTCGGGCACGGGACCGAAAGCGGGGGGCGCGCTTTACTTGCAGCGTCTTCTTGCCAAGCGTCCTACCGGTTTGCCGAAGTCGCTGGAAAGCGCGTTGGTCGCTGACCATACCGCATCGAACGATACGCCTTCCGCGCTCACCGCATTGCGCGACTGGGCCATCGCCGAGCGCGATCCGCAAACCGCCGCACGGTGCGAAGGTCATCTGCAACACGTGATGGCCGGCGCGACCGCGGTGCTGCCCGGTCCGACCGGCGAGCGCAACACCTACACGCTCGGCGCACGCGGCACGGTCTTGTGCGTGGCATCGACGGCAAGCGGCGCGCGCGCGCAGTTTGCTGCGGTGCTCGCGACGGGCAACAAGGCGCTGTTTTTGGGCGCGGCCGGCGAACAGCTCGTGGCGGCGCTGCCGGCATCGCTCAAAGCGCATGCATCGGTGCGCAAGAACCAGGACCTTCCATTCGATGCCGTCCTCTTCGAAGGCGACAGCGACGAATTGATGGCGCTGGTGAAGGACGTTGCGAAACGCCCGGGACCGATTGTCTCGGTGCAAGGGGTATCGGCAGGAGCGTTTGCCGATGAAGCCCACGACGGCGAGCAGGAATACGCGCTCGAACGGTTGCTGACGGAACGCTCGGTGAGCGTGAACACGGCGGCCGCGGGCGGCAATGCGAATTTGATGACGATCGGCTGAACACAATTCAGAGCGGCGGATCGGCTCAAACAAACGGCAGCGGGCACGGCGAACCCGGCACGCGCTGCCACTCACATGGGAATCAGGAGAGTTTATGGATTACACGATGAAGAAGCTGGCAGCAGCAATGTTGGTCACGGGTTTGTCGGTTGCTGCAACGGCTCAGGCGCAAACGGCTGAAGAAGTAAAGGTGGGTTTCGCTGGTCCGATGACCGGCGCGCAGGCGCACTATGGCAAGGATTTCCAGAACGGCATCGTGCTCGCGGTTGAAGATTTCAACGCAACGAAGCCTGTGATTGGCGGCAAGCCGGTCCTCATCGTGCTCGATTCCGCCGATGACCAGGCCGACCCGCGCACCGGCACGACCGTCGCGCAAAAGCTGGTGGACGACAACATCAAGGGGATGCTCGGCCACTTCAACTCGGGCACGACCATCCCTGCTTCGCGCATCTACGCGAACGCCGGCATTCCTGAAATCGCGATGGCAACGGCGCCGGAATACACCACACAAGGCTACAAGACCACGTTCCGCATGATGACGTCCGACACGCAGCAAGGTTCGGTCGCCGGCGAGTTCGCGGTGAAGACGCTGAAGATGAAGAAGATCGCGATTGTCGATGACCGCACGGCCTACGGCCAGGGTCTCGCCGATCAATTCGAAAAGGCTGCGAAAGCTGCGGGCGCGACGATCGTGGATCGTGAATACGGCAACGACAAAGCCGTCGACTTCAAGGCCATCCTGACCAAGATCAAGTCGATGAACCCGGACCTCGTGTATTACGGCGGCGCCGATTCGCAAGCGGGCCCGATGGTCAAGCAGATGAAGACGCTCGGCCTGCGCGCGCCGTTGATGGCAGGCGAAATGGTCAAGACGGACACGTTCCTGAAGATCGCCGGCGATGCAGCAGACGGCACGGTGGCCTCGCTCGCCGGCTTGCCGCTCGACGAAATGCCGGGTGGCGCAGCGTACGTTGCGAAGTACAAGAAGCGCTTCAACGAGGACGTGCAAACTTACTCGCCGTACGCGTACGACGGTGCAATGGCCATGTTCACGGCAATGAAGACGGCGAACTCGACCGATCCGGCAAAGTACCTGCCGATGCTCGCCAAGACCGACATGCCTGGCGTGACGTCGAAGCAACTCGCGTATGACGCGAAGGGCGATTTGAAGAACGGCGGCATCACGCTGTACAAGGTCGTCGGCGGCAAGTGGACGACGCTGCAAAGCGTGGGCGGGAAGTAAGGTTTAATTGCTTTTGCTTTGAGAAAACCCCCGCATGCGTTCTGCGCTGCGGGGTTTTTTAATGCCTAGGCGTTGAAGTCCTCTTCCCAATACTCATTGTCGCGACGTGCGTCGCTGCCACGCCCCTCTTCAGTTTTCCTGAGTTCCACGCGACGAATCTTCCCCGAGATGGTCTTCGGCAATTCATAAAATTCGATGCGTCGGATCCGCTTGTACGCCGCGAGTTTTTGCGCGGCGAACTTCAGGATCTCACCGGCGGTTTCCTTCGTCGGTTCATAACCGTTGCGCAACGCGACGAACGCCTTCGGCACCGATAACCGCAGCGGATCAGGACTCGGCACGACGGCCGCTTCGCCGACCGCCGGATGTTCGATCAGCACGCTCTCCAGTTCGAACGGACTGATGCGGTAGTCGGCGGCTTTGAAGACATCGTCGGCGCGGCCCACGTAGGTGAAGTAACCATCGGCATCGATCGATGCGACATCGCCCGTCCGGTAATGGCCGCCGCGCATCGCGTCTTGCGTCTTCGATGCATCGTCCACATAACCGTCCATCAGGCCCAGCGGTTTCGGGTCGAGGATCAGCGCGAGTTCGCCTTCCTGCGCGGGGTTGTCGTCGTGATCGAGCAACGTGATCCTGTAACCCGGCAAGGGACGTCCCATCGATCCGGCTTTCATAGGCTGGCCCGGCGAGTTCGCAATTTGCGCCGTGGTTTCGGTCTGGCCGAAGCCATCGCGTAACGTGAGGTTCCAGGCCTTCCTGACGCGCTCGATGATCTCCGGATTCAGCGGTTCGCCCGCGCCCACGACCTCGCGCAGATGCACCTTGTACGCCGATAAATCCTCTTGGATCATCATGCGCCAGACTGTCGGCGGAGCGCAGAGTGTCGTGATCTGATGCTTGACCAGCGCTTCGAGCGTGGACTTGGCGCTAAAGCGCGGCGTGTTGTGGATGAACACCGTCGCGCCCGCGTTCCACGGCGCAAACACGCAACTCCACGCGTGTTTCGCCCAGCCTGGCGAGCTGATGTTGAGATGGACATCGCCGGGTTTCAGGCCGATCCAGTACATGGTCGATAAATGCCCGACCGGATAACTTTGATGACTATGCAGAACGAGTTTCGGCCGGCTCGTCGTGCCGCTCGTGAAATAAAGCAGTAACGGATCGGTAGCGAGCGTGCGGCCTTCGGGTTCGAACGATGGACTTTCGTTGAAGGCATCGGCGAAATTCAGCCAGCCTTCGGGCAACGCCGCGCTCGATGGAATGGCCACCGCGATGCGGGTTTTGGTTTTATCGATGGCATCGAATTTTGCAGTCTCGTTCGACGCCACGATCACATGCTTCACTTCGCCGCGCGTCATGCGATCGGCTATGTCGGCCGGCGTCAGCAACATGGTGGCGGGAATGGTAACGGCGCCGAGCTTCATTGCGGCGAGCATGGTTTCCCAGAGCGCCGGCTGGTTCGGCAGCATCAGCAAGATGCGGTCGCCGCGCTGCACGCCTTGCTGCCTCAGCCAGTTCGCAAGCTGATTCGATCTCGCCGATAACTCCGCGTACGACAGCTTGATCTCGTCGCCGTCGTCCTCCACGACCCAAAGCGCCGGGTTCATGTTGCTGCGCGCGTATTCATCGAACCAGTCGAGCGCCCAGTTGAACTCGGTCAGCTCCGGCCACGCGAAATCCCTGTACGCGGTTGCGTAGTCGTCGCGATGACGCAGCAGAAAGTCTCGTGCCTGCAAAAATCCTTGCGATGCCATGGTCTTGCGTCTCCTTCGGTTTTGTCTGGTTTTTTACTTCTGCCGCAATTTTTCGCCCTGCTCGCGGATTTGATCGAGCGTTGCGGCCGGCGTGCTCGCGTCTTGCGGAATCCTGATTTCTATCACCGATGGCAAACCGGTTTTCAAAGCACGCTCGAACGCCGGCATGAAATGCGCCGTGGTCTCGACAAGTTCGCCATGTGCGCCGAACGCACGGGCGTAGGCTACGAAATCGGGATTCGTGAGCGCGGTTCCATGCACACGATTCGGATAATGGCGTTCCTGATGCATGCGGATCGTGCCGTATTGCTGGTTATTCACGACCACGAAAATCACGGCGAGCCGGTATTGCATCGCCGTCGCCAGTTCCTGGCTCGACATCATGAAACAGCCGTCGCCGGCGAAGGCCACGACCACGCGGTCCGGATACAACGACTTCGCTGCGATCGCCGCCGGAACGCCGTAGCCCATCGCGCCGCTGGTCGGTGCGACCTGCGACCTGAAATGGCGATATGCGTAATGCCGGTGCAACCATGTTGCGTAATTGCCCGCGCCGTTCGTCACGATCGAATTGGCGGGAAGACGAACGCTCAGTTGCTCCATGATCTCGCCGAGCTGGACATCGCCGAGCATGGGGCGCGGTTTGCGCCACGCGAGATACGCCGCATGCGCTTCTTCGATAGCGCCATTCCACGGAATATCCTGCGGCGGATTCAGCGACGCCAGGGCCGCCGCCATTTCCGGCATGCCGGAGACGATCGGCAAGTCGGCGGAATACACGCGGCCGAGTTCCTCCGCGCCCTGGTGAACGTGAATCAGCGTCTGCCTGGTCTTCGGGATGTCGAGCAGCGTGTAACCGCCAGTCGTCGATTCGCCCATGCGCGGGCCGAGTACGAGCAGCAGATCGGCGTCGCGGATGCGCGCGGCGAGTGCGGGATTGATGCCGAGGCCGACATCGCCGGCATAGTTCGGATGGTTGTTATCGAGCGTGTCCTGGAAGCGGAACGCGCAGCCTACGGGCAGTTGCCACGCCTGCGCAAAACGCGCGAAATCGGCCGTTGCTTCTTCGGTCCAGCCGCTGCCGCCGGCAATCACAAACGGTTTCTTCGATGCCGCCAGCAGTTCGCGCACGCGCTCGATCTGCGCCGGCGCGGGCGCTGCGGCAACGCGCTGATAACGCGGCGCGCCGGGAACGGCTTCGCAGGCATCGCTGAGGACGTCTTCAGGCAACGCGAGCACGACCGGACCGGGGCGTCCCGACGTTGCCGTATGAAACGCGTGGCTGAGGTATTCGGGGATGCGCCTGGGGTCATCGATTTGCGCGACCCATTTCGCCATTTGCCCGAACATCCGGCGGTAGTCGATCTCCTGGAACGCCTCGCGATCCATGTGTTCGCGGGCGCACTGGCCGATGAGCAGGATCATCGGCGTGGAGTCCTGGAAGGCCGTATGCACGCCGATGGACGCATGCGTCGCGCCCGGACCGCGTGTGACGAGTGCGACGCCGGGGCGGCCGGTGAGTTTGCCGACTGCCTCGGCCATGTTTGCCGCGGCGGCTTCGTGACGGCAGACGATGGTCTGGATGCGGCTGGTTTCGTCGTGAAGGGAATCGAGGATCGCGAGAAAGCTTTCGCCCGGGACGCAGAAGACGCGTTCGACGCCGTGGGTCAGGAGGGCATCGACGATGAGCTTCGCGCCGGTCGTCGGGTTGGGGTGGGATGCTGGGACTGCAGATGCCATTCGATGAAACCTCCCGGAAGGTTCGGCGGTTCGGCGGTTTGGCTCGCAAGCGGAGCTGGAATTCGTAGCTTACGCTGGGGCGGGGCGGTGACGCTAGGCGGGGTTTTCGCGCTGGCGCTTGGTCGGGGGCGGTTTACGGTCGGGTTGCTGCTTTTTAGGCTTTCGCGCGTTCTGTTCTGGCTGATTTCTTTAGCACTATTAGCCACTGTCCGTGGCGGGACTTCATTTCACGGGTTTTGCGCTAGCGCTCGGGATCGTGTTCGTTGCGGTCGGAGTTAATGCCGGGTTGTTGCTGTTTGAGCTTGCTCGCGTTCTGTTCTAGCTGTTCTCTTTAGCACTATTAGCCACTGTCCGTGGCGGGACTTCATTTCTTTGTCCAACGGCGACAAAGAAACGAAGCAAAGAAAACGCCTTCCAACCGCTAATTCTTAAGTGTCCCGAGCGTGCACTGACAACTGTTTGGTCCTTCAGAAGAACGCTCGACGCCGCGATCAGGAACACTTGAACCCCTCCCCCTCCGTCAACAGATACCCACACGCTTCGCCACCAGTAACTGTGGCAGTCAATACGGAAACCTGGCCCAACTGAACAACGGGTTGAGCACATGACGGCGCTACAGCATCCTGAACTTGCCGAGACTTTGCCGCCGGTGGTCCCAGGCTCGCGCGGGCAAAACGGAACCAGTACAGCCAAGCCCGTCGTTGGGCGTCAGCGCGCGCAGCGCGGAAGCCTCATTAACGGATTCCCACACTGGTGGCGAAGCGTGTGGGTTGCGGTTGACGGAGGGGGAGGGTTTCAAGTGTTCTCAAGTCCGGCGTCGAGCGTTTTTCTGAAGTACCAAACAGTTGTCACTGCACGCTCGGGACACTTAAGAACTAGCGGTTGAGAGGCGTTTTCTTTGCTTCGTTTCTTTTTCGCCGTTGGAAAAAGAAATGAAGTCCCGCCACGGACAGTGGCTAACAGTGCTAAAGAAATCAGCCAGAACAGAACGCGCGAAAGCCTAAAAAGCAGCAACCCGACCGCCCCCCCCCGCCCAAGCGCCAGCACCTAACACTCAACAATATTCACCGCCAACCCGCCCCGCGAAGTCTCCTTGTACTTCGTCTTCATATCCGCGCCGGTTTGCATCATCGTCTTGATCACGGAATCCAGCGAAACATAATGACTGCCGTCCCCGCGCATCGCCATGCGCGCCGCGTTCACGGCTTTCATCGATCCCATTGCATTGCGTTCAATACACGGAATCTGCACCATCCCGCCAACAGGATCGCAAGTCAGCCCAAGGTTGTGCTCCATCCCGATCTCAGCCGCGTTTTCAACCTGCGTCGGCGTGCCACCCATCACCGCCGCCAATCCGGCCGCGGCCATCGAACATGCAACGCCAACCTCGCCCTGACATCCGACTTCAGCGCCGGATATCGATGCGTTCATCTTGTACAAGATCCCGATAGCCGCCGCCGTCAGCAAAAAGTCGATCACGCCCTGCTGGTTCGATCCCGGCATGAACCGGTCGTAGTAATGCAGCACGGCCGGGATGATGCCCGCTGCGCCGTTGGTCGGGGCCGTCACCACACGCCCGCCCACGGCGTTTTCCTCGTTCACGGCGATCGCGTACAGGTTGATCCAGTCGATCATGGAAAGCGGGTCGCGCAACGCCTGCTCAGGCTTGCCAACCAGCGCCCGATACAAAACCGGCGCCCGACGCTTGACCTGGAAAGGACCAGGAAGGCAACCATCGGCATCGGGGTTGTCGATACCGCACCCGCGCTTCACGCACGACTGCATCACGTCCCAGATGCGCAGCAAACCCGAGCGGATCTCCTCGTCGCTGCGCCAGACGCGCTCGTTGTCCCACATCAGTTGCGCAACGGATTTGCCGGTATCACGGCAAAGCGCGAGCAGTTCGTCGCCGGATTGAAACGCATACGGCAATTGTTCTATGGCCGTGAGCACCTTCACGTTCGATGCCCCCGCTGTCACCACAAACCCGCCGCCCACGGAAAGGTAGGTGGCGTCGCGTAGTGACGTGCCATTGGCATCGAAGGCGTGCAGTTTCATGCCGTTCGGATGCTCCGACAACGCCTGGCGCAAAAACGTGATGTGATCCTTCTGCACGAACGGAATCTCATGCCGGCCAAGCAATGACAACTTCCTGGTCGCGCGCACGGTTTCGAGGCGAGGGGTGATCGTGCTGGCATCGACGGTATCGGGCGCGTCGCCCATCAGACCGAGCATCACGCCGCGATCCGTGCCGTGACCTTTTCCCGTCGCGCCCAGCGAGCCGTACAACTCGCATTTCACGGAAGCCGTCGCGTCAAGCAGACCATCGCGTTCAAGCCCTTGCACGAACATCAGGGCCGCTCGCATGGGCCCAACCGTATGCGAACTCGACGGACCGATGCCGATTTTGAAAAGGTCGAAAACGCTGACTGCCATGACTGCTCCTGCTAAGTGCCGCTAGAAAATCATCGCGCCGGCAGCGGCAGACAAACCGCAAGCCAGGCGGGTGGAGTAGGTGCAAGACGCAGCGCGATGGGCGTGTATCGCCCGTCGAGCCGTGCTGAAAGATGAAACAATTCGGCGCTGTTCTTCGGATCCCATTGCCCCGAGAAACCGGGCAGGCCGGCTTCGCGGCGGCTGGCATCGAAGGGAACTTTCGAATTCACGAATTCCTCGTGCGTGCGAGTGCCAAGCGCATACGGCGTCAGCCAGTTCAACGCACCAGCTAGCGTTGCGCCGGATTGCGCGCGTTCGGCAAGCCAGTTGCGGTTGTGACGGCGCGCAGCGAGAGCCGCCGTGACCAGAGGCTGAAGGTCGTAGGTCACGTAATGCAAAGCGTCGCGCTCGGCGAAATCGACGGTGGAACCGTCCGGCGCAATGTTGTCTCCAATATGTTCCACGTACAGACGCTGCGCTGTGTTGATGAGCTTGCGGTCATCGATGGTGAACGCGCCCATCGATATCAACTTGATCCGGTGACTCTGCCAATTGTTCCGATACGTGCCCGTGAGCGGCCGTTTCTGTTTGTCGATATCCGCTATGTAGCCGGTCACCAATTTCGTGATGAACGCGTTCGCGGCATTGCGCGTCTTCACGGGCAGCGCGCTCGCGGTCAGGTCGTAGGCAAGGATCAGCGACTCGAAATTCGTTTCGTCGATAGGATTGAAACTCGGCTGATAGGTCGTCGCCCACGCAAATAAAAACCGGTCGACGAGACGCAAATATGCCTCGTTTCCCGTCGCGCGCCAGGCGAGCGCGGCGTCGCGCATCAGCCCGAGATCTTTCTCCGCTTCCTCGCTTTCGTCACGAATGCCCTGGTGCGGCAACGTGCCTTCCGTATGCAAGGTCGCACGCGCCTTCGGCTGCTCGTTCAAATGCGCTTGCACCATCTTGACCAGCGCTTTCACGCCCGGATCGGCGTTCGTGCGCTCGCTGTTCTGCATCGCCGGCGCGGCGCAAAAATTCATTGCGGCGGTCGCGGTCTGCGCGCTCAACGCCGTTGCTGCAAGGGCCGCGATAATCGCCGGAACACGCCACGTCTTGTTCACCATTCGCACCTGTCGCGCCATGCAAAACTCCCTGATTGGCTTCGTTCGGGTGAGATGGTATCTGGTGTTGCGTGAATCCGGCAAAACCGTGCGGCTTCGGGGAAAGCCGCGCGGTTGAATCTATCGCTTATTCAACGCTCATTCACCATACTCCGACAGCGGAATGCACGAGCAGAACAGGTTCCGGTCGCCGTACGCATTGTCCGCGCGGCCAACCGGCGGCCAGTACTTGCGCGTGACCAGCGATGCCAGCGGATACGCCGCCGTTTCGCGCGAATACTTGTGCGTCCAGTCGTCCGCAACAACAACCGCCGCCGTGTGCGGCGCGTGCTTCAGCGGATTGTCTTCGCGATCCGACGTGCCTTCTTCGACTGCACGGATTTCGTCGCGAATGGCGATCATTGCATCGATAAACCGATCCAGCTCCTCCTTCGATTCCGATTCCGTCGGCTCGACCATCAGCGTGCCGGGAACCGGGAAGCTCATGGTCGGCGCGTGGAAACCGTAATCGATAAGACGCTTTGCCACGTCCTCGACCGAAATGCCGCTCGTCTCCTTCAACGGGCGCAGATCGAGAATGCATTCGTGCGCGACCAGACCGCCGGCGCCGCTGTACAGCACGGGGTAATGTGCGGCGAGGCGCTTGGCCACATAGTTCGCGGCGAGGATCGCGCTTTCGGTCGCGGCCGTGAGGCCTTGCGCGCCCATCATCGCGATGTACATCCACGAAATCGGCAAGATGGCGGCCGAGCCATAAGGCGCCGACGATACCGCGCCAATGCCCGACGCATCGCGCTGATAACCGGTCGATTGCTGGTTCGGCAAGAACTTCGCCAGATGTGCACCGACAGCAACAGGACCCACGCCCGGTCCGCCGCCGCCGTGCGGAATGCAGAACGTCTTGTGCAGATTCAAGTGCGAGACGTCGCCGCCGAACTGGCCCGGCGCTGTGAGGCCGACCATTGCGTTCATGTTCGCGCCATCCACATACACCTGTCCGCCGTGCGCATGCACGATCTCGCAGATTTCGCGCACGTTCGCTTCGAACACGCCGTGCGTGGACGGATACGTGATCATGATCGCCGCCAGATTCGCCGCGTGCTTTTCGGCCTTGGCCTTCAGGTCTGCAATATGGACATTGCCTTGCTCATCGCACGCAACGACCACGACCTGCATGCCCGCCATTTGCGCTGATGCCGGATTCGTCCCGTGCGCCGACGACGGAATCAAACAGATATTCCGATGCCCTTCGCCACGCGACGCGTGATACGCATGGATGATCAGCAAGCCGGCGTATTCGCCTTGCGAGCCGGCATTGGGTTGCAGCGATACCGCCGCGTAACCCGTACATGCCACGAGCATCTGCTCGAGCTGATCGATCATGGTCCGGTAACCGACGGTCTGCTCGGCCGGCGCGAACGGATGAATCTGCGCGAATTCCGGCCACGTCACAGGCAGCATTTCCGACGTTGCGTTCAGCTTCATCGTGCAGGAACCGAGCGGGATCATCGTGCGATCGAGTGCGAGGTCCTTGTCCGCGAGACTGCGCAGATAGCGCAGCATCTCGTGCTCGGAATGATGGCGGTTGAACACCGGGTGCGTGAGGTATTCGCTCGTGCGCTCCAAGGTTTTCGGCAGCGACGATTTGGCATCTGAATCCAGCGCGTCGATATCGAACGTTTCCGTCTTGCCGGCCACTTCCGCGAACAACGCGAAGAGCTTGAGGAGGTCGTCGCGGGAGGTGGTTTCATCGACGGAAACGCCTACGCGCGTTGCATCGACATGCCGCAAGTTCACATGCACCGCCGACGCCGCCTGATGCAACGCCGTGGTGTTCGCGCCGCTCTCGATGGTGACGGTATCGAAGAAGGTTTCGTTCGCGAGCGTGTAACCGAGCTTCTGCACGCCGGCCGCGAAGATGGACGCGACGCGATTCACGCGGAACGCAATGGTCTTCAAGCCTTGCGGCCCGTGATACACGGCGTACATGCTGGCCATGATCGCGAGCAACGCCTGCGCCGTACATACATTCGAAGTCGCCTTCTCGCGACGGATATGCTGTTCGCGCGTTTGCAGCGCGAGACGCAGCGCGTGCTTGCCTTGGGCGTCGACAGTGACGCCTACGAGACGGCCCGGCATCTGGCGCTTGAAGTCATCGCGCACGGCCATGTACGCCGCGTGCGGACCGCCGAAACCAACCGGCACGCCGAAGCGCTGCGTATTGCCGATCGCCACGTCCGCGCCCCATTCGCCCGGGGGCGTGAGCAGCGTCAGTGCGAGCAAGTCAGCGGCTGCGATCACAAAACCGCCTGCCGCATGCACCGCTTCCGTCAGCGCGCGATAGTCATGCACATCGCCATTCGCGCCGGGATATTGCAGCAGCACGCCGAATGCGTTGGCCGTGGCGGCATCGGCGGCGGGACCTACTTTCACTTCGATGCCGGCAGGTTTCGCCCGTGTCTGCACGACTTCGATGGTCTGCGGCAATACATCGTCGGCGATATAAAACAGGTTCGATTTCGGCTTGCCGACGCGTTGCAAAAGCGTCATGGCTTCGGCGGCGGCGGTGGCTTCGTCGAGCAAGGATGCGTTCGACATGGCGAGACCGGTCAGGTCGATCACCATTTGCTGGAAGTTCAGCAACGCCTCCAGCCGGCCCTGCGAAATCTCCGGCTGATACGGCGTGTACGCCGTGTACCACGCCGGATTTTCGAGCACGTTGCGCAGGATCACAGCCGGCGTGTGCGTGCCGTAGTAACCCTGGCCAATATAGTTCCTGAACACCAGGTTCTGATCCGCGAGCTTTCTCAACGACGCAAGCGCTTCGGCCTCGCTCTTTGGCTGCGTGAACGCGCCGAGCGGCAGCGTTTCATGGCGCCGGATAGCCTCCGGGATCACCGCGTCGATGAACGCCGCACGCGACGCAAAGCCGAGCGCGTCGAGCATGGCGTGCTGGTCGGCCGCATCCGGGCCAATGTGCCGCTGGGCGAAGGCGTCGTGGCATTCGAGCGCGGCGAGGGACAAGGATGAGCGGTTCATCAGACGATCCGGGTGTTCGAGCTTCATGAGAATTCCTGCAGGTGCGGCGGGTTTTTATGGGCAAACACGCCGCACGGTCGTAGAGAAGTGTTACTCGCCAATCGAGGTGCCGTACGCACCGGCGTCGATCAGTCGATCCGTCGTGGCATCGGCTGCGGGCTTGATCTTGAAGAGCCAGCTTTCGTACGGCGTGCCGTTGATCTGGTCCGGCGTGCCCGTCAACGCATCGTTCGCGCCGACGATCTCGCCCGAGACAGGCGCGTAGATATCCGATGCGGCTTTCACCGATTCGATCACCGCAATGGCGTCGCCCGCAGCGACGGTCTTGCCGATCGGCGGCAGTTCGACGAACACCACGTCGCCCAGCGCTTCCTGCGCGTGATCCGTGATGCCGATGGTCAGCGTGCCGTCGGATTCAGTGCGCACCCATTCGTGCGATTCGGTGTATTTGAGGTCGGCCGGGATGCTCATGCGGATGCTCCAGTTTGTCTTTGAGGGTGGGACGTGCGTGGCTTTTTGCCGAGCATTCGAAAACGGCTTAGAGCGCCGCCAGAACCTTGCCGTTGCGCACGAACGGCAGTTTTACCACGCTTGCCGGCAGTTGTTTGTCGCGAATGACGACGTGCACTTTATCGCCCGGTTTCACGCGTGGTGGCACGCGTGCGAACGCGATGGATTCCTGCATCGACGGCGAGAAAGTGCCGCTCGTGATCTCGCCTTCGCCGTCGGTCGTAACGACCTTCTGGTGAGCACGAAGTACGCCACCGGCGCGGCCGTTTTCCTTCTGCAGAATCAGGCCGACAAAGCGCGTCTTCGACCCATTCGCCTCGAGCGCCGCCCGTCCCACGAACGCCCGGTTGGCATCGCTCAGGTCGACGGTCCACGAAAGGCCTGCGTCGAGCGGCGAGACGGTGTCGTCCATGTCCTGGCCGTAAAGGTTCATGCCGGCTTCAAGACGCAGCGTGTCGCGTGCGCCGAGGCCCGCCGGTTTCACGCCTTGAGCGACCAGCGTGTTCCAGAATCTTTCGACTTGCGTAGCCGGGATCACGATCTCGAAGCCGTCTTCGCCCGTGTAGCCGGTGCGCGCGAGCATCACGTCGCCGTATGACGATTCGGGGAATTGCACGGCGTTGAAGGGTTTGAGTTCGGCGGTCGATTCGCGCGTTTCCGGCAGCACTTGCCAGACCTTTTCGCGCGCGTTCGGACCTTGCACGGCGACAATCGCGAAATCGCGGCGCGGCGTGATCGTGAGGCCAAAACCGCCTTCCGCATTCAAATGACCGAACCACGCGATGTCTTTCTCGGCCGTGCCGGCATTCACGACGACGCGAAAATTGTCATCGGCGAAAAAATAGACGATCAGGTCATCGATCACGCCGCCTTGCGGGTTCAGCAAGCACGAATAAAGCGCCTTGCCGGGAACGGTCAGCTTGTCGACGTTGTTGGCGATTGCATACTTGAAGAACTCGCGCGCCTTGTCGCCGGTGAAATCGACGACGCGCATGTGCGACACGTCGAACATGCCGGCATCGGTGCGCACCGCGTGGTGTTCGTCGATCTGCGAACCGTAGTTGACGGGCATGTCCCAGCCGCCGAAATCGACCATGCGCGCGTTGAGCGCGAGGTGCGTGGCGTGCAAGGGCGTGTGTTGAAGATCAGACATGGAGCGGGCCTCGGGCGTGCGCGAAAACAAAAAAAGGCCATGCGACCAATCCGCTCGGAGTTTGGGCTTTTGCGAACGCAAAGCTCAAACCGCGTAGCGATCCGGTACATGACCCCTCTGTCCTCGGTACCTGAGAGATTGCACGTTTCGAGCCGATATACCGACTTCAACGCGCGCCCCTTCGGTGGGCAACTGGCCGTTACTTCTTATCAGCCGATGCCGCTCTCCAGAGTGCGATTTCCCGTTCGATGCCCGATTAAAGGCGCACTACATGAACGGAACTTCGACGCAGCCGGTCCTTTTGCCTGAGAGTTTGTGGGTGTGCCCCTTCGGCGGCGCTCGTTTTGCTTGTCCAAGTGGCGACGAACAAAATCAGCGCTCTCTCCCGACGCGTGCGCCGAATTTACGCGACCGATATACGAATGTCAAACTGGGTTTGCCAATGGCCCCATCAGAAAGGCTGTTGGCCGGCGGACGCTGGAAACGTCCGCCAGGCAGGCCAGACTTACTGGATTGCGTGCTGCACGCCGTCGAGTTCGCCGTTCAGCGTGCGCTGTTCTTCGCCCGACAAACCGCCGCCGTGCTGCGAAGCCATATCGCGTGATTCCTGCCTGATCACATCCAGCCGATGATGAAACGCATCGCCCTGTGGCGGCGGGTAGAAGCCCTGGTTCACGCGCTGATCGACGTGATGCCAGAGCGCGTTGATGCGGCCATTGACCTGATCCATCCGATGCACCGCTTCAGCATGCGGATCGGGCCTGGCGGGCGCTTCGCGGACTACATCGACTTGCCGCGCCGGCTCGACCACGCAGGCTGCCAGCGACCCCGCAAGCGCCACCCCAACGAGCGCACGCGCGCAACTTTGCTTGAATGTCAGCATGTATCTGTTCTCCCCTTTTGGTTTTTGAGATAAGTCTCGTGCGACTGCAGAAGAACGGTCTGCGCACGGCCCCGGCTGACGCCGGCGACGTGTGCAAATGTAACGCTGTGTGTTTGAAAGTCGGGTGTGAGGCGTTTGTTATTGCAGCCGCGCGAAATCCAGGCGGCGGCCTTCGGCATTACTGCGGATGGCGGTATCGATGATGGTCATGACATCCACGGCATCTTGCGCCGTAACCGGGAACGGCTTGCCGTCGAGCACGGATGCCGCCAGCGACCGGTAAAACTCTGCATACGCCCCGTCGCGTGTGGTGAATTCCTGGCGCAGATCGTGGTCGCCATCGACTTCGCGGAGGAGGCCCGGCGGATTCTTGCCGAATTCGGCGTTGCCCGGGCGCAAACCGGCCTTGAGTTGGTCTTCCTGGACATCGAGCCCGGTCTTTACGTAACTGCCGCGCGTGCCGTGAATGGCGAAGCGCGGCGGTTCGAGCGCGGCGAGCGCGGTTGCGTGCAGTACGACTTCCTTGTCCGGATAGCCGAGCAGCAAATGGACGTAATCCGGCGCGCTGGCGTGATCGCGATGCATCTTGACGGTGGCGAACACGGTCTGCGGCGCGCCGAAAAGGGCCAACGCCTGATCGATGAGATGCGGTCCCAGATCGAACAGTAAACCGCCTCCGCGCGACGCTTCCTCGCGCCAGCGCTGTGGCACTTTCGGCCGGAACCGGTCGAAATGCGATTCGTAGTGCGTCACGCGCCCGAGCCGGCCGCTTTCTATCAATGCGCGTGCGGTCATGAAATCGCCGTCCCATCGGCGATTGTGGAAAGGCGCGAACAGCAAGCCGCGGAATTCGGCGAGATCGGCGAGCGTCCTGGCGTCTGCGCCGGAGAGCGTGACAGGTTTGTCGACGACTACGTTCTTGCCTGCTTCGAGCGCCTTTTTGGCCATATCGAAATGCGTGTCGTTTGGCGTAGCGATCACGATGCAATCAAGGTCATCGAGCGCGAGCAGCGCGTCGAAATCTTCGACAATCTTTGCGTTCGGGTAATCGGCCTGCGCGCGCTCGGGCTTGCCCGTGGCAATGGCGGCGACCGTTGCGCGGCCGCAGTGCTCGATCACGGGCGCGTGGAAGGTCTCGCCGGCAAAGCCATAGCCCATTAGGCCTACTTTTAGAAGTGCTGTCATGCAGGCATCCTGTTGGTGTTGGCGACGCCGGTATTGTGGCACGGGCCAGTTTTCGGCCCGGAGCGACATCGGACAAGCTTGATTTTTGCAGCGAAAGGGTCAGAACCAATGCCTTCGATCGACAGTTTCTTCCGTGTTAACATCGCGTTCTCGAAATTGCGCGTGCTTCGTGGTTACGCGATTTCGCCCACATTCTTGCTTACCCAAGCGTAGCGCCGGCGGCTGAAGCGTCCGCCCGAATTACGCGTCTCAAAGTGTCCGAACGATGTCCGCAGCAGGCATGAACGCCGCGCAATCCGAAGCGGTGCGCTATCTCGATGGTCCGTGTCTCGTGCTCGCCGGCGCCGGCAGCGGCAAGACACGTGTGATCACCCAGAAGATCGCGCATTTGATCGAGGGGAAGGGCTTCGAGCCGAAGCACATCGCCGCGCTGACCTTTACTAACAAGGCCGCGCTCGAAATGCGCGAACGCACGGCCAAGCTGCTCGAAGGGAAAACGCTCACCACGCCCGGCAAGGAAGGCCGCCGCGTGCCGGTGAACCAGTTGACCATTTCGACGTTCCACTCGCTCGGCGTGCAGATCATGCGGCAGGAGGCCGAGCACGTCGGCCTGAAACCTCAGTTCTCGATCATGGATTCCAGCGACTGTTTCGGCATGGTCCAGGAACAGCTCGGAACCACGGACAAGGGCTTGATCAGGAAGGTCCAGTCGATCATCTCGCTGTGGAAAAACGGCATGGTGTCGCCGGACCAGGCGTCGGCGATGGCATCGAATGAAGACGAGATGCAGGCGGCCATTGTGTTCCGGAGCTACGTGGCGACCTTGCACGCGTATCAGGCGCTGGATTTCGATGACCTGATTCTCAAGCCCGCGCAGCTTTTCGCGGAGAACGAGCAGGTCCGCGAAAAGTGGCAGAACCGGTTGCGTTACCTGCTGATCGATGAATATCAGGACACCAACGCCTGTCAGTACGAATTGCTGAAGCTCCTGGCTGGTCCGCGCGCCGCGTTCACGGCTGTGGGCGACGACGATCAGGCCATCTACGGCTGGCGCGGCGCCACGCTCGAAAACCTGGCGCAATTGGGCAAGGATTTCCCGAAGCTGCATCTGGTGAAGCTCGAGCAGAACTACCGCTCGACGGTTCGCATCCTGACCGCGGCGAACAACGTGATTGCGAACAACCCCAAGTTGTTCGAAAAGAAGCTCTGGTCCGAACATGGCATGGGCGATTCCATCACGGTGACCGCCTGCAACGACGAAGAGCACGAGGCCGAATCGGTCGTGTTCCGGTTATCGGCGCATAAGTTCGAGCGGCGCTCGGCGTTCCGCGATTACGCGATTTTGTATCGCGGGAATTTCCAGGCGCGGATCTTCGAGCAAGTCTTGCGACGCGAGCGGATTCCTTACGTACTGTCCGGCGGGCAGTCCTTTTTCGATAAAGCCGAGATCAAGGACATCGTCGCGTATTTGCGGCTGATCGCGAATCCCGACGACGATCCCGCGTTCATTCGAGCGATCACCACCCCTCGGCGCGGAGTTGGCAATACGACGCTGGAGGCGCTCGGCGCATTCGCGGGCCAGGCAAAGGTTTCGCTGTTTGAGGCCGTGTTCATGGGCGGGATCGAGGCGCGTCTTTCGGCGCGGCAGGTCGAGCCGTTGCGCGCGTTCTGCGACTGGATGCAGCGGCTGTCCGACCGGGCGGGGCGCGATCCAGCGACCGAAGTGCTCGACGACATGATGGAAGCCATCCATTACGAGGCGTATCTCTACGACGCCCACGACGAACGGCAAGCCCAGTCCAAATGGCAGAACGTGCTTGAGTTCTGCGAGTGGCTGAAGAAAAAGGGCACGAAGCCGGAAGTGGCGGGCGCGGAAGCGACGGGGTACGACAACGCCGATGGTTTCGGCGACGAAGGCAAGAACCTGCTCGGTCTGATCCAGACGGTCGCGCTCATGTCGATGCTCGAAGGCAAGGACGAGAATCCGGATGCCGTGCGGTTATCGACGGTGCATGCTTCGAAGGGTCTGGAATATCCCCACGTTTTCCTGGTCGGGGTGGAGGAGGGGATCATGCCGCACCGGGGCAATCCGGACGCCGACGCCGATGCGCCCGTGGATACCGGCCGTATTGAGGAAGAGCGGCGGCTGATGTATGTCGCGATCACGCGCGCGCAGCGCAGTCTGCATCTGAACTGGTGCAAGAAGCGCAAGCGGGCGCGCGAAACGGTGGTCTGCGAGGCGTCGCGGTTCATCCCGGAAATGCTTCTGGACGATGCTCCGCCGCCGACCGAAGATGAAGCGCCGATGTCGCCGAAGGACCGGATGGCGCGGCTCAAGGAATTGCTGCAGAAGCCGGCTTGATTTGTGGTGGCATAAGGCAGCATGCGCAACAGCGCAAAGCTCTTGCGTTTGTCTTTCTTGCCCACACGACGGCTAAGAAGTGCTTCGCACGAAGACCAGGAGCAAACTGTAGTCACCTTTATCGGCTGCACGCAAGGCGGTTAAGTAATCCGACCGGGCGTTATCCGCTTTAACCAAGGTCCCGTCGCCGCCCCACGAAAATGGCTCTTGTTTCATGCTGCGCAAGAGCGCATCAGCCATCATTCGTGAGTGTCGACCATTGCCGTTGATAGCCTATAGTGACGTAGTCATCAACTTTATGGTTTCCTGAAATGAAGCAATTACGCATGTTAGGGGTCGTTGTAGTGAAGCGCGACTTAGCTGACTGCTTCGTCATAATGAATCAGGAGGAAGGAGCAGCTATCTCGCTATGCCGTATCAAAGAATGCCTTGTTGCTTCAATATATAGCAGCAAATATCTTTGATCTGCTGCACTGGAAGGCAGCGGAGGCCACGCAGGGTTGTGTTGAACGCCTGTTGCCCGGTTCGCCTTATGTTTGGGACGTAGGTGTCTGAAGTTAGTTTAGAAGCTTTGTTTCGAGCCTCTACCCGCTATGTTCGAGCGCAACGTCGAGAGATAGCGCCCGCATCTCCCGCACTTATTTACGGCAAGAAAAAGACCCACAGTCCCTCGGGATGCGGGTCTCAGCGGTAACTAGCTCAAATCAAAACCTTTGTAGTACGGGGCAGTGTTTGCGCAGGGTTTTTTTGGCAGAAGCTGAAACGACTACTTCGACGCCGCCACCATGTAATCGACGGCGGCCTTAACGTCGGCATCGGGCGCATTCGATCCACCTTTGGCCGGCATTGCACCCTTGCCGTGCAGCGCATAGCCGTAGACGGTGTCCATCGGCTCTTTCAGGCGCGCGGCCCAGGCGTCTTTATCGCCGAATTTCGGTGCGCCGAGCACGCCCGCCGCGTGACACGCCTGGCAGACCTGCGTGTACAGCGCCTTCCCGGCCTGCGATGCATCCGCGCTTTGCGAACCTGCCGCCGGGGCCGAGCTCGCTTGCGGGACGTTAGCCAGGGCGGCAACTGCAGCCGCGGCTTGAGCGTTATCGGTTGCGCCAGCCGCCGCACCGCTTGCCGGAGCTGCCGCCGCCGATGCCCCCGCCGCCGCGCCCGGCGCAGGTTGCGCGGGTTCGGCGAATTTTGCGCCGCCATCGTTGGCCATGTAGACGACTGCCCGGGCGATTTCGAAGTCGCTATAGTCGTCGGGACTCGTGCCACCGCGAGCGGGCATGCCGCCCTTTCCGTTGAGCGCGTTGTGAAGCAGCGTGTCGTAGCCTTCCGCAATGCGCGGCGCCCAGTCGCCCGCGTTGCCGAACTTCGGCGCGCCGGCAACACCGGCCGTGTGACAGGTCGTGCAGACCGCCTTGAATACCTGCTCGCCGGTTTTGTAGACGCGCGGGGCGTTGGCGTCGCGGATATCGACTTGCGCGACCGGGGCGATACGCTCGGCGACAGCGGCGTCCGACAGGGAATCGGTACCGGCGCCAGTGCGGGTCGTGTTGTTGACGTAGACGGCCAGCAGGACGATCACGACGATCGGAATGGCGAACCCGGCGACGATTGCCGCGATGAGTTGGCCTGGCGTTTTGATCGGGACTCCGTGGGGTGCTTCACTCATGCTCGTCTCGTCTCCCTTTTTATTTGTGAGTCGGTCCAGCGACAGCGTGACAGCAGGGGTAGATCTCTCGAATACTTTTAAACGTTTTCGCCAGCACGGTCGATTATAGACGGAACGTTTACGTGGCGGCGTACCCGCAAAGGCTTGTCGCAGCGCGTGTTAACCCGGATTTTCGGGGTTTTTGCAGGGATGTTGCGAAGGACGAGGGTCGGGCCTTCCAACCCTTGCGATGGACGAATCGGACGAAAACAGGTATTGTTTCGGACTCGCAGCGGTCCTGCCTCCATGATTTTGTATATGGAACGCGGTGCCCCTTGCTCATATGCGCCCGTAGCTCAATGGATAGAGTACTGCCCTCCGAAGGCAGGGGTTGCTGGTTCGATCCCAGCCGGGCGCACCAAGATTTAGCGCAAATCGAGTTTCCTGGTCATTCCAGGATCACATTCAGCTCCAAACGCATTCCAAGTGCCGCCAGCGCAGAACCGTTGGTGTCGACTGTCGTCGCGGGTCATTCGCAAATGCCGCGCCTCGCTTAGATGGGCCTCCCTTGATTTCGCTCTGCTGGAATGCTTTCCTGTCGACCACGCTTTCTGATCAAAATCCAATTGGTCGTAAGGACACGGGAGAGCGGACCATAGATTTTGTCAACGAATCGACATCCGATATCGCATCGGCAGTTGGAGGTGCCAGAGGAATAAACCATTTCCTGCATCGGATTGAGGAAAACGTGCGTAGTCAAGTAGGCGCGTCCGCCGGGCAAGCCAAAACTCGCCTCCACGCTTCGCAGAAACGCGAGCCGTTTAACAACCCCTCGACCACCCAACCAGGCCGAAACCAGAGCCACCCCCGCCATTGACCCATATACTCCCGCCCCAAAATTCCATCCACCCTCCATCCGCACCCCAATTTCGCTTTGCATATAGCGCGCATCAACGCAGTAGGATTGCGGTTGCGCACTACGCAGCCGCTGTAGAAAACGTCGGTTTTAACCACTAAACCATAAAAAAGGGGACACAGAATGGGGCATTCGCATGACCCCGTGCAGCGGCCGCGCGGCTATGTCTGGTCTCCGCATCGCGATCCGGAAAGGGAGCAGGCAACGCTCCGAGTCGCACTCGGCGGACTTGCGGCCGTGGCGTATGGCGCGTTCGCGTGGTTCGATCCTTCTCCTGCGGCGACCGCATGCTTTCGCGTGCTCGCGTTTTATCTGGTTTATGGCGTGGCCAGCCGGGTGATCATCGGCGGGATGCCGCGGCATTCGGACGTGCGTCTTGCCATCACCACGATCGCGGATCAGGCGCTCCTCGCCCTGATTCTTGCCGCCGGCGGCCCGCTCGCGCTGCCGATGCTCTGGGCCATTTTCCTGTTTCTGATCGGCGCAGGAGGGCGTTATGGGAAGCGGACGCTGGCGTTGTCGTGCGTTACGGCACTGGCCGGAATCGTCGCGCTATCCATGCTTCAGCCATGGTGGCGTCTCAACCGGCCGGCGGCGCTTGGCATTGGCTTGAGTGTGCTGGCGGCATCGGTGTATCTGAGTGTTCTGATCGGCCGGCTCGGCAGCGCGAACCGCGATCTCGCGCTCCGGGCAGGCACCGATCCGCTCACCGGATTGAGCAACCGGTATGCACTGGAACAAACCATCGGACGGGCGGTGACGGCGATATCGACGGGACAGGAAGGCGCGACGGCGTTGTTGCTGATCGATCTCGATGGCTTCAAGGAAGTCAACGATACCTACGGCCACGAAGTTGGCGACGTCGTGCTGCGAACCTTTGCCGATTCGCTGTTACGCCGTGTGCGGACCACCGATACGGTCGCGCGTCTCGGCGGCGACGAATTCGTGGTCCTCGCGCGTCACGTGACGGGCAGCCACGCGGTGCATACGGTCGCGAACGGAATTCACGCGGTGCTGGCGGAAATGACGTCGGTGCAGGACCGGGTGGTGAATGTATCGGCGAGTATTGGCGCATGCCTGATCTCGCCGGACCTGAAACCCATCTACACCGATATCGCCGTGCTGATGCGTGCGGCGGATCGTGCTATGTACCGAGCGAAGGCGCTTGGTAAAGGCCGAACGGTGTTTGCCGAAGGCGCGGACTTCGAACCTTCTTGAAGCGGCTCAGGAAAAGCCGCCTCCTGACCGTCAGGCTTCCACGCCCGACCAGGCCTGTTCGCGCAACTTCGCGCGCAACCGCGCAACCGCCTGGCTATGCAACTGGCACACGCGCGATTCGCTGACTTCCATCACGGCGCCAATTTCTCGCAGATTCAAGCCCTTCTCGTAGTAGAGGCTCATCAGCAGCTTTTCGCGCTCGGGCAGTTTGTCGATGGCTTCGACCAGCGCCGAACGCAAACTGCCGTCGAGCAATGCGGACAACGGATCGGCTTTATCGACGCAATAACGGTCGAGGAACGGTTCGTCATCCGATGACCGGTCGAAGTCTTCGTAATAGATCAACTGGCTGCCGTGCAGATCCTGCAGCATGGTCTGGTATTCGTCGAGCGGCATGTTGAGGTGCTCGGCGACTTCCTGTTCGCTCGCCGACCGGCCAAGGTGTTGCTCGACCTTGTGTACCGCCGATTCGACCTCGCGCGACGTCTTGCGCATGCTGCGCGGCAGCCAGTCGTTGGCGCGCAGTTCGTCGAGCATTGCGCCACGAATCCGCTGGCTCGCGTATGTCTCGAACTGCGCGCCCTGGTCTTCCTTGTAGCGGCTGGCGGCGTCGAGCAGACCGATCATGCCTGCCTGGATCAGATCGTCGAGATCCACACTGGCCGGCATTTTCGCGACCAGTTGCAGACCCAGCCGGCGCACGAGCGGCGCGTAGCGGGTCAGGACCTCGGCTTGTGACAGTTTTCCCTGGGCGTTATACATCGCATTCACCTTTGTTCCTTCTTTGCTTCGTCACACCGCCGCCGGGCTGCGCATTGCGAACTCCGGCGACGTTGTTTCGGTGCGGCGCGAGGTCGCTCCCGGGTTGATCGAACGCTCGATATTGCGCGGCGTTTCCCTATGGACGGCTTGCACCGGCCATTCGAAGTGCGAACTTTCTGGCATCGGCCAATACTGCAGGTCGGCCGCGATGTGGCGGTAATCGCGGGCGGCGGCGGTCGTCGGAAATGCTTCGACTGCGCAGCGCGACAGTTCATGCGCCCTCGCCACGCGCGGATCTTCCGCCACGCAACCGGCCGGCATGAGCTGCACGGCAAGGTAGCGGCTGGCGACGCCGGCGAGGTTATCGAAGGCGATTTGCGCATCGGCGGCGTTCTTCACGTGGTTGACCACGATCCGGAAGCGCGAGATGGCGTGCGCGTAATGCAGGCGCTTGATGCATGCATACGCCTCGGTGATCGCGGCGGGCGCCACGCGTGTGACGATCACGAAGTCGTGCGCTTGCGCGGCGAGCGTGGACAACGCGCCGCTGCGATCCGGTTGTGTGTCGATGAGAACGATATCAGCGGGTCCATCCAGCAAAACCCGGTAATGCGCGGCGTCGTGGCTGATGCGTTCGTCGCGGGGCGCGGCGATCATCGAAAAGCCGAACGGGGTGCGCGTGACCGCGTCCTGCAAGAAGCGCTTGCCGCCCAGCACGGCGCCAAGTGCGCCCGTGGACGGTACGTTGGCCAACCGGCTCGCCGACAACGCGTTCTGCCGTTCATCGATCACCAGCACGTCCTTGCCTTGCGCAGCAAGCGCGGCAGCGAGGTTGACGACCGTCGATGTATTTCCCGTACCGCCTATTCCGCCCGCCGGCGCGCCACACACGGCCACCACTCGCGAGCTGTTGCGCGTCAGCAGACGGCGCAAGCCTTCAGCCTGATCGGACACGAACTTATCCAAAGTGAACCTCATGCAGTTCGGTGGAAGCGCGCGCGGAGAGCGCGGAGAGGAGCGGCGGCACGTCGTCGTCTTGCGGCACGAATGGCGAGCCGTCGCGCGGAATGCAGAACGCGCTTTTGATCAGGAAGCGCTTGGTCGCGACATACAGGTTCTCCGGGACCTTCTGTCCGGTCGATACGTAATGCACCGGCAGCTTGTAGCGGATCACGGTATCGATCACGCCGCCCAGGTTCGTGGCTTCATCGAGCTTGGTCAAAATGCAGCCCGCGAGCGGCGGTTGATCGGGCGTGCTCTGGTAGGCCTGCACGACTTCGTTCAGCGTGTCGCCGTGGCTGGTTGCGTTGAGCAACAGCAGGCGTTGCACCGGGAGGCCGGCGCCGCACAGCATGGCAATGTGATCGGACACTGTGCGGTCGCGCTGGCTCATGCCGATCGTATCGATCAGGACGATGTGCTTGTTGCGCAGTTCGGACAGTGCGAGTTGCAGGTCGGCCGCGTCCTTCACCGCATGCACCGATACCCCCAGGATCTTGCCGAAGATACGCAGTTGTTCGTGCGCGCCGATCCGGTAGCTGTCGGTGGTCAGCAGCGCGACCTTGCTTGCGCCGAAGCGCATCACGCAGCGTGCGGCGAGCTTGGCGGTGGTGGTCGTCTTGCCGACGCCCGTCGGGCCCATCAGCGCAAAAACGCCGCCGCGGTTCATCATCGATTCTTCGCTGTCCATCACGGGCAGGTTGTTTTCCAGGACTTGCTGGACCCATTGCATCGACGCTTCCGCGTGTTCGATCTCCGGCATGTTGTCGATCAGCATGCGCACGAGCTGCGCTGAGAAACCGGCGGCGAACAGGCGCTTGGTGAGCGCGGCGTGGTTCGGACTGCGGCGCTGGCGGTCACCCCACAGCAAGCCGGCGAAATGCTCTTCCATCATGCCGCGCATGGACGAGAGTTCGTGCATGACGGTGTCGTTGACGACCTGTTCCATGCGGGCGCGGATAGCTTCGGTCACGGCCGCGGCCGCCGACGCCGGCAATCCCGCAAACGCACCTTCCTGAATCGTGCTGACGGCGGGCTCCGGGGTTTGCGCCGGCATTGGCATCGGCATTGCAGCAGCCTGGCGCTGCGCGAGCTTGTTTTCGGCGCGGCGGGCTGCGAGCTGGGCGGCTTCGCGCGTCCATTCGGGCGCGTCGGCGGGTTGATGCGCTTCCTGCGGCACGACGGTAACCGGACTTCCGAGTCCCTTGGCAATCGCCGCCGATGCACTCATCGAACGCTGCGGAATCCCTTCGGTAACTGTCTGCGCAACACGTCGCGCATGTTCGATCAGCCAAGGGTTCGATTCGGCCATGGTGCGCGATGAATCTTCCTGCGCTGCGCGCATGCGGCGCGGCAGCGGCTCGGCTTCGGGCGTGGGTTCGTTGTCGTCGAGTGCGTCGAGCGGTTCCGGATTTGCACCGAACACGGACGAGAAGACATCGCCGCTGGCGTAGGGGTTGGAAGCGTGATGCGCTGTGGGAGCGCTCGTGCTCACCGGCGCTTCTCTGAGCTTCAGTTCACGTTGCTGCGCAGCCGCTTTCGGGGAAATCTTCGCGAGATCGCCGTCGGCCACAGCCACGATTTCGACGCTGCCATCTTCCGTCACCCGGTTCGACAGGACCACCGCATCCGGACCCAGTGCCTCGCGCACGAGACGAAACGCGTCGCGACTCGTAGCACCGATGAATTTGCGGATGTTCATTTGACCCCCGTTGAGCTTGCGCCCACGCTGTTTTATTGCGGTTGAACGGTCTAGGTTGCTTGAGTCTTGCGCCCAGGCGACGTGCCGTTATCCAGTGAGTGAATTATTGCGTGGGTCGCCGCAATGCCATCGGCTGATAAGAGCCGGGAAAGCGGGGTAATTCGAGGGTTCGGCGGGGACCCCGGCGATGTGCGGGATCCAAAGCTCAAACATCAGAGGAATGAACGTGTCTTGCCCGGCTGTCAGGAAAATTTCGGCGTGCGATGGTGTGTTCTGATTCACGCGCCGCGCCATTATGTCGCTCACCGATTTATCCGAACGCAATAGGCACGGAGTCCATTCGTGATAATGGTTTTATTAAAAATCAGAAACGTATGGAGTTAACCTTCTTGGATAATGAACAATCTTTAAATGCCTCAAATTTCTTTCGTGCGATGGAAAGAACCTCCATATAATAATTCGACAGGTTATTCACGATGCCGGCAAGAACCAACTGAATATTTCGCGTCCTGACATTAATCAAGGAAGATTGAAATGCCACAAAAATCGTTTCAGGCAGAGCCATTCGCATTGCCATTCAATCCGGCAACGACGGCGTTGGTCATCATCGACATGCAACGTGATTTTGTTGAGCCGGGCGGATTCGGCGAAGCGCTGGGCAATGATGTATCGCTCGTGCGCACTGCCATCGAGCCATGCGGGAAATTGTTGAAAGCCGCACGGGACGCTCAGCTCCTGATCGTTCATACGCGCGAAGGACATCGTGCGGATCTGGCGGATTGTCCGCCGGCCAAACTCACGCGCGGCGGCAAGCAATTCATTGGTACGGACGGACCCATGGGCCGCATCCTCGTGCGCGGCGAAGCGGGTCACGACATCATTCCGGAGCTGTATCCGGCGATCGGCGAACCCATCATCGACAAACCCGGCAAGGGCGCGTTTTATGAAACCGACCTGCAGTTGATCCTGCAAAACCATGGGATCAAGACGCTCATCGTGTGCGGCGTCACCACTGAAGTCTGCGTGACGACCACGGTTCGCGAAGCCAATGATCGCGGGTACGAATGCATCATCCCGGCCGATTGCGTTGGATCGTATTTTCCCGAATTCCAGAAATCGGCGCTGGAAATGATCAAGGCGCAGGGCGCGATCTTTGGCTGGGTGAGCGACGCGACCGCAGTGATCGACGGTTTGCGCGGCTGATCCTCAACTGACTTCCCAGGCACCGGACCATGGCGCTCCTCACGTTTGAAGTGTCTTCAGTCGGCTACCTTGCCGAGCACGGCCCGCGCGAGACGCGGCGGTTCTGGGTGCACAGTCACTTCCAGCATGCGTTGAATCTTTCATCGGCGAGCGGGGAGTTGCTGACCTTGCTCAGCCCGCGTTTCCAGAACTTGCCGACGGCTATCCGGATCGTCACGCCGCCGGGGTGGGACTGGCGTCATCAGTCGCGTCCGCGCGAGCCCGTCGTGCTCGAGGGCAACGTGCTGCGCGCCGCGCGCTGGCGGGCCGATCTCAGCCGGGCGCCGTGCTGGCGACCCGCTCCGGAAAAGAAGCGGGACGCGTGTTCTCTCGATGCTTTTCTCGGTGTCTATCCGGCGCTCGCCAGCCAGCTCATCACTTACTGCCGGCAGCGCGAGGTGCGAAGCAATTTGCAGTTGCTGCCAGGCTGGCCACTGGACGGACGCGCGCCGCGCCTGAATGTCGCGGACGAAAAGCTTGCGCTCGACGCAGCCGTGGCCGAGTTGATCGGCTTCGGCACGGGACTTACGCCCGATGGCGATGATTATCTTTTAGGTTATCTCGCCGCATTACGGCCTTGGCAATATATTGAAAATATCGCCGCGCATTTGAAACTGTTGAAGTTGGCCATCAAAAGCATGTTGCATCGGACTACGAGCATTAGCCGGCATTATTTGACGCTAGGGCTCAAGGGACATTATTCGGAACCCATCGACCATTTGATCAGTATTTTGATTCGCGGATCACCGGTATCGGATATCGCGACTGCCGCAAACAAGGTCATGGAGTTCGGCGCGTCTTCTGGCGTGGATTGTCTCGGAGGTTTCCTGCATGGAATCAGGTCACTTCAAACGGTAGCGCAAGAAGAAACCCGCTGATCGGACCAGCTCCAGCGAATCACTGTTCATCAGTTCGATGGCATTCGGCGCATGCACCGCCGGATTCGCCAGGCCCGCATTCGGGCGCTTTTGAAGCATCGAGTGCAACGATTACCGGAATCGGAATTGGAAATGAGCATAAGAACGAAGGTTTTCAGGAACATGTATCAGGACTCCGTCTCCCTGATGCAGATCTCGGCCCGCATCAGCGCGTTGCCGGATATCGAGCAGGCGTCGGTCGCGATGGGAACCGAGACGAACCTTGCGCAATTGCGCGACGCGAATCTCGACGACGGTGTCAAGGCGGGTCCGAATGATCTGGTCATCGCCGTGCGTGGCGGCGATACAGCCTGTGACGCTGCCCTCACGCTAGCCGAGGAAGCGCTCTCCGCGAAGCCGCAGGAATCAAGCGGCGACGGCATCCGGCCGCCGCTCGTGAGCCTGGAAATGGCGGCGGAGCAGGAGAAGGCATCGAACCTCGCGCTGATTTCAGTGCCCGGCGACTACGCCGCGGCGGAGGCGACCAAGGCGCTGCATCTGGGTATGTCGGTGATGCTCTTCAGCGACAACGTCAGCCTTGAGCACGAACGTGAAATCAAGACCCTCGCCCGCGATAAAAACCTGCTGGTCATGGGACCGGATTGCGGCACGGCGATCATCAACGGCATGCCGCTTGGTTTTGCAAACGTGGTCCGGCGCGGGGCGATCGGCGTGGTTGCGGCATCGGGGACCGGGCTGCAGGAAGTGACCAGCCGTATCGATCAGTTGGGCGCCGGGATTTCCCAGGCGCTCGGGACCGGCGGCCACGACCTTCACGAAGCGATCGGCGGCATCTCCATGTTGTACGGTCTCGACGCGCTCGCCCAGGACCCGGACACGAAGGTAATCGTGCTGATCTCCAAGCCGCCCGCACCGGCGGTGGCGGAGAAAATCCTGACGCGTGCGCGGGCGGCGGGCAAACCGGTTGTCGTGAACTTCCTCGGGGCGAAAGCCAGCGAGATGAACGTGCCCGGCATCACGCCCGCGCACACGTTGGCCGACGCGGCGGGCTTCGCCGTCGCGCTGCTGGCGGGCACCGCGCTGCCGGAATCGGTTGCCGCGGTGGCCGCGCCGGACGCCAAGCGTCTCAATGAATACAGCCGCACCATGCCGCCCATCCGCCGCTTCGTTCGCGGCGTCTTCGCGGGGGGCACGTTCTGCTATGAGAGCCAGTTGCTGTTGCGTGAACGCGGGTTCGAGGCGTCATCGAATACGCCCGTTGCACAGAACAAAAAGCTCGACGATATCTGGCACAGCTTTGCGCATACGCTTGTCGACATGGGCGACGACGATTTCACGCGCGGCCGTCCGCACCCGATGATCGACCCGACGCTGCGCAACCAGCGCGTCCTCGCCGAACTTAACGATGCGCAAACCGCAGTCGTCCTCTTCGACCTGGTACTCGGCTACGGCGCGTCGATGGACCCCGCAACCGAGTTGCTCGCGCTCATCGAACATGCGCGCCTTCAGGCGGCCGGCCGCGATCTGCCGGTCCTGATCTCGCATGTTTGCGGCACGCAGGCCGATCCGCAAGTCCGCAGCCGCCAGGTCGACATCTTGCGCGAAGCCCGCGTGCTGGTCGCCGGGTGCAACGCGCAGGCTGCCCTCTGGGCATCCCACATTGCTCAAATCCAGGCGCAAAAATAACGGAACCATGATGAATACGCTATTTCAACAGCCACTCCACGTGGTCAACGCGGGCCTGGCCAGTTTCGCCGATAACCTCGCGCTCGCCGGCGGCGACGTGATCAACCTGACCTGGCAACCGCCCGCACTCGGCGATGTCGACGCGGGGCTCGCCCTTGCGTCGCTGATCCGCCATCCGCTGGTCGAGCAGGCAAACGAGCAGGCGTTCCACCGATACATCGCGGCGCAACCCGTTCTGGTGGATGTGATGATCGCGTCGACCGCGATCAGCGCGATGTCGCAAAAGAAGCTCATCTTGCATGCGGGGCCGCCCATCGACTGGCCGAACATGTGCGGTCCGGTCAAGGGCGCGATCATCGGCGCGATCTTGTTCGAAGGATGGGCCGCGACGCATGAAGCCGCCGAAAAAATGGCGCAGGACGGCGCGATTCGCTTCGAGCCGTGCCATCACTATCAGGCGGTCGGTCCCATGGCCGGCATCATCAGCCCGTCGATGCCGCTGTGGGTGATCGAGAACAAGACGAACGGCCGGCGCACATTCAGCAACTTCAACGAAGGGCTCGGCAAGGTGCTGCGCTTCGGTGCGAACAACGGCGAAGTACTCGACCGTCTTCACTGGATGAAGGACGAACTCGCGCCTGCATTGAAGGCCGCGCTGAAGGTGCTCGGCGAAGTCGAACTCAAGCCGATGATGGCGCAAGCCCTGCACATGGGCGACGAAGTGCATAACCGCAATGCCGCCGCCACTGGGTTGCTCATCAAGCGCCTGATCCCCGCGCTGTTGTCCAGCGGCTTGCCCATCGACACGATCCAGCGCGTGACGGCGTTTATCGTGGGGAATGATCACTTCTTCCTGAACCTGTCCATGGCGGCCTGCAAGGCGATGATGGACGCCGCTCACAACGTTCCCTTCAGTTCCATGATCACCGTCATGGCGCGCAACGGCGTGAACTTCGGCATCCAGATGTCGGGCACCGGCGACCGCTGGTTCCAGGCGCCGGCCAATCCGGTGGAAGGGCTGTTCTTCCCCGGATACGGCGTGGACGACGCGGCGGCCGATCTCGGCGACAGCGCCATTACGGAGACAGCAGGCGTCGGCGGATTCGCGATGGCGTCGTCGCCGGCTATCGTCAAGTTCGTGGGCGGAACACCGGCCGACGCCACCAACAACAGCCGCCGCATGCAGGCGATCACCCTCGGGGGGAATCCCGCGTTCACGCTGCCGGCGCTGAACTTTGCGCCGACGGCCGCGGGTATCGATGCACGCAAGGTCGTCGATCGCGGCATCCTGCCGATCATCAACACGGGCATTGCGCACAAGCAGGCGGGCGTCGGGCAGATCGGCGCGGGGATTACCACGGCGCCGATGCCGGGGTTCATCGATGCCATTCGCGCGCTGGCCGAATACGTTTAATCCACACTGGAACACACCATGACGAAGCCTCTGGCGATCGTCGCGGTTGGCGGAAATGCGCTGATCCGCGACGATGAACACAATAGTATTCCTGATCAATATGAAGCCGTGATCGAGAGCGCGGGACACATCGCCGAAATGATCGAGGCAGGCTGGGACCTGGTGCTCACGCATGGCAACGGGCCGCAGGTCGGCTTCATCTTGCGGCGCTCGGAACTTGCCGCCGACGAAGTCCGTCCCGTTCCGCTCGACTATGCGGTCGGCGACACGCAGGGCGCGATCGGCTATATGTTCCAGAAGGCGTTGAGCAATGAGTTGCGACGACGCGGAATCGATCGTCGCGTGGTCACTGTTGTGACGCAAACGCGCGTGAGCCGCGACGATCCGGCGTTCCGTAATCCGGCCAAACCCATCGGCGCTTTTTTCGATGAAAACACCGCGCGCAGGCGCCAGCAGGAACTCGGGTGGACGCTGATGGAGGACGCGGGGCGCGGCTGGCGCAGAACTGTCGCTTCGCCGCAGCCGCTCGAAATCATGGAGCGCGAGGTGATTGCCTCGTTGCTGGCGCAGGGTTGCATCGTGATTGCGTGCGGTGGCGGCGGCATACCGGTCGTGGTCGATGACAGGCAGCAGATCTCGGGCGTGGAAGCGGTGATCGATAAAGACCTGGCTTCCGCACTGCTCGCCGAGCAACTCCGCGCCGACCTGCTGTTGATTCCCACGGGCGTTGAACAGGTCGCGATCAACTTCGGCAAACCGGAACAGCGCTGGCTCGATACGTTGAGCCTTGCCGAAGCGAAGATCCTGGTCGCGCAGGATCAATTCGGCGCGGGCAGCATGTTGCCGAAGATCGAAGCAATCATGCGGTTCGTGACGCATAGCCGCGCGAACGGCGGAAATGGAAAAGGCCTGATTACGAGCCCTGAAGCAATTCGTCGCGCGCTCGACCAGAAAACCGGTACATGGATCACGCAATAGGTTTTCGTGCCTTACGTACTGATTATTTAGCAATCCAGATTTATTAACGAACGATAAAGGCATGTCGATTATGGAAACCACCCTGCTTGCCGTCAACGGCACGCTGATGCGCGGACTGGAATTGAACAAGAACATGATCGCCGCGCAGGGCGTCTTCCTTCGCGAGGACCATACCGATGCGCGTTACCGGCTATGGAGTATCGGCGATCGTCATCCGGGAATGATCCGCGTCGCGGCTGGCGGCACGTCTGTCGCGCTCGAGATCTGGGCGTTGCCGCTGGTTTCGTTCGCCGGTCTGTTGCTGAGCGAGCCGTCGGGATTGGCGATTGGCAAGGTCACATTGCGTGACGGCACTCAAGTACTCGGCGTTCTTGCCGAACCGTGGCTTGTCGAAAACCAGAGGGAAATCACGTCGCACGGAAGCTGGCGCGCCTACACCGGCCGTTTCTATTCCGCGTGAGCGAACGAGACTTTCAAGGACTATTTGTATGCGTGAAACTAGCGAACGTTCGAATACCGCGCCCGGACATCGCATTGCCATGATTTTGCTGGGCATTGCGGTGACGCCGGTTCTTCTTTCATCGTCGAGTCTGGGGAGTCAGTTGTCCAGCTCGGCGTTGATCAAGGTCGTGGTGCTCGGCAGCATCATCTTGACCATCCTGTCGATCATCACCATTTGCGTAGGTGAGAAAGCGCGCATGCCGACGTATGGAATCGTGAAGTACCCGTTCGGCGAGAAAGGTGCGATTGCGATCAACATTCTTCTTGCCGTCAGCCTGTTCGGGTGGATTGCCGTCACGGCCAACATGTTCGGGCATTCCGTGCATGACCTTCTGGCGCAACACGGGCTCAACCTTCCGGTGCCGATTCTTGTCGCTATCGGTTGTGTGATTTTCGTCGCGGCGACCGCGTTTGGCTTCGAGCTGCTGGGCAAGGTCGCGCAGTTCGCGGTACCCGTCATTGCGTTGATGCTTGCGTATTGTCTTTACGTCGCGGCGCATGGATCGGCCGAGGTGCCCGTGCGGCTTGCGGAGATGAATACGGGCGTGGCGGTATCGACGGTTGTTGGCACGATCATCGTGCTGGTCGCCACGTTGCCGGACTTCGGCAGCTTCGTGCATGACCGCAAGCACGCGATCATTGGTGCGGGGATGACATTTCTGATTGCGTATCCGCTGTTGTACTGGGCGGGCGCGACGCCGAGCGGAATGACGGGGCAGGGTTCGTTGCTCGGGTCGATGGCCGTGTTTGGCGCTGTTTTCCCGGCCGCGCTGCTTTTGATTTTCGCGACGGTGACGGGCAATGCGGGGAATATGTTTCAGGGGACGCTGGTTGTATCGACGTTGTTCACGCGGTTTCCCAAGTGGCAGATCACCGTTGCGCTAGGCGTTCTTGCGGTGATCGTGGGGAGCATGGATATCATGGGATGGTTCATCCCGTTTCTGCTGTTTCTTGGAATTGCAACGCCGCCGGTGGCGGGGATTTATATTGCGGATTTTTTGCTTTATCGGCGCAATGGGTATGACGAGAAGGTGCTTGTGGCCGAACCGCAGATCAAGGTGATGACGTTTGTTGCGTGGATCATCGGATCGATGGTCGGGTTTTTGACTGTGAAGGACGTGTTCACTTTCACGAGTATTCCTTCGGTTGATTCTATTTTGGTCGCTTGCGCGTGTTATGCGGCTTTTAGCCGGTTTTCAAGGGGGGCGTTGGCGGCGGGGTGACCTGGCGGTCGGGGTTGGTGCCGGGTTGTTGCTTTTTAGGTCTTCGCGAGTTTCGTCTTGGCTGATCTTTTTAGCACTGTTAGCCACTGTGCGTGGCGGCACTTCATTTCTTTGTCCAACGGCGACA
>Ga0153932_1000107_pt1 | contig 46033 bp, 53 predicted proteins | sample TSNJ016MetaG_FD_102273 | JGI IMG/M metagenome (GOLD analysis project Ga0153932, IMG submission 102273) | Attine ant fungus gardens microbial communities from New Jersey, USA - TSNJ016 MetaG | ecosystem: Host-associated > Fungi > Mycelium > Unclassified | place: USA: New Jersey, Wharton State...
ACCGGAAACTGGACCCGGTGTTCGAAGAACTTAACCGCCGCCACGCGAAGATCTTCATTCACCCGACCAACCCGCATTGCCCTTGTTGCCAGGATCCGAGCGCCTTACCGCCTATCGGCTATCCGTTTCCGATGATCGAATTCATGTTCGAGACAACCCGCGCCGTTTTCAACTTGATCTTGTCGGGGACGCTTGACCGGTTTCCAAACATCAAGATCATCGTGCCCCATGCAGGCGCCACCATTCTTGTACTTGCCGACCGCGTTGCGGGTTTGTCGCCGGCGCTCGGTCTTCCAAAGCCCCTCGATACAGCGCGTTTCTATGAAACGTTGCGCGGCCTCTATTACGACCTTGCGGGCTTTCCGTTGCCGCGCCAGATCATGCCATTGCTTGAAATAGTGGATACGAAGCACATCCTGTACGGAAGCGATTGGCCTTATACCCCTGAACCGCTTGTTGCCGATCTAGCGCAAAAGCTGGATAGGAGCCCGTTGCTCTCACCGACCATGCACCGGGATTTCATGCGCAATAACGCGCTCGCTCTTTTTCCTCGGTTCGCCCGAGGCGCAGGCGACTAGCGTTCAACGAACAGGGTGAACCGAGCAAAGACAACAAAGAAATCTGGAGACTAGATGAAGCCGATTGAAAAATCATCCGCGGCGCTTTCCACGGAAGCGGGTGCCTACCAATGCGCTTGCTGTTCGACACCATCGGTCGGGCGCCGCCGGTTTCTTGCAGGTTCTGCTGCGCTCGCCGCTTCAATGGCTGCGCCGTCACTTGTGCGAGCCGCGACCAGGACACAACGGATGATTGACGTCCACCATCACTTCGAGCCGAGTTCCAAAAACGTCGATGGCAGCACCTGGTCGATCCAGATGGCGGTGGACCAGTTGGAGAGCAATGGCATTGATACGGCTATCGCATTTGCTGGCGCGATCCCCGAGACAAATGTGAGCGAAGGGCGGACAAAAGCGCGTCGAATCAACGAATGGAGTACTCAGTATTGCGTTGATTATCCGGGAAGATTCGGCCTGTTCGCATCGATCCCCATGAACGATGTTGACGGCTCGCTTGAAGAGATCGCTTACGCATTCGATGTCCTTAAGGCCGACGGTATCGGCCTCGTGACGAACTATCAGGACGCGTGGCTCGGCGATCCAAAGTTCGATCCCATCTTCCAGGAGCTGAATCGACGCAAGGCCGTGGTCTTCGTGCACCCCGCTCAGGCACCGTGCTGTACGCCAGCGACGCTAAGCTATGAAAAAGATTCGATCTCGGCGCCGTGGATTGAATTTCCCACGAACACGGCTAGAACCATTCTTAGTTTGTGGGGTTCGACGACGACTCGGCGCCTGCCCGACATCAAATTCATCTTCTGCCATGGCGGTGGAGTGATGCCTCTCCTGTTGGGCAGGATTGCGGGGTTTTCCGATTGGAAGTCGGTGGGTCCAGATCGTTTGAAAACGCTGTTTCCCGAAGGCATCTACTCGGAGTTTTCGAAGCTCTATTTCGAATGCGCTCAGGCTTATGCGCCCGAAGCGTTTGACCTGGTGCGCAAGGTCGCGCCGCCGACGCATCTGCTGTTCGGAACGGACTACAGCTATTTCCCCGTCTCGCATGCGGTTGAGCAATTCAAGTCGCTTGCGTTGCCCGGTGACTTGAGACGAATGATGGCTGGTGCGAACGCGGCCGCCCTTTTGCCGCGCTGGCAAGCGTAGCGCGCAATCACCGTTGGACAGTCAGATTGGATAGTCGACTTAACAGGAATTTTGGACATGAAACTTTTACGCTTCGGCCCTGAGGGGCAGGAAAAGCCAGGTGCGATCGATGCAGACGGGAAAATCCGCGATCTTTCACGCTTGATCCCCGACTGGCGCCCGGAATTTCTCACACCGGATCGCCTGAGCGCGATGAACTCGGTCGATCTCAAGGAAATGCCGCTCGTCGATGGCAATCCGCGCATCGGCGTACCGGTTGCGGGGGCTCGGCAATTTATCGCGATCGGGCTTAACTATCGCGAACATGCGAAAGAAGCCGGATTGGAGATTCCGAAGGAGCCGGTTGTCTTCATGAAAGCGATCACGTCGATGTGCGGGCCTAACGACAATACCGTGCTTCCGGCGGATGCAATTGAAGGCGATTGGGAGGTAGAGCTTGGCGTGGTGATCGGCTCGACCGCTCGTCGCGTGCCGGTGAACGCGGCGCTAGACCATGTTGCCGGCTTTTGTCTGGCGAACGACGTCTCGGAACGCCATTGGCAAATCAAACGCAACGGCCAGTGGGGCAAGGGAAAGAGCTTTGATACGTTCGGTCCGGTCGGTCCCTGGTTAGTCACACGCGACGAGATCCCGAACCCGCAGGCGCTTGGCATGGAATTAAGCGTCAACGGCGAAATCAAGCAAAAGAGCAATACTCGGGACATGATCTTTTCTGTCGTGGAGATCGTTTCCTATCTGAGTCAATTCATGACGTTGCTTCCTGGTGATATCGTCATTACCGGCACTCCGGCTGGCGTCGGCCTGGGCATGAAACCTCCACAGTTCCTCAAGAAGGGAGACGTGGTGCGACTTCAGATCGATGGCCTCGGGACGCAGGAGCAGCGCGTAGTCTAAGTGTGTTGGGCTTGCAAACCTTACGTCACGCAGTATCTGGATTCAGATAAACAGGATACCTACATGTCTGATTGGGATGGGAAAAAGATTTCGAATGCGAGTCCGGCTGTACATTCGGTTCACGAGTTCGTGTTCAGCGCGCCTGACCTGAAAGAGGCCGAGCGCTTCTATCGCGCTTTTGGTCTGGACGTCCGGCATGAGGAGTCGGGTCTTGCTTTGTTCACCTTCGGGAACGCGCAGCGGTGGGGCAGGATATTAAAAGGTCCGCGCAAACGCCTGCTTTGGCTGACTTTGGGTATCTTTCGGGACGATCAGGCGGCGTTTGAAGAGAAGATCCAGGCGCTCGATATAAACCGCATACAGGCGCCTCCCGAAGCGGCGCCGCACGGAATCTGGATCAAGGATCCGGAAGGGCTTCCAATCCAGCTAGTCGTCGCCGAAAAGAGTTCGCCGAATAGCAAGTCGATCCGCGTATTTCCGCCTGAATCAAGTGAGTCGGGCAGGGCGCCTTGCCGAAGCCAGGTTGCGCCTGTTCGTCCGAACCGATTCTCTCATTTGCTTATGTTCACCACCGATGTGGACCAAAGCTGGCGTTTTTATTCGGAAGTCCTTGGGCTGCGCTTGTCCGACCATTCGGGATCGATCATCGCGTTCATGCACAGCCCGCACGGAAGCGACCATCATCTGATTGCGTTTGCGAAGTCGGATGGCCCGGGGCTTCATCACACTAGCTGGGATGTGTCTTCAATCGATGACGTCGCGATTGGCAGTGAGCAAATGGCCTGCGCGGGATATGCGCGCGGATGGGGTCTCGGGCGACACGTATTGGGATCAAACTACTTTCGCTACGTGCGCGATCCGTGGGGCAGCTACGCCGAATACTCTTTCGACATCGATTTTATCCCCGCAGGACTTGACTGGCCGGCGGCGGATTATTTACCGGAAGATTCGCTTTACGTGTGGGGTCCGCCGGTTCCGGAAGATTTCGTTGTCAACTATGAAAGAGACTGAGCATAGGTAGTCGACGCCAGTAAGAGCGACACCACCAAGCTTGTAGTGAAAGTAACCTTAATTAAGTTAGTTATACATATAACATAATAAAAATTAACAAAGGAGGCGACATGAAAAATAGCATGCGTGTGGTGGCATCGGTGGTGCTGTTCAGCGCAACGTCGGGCGCCTATGCTCAATCGAGCGTGACGCTTTACGGGATTATCGACGAGTCAGTGGCGTACTCGTCCAGCGAGGCCTCGTCGGTGACCGCACAGGGACATAGAAATTTCAAGACGCTGACGGGCGAACTGAGTGGAGACCGCTGGGGCTTGAAAGGCGTCGAAGATCTAGGTGGGAGCCTCAAGGCGATCTTTACGCTCGAAAACGGTTTCCAGGGAACGACGGGGAAACTGGCGCAAGGCGGTCTGTTGTTCGGCAGGCAAGCTTTTGTTGGCTTGACAAGCACTAGCCTGGGTACCCTGACCATGGGACGGCAATACGATTTCGGCTATGATTTCCTTGGTTCATTCACTGCGTGGGCGCAGTTCATGGGCACGTTGGGCGCGCATGTCGGCGACAACGATAATCTCTATCAGACCATTCGTTCGAACAACTCGGTCAAGTATCAGACACCGACTGTCCATGGACTGACGGCCGGCGTCTTATATGGTTTCAGCAATCAGGCAGCGGGTACGGACGGAGCGGGTTTTGCCAACAACCGGGACTACAACGTCGCGGTTTCCTACGATGGTGGACCATTCAAAGCGGGCGTGAGTTATATGCGACTGGATAACCCGTCCTCCGCGAACAATTCAAATCCAAACGGAGCGATAGCAGCCAATCAGTACACGTTGGGGGCATCGAGCATTTTCTACAACTACTCAAGCGTCAATCGTCAAAGCGTCATTGCAGCGGCTGGTTCGTATGCGTTTCCACTGTTTAATCTGTCAGCCGTGTTCAGCGATTCGACACTCGACTACGCGGACGGCACACGACTGCGACTCGACAACTACGAAATCAACGCCAAGAAGCTGATCACGCCGTCGTGGTTGATCGGACTTGGCTATACGTACACGGCTGGCTTCGGCGAGGGAGGAATGAGCATAAAGTCCTTTTCTAGCGGCAACCATCCTGCCTGGCAGCAAGTCAACGTGGGGACCGAATATTTCCTGTCGAAAAGCACGACGCTGCATCTTGCAACCGTCCTTCAATTTGCGACCCGCGATGCTACGACTGCTGCGATCAACTTTAACGGAGCGGTGAGTGGAGCTAACTCTTATAAGCAGATTGCCGTCGTAGCCGGGATACGGCATAACTTCTGAAGTCGTGCGCCATTGCGTCCGATGGATTGCGGACGACGGACTGGCAAAGACCGGTCATGTTGACGGTCTGCTCCGACAACTGGTTGACAATCAACATCGGCCTCTGCGGCGCGAGCGAGGTTTTCGCGCGTTGACGCTGAAAACGGCGAGACAAACCACTGAGCCCGCCTATGGAACCGGTGCCAGCTATTTGGCGTTATGGTCGAGCGCACCAGCCTCCTGGTGCTGCTTGCCAAGATGAAGGACGCTAACACCGCGTCAGCGCTAGCGTGCTTCTCGGCCAAACTCAACTCGATCGTTGCGCGGGGGTTACGGCAAAGCTTTACTTACGACCAAGGCAAAGAAACGCCACGCAATCAGGAACTCACCGCCGCCACCGGCGTGAACATGTACTTCCGCGATCCATATAGTCCTGGTAACGCAGTATTTGCGAAAACACCAACGGGTCTGCGCCAGTATTTGCCTAAAGGCACGGACCTATCGGTGTACAGTCAGGACGAACTCGACGCGATTGCCGACAGGCTGAACAGCCGGCCGCGCGCCACTCACGCGTTCCATTCACCGTTCGAGTTCTTCGCTGCAACCCTTGCTTTAGTAAGCCAATCCCCAAGCTCTAAACACTAAACACCGTGTGCCACTTCACCCTCACAACCGCCGACGCAACTACACGATCGCAACGTGACGAAGCGTTAAGGTGGACGCGCAGAGACACCACGGGTTTGACATAAAGCGAATTGTCGTTCGGATAACTAAATATATAATAGGAGCGCAACGTCGTGAGACCGGTGCGGGCGAACTTCGGCTAGTTGACGTGTTCCCAAAAGTGGCGAGTAAGCCTCGTTTCGGCGATGGCACCAATGATCACGGCCCCATCGCCGAGTAACGTTGGGGCGGCGCGGCTTCAGGAACGGTATGTTCCGTTACGGGCACGGCGGCAGGAGATACCGAAGGACGGAGGAAAGGTTCGTGTCCTGTCGATCCCTGCTATCCGGGACCGAGTGGTTCAAGGTGCACTCAAGCTCATATTGGAGCCGATCTTCGAGGCAGACTTCCAACCGGGGTCGTACGGTTATCTCACCGAGGTGGATCGGATGCTGGCGGGAGCTGGAAACGCGACTATGGTTGCCGGATTGCGGGCCATCGCGAAAGCGGTGGAATCACCACCGGCGCCTACCGGTGCGCGCGCCAGTTCTCGACCCTACCGATGAGCGGGTTGTGGAAACGGGGTTAAGGCGAGGATATTCGGGCACCGCCAAACGAAAGGGGCGGAAACAGACAAACCGAACCTAATGCTCCCGCGCCACAACTCGACTCTACCGAACCCCGTCCGCCGTTGAGCTCGAGAAGTGGGCTAGCATTGATCGATCCGCCCGGGCAGAAGTCCGAACCGTCTGAGCCATTCGTTGTCGATCGGCAACCGACCGCTCCGTCGCTGAAAAGGCCCTTCGACGGACCGCCTGGTTGTGCGGTTGGAAAATGCACATACAACATCTCGGCGACGACGTTAGCGACACGTTTGCTCCATGCCGTGCGTCGTCAATGGTTCTGCAGCCAACTCGAATAGGCTGGTCAAGTTTGCAGTTAACTTAGTCCCCTTGATCGGGAAGCCGGACGCCTCGCTGTTTTCGCAGCTATCCACTTCGCGTCGCCGCCCGGGCCGACTGCATGGCATGAAGCCATGCGCACGAAAAGCGCCATTTCTCGCGCTTCTACCCTCGCCACGGACGCTTCGCAGCTCATATTTGGTCTTATCAAGTCCGCCCAGGTACCCGTCAACATTGGCCGATGAATTGATCTCATCAGCGCCGAGTCTGAAGCCGGACCACGCGGGCAACTCGGACGTGACCCGTCGCTGTGCCTGCAATGGCGCTCACTAATCCTCGTTTGGAATGATTCATATCCCAGTTTCCTGTCTTCTCGACGCGGCATGGAATGGATAAATTCCATTCAACGAATCGGCACTCAGTCGAATGTCATGCACTCACTACCCGATAAAGGAAACATCATGGCTCACTTGTTCACCCCGAAAAAGGTCGGCGCCTATACCTTCTCGCACGGTGTGGTTCTGGCACCGATGACTCGCATGCGCACCATCCAGCCCGGCGATATCCCCAGCCCGATGATGGCCGATTTCTACGGCCAGCGTGCCTCGGAAGGCGGACTTGAAATCATCGAGGGAGTCAGCATTTCGATCCCCGCGCGCTCTTATCTAGGTGCGGCAAGCTTCTATCACGACGGTCAGATGGAAGGATGGAAGACAATCGCCAATGCGGTTCACGCCAAAGGCGGCCGCGCATTCATGCAGCTCATTCACGGCGGTCGTCAAAGCCACGTAGAGATGACCGGCGGCGTCGCGCCCTTGGCACCGTCCGTTGTTCCTTTCGACGGCGTTGCGTTCACCAAGGATGGTTTCGTGCCGGTGTCCCCGCACCGCGCACTCGAGATCGAGGAAATCCCCGGGATCATCGAAGAATTCCGAGTCGCGGCGCAACGTGCGCTTGAAGCCGGCTTCGATGGGGTGGAACTTCATGGCGCGAACGGCTACCTCGTCGACGAGTTCATCCAGGACGGCACCAACAAGCGCACGGATGCCTACGGCGGCCCGGTCGAGAACCGCGTGCGCTTCCTTCGCGAAGCGGTCGAAGCGCTGATTTCAGTGTGGGGCGCAGACCGCGTCGGCGTGCGCATCTCCCCGTCCGGCGAATGGGGCGGGATTTCCGACAGCAACCCGGAAGCCACGTTCAGCTATGTCGCGCAGGTGCTCGACCAGTACAAGCTCGCTTATCTCCACGTGATCGAACCGCGCATCAAGGGCGACGACACGCTGCACGAGGGCCATGCGCCGGTCGCGGTTAGTTATCTGCGCCCGCACTTCAATGGTCCGATCATTGCCGCCGGCGGGTTCGACGGCGACAGCGCCGAAGAGATCATCGCTTCCGGCGATGCAGACCTGGTCGCATTTGGTCGCCACTTCTCGTCGAACCCCGACCTGCCGTATCGCCTGAAAAACAAGTTGCCGCTCACGCCGTATGTGCGTGCCGCCTTCTGGGGTGGCGACGAAAAGCATTACTCGGATTTCCCGGCTTATTCACCCGCGTTGGAAACCACCGGGACCGCATGAAGTCACGCGGATCCTTCATTTCGCCTTTTCCGTTTCCGATCTCGAGGTTCTCATGTCACGCGTAATCAAATTTGCAACAGCAGGCGGCCCGGACGTTTTGGAATTCGTCGAGACAGAAATACTGGCTCCCGGACCTTCCGACGTTCGCATCAAGGTCAAGGCAATCGGCATCAACCGCGCCGAGTCAATGTGGCGCACCGACGTGTACATTGAGCCCGTCACTTTCCCCGCAGGGCTGGGCTATGAGGCGGCCGGTATCGTCGACGCAATCGGCTCGGAGGTCGCCGGCATCGCGGTGGGCGACGCAGTCAGCGTGATCCCGTCGTTTTCGATGAACCAGTACTTCACGTACGGCGAGGTCATCACCGTACCGAGCTACGCGGTGGTGAAACACCCGACATCGCTTTCGTTCGCGGAAGCCGCCTCCGTTTGGATGATGTTCATGACGGCCTACGGCGCGCTCATCGAAGACGCCAATATCGGCAAGGGCGATGTCGTCCTGATTTCTGCGGCCTCCAGCAGCGTGGGGCTCGCGGCGATCCAGATCACCAACTACGCGGGCGCAACGCCCGTTGCCCTGACCCGCACCGCCGCCAAGAAGCAGCAATTGCTCGATGCAGGCGCCGCGCACGTGATCGCCACCGATGAGGTCGACCTGGTGCAGGAAGTCATGCGCATTACCGCGGGCCAAGGCGCGCGCGTTGCGTTCGACCCGGTGGGCGGCCCGCACTTCCGAAGCTCATCGCGGCGCTCACGTTTCAGGGCATCGTCTATCTCTACGGTGCGCTCGCCAAGGGCGACACCCCTTTGCCTGTTCTGGAAATGATTGCCAAGATGCCCGTCATCAAGGGGCATAACATCTGGCTGACGAGTGGTGATGAAGGCCGCCGAAAGGCTGCAGTGGCATACATTGCGAAGGGCTTCGAAAGCGGCGCGCTCAAGCCCGTGATCGATCGCACATTCAGGTTCGACGACATGGTGGAAGTGCATCGCTATCTGGAGAACAACGGTCAGTTCGGAAAGATCGTCGTGACGGTGTAAGGCCGGGTGTAAGGCCGAGTGTAAGGCCGATTCGCCCGCACGGCGGCTCATCGATCCAGTAGTAGGACGGAAAATTAATCAGATATCTTAAGGAGTTTGATAATGTCCAGCAAGCGAAAGATCCTTGTTACAGGTGCAACCGGACAAATTGGCGGCGAGCTTATCCGCCTGCTCGCTAACGACGACTGTGTTGAAATCGTCGCAGCCGCTCGCAATCCGGAGAAAGCGAAAAGCCTGGGCGTGCCGGTCGTGCGATTCGACTACGACCGAGAAGAGACCATTGCTCCGGCGCTCGAAGGCGTCGACAGCATCTTTATGTTGACTGGCTATACCGTTGACATGCTCAAGCAAAGCTATGTCCTCGTGAACGCGGCGAAGCGAGCGGGCGTTAAGCACATCGTGCATCTGGGCGCGCCCGGAGACGACGACACCCGCGTCGCTCACTGGGCATGGCATCAGCTGGTGGAGCGGTATATTGAATGGTCGGATTTCGCGTTCACGCATTTGCGGCCCGAACTTTTCATGCAGAACCTGTTGGGTTATGGCGGCTCACAGGAAGAAGGCAATGGCGCGATCCGCCACTATGTTGGGGATGCAAGCATCAGTTGGGTCGACGTGAAAGACGTTGCTGCTGTGGCCGCCGTGGTGCTTCAGCACCCGGAGGTCCACGCGGGCAAGGTGTATCACCTCGGCTACGATGCAAAAACCTACCCGGAAATCGCGGACATTCTCACGAGGGTCGTAGGCCAAAAATTCACCTACGAATCCCGGCCGCCCAAAGAGTTTCTTGACGAGATGCTGGCCGCCGGCGCCGACGTCGCTTACATGAGCTGCGTGTATCAGAACTGGATCGACTACGAAGCGCGCGCAATCCCCGGCGCGGACGCGGTCTATGACAACTTCTTCGCATTGACCGGTCGCAATCCGCGGACATGGGTCGAGTTCGCGAAAGAGAACGCAGCAGCGTTTCAATACTGATCCGGTGACTTAACTGTGCATGCAGGTCGGTCACACTTCGCAGTGAGGCGAGGAAAATATGCTTGAATATTTCGAGTCAGAGAACTTTCTGCTTCAGAAAGGCGGCGTGCTCCCGATCGCGCGTTTGGCCTATCGAACGATTGGCAGCCTGAACGCCGCAAAAGACAATGTCGTCCTTATTCTGTCCTGGTATTCAGGTACCGATGAAGACAGCGAAGCCGTTTTTTGCGGGGAAGGACGGGCGATCAATTCGCAAGACCATTTCATCGTGTTCACCAACCTGCTGGGTAACGGCCGATCGAGCTCGCCGTCCAATACCCCCTCGCCCAACGATCGCGTTCGCTTCCCGATCGTGACCTATTTCGACAATGTACGGCTCCAGCACGAAATGCTGACCACGGCACTGGGCATTCAAAAAATCAAGCTCGTTGCCGGATGGTCGATGGGTGCAGCACAGACTTATCAATGGGCAGCTCAGTATCCGGAGATGATTGAACGCGCTGCGCCTATCGCCGGTTCGGCCCGGACTGCGTCGTTCAACCGGGTGTTCCTTTTTTCGATGAGGCGCGCGCTGGAACTCGATCCCGCGTTCGAGGCCGGTTATTACAGGCGCCCTCCGGTCGACGGTATCAAGGCGTTGGCAACGATCTATGCGGGCTGGGGCGTCTCTGAAGTTTTTTATCGGTTGAAGGCCTACGCAGCTTTGGGTGCCGACAATCACGAGGAATTCGTCAAGTTTTTCTGGGAACCGACCTTTCTCAAGCACGACGCCAATGATCTTCTGGCTCAACTCGCAACCTGGGAATATGGCGATATCAGCGATAACAGCCTATACAAGAAAGACCTCGTCGCTGCGCTGTCGGCGATCAAGGCGCGCACTATTGTGTCGCCTGTCGACCTGGACCGCTTTTTCCCGCCGGTCGATAGCCTGGCCGAGGCCGAACACATGCCGAATGGCGAATGTAAGACGATCAAATCGATATGGGGGCACATGGCTCCGGTCGAACCAGACGCTCAAAGGCAGATCGACGCATCGCTGTCGGCGTTGCTCGCGGCTCCATGAAGCATGAGGAGAGGAACCATGTCAGACGTGAAACGCAACATCCTGATCACGGGTGCAACGGGCCAAGTGGGCAGTGCGGTGATCCGCGCACTCAAGGGTCACGACGCGATCAACCTGATCGCGGCTGGCCGATCACAAGAAAAGGCCGCGACTCTCGGCGTCGCTTGGCGAAAACTCGACTACGACGACGTATCGACGATGGGACCGGCACTGCAGGATATTGATTCGGTGTTCATGGTGACTGACTATACCGTCGGCATGCTACGCCAGAGCAAAGCCTTAATTAATGCAGCAAAGCGCGCCGGCGTTCGTCATATCGTTCATCTGGGCGCGCCCGGTGACGACGATACGAATGTGGATCACTGGGGATGGCATCAATTCATTGAGCGATATATTGAATGGAGCGGCTTCTCGTTCACGCATCTACGGCCCGAGATTTTTATGCAGAATCTGCTGGGGTACGGCGGAGCTAAACCGATCAAGGACGGTGTAATTCGTCATTATGTTGGCGACGCAAGGATCTGCTGGGTTGATATCGACGATATTGCTGCGGTAGCGGCTGAGTGTCTTCGCGATACCTCCAGGCACGGCGGCCAGACATATCGACTCGGCTATGACGCAAAAACCTATCATGAAGTAGCGACAATTCTTTCATCGGCGACTCAGCAACAGTTCAGGTATGAGGCGCGGCCCGCGGCCGAGTTCCTTGAGAAGGTGCTGGCTGCAGGCGCCGACTATGCCTACATGCAGTGCGCGCACAACAATTACCATAACTACGCGACGGGCAGGATCCCCGGCGCCGACTACACGTTCGATAACTTCGAAACCATCACTGGCCGCAAACCTGCACGCTGGGAAGACTTCGCCGCGCGCCACAAGGCGGAATTTCACTACGAGTGAAAGCGGCCAGTTGTGACGGCGACAAGCCGGCTATACATCATGACCCGCCGCTCAACTGGCAAGACAGTGCTCCACAAAGGCGGCGAACTGCCTGGCTTTCGTACTTGCCTGTCGTCCAGTCGGATACACCGCCGACAAGCTGATGGACGGAAGCATCCATTCGTCCATCACGGATACGACTGCGCCTGACTTCAGTTCCGGCGTGAACGACCATTCGGACACGATGGTGAGGCCAATGCCCGCGATCACGGCCGCGCGTACCCCTTCAGTCGCAGTAATCTTCACGCGCCCTTGCATCTTGATCGAAATCTCGGCGGTCTCCTTACAAAACGTCCAGTCTTCTCCGCCACCATCCCGTGTATAGATAACAGCCCGATGGCCAAGGAGATCGGCCGGTTCCTGGGGCGTGCCGTAACGTTCGAAATACGCCGGAGTACCGATGACGCGACGTCGAGCCTCACTGATCTTGCGGGCGGTCATGTTGGAGTCGGCCAGATTGCCCATGCGCAGGGCGACGTCGATACCTTCATTCACGAGGTCGATATTCCGATCGTCGAGAACGAGTTCAAGCTCAAGGTTGGGATGTTCTTCCAGGAATTCCGGCAGACGCGGCACGATATGCAGTCGCGCAAAGCACACGGCGGCCGACACCCGGAGCTTGCCCGACAAACCCGAGGCCGACCCGCGGGCGGCCAGCACGGCCTCGTCAGTCTCCTCGACAGCCCGCTTTGCGCGCAGGTAGAAGCTATGGCCGGCCTCCGTTGGCGTAAGCGCGCGTGTCGACCTCAGCAAGAGCTTGACCCCCAGCCATTCCTCGAGTTGCGCAATTGCCTTCGACACGGCGGGTTGGCCAACGTCGTAGTGCCGGGCGGTTGCTGAGAACGAGCCGGTATCGACCACGCGTATAAATATCTCGATAGCGGCGAGACGATCCATCGTGATCCTCCTTTGGAATAAGCGCTATGCGATTCTGCACCTTCCACGCATCGGGCAGGATGGATAAATTGATTCCTTCGAGGTCATTTCGTGCCTCAGGGGATGGGTATGTCAGTCGCACACATGAGAGAAAGCGTATCAAGCAAGCAAGCAGACGCGGACGCCGAACTGGCTGTTGCCGCGTCATCGAGGGCGTTGTCGAGAGCGCTGCGCGCGGGAGCACGCGCGCCGTTATTCACCCTGACAGATGTGAATGGGCGCAAGGTGGTCCTCGAAGAGTTGCTCCATGCGGGTCCGGTCGTGCTGCATTTCTTTAGGGGCCCGTGGTGTTCATTCGGAGAGAAAGGACTCGCCGAATTGGCGGCTATTTACCAGAAGGTGGCTGAGTTGGGCGCAAGCGCCGTGGCAATTGCACCGCCCTGCAAGGCTCCCGCGCAGAGCATCCCGATGCCGATGCGCGAATTGCTGGATATCGACATGAAGGTGGCGCGCGCGTATGGACTCGCGTTCGATCTTCCGGCCGCTCTGCGGCCCAAGTACGAGGCGCTGGGTTATGTGCCGCCGCCCAAGGGTCGAGCCGGTACCTGGCTGGTTCCGTTGCCCGCTACGTATTTGCTGGATAGCGATGGCATCGTCGCCCTCGCTTTCATCGACGTGGATTACCGCCGGCACGTTGATCCAGGTTCGCTGCTGACCGCGTTGCGGGCCTTGCGGGACAGACACGAGTCACCTCGTCGCGCGGCGCGCCTTTGAACCTGTCGGCTTTGGACTTTCTCCGGCCCCTCGACAGGACCGACCGCTGTGACGGCTTCCAACTGCAATGGTCACTCAGGCATCGGGCGGGCCGCCAACGTCACAGCTCGGTTGCACCAATGACGCCCCCCGAGGGAGTTGAATTTCGAGCCGCCCATTGCAGTCGGCTTGTTTGCCAATTCGATTGGTAAACATTAACTCGCAAGCAGACGGTCTCTGACCTTGACATCCCATAAGCCCGTCTAGGTTTGCTAGACAGGCTGCTCCTTTTCCGGCTGTTCTTTGCCGGAGTGACGTCCGAACGGCCGTGAAGGTAGCTGGAAGAGTGCCATCGCGTTGAAAATAGGGCTTGTTGATATTGCGGTGCGCAAGTACATCGGCCGCCTGCTCGGGCACTTCAATCTGCGCGACATCACGCTCGGCCCCCTGTGCGTCAGTGATCCTTCGCGAGATTTAAATCTACCGGCGGTTGAGCGGCAAGATAGCGGCTGATCTTCACAAGCAAATCTTCCGGAGCGGAGGATTTGCGCAATAGCATGAACGGCTCGGGAAAATCGCGAAGCGCTTGATCAGACAGCAGCTCCCCGGTGATAAATGCAACAGGAATGGTGCCCGCCCAGGCGAAGTGGCGCCTGATCCGCCCGGCCACATCCTTGCCAGTCGCACTGTCACGCAGCCGGATATCAGTGACGATCAGATCCGGGATGCGGCTGTCATCGGCAAGGATGGCTTCGAATCCCGTCATTGACTCCGCGGCATATACGAGCGCTCCCGCGCGCGAAAAAAGCCGCCGCAGCCCTTCGAGGACGATCGGTTCATCGTCGCATAGCAGAATGAACATGCCGCTGAGATCGGGCGCGCATACGTCGATATCCTGATCGTTCGCTTCATCTTCCGGAGTCGATGCCGATACCCTCGCGTAGAGCGAAAAATGCGAACCGCGCCCTTCGACCGACGAAAAACTCATGTCATGACCGTGCAGAAGCCGGACCACGCGCTGCACGATCGACAGCCCTAGTCCCAGCCCTTTCGAACGGTCGCGTCCCGGATTGTGGATCTGATAGTACTCGGCGAAAATCGCCTCCCGATGCGCGGGCGCAATGCCGATCCCGGTGTCCCATACGTCGACGCGCAGCCGCTCCCCAAGTTGTACCCAGCCCAGCACTACGCCGCCCGACGAGGTGTTCTTGATTGCATTTGATACGAGATTGGAGACGGCCCGCTTGAAGAGCGAACGGTCGGTCTCGATGAACGGCGGTCGAGCTCGCCTTCCCGCGATTCTGAAATCGATACCGCGCAACCGTGCCATCTCCCGGTGTTGCTCGAAAACTTCGGTTAACACATCATGCGCATTGACCGGTGTGAGGCGGGTAGCATACGATCCCAACTCGCTATAGTCCTGTATGTCCTTGAACATGGCGAGAATATCGGACGCAGTCTCCTCAATGACATTGAGGTCTCGACCCACCGCGCGTTCGTCGCTAATGTTGGTCCGGGCACTGCGGATAAAAAGGTTGATGGCAGCGAGCGGCTGCTGGATATCGTGATACGCCGATGAAAAGAATCGCTCCTTCTCCCGTATCAGCTCTTGCATGCGCCGGTTCTGATCGTTGACCACGCGCGACGCCGCTTCAATGCGCGCCTTGGCCGCGCGCAAGGTACGCCGAAATATGAACTCGCGTCTCGCGCTTCGCTCCAGCGGGATACTGACGACCAGACCGATGACATAGGTCATGGTCGGCATCCCGCCGCGGTCAATAACCATTTTCAGGTGCGCACCGAAGCTCCCTCCGAAAGGCAAAAAATAGAGCATCAGCAGATTACTGGCCACGCATATCCCGATCAGCCACGCTGCCGTGATCATTCTGAGCCGGAAGGCGCCGAATATCATGAACAGCGACAACATCTGGATCCCGTAAGCTTCTCGCCAAAGCACACCGCCAACGTAAATCTGCATCAATCTGAGGACGGCAAACCAGCCGCTGAGTGTCCAGATGCTGAGCAGTCCGACGGCCCAGCGCTCGTCGAATGCGCGTGGGGTCCAAAGCAGCACGGGGATCAGCATGCCGATAGATCCGAGGAATCTAACGAGAATGATTTCGTTGCGGTGCAGATGGGTGGGATCGAGTACATCCATCCGCCCGAGGTCATGGATGGAAAACACGATCCACAATCCAGTGAAGATTGCGATGGCCAACTTTCGCTGTCCGGAGAAGCGCCGCGCATAGTCTTTTCGGAACGCACGTTCCTGAGCCGCCGATCTGAACCTGTGCACCACTAAGCTCGACGATCTCATCACGATGCTCGATCAGGAATGTCGCCGTCCGCAAATACGGCGGCGTGTCATCCGCAACAGAATAGCAGCACGTCATTCGAGGAGGTATACACAAATGTAGCGGTATCAAAGTGTTCTGCCCGCTTCTGTTGGTCATCGCTTTATTTCAGCCCGATTGCTCGCCGCATAGCGGCGGTGAGTCCTTGCTAGTACAACCGGGAGGCGAACGGCCCTTTCTCGCCTCCCGGATTGGCAACCCTGATCACGAGCATCCTGGTGCGGCCGTTCGCCATTGTGCTCACGCATATGTCGGCGCGCGAAGCCTCGGTACATGAGAGGGGAGCGCGCGCGAAGTACGTGTTCCGAAGCCTTGCCCCCGCAGTCATCAATTCAATAGTCTGGCCGCCCATGTCCGGCGCGGTACTTAGCTTTTGCCGGATAAACGCTGCCGGAGCCCGTCCCACCTCCGCGAATATCGGCGCACCGAAATGCGGCATTTGCGGAAATGCGCTTACGAGCGCTCGCATGGTGGCCGTGCGCAAGTCGTGCCTTAACTCGAGCTTGCCCGCGCTAGCGCCAGACCAGCCATGCTGCAAGCGGCGCACACGGGCATATTCGGGGCTCTCGAGAAAACAGGTGCACATGGCGCAGCGGATTGTCCGGTCCAGCCCAATCCCTATTTCGCAAACAACCTCGCGATGACTTCGGTATGTGCTTTAGCGCACAGTGCCGACGGCTGGGCGAAACTACCTTACAACGGTGTCGGAAAAAAGCGCATGTGGCAAAACGTGGTACCGAAGAATGATTCGTATTATTGATTAGTTATCCTTTATCAAATTTACCCGGGTCCGAGTAATGCCCAAGGTTAGCGTTCTGCTGCCGATCTACAACGTCGAGCCGTACATCGCAGACTGCTTGAGTTCGTTGGTGGCACAAACAACGGCCGACTTCGAGATTATCGCGGTCGACGACGCCAGTCCCGATCGTTCGGGCTCCATTGTGCAGACCATTCTTGGTGCTCAGCGCCAGATCCCGTGGAGACTCATCCGCAACGACAACAATAAAGGGCTTGCGGAGACACGCAGGATTGCCGCCGAGGCGTCGAGCGGCGACTATGTCCTGTGCGTCGACAGCGACGACCGCGTTCACCCCGATCTCGTCCAGACCGTCATTCGCGAAGCCGACCTGACGGGTGCCGATGTCGTAGTATTCGCCGCGATCTGTATGGAGACCTCAGGAAAGGTCAAGTACCTGGTGAATTCCGGCGACGGAATCATCACCGGATTACAGGCAGTGGAAAAGATCTTGGATCTTTCACTGGACGCGTATTGCTGGAACAAGCTCGTGCGCCGATCGATTTTCGATGCCGTCAACCATCCGTGCGGTCTGATTTACGAAGATATTTGCGTCTCGATACAGACGCTCAGCCGCTCTAAAGTCGTTCGCTTAATCCCCGACCAGCTTTACTTTTATATCGTTCGTGAAACCGGCATTTCTACCAGCTTCAATCCAAAAATCACCGATTTGTTCGCGATCATGGATCTCGTCGAGCGGGATACTGCGTCCCTGCCGATACAGGACTACGCAAAACTGCTTTTCCGGCTTCGGTACATCTACGGATTCAGAACGATTGCATTCCAGGCAGCCGAGCGTGCGCCCGATTTCAGCCATGCGCGGCCCATTCTGCTTAGCGTGGCGAACCGGCTCCGGTTGTCGCATATCCGCAGAATGTACTTGGACAATCGTCCACGGCTTTCCGTCGCCATGTTGCTGCTCAAGGTACACCCGTGGCTCTTCTATAATTTCGCAAGAGCGTTCGGCCGCAACTGACGTACGTATGGGCGAAACCTGAAACCAACATTGGCAATATCGGCTCTGCGCGCATAAGGCTGGCTTGCTATCGAGATCCGCTTCCTGCAGGTGTTTTTGACGAACCGCATAGTCGTTGACTTGCCTGATCCCATGTCGCCACGGTAGCCGCGCTACAAAGCGATCATCCAAAGTTTAGATGTTGCGATCGAACAGAAGCTAACCGGTTGTCTCGAACGGTTCCGGACAGATCGCAAACCGTCCGCCAGCAATTAGACAAATTAGCGGGCTCTTTGCGCCCGATCCTACTGCCTGGACTGTATCCGCAGTGCACCGTAAAGCGCGCTGCCCATCACGCGTCCGTTGGCATCGATCACCGGTTGCGAGTAGAAGCTGTTGAAGCGTGCGCCTCCCAGCACATAATGAAACTTTGACTTCCCAGTTGCCCAATCGATACCCTCCAGGGTCCATTGGTCGTTTCGCGCACCCACCATATACGCGACGCCCGAACCGGTCGAGACAAACGGCACGCCGTTAATGTCACTGGCATCGTTGTTGACCCAGGCCGGATCAAGCGTTCGCGTCTCCGGATTCCACTCGAACTTTTGCACTCCATGTGGTTCATATTCCTTCAGGTACGCGAGACGCCCGAGGAACATCTGCTTTGATTGCCGGTCGCCCAGGATCGCGGCGGGCACGTTATGGGGCTCATCGTTCACCACCAGCATGCCGTATCCGGAAGTCACCACCGACTGTTCAGATTGCGCCGCAGCTTCGCCGCCCACAAGATCCGCGCTTCCTAATACAGCCGCACTCCTGCGGCATGTCCACATAATGTCCATCGGGGCTCTGCCGTGGTAAATTCCCGCCTCGCTTAGATTACGGAGGAAAAATGTTGGCGCGCTTGACCGCTTACTCCAGCGAAACATCATTGGACGGGGTGCTGATTTGGCGCTTTAACATTGAGGGGCGGGAATTGGAAAAGCCCATCATCGTGGAAACGCTCTCGCTCGATGCTGTCGCTACGATCGCCGATATCCGCCAGAATGGGCCTATCACTCGCCTATGCCGAGCGATCCGTAAAGCGAAAGAGGGCGACTACCAGGCGCTACTCGGGGTCGAATTTGGTGCTGACTAGCGCCAGCTTCATGGGAATGACGATTGCACTGAACTTGCTTATCGTAATTCGTGGTGAACGAGAAAAATGAAAGCAACGAGGTGCCGGGTTCCATCGCAATCGATACGGCTCGCGTCGATTGTCGCATCAACCCGTAGAGGCCCAGCGATGCGCAATATTCCAGAGCCGCCCGCATCTGGCGGAAAAAGCGCGGCGATCAGCGCGTCACTCACGTATTCGGTCATTGAAATCCCGTCTCCGCTAACAAGTCGTTGATTTCCGCATTTCGCGAGGCGAGCAAGTACAGGCTGACAGCGGACACTAATCAAGTAAGGTTGTTCTGAAACAAAGATGAGCTCGTCGCTTTTGCGTCATGCGCACTCTTTCCGGACCAACATGGGGCGAGCGAGACTTGGGGCCGCGCGAGAGATGTATGGAAATTTCAGCCAGTAGAAATCGTGCCCCAAGTGCGCCGCGAGGCCGAGACGCTCATAAACGGCCCATCAGCTCCTTCTTCTTGGCGGCAAAGTCGTCATCGCTAAGAATGCCCTTCGCGTGCAGCTGAGCGAGCTTATCTATGGTAACGAAGACATCTGCCTCGCCGGCGACCGACTGAGTGCCTACAGGCTTTTCCTGCGTCAGCAGCGACTCAGTCTGCGAAGCCCCGTCTGCCGAGACAACCGGGAGGCTGGCAATATTAACCAAGCCGTGCGAGCTAGCAAATGCGAGGGATGCGCCGCTGGACTGCTGCTGTGAGAAGCCGTCGATCTGGTGAGTGAGCGTATCGTACACCGTCATCTTGCCGTTCACTTCGATCGCTAAGCGCCGGGGCTGTGCGAAAAAGGCATAGCGGAGGTTATTCTGCGCGCCGGTGCTGTTGGGCCTGCCCAGATCAGGGGGCCACCAGTCGCCCGAGGCCGCGGGCGCTGCCGGAACGAAAAGGCCCACCGACCCGACCGGTCCCGCTGCAGGCTGCTCCTGATTGCCGCCAGCGCAACCTGCGCTCTGCTGGTGTCGCTGGCCACTGCCATCATTGCGCCGCTGCTGTTTATCCTGGCTCCGCGACTGGAAGCTGCCGCTGAGAGCCAACTCGGGTTGATTTGCTATCAGCTCAGAAAGCTCGGAACAGAGCACATGAACTTGGTCCTTCAGGTTGTTGTTGAACATGTCGGAGATCATGGTCATGCCACCGTACATCCACTGGCCAGAACCACCAAATTCGGGATGCCCGAATTGGGCCATACTGCCGTTACCGCGAATCACAGACTCCAGCATGCTCGTCACAGCACCCGTGCTGAACCCATGCCGCTGGGCGATTTCTTCGATCAATTGCTGGCCGGCGGGTGTGAGTTTTCGCATGGTTCTTAGCCAAAGTTATTCCTATACCGGATTATATAAACTAGGCGCTGCGGAGAGTAGCTAAGTTTCGCGACCCGGTGAATCGCACGTCTAAAACCAAACTCGATCGTGCAAGCAGCCTTCTTCGGGTAGTGCTCGCAATCACGCGAGCGGCAACCAGGTGGCGCTATAGGTACGCGGCCAGCGCGAGCACCGTACGTAGTTCGTACGGAACCACGAGCGAGTATCGCTAATCCGCGTGACTAAAAAAGTGTTTGTACGGCCGAAGGAGGCCGCCGTGTTGCTGCCCTTATTTACGGCAATACGAGCCTCATCGGGCCCTCTTCTTGCTGAGATTCTTATTGAGAATAGGGGAGGCACCGACACCTCCGTCTGTGAAACAAAATATCGGACCTTGCCATAATGGCGCTTGCCGTCCATCGAAATAAAGCCTATCGACTGCAACGTTTGCAGGCGCTCGGAATTTTAGATACGCCTGCAGAATCGCACTTCGATGCAATCACCAAAACGGCAGCTCAAATGCTGCGGACTCCGATTGCTCTGTTAAATTTTATCGACGACGCCCGGGAGTGGTGCAAGTCGGCGTGGGGCATGAAGCGCAAGCATGCAAAGCGCGACGAGTCGATTTGCGCCGAAGCATTGCTGAACGGCGACGTTATGCTCATTCCCAACGCTGAAGAGGATGTTCGATTTAGCAACCACCCGCAAGTGACTGGTGAGCGTGCCGTAGTTTTCTATGTCGGAGTTGTTCTCAAAACGTCTGACGGTGTGGCGCTCGGTACGCTCTGCGTTATCGACCACTTACCCCATGACATCACGGAGGAAGAACTCGACGCGTTGCGCACGTTGGCCGCTAATGTTGTCAGTCACTTGGAGGGTCGTATCCTGTCGCGCGAACTCGCCGATGCCAATCTTCGTCTTGAGGCCGCAGCATCCAACCGAGATGAGTTTTTAGCCATGCTTGCGCATGAATTGCGCGCGCCGCTCGCGCCAATTAATGCCGCGGTAGAGGTCCTGGACCGGGACGGTGCGACAGATGCGCAGAGCGCTTGGGCGAGGGAGGTGTTACGTCGTCATAGCCGCTATATGAGCCAGATCGTTGATAATTTACTGTCTGCATCGCTTGTGTCAATCGGCGCCATTAACTTGGCGTTGGAAGCGACTCAAGTGAAGACCATGCTCAACCAAGCAGTCGAATTGTGTCAGACGGATTTCAGCAGACGCGGCCACGAGCTGACGATAAATATTGATGAGACGCTATATGTTGATGCGGATGCCGTGCAATGTCCGCTCATCGTGGCTAATTTACTGCGCAACGCCGCGACGTATACCCCGCCAGGCGGGCGCATTAATGTGACAGCAAGTGTGGACGCGCCGCACGTCGCCATTATCGTGCGGGACAACGGAGTGGGGATAGCGGCGAAAGACATTGAGGATATCTTCCAGTTGTTCCGGCAAACGCGTCGGTCATCGGCTCGCTCCGCCGGTGGGATGGGCCTTGGGCTAACGCTCTCGCGCCGACTGGCTGAACTCCATGCGGGCGCGCTAACGGCCCGAAGTGACGGCTTGGGAAGAGGCAGCGAATTTACGCTGACCTTGCAGCAGTCCTCAGCGTCGAGCATCGCCGCGGCTCCACGATCCCCTGAGCACTCCATCCCCGAAGTTGGGCTGTCGGTACTCGTTGTGGACGATAATCGCGACACCGCGGATGCGATGGCCATGTACTTTCAGATATCGGGGTACAAAACTTTTGTGGCATATTCCGCAGCAGAAGCTTTAGTTCTTGCAAGCACTTTAATACCTGACGTCGTTTTGAGTGATGTAGGACTGCCGGGTATGGACGGGTATGCCCTTGTCCGGGCTCTGCGAAGTCTCGACGGCTTTGCGGCGACCTTGTTTGTCGCAATAACAGGCTACTCGTCGAACGCCGACCGAGAGGCGGCCTTGCGAGCGGGTTTCGACGCACATGTACCTAAGCCTGCTGACGTCACTAAGCTTGAGCAGTTTATCCAACAGTTGCACGCGGGAAGACGTCCACATCGCAAAACGTAGTTGCGATGCGGACGTCGGTCGCGCGGGCTATCAGTTAGGCTCCTCATCGCTCGCGAGATAGTTAATCGCGCATTGTGGCGACACCGAAGTCAAATCGGATAAAACGGAGGAAAGTTCTTACTCCATTTGCTCTTTTCGGGCGAAAAAGGTTCGCGTCTAATTGGGCTGTTTCGTTCGCAGCATCTGAAGCTCCACGCGGCCTCACTAAGAGGTAGCGGAGGCTCAGCACTCACGTAGGGTCGAGCTAATCTCGTCGCGCGTCGGCATTCGACGCAGTACGATTTTCTTCTCGTCCATTTCGATAAACCCAGCTTCGCAAAATTGTCTCAACCAACCGTCCATTGGCCAGGCTCCCCAGCGTTCGCGAAAAAGCGTCGCGTTCGCGACAATGCTCGCAAGGTGGTTCAACGGTGGATCGAAGCTTGGATGAAATTGATGGAACGCGGGTGCCGGCACGAATTCGACCGGCACGCCGGCCGCAGCCGCACGGAAAGCAAAGTCCGTGTCTTCGGCCCCATATCCCCGATACTGCGTATCGAATCGGCCGACATGCTCGAACGTCTCGCGCCGGCATGCAAAATTGAGTGACCAGAAGAGCGCATGCGGCACGGCTTCCCCTGCATGGCGACCCGTATGGAGGGCATGGGGCACGCCTTTCTGCGCGAGGATTTCAGGCTGCGTATTCTCATCTGCCGCGCCCGGCGGAAGGTACAAAACTTCGCCTTGGTACAACACGTTCTCTGGCCGAACGAGCACTTTGCGATACCGGGCCAGAAGATTGGGCGCTGGAATGCAGTCCACATCCAGGAAGACAAGATGATCGCCCGGTGCATGATCGACCGCCGCATTGCGTGCGGCGGCGAGAGGTAATTGATCATCGCCGCTATCAATCGCGCGGTGGATGATCGGGAAATGCTTACTCGCCCATTGAAAGGGCGCTTCGTTCATCTGCACGATAACCAGCGCGCGGGGCATGACGGTCGACTGTTCAAGGCCGCGGATCAGGTTGGCGAGGTGGGCACGGCGCCCATGTACCAGCGTCAACACGTTCAAGAGGTTCATGGCAGAGACTCCTGCGCAGCCTGCGAAATGGCGCACGCGGCGCGCCTTGCGCCATGACCGTCCGCGAACGACTCCCACTTCGCGGGCGAGAGCCGGATTGCACGATCGAGCAGGAATGGCCACGATTCGGCCGTCGGCCAGACCGCGCAATGAACCGCCAGACCGGCATCGGCAAGCAGTGCGCCAACAGACTGCTGCTCGTCGAAGGGCCGCGATTCGGGCACGCAGATAAACCGGCAGCGCAGTTCGGCGATCTCACTGACCAGACTGTCGCCAGCCGAGCCGACAACGACGTGCGCCGAGGCAAGCCACGGGAGAGGATCGGCGACTATGCCTTGCACGTGCAGATTCGCGGGCAATGGAATGGCCGCATCGTCCGCTATCGGGCCGAGCACAGTCCATTGCCACTCGGGACACCGTCGCGCCGCTGCGATTAGCCGCGTCAAGGTCAATTCTGTGCCGCCGTGTCCCGTGATGACGGTCACGTGATGAGGTCTGATTTGACCCGAAGCAAACGATCGTCTGAAGCGCGATATCGATCCGGCGTAGTCTGTTTTATGCGCCCATCCAGCGGGCGTATCCGGCTCTTCGAGCTGTATTGGATACGGCGCGAGTAAACGGCTCGCACTAGCGTAAGCCAGGGAATGGGCAGCGTCGAATCGGCGACCGCGTTGACGAATGTAGACCGTCGGCACGCCGCAAAGCCGTGCAAGCAGCGCGACCTCGACTGATACGTCGACGACCAGAAGACACGGCCAGTGCTCCCGGAACCAGTCGACCATCGCGCCCATGCGATCACGCAAACCGTCCACGGCCAGCGGTGCATAGTGAAGGCCAGCCGGGGTGTCGATAGCGGTCTTCTCGTCGTAGTCCATCGGCAAGTGGCGCAACGTTACGTTTTCAAGCGCGGTCTCGCTCGGCAGACTGCTGCCGAATAGCGTCATCTGCCCGGACAAATGGGCCGCTATTGCCAAGGCACGCGTGACGTGGCCGGCTCCGTGATGGTGGGCGTAGTAACCGATCATCGCTTTAGCCATAGTCGGGAATCTTCACGCGAGCCACGCTGGCCAGCAAAGCCTCATAGCGGGTCACCATCAAGTCGATACCCCAGTTCGCTTGTGCATGACGCCGGCAAGCAGCGCGATCGAGTGTCCGGGCGCTGAGCAATGCGGCAGCCAGTGCGGTGACGCTGTCCGCCATAGCAAGGACGCCGGTGTCCGTCGTCAGAAGCTCAGGAATCGCGCCGCGAGAAAATGCAGCGACCGGCGTGCCGCACGCAATCGCCTCAGCCACTACGAGTCCAAATGGCTCATTCCATCGCGGCGTCACAAGGCAGACGCTTGCACGTCCGACCTCATCGACAAGTTCAGCCCGCGACAGGTGGCCCAGATAGACCACATCGTCGCTCAATCGAGGCAAGATCTCTTGCGCGAAGTACGCAGGATCGATGGCCTGTCCTGCAATGCGTAGTGCAACGCCGGCGAGCCGGGCAGCATCGATGGCAAGATGCGCGCCTTTGTCGGCTACCAGCCGGCCGTACCAGAACGCGTGCGCACCGACGGGTCCATCCGCTGGCCGCCATTGCTGAAGGTCGATACCGTTTGAAATGACGTGACAATCGGGCGTCAGTTCGGCCCACTCTTTCGCATTGGCGCGAGAGACCGTGCAGTAATGACCGCCGCCGCGTTTATATTGCGCAGCGATTGCATTGATCATTTCGAAGAACGGCGGCGTGTGAAGGACAGTTAGCATCGGCGTACTGATCATTCCCGACATGGTGACCGGCACGTAATGCAAAGCGTTGTTGAAGATGACATCGAAGCCGAAGTCATCGATCTCCTGCAGGCATGCCAGATACGCGTGGTGTTCAGCAATGAAATCCGAGCTCAGCGTATCGTGCGCGTGTCTTTGTGCATCGCTCCGATAACTGCCGACATGCGCCATAGGCGTGACCTTCAGCTCGGCGGCCGAGTCGGGGTGGGCGAAGAGTGTGACCTCATGGCCACGGCGCCTGAATTGCCGGGTGATGTCATAGGTGAATGCTTCGAGGCCGCCCGCGAAAGGCTCGCGAATCGGATGTTTTATGTGTGTCAGGATTCCGATCTTCAGAGGGGATTGGTTCACATTGGCCTGGAGTCAACCCTTCACGCGCCAATGGCGCTCAAGGGCAAAGTTATCGATGTACGATGCTGAGTGAGCCTACTGAGATCGCATGTCATAATGTTGAGGACGGACGCTATTGGGGGTTTTATCCGCCGCATCGTCTTCGACCGGGCGCTCCTCAGACGAATCAAAACTCGCGGGGGAGTCAGACGGCAACGCGTTTTCTCCGCCGCCCAAAATCATTTGAGCCTGCGCCCAATAAATTTCAGCGCCGCCGTCTGGACAACCTGCTTGTTCCCACAGTTCCTAGGCCTTCGAACGGATATCATCTTCGGTAAGGTTCGGCATAACAGTCTCCAAATCCAACGTCAATAAATTGCCTATAGGCAGCGTCTAGCGGGACGTTCACGAGTGCGCAGATCGCGCTCAAAGCTGTGGTTGGCGTCAAACTGGTCGATAGGGGGCAGTCTGTTCACGCAAAGATGGTGCCTGAAACACACATATCCAAACATGACAATTTATGCGTGCCTGCCACACCCTCAGATTCGCGTGCGTGGGAAAGCAGACGAATCCGACACCCCGTGGGTATCGACATCAAGCAGCCTATCTAATTGGTCCTTTAATAGCGAGATCAAGGGCGGGAACGCCAGCGTAAGGCCGCCCAAATACAGCACCGGGAGTTGATCGCGAGGGTGCCGGCACGGCGCAGCACATTGCGGATGACCACTTCCTGACTAGGGTGCAGGCGGTCGATGGCGAAGACTTCATCAAGCGACGTCCTGAAACGTTTCTTAAAATCGAGCTAAGCGAATCCGCGAGCGGTTCTTGGGTGACGAGGTCCATGGGCTTTCGGCATTCCCTGTGGGTTGATCGACAGGTCACCTTTCTTTAGCAATGCGAATGCCGCCCTGGGCGCATCCCATGCACGTCCGACAGGCCATGGCAGAAATGTCGCGTTCGCCATCGGTACCGCCTCAGGGGCACGCTACTTGCACTACTCCCTGCACGGGCCGAAAAATCGCGCCCCAAGCTCTAATGCCTTAGGAGGCGATATGAAAACATTTGCTAAGCAACTTCTATTTTCAGTCATGGTGCTCGGGTTGTCGTGTAGCGTATACGCCCAAGCAGGCGGCGGCGGAGCGGGTGCTGGTGGAGGTGGAGGCGCGGGTGGCGGGGCTGGTGCCGGCGGAGGCGCTGGATCGGGTGGCGGGTCGGCCGGCGGCGGTGCGGGGAATGGCGGTGCGGGCGGTTCAGGGGTAGGGATGTCTACACCAAACCAAGCTGGGACTACGGGTGGCGCTATGAGCGCCCCGGGTAAGACGGTCCCCGGTGGTGGAATGGGTACCGGAACAGGCGCGAAACCGGGCACGGCTGGCGCGGGTGGGTCCACAAGTAATGGAACGAGCAACTGACGCACAGTCTGCGGTCCGCTGTTCAGCAGGTGCGCAAAGGCGCTTCAATCTCCTCGACTCTTCGCGCCGGTTGCAGGCACTCTGTTGGCGACGAAAGCACCATGTATTACCGATGACGGGGCAGGCGCACGGTGAACACCGTTTCTGCCTCATCAGACCGGGCTTCCACGTCACCACCATGGGCCTTGGCAACCTCGCGGGCGATATACAGCCCGAGTCCCAGATTGCCGTCCACGTCGTATTTGCGCTCTTGATCCGGGCCTCGCCGTAGAGGCTCAAAGATCCGATTCAAGGTTTGTTGCTCAATGGCGACCCCGCAATTCTTGACCTCGAAACGAACTTCCTCTTCCGCCGCAGTCACAATCACCTGAACCGGCGAGTCTGGCGATCCATACTTGATCGCATTCAGGACCAAGTTGCCGAGCAGTTGCTGCAACCGCCGACCATCCCAAAATCCCTGAGAGTCTCCCACCATCGCCAGATCTATCACGTGATCTGGGTGCGCTGCTCGCACCAGGTTCAGTTCATCGGCAAACAGACTGGCCAAGTCAACGTTAGTCGGAGAAATATCGATGCCCAAACCTAGTTTGGTTCGATTGAAATCAAGCATGTCGTCCAGTAACGCTTGCATGCGAGCGCCACTGTGGATCATACGAGAAGCGGCTTGCGATACTTTGTCCCCAGCGTTCAGCGCCGCCAGATGCACCGCGGTCATTTGGATCGCCTGAAGCGGGCTTCGCATGTCGTGCCCCAGCATTCCAAGTAGGAGATTACGGGCTTGGTCCACCTGGGCGCTGAAAAAACTCACCGATTCGGCCAGCGCCTGGTCGATGGCCTCGTTAAATCGAATGATGTCGTCCGAATGGGGTGCCTCAGGCTGACACTCGTCCATCCAAAGGCGTAGGACGCTTGCCCGCAGTGCGCGGTACTCCGCGACAAGTTGGTTGATTTCGAATCCGCTATGCGCACGTAGATGGCCGTGTGTTTGCGCCGCCGTCTCCGAGGCTTCAGTTAGCTTTGCGGCTCGTCCCAACGCTTTGACACGTTGAACTTCCTTAGTTTGGGCAGAGGACAAGTCTGCGGCCACCGCCTCCAGAATTTGTTGCGCATGGTCCCGCAATGCGAGTGATTTCAAATTTGCTGCTGCCGGCAGCAACGTGGCAGCGAATGCCTCCCATTGGCCTAGGATGCTTTCCATATCACGCTTGATGAAGTCAGCCAGTCGCATATGTGCCCCGAAGGAGGTTTTTAAGAAATAATTGTCGATTCCATATTACCCCTATGTAGTTCGTATGATGCTGATGGGTCCTCGAATTGCTAAAGTAACTCGGCAATGGTGAGAAACCCGATGTCCACTGTCAAGCGAGAGCGATGGCTCTTTGTCGATGGCGAGCCTGTTTTGGTAGCAGCGGACATTCTGTTCTTCGAGGCGTACGGTGTCGAAATTAAAACCGCCAAAGAGGTACCAGATGCGCTCTCCGAATACAGCGCGTGCACCCGGCGATAGTCGTTACTGAACCTTAGGTGCCGCGTCTCGACGGTCGAGCGGTAGTGCAAGAAATTCGGATTTCAAGGCCTTGCCTGTTCCGCTGCTAGTAGCGGTGTCCGCTCTGTTCTAGCGGCTCGACCCATTAGCATCGGAAATGCAAACACCGTACCCGGCATAGAACGGGGCGAGCGAGTTGATGGGTGATTGCTTTCGGAAAAGCCGATAAAAAATTTTGTTCGACTCTCTTGAAATTTTTCCACGATCTCCTATTTTCGATTCCGTAAGCAGTCGCGGTGTTCGCGCTGCGTGTTTCGATTGGTTTGCCTGAGGCTTGAGCAGACGGACTGGAGCGCGTATGCCGGTTCGTCTCCTGCCGCAATATGGGAGATAGCAGCCATGAGTGACCTTCTTTTCAACAACAGCCTGTCTGAAGAGCTCGACCGTTTTCAGCGGCAGATATCGTCGTTGTTCACCGGCCAGCCATCAAGCATCCGCGCGTCACGGCTAAGTAGCTTTCCGCAAATCAACCTCGGCAGTACGGACGAATCCGTGGAGATTGTCGCGTTTGGGCCAGGGATCGATCCGGCCAAACTGGAACTCACCGTGGACAAGGGGTTGCTGACCATCAGCGGCGAGCGTACACGCGTCGAACCCCAGTCGGAAGGACGCTCTTACACGCAAGAACGCTTTGTTGGCGCCTTTCGTCGCGCAATCAAGTTACCGCGCGATGCCGACTCGGACAACGTCAAAGCACGCTACGCGAACGGCTGCCTGGCGATCAGTATCGGCAAGCGCGAGACGTCGCGCCCGCGCATTATCGCGATCCAATAATCAACCTGTCACATCATTCGAGGAGAGCATCATGAACACCCAGACCCAGCTCGCCGAACGCAATGCAGGCACTGTCACGCGCAGTGGAGACACCCAGGCGCAAAAGGGTCCCGCAATCGTTCCAGCCGTCGATATTTACGAGGACGTGCATGGCATCACGTTGTGGGCCGACCTGCCGGGCGTATCGCGGGACCGATTGAATGTCCACGTGCAGGACGGCAATCTGTTCATTGAAGGCGAAGCGTCGATCGACACGGCCGAGGGGTTGCGCCTGCATCACGCGGAGATTCGTGAGCCGCGCTACGCACGGGCGTTCTCGTTGAGCGCTGACTTCGATATATCGAAGATCGATGCCAATCTCAGCGACGGCGTGCTTAAGCTCAGCATCCCGCGTCGCGAGGAAGCACGGCCGCGCCGGATTGAAGTGAGCGTTGGCTAAATGTCTTGAGGCGCCCGTGAATGGTGGACACCGATCGTGGACCTCGCTTGCGGGCGCCACATCGACAGACCAGCTAATGGAGCCTGCTGTGGAATTTGAAACTGACTGGAAAACCTTGGGCAAACACCGGGTCCGCCTGCGTGCGACTCGCGGCTTTCCCACCGAGACCCTCCATACGGTGGCCGACGTCGCGCGTCTAACCATCGAGAACAACATGAGTGCAAGGGCAAGGCTTGTTGAAGTGGTCTTTCGCGACCAGGACAAGGCCTATGACATTTTTGTGGGAACCACAATGCCCGATGATCGGCGTTGTGTCGCGCAGCTAGAAGTTGCCATGGCCACCGTACTAGGCCTGTTGCCGGAACAGGTCACGATGACGGTGAGTGCAGTCGAGCAGAGGGAAGTTGACCTGAACTTTGGCGTATACGAACAGCTGCTTTCGCAAAAGCTCGGTTCAATTCCGCCGATTCAGTGACCTCGGCTGGAATCTATGACTTGGCTGCGACGGCCCCAGGCCGTGGACTCGCAAACGATCATCCGACCGGTGCGTACTTTGCGTTTTGAGCCTTGACGATTTGATTCGTGGCGTACACGCCTTGAAGCATCGGTTCAACCGGTTCAACGAGACGGTGTGAGCGGCAGCATGTGAGTGATGCGTGTGCCCTGATAAAACGTAGAGAACGTGCGGTTTCCTACAATCGGAGTGCACCATGCCATGCGAAAACTTGCCCCTTCTCGCTGCACTTTCGGCCGACCGGACGCGATTGTCGAACACCGCGGCGTTCGGTCATGGCGATGAATATGCCGACGAACACCCGTATAACTACGTGTGGAATAGTGGTTGCTGAATAAATATGTCGAGCGATTCTTCGGGCCCTTTCCTCACGAGCCTCGGCACAACGTTATTCAGGAGCTAAAAATGAGAGCGCTTCGCTGGCATGGCAAACACGATATCCGGTGCGACACTGTCCCGGATCCAACCATAGAGGAAGGGCGCGACGCCATTATCAAGGTTTCGAGTTGCGCGATTTGCGGGTCAGACCTACATCTGTTCGATGGTTTCATGCCGACTATGGAAAGTGGCGACATCATGGGCCACGAATTCATGGGAGAAGTAGTCGAGGTAGGCAAGGATAACAAAGCGCTCCGGGTAGGCGATCGGGTCGTCATTCCCTTCACGATATTCTGCGGTGAATGCGACCAGTGCAAGCGCGGAAACTTCTCCGTCTGCGAGCGCAGCAATCGCAACAAGGAAAAGGCTGACAAAGTGTTCGGCCACGCGACTGCCGGGCTTTTTGGATATTCCCATTTGACCGGTGGCTACGCCGGCGGGCAAGCGGAATACGTTCGCGTACCCATGGCGGACACAACTCACGTGAAAATTCCCGATGGTCTGACTGACGAGCAAGTTTTGTTTTTAGGCGACATTTTTCCAACTGGGTGGCAGGCGGCGGTCAATTGCGATATTCAGCCTGACGACACTGTTGCGATATGGGGCGCGGGGCCTGTTGGTCAGATGGCGATTCGTAGTGCCGTGCTGCTCGGGGCCAAGCAGGTTGTCGTGATCGACCGGGTGCCCGAAAGGCTGACGATGGCAAGGGAGGGTGGTGCCATCACGATTAACTTTGATGAGGAAAGCGTACTTGACCGGTTGAAGGAGTTGACCAATGGCAAGGGCCCGGAGAAGTGCATTGATGCGGTGGGCATGGAATCTCACGCCACACGATCGTTCGACGCGATGTATGACCGCGTCAAACAGGCCGTCATGCTAGAGAGCGACCGGCCGCACGTGCTGAGGGAAATGATTTACGTATGCCGTCCCGCAGGCATTCTGTCCGTGCCAGGTGTCTATGGTGGGTTGATCGACAAGATCCCATTTGGCGCCTCAATGAACAAAGGCTTGACGTGGAAGATGGGCCAAACGCATGTAAATCGATGGACAGACGATTTATTGCATCGAATCCAGGAGGGCCAGATCGATCCCTCTTTTGTGATCACGCATACGGTCCCGCTGGAAGACGGTCCGGGCATGTACAAGACATTCCGCGACAAGGAAGACGGCTGCATCAAGGTTGTCCTCAAACCGTAGCAGATTCGAAAGCCGGTGATTGACTGCCTTAATCGATTGGCCGTCCAGATTCGCAATCGAAAAAGTGGGGCACTTCGAGAAGTGCCCCAAAGCTACCCCCCACATCTACGCTGTTGCGGAAGCCAATGCTCGTCGCGAATTGCCTCCAGTTGCCGCCGTCACTTCGGGTGCGTCGCCAACTCATTCAGATGGTCCAGGAGGTCGGCGGGATCCCTGTACACGCGGATCGCACCCGCTCCTCGTAGTTCCTCTTCCCCAACACCACGACGAGCGCCGAGCAGGTCCCATATGCTGTCGCCAACGATGTATGCGCGCTCAATTGGAATGCCCAAACGCTCGGCAGCCTTCAGGAACAGATCCGGCTCGGGCTTACCGTGCTCGACCTCGTCACCCGTGAGTACCGATGTTTTCGACGCGTCCAGGCTTAGCTTTCCCAGGTTGGAAGCTGTCGCCTCGGGACTGCCGCTAGTTGCGATTGCCCACGGTATGTCGGCCGCAGTCAATGTCGCAAGAAGCTCACGCGCTCCCGGGAGGGGCTGAATCTGCCCGTTCAGCCGGTCGAACGCCTCTGCCTGTCTATTCTTGATACGCTTGACGCGATCCGTATCAATGTGATCGCCGACCTCTCGTAACAGCTGCTTCGCGAATAGCTCACTGCTCATGCCGATCTTGCGGTGGATTCTGGAGACGGGCAGGCTCAGCCCTTCGCTATCCAGCGCTTCACTCCACGCGATCACGTGTTGGTAGACGCTATCGATGAGCGTGCCATCGAGATCAAAAATGAAGGCTGATTTCATTGGACATCACGCGGTGCGCGCGGGCGGGCTCGCAGAGCGGACAACACCGCCAGTGCCGCAGCGCCTACCAGCGACGCTGTAAGAACGGGAAACGCTCCAGCGCTATTAATCGCGAGTTCGGCCGGACGGCTGGCGACGAGGTGCGCGCGGCGAGTGTTCATTCTGGCGCCCAAGCGCCGAAGATCGTGCGTGAGGCTTTCTTCGGCCATTGGCAGTAAGATTGTTTCCTCATCAGCTACGTGATGAAGAACTTCACGCATCAACTCCATGAGCGTGTCGTCGTATGTAGCTGCGTCTGGATCCATCCCACGAAGCGTCGCAATGCTTTCACGCATCGAATTATGTTCCGGGACACTTTTATCAAGCGCGATCGCGGTCGGGTTTGCAGCGCGAAGTGCGGGGTAAAAGACCTCCTCCTCGAGCTGTGCATGGATCTCGAGGGCAGCACAGATAGTGTTGACCAGTGCTGCCTTGCGCCATCGTGGCGCGTCTGCCCGGTACCTATGAAAAGCCGCCAGTACATGCGTGTGATCGAGCTTGATCATCGTTGTTATGCGAGGGGACGCTCCGAGCGATTCGAAGTCCATAATGTTGCCTGCTCAGTTCAAAAGGGTTGTGTAGACGGATGAAAAAAGCTCCGGTCAGTCGCTAATGTCTTTGGTAAGCAACGCCAGAACACTAGGCCGACCTCGATGGAAAGGCTTTTTACCTCGATAGAAAGGACGGCCCTCTAAGCGGGCCATCCTTTCAAGCAAGATCTCGTGCCGTTATCCAATAGACCTTACTTTGCTGTAGTCGCCTGGCCTGCGCCGAGATCCGCGCCGGTAGTCGGATCAGCATTGACGTCTGAAGCAGTACGAGACGCCATCGCCTGGAGGACATCGACATCAGCCTCCGTCACGCCAACAGTCGCAAGCCCATTACCGCCGTCAACCGCTGGCTGCGGGTCTTCAATAAACTCCCAGTCACCGCCTTCGTTCCACGGGCCACGGATGTCATCGCCCTTCGACATATTGAAGTAGACGCTCGTGAACTCGGGTACGCCCGCCAGCTTGCCCTGGGGGAAGTTTGGTTGGATTGAATGCAGCGCTTTCTCAAAGGACTTCTGGTGGGCGATTTCGCGCGTCATCAAAAAGCCCAGCGCCTCCTGGATGCCCGGGTCGTCAGTGACATTGATCAGGCGCTCATAGACAATCTTCGCACGAGCTTCGGCCGCGATATTGGAGCGCAGATCAGCTGTCGGCTCCCCAATCGTGTCGATGTAAGCCGCGGTCCAAGGCACGCCAGCCGAATTCGTCAGGGCAGGTCCACCGCCATAAAGCAGGGCCGTAGTATGCGAATCATTGCCTCCTCCAGTAAGCGACCGATACAATTCGGCCTCAGACTCGACGGCTTCCGCAAGCTGACCCTTCGCGCCTTTATTCAGCATTGCAACGATGGAGCCGATGATTTCCAGATGGCTCAACTCCTCGGTAGCGATATCGAAAAGCATGTCTTTGCGACCCGGATCATCTTCGCTGACCGCTTGAGTGAAGTACCGGCACGCAGCCGCTAGTTCGCCCTGCGGACCACCAAATTGCTCGAGGAGGAGGTTCGCCAGGCCCGGGTTAGGAGCTGCGACGCGGACGGTGTATTGCAGGCGCTTATTGTGTACGAACATTTGTATCTCCAGTCTAGGTTGAATGAGACGTTTCACCATACGCATGCCAAACACGCGTAAAACGGAGGCGCGAATCATTGGGTCGAGCGGCGCTGCGACAGACCGCGCAGCGCACCCAGTTCTGGGCGCTCGATTCTCAAGGCTTGCGGCCCTGGCGAAGATTGCAATGTTTAAGAGAGGGGATGCGAACTGTTCTGTGCAATCGACGTACCACCAGGACGCTGAAACGGGTTCGTACTGAAAAATCGAGTGCTCGATATGTAGGGCGATAATCGTCGCAAGACAAAGTCATCACAGAATCATCGTCGAAGCATCGGGAGAAAATCTGCGGGCCTGAGGGTCTGGCTTGCCGCAAGAAAATCCAGAATTTGGATTGCGAAATGAAGGGGGAAGGCAGGCCTTGACCGAGCACAGAAATGAGGAACGAGCGCCGACAAGAAATGCGAATTGAAAATGTAAAAGGTCGACTCGAATCTGACTGATCGAAAAAATTTCTGTCGAGCAATCCTAATCAGACGGGAACGTGCATAGACGCTGTGTTGCTCTTTCCTGTGCCGCGATCCTCAAATGCATTCGGTAAAGTTAAGACGAGCCTGGCGGGAACCGGCAAAATTTCGCTGTTTCCATGGCGATCTTGGTAGGGAACTGGATTAGCATCAGGCCGCTGCTTGAAGTTAGGCGTGGATTGTCCCGCCGCATTCCCATTGGAAAAACGACATGCGAAATAGCAAATTTTTCAATTACTCGGATGGGGCCAGCGGCCAAGTGCGGGCGGCGACACGTATGGCAGCGGCCTGCGTTCCTAAGTAAGCATCGAGGCAAGAATATGGATCGGTCGGTGATGCGCCGCTTTTCACGGCGTCGGGCTTCAGGGAACGATGGATCGCCGGTGGTATCTCAAATGCGATGCTTTGGCTTGAGGTGCTGGCCGCCGGCCTTTTCACATTTTAGGTGACCGGCTCCGGGAATTCCGTCGCGCTCGTCTTAGCAGCGCGAAATTTTCCGCTGCTATTGTCACGCGCATTCATTGGGATGTTGTCGGAGGAATTCAATCGCAAGCGCCTCGTGGTCGATGGCCTGGTCCTGACGGCAATTAATTGCGCCTCCGTGGGTGCGCTCGGCTTGTGCGGCGTACTCCAACCTTGGAATGTGGGCGTCGCCGCCCTCGTTAGTGGATTTGTGTACGCCACAGAAATGCCTGCGCGATGGAGAATGATTTCGGAATGCGCGGTGCTGAGGCCAGGCCGCGCGTGGTCGCGGTGGACAGCATGACAAACTATGCGCGCGATGCGCAGGGCCGATGCTGGGTGGGATTGCATACCAGAGCTTGAGTCTGACGGGCGCATTTGTTATATCCGCTACGTGTAGCTTAAGCGCTGCTGCTGTCGTCTTGCGGATTCCCTATTTTCAGAAGGGAACCGGCAGCTTCCGATCCGGCGCGCCCTGACAGATCCTCGGGACGCCGTTGCTTGCGCCCGCGGAAGTAAAACCCTCCCGATCCTTCTCGGAATCGCGGTCGTCACAAACCTCTTTGGTTACAGCTACGGCGCGCTTCTTACGCCTCTTGGCTTACAGGTTTTTAAAGTGTCGTCAGCCATGGTGGGTGTGCTGGCGTCCGCCGAGCCCGCAGGATCGCTCTTCGCCGGCTTGGTGATCGCTCTCAGGCCGCCGCGCGGTCGGCCTATCTTATGGCTGGCAGCCGGTGCTGCCGGCCTTGTCCTTGCGCTCGTTGTCGCGTCACTCGTTGGGCGGTCGAAGCATCCTTTCGTGCCCGTTCTGGCCGTCCTGTTCGTCCGGGGATTCGCCAGTGTGCTCTGACCACAATCGTAATTGACGCAACGCCCGAAATCCCATGCAGTCGCATGATGGGCTTGGCCACTGTCTGCATTGGAACTTGGCCACTTGGAACGGTGGTCGCCGGCGCACTGTCCCGCCCGTTAGGGTCTTTAGGCGCACTTGGAGCTTTAGGGGGATGCGGCTTCGTCGGTCTCGGACTGATTGCCGCGGCAGCGCGTCGACGTTAAATAAGGTCTACGGCGGGTTTGCAACGTGCGTGCTCGTCTTTTTGCCGCACTGGCGGCCGCTCGTTTCAGCCAGTCTATTGTTTGATAACTTGATGGTTGTCGGGAACGGATTGCAAACGTATCGGCGGCCCGACGGCCGCCGATACGATAAGGCGAAGCCTATTATTGAGTCTTCTTGGTAGAAGCGTCCGGGCGCAGCTGAGGATCTTCCCCTGCCACGCGCTCGACCTCGACGTTTGTGCCGCGTACGGTGTCATTCACCGTCTCGGTTCGAGTGGTTGATTCCTTGCCGACCACGACCTCTTCGATCACGCGTGCGGTTTTTGCAACCACCGGCTCTTCCGCAGTTTCGCGCACTTCGACAAAGCCTTCCTTCAGATCCGCGGCAGTTGCCGGACGGTCAACTTGGCGGCGTTCGATCGAAGCGTGCTCTTCGCGCAAGTTCACCGGCTCGCTGACCGACGTTTCCGTCAGCCGGGAATAGACCCGAACGCCGCCCGTAGATACTTCGCGCTTGCCCACTGCGAGTTCTTCCTTAACGACCGGAAACGCGTGGCGATCCGCTGCAATTTCGTCCGCCGTATAGGCAGAAACGCCGCTGTCGTAGCCGCTGTAGCCGGAGCTCTTCCACTGCGCCACGCGTTCATCGATATCGAGGGCGCCTGCGTCATTGAGCGCGGCACGAACACTGTCAACTTGCGACTCGCCTGCTACATCCACTGACAGCAGCGCATGCCCGCGGCGGATAGACTCGTGGTGGTGATTCACTTCTTCCGGCGCATCATCATCGCCGAACAAGCGTTTGAAAAAGTGGGCGATGCCTCCTGTAGCGTGGTCCCGCGTCTCGCTTGTTGGAAGGTCTGTGCCACCGGTTCGTGTTGTGCCTGGGTCGACGGTCCCGAAAGATTCATCTGGTGGCTGCCGTTGCATCGTCCTGCGCATGGATGTTGATGTCGGACCGGGGAATTCCTTCCTGTGTCAAACGGTCTGCGGCGATGTGAGCGTCTTCAAAAGAATTAAATAGACCAATAAGCGTTTGCATCATTGCGGTAGCTCCAGCGAGGAAAGGCCATCGACGGCCGGGGAGAGTATGTCGAAGGGACTAAGTCGAAGAGACTAAAGTCAGGGACTTGCGTGAGCATGGATTCCTGCAACCGCCGTTCCTGAGACGCGCTAGACGGGATCAACGGGATCATCTTTTTCCGGATGCCACTCTCCATCCGTGCCGGACCGACGTTCAACGACCAGTTCTTCATTATTTACGAGCACGTTCTGAAAAACTTCCTGCTGAGATACGGTGGTCGTCACGTGTACCTCTTCTTTCAAGGTCAGCTGCATCGTGATAATTGGGACGTATTCAAAGACAGGGATGATGAGCGTATCGCCCTCCTGTCGGGGCTCGAACTTGTGCTCTACCGGGCGGTTGACGGTGAAGCGCTTGACTTCAACCTTTTGACTTCGAAGGCTCACAGGGATCGGTTGCATCTCCTCATGCACGATCTTGTGAATCCGGACAGCGCCTGTCTCAGTCGTTTTCACTCCCACTTCGAGTTCTTCCTGAACTGCGGCGATCTGAATCTCGTCGGCGCGGACGCCATCTGAGGGCGGCGGATTGGCGGAAGTTGGCTTCGCACTCTGTGCCATCGGTGTGCTCCAAAGAAGAAAGCCGAAGCGATTGCTTCGGCCGACCTACTGTCAAACTCACAGACGTCCGCTGCCTGGACGTGTTACGCGGCTACGCGCGGGAACGGCATCGTTCCCAACGGCGGAGCCGCCGGCGTCCTCAAAGGGAGGCTGATGACGGAATCCGGCGCCCCCCGACACGATAGCGATGATGGCGCCCACGATGAGGGCAGCGAAGGAGAACCAGCTAGCGCGAGCGACAGTTCGCGCAGCGGTGTCGGCAGCCTGTCGCGCATCTTGCTGCGCATCAGGGCTCGACGCCGCTGACGCGGCTGACGCAACGGCCGCCTGCACCTGCTGCTTGGCCGAATTAACCAGCGACGGGTCGGTGTTGGTTTGGTTCGCGGCCGTTGCCCCAACTTGTGCGCTCGCGGCCGCAACGCTGCCCGCCGTGCTCACCGCACCTCCGATCAACGAGGTCATACCGAAGACAATCAGCAAGGTCATAACGGCCCACGACAGCAGTCCATGCAGCCACCCAAGCACCGGCGCGCAGCGACCGGCAAAGTACGAACCGATAAAGACAGCCAGCACCGTCGTGACGATCACCCAGACGCCCGACCCAAATCCGAAGCCGTGTAAAGGACCAGGCCGGGATAACGGGGAGAGCAGCGAGGCTCCAATGGCGGTACCAAGCACACTCATCATGAGATAAACAATAGACGAGAGGATCACCCCGGCAATCACAGAGCCCCATGAAAGGCGCGGCAGTCCGTCTTTGGTGGTTAGTAGTTTCATATATCTTCCTGAGTGTCGGTAGAAGCTGTTAGACATCCTGTTTTTTTGCACATCGAACGCGTGCACTATCATCGAGCAAGCCATATGCCGCATTGATCTTGCGGCCGCGACCCCATCTCAGCGCATTGGCTCGCGGAAGCTAGAGGGGGTTGACCGTTGAAAGCCGACACTTGACCTTGCTTCCTGCATACAAAAGTTCTCCTGGCATGCCCGGTGCTCGCTAGCTTCGCAAAAGAGGAGGATTAATGGGAAACGAACTTCGAAACGCCCGTGCGGCAGTCTGGACGTCGCGCCGAGTGAGGCGCGGCGCTTCCAAAATACGCGTATTGGTTGTCGACGACAATGTCTCGGCCGCGCAGGCGCTGGCGACCTATCTTTCGCTCGAGGGGATGGAGTGCGAGGCGGCGTTTGGCGGACATGCCGCTGTGTCTGTCGCCACCGAGTTCAGGCCACACGTGATCGTCATGGATATTTCGATGCCGGACTGCGATGGCTACCAGGCGGCGTTGGCGTTAAGAGGTGACGCGCGTACGAAAGAGGTTGCTATTGTTGCGTTCACCGCATTCGACGAATCAGAACTGCGCCAACACGTCGTAGACCACGAGTTCGATGCTTATTACCAAAAGGGACAGGCACCGTCCCGGCTCGCTACTTTGGTCACCCTGTTCGCCCACTGAGGGAGCGCCTGCTCAGCGCCACGAGATGCACCCTAGCTACCGTTCCTGCACCTCCAACCTGGCTATCACTCAGGATTCTGTAGGTCACCTGATGCAAGCTGTTCGCCATACCGCTGCGCAGCATCGACTGCCGATTGAGGGTCGACGAATGGGCCCATTTCCGGGCAACCTTCGAAGGGGAACAAGACCCGTTTATCGGTCAAACGCACCACCCTCAGCGTGCCGTAAAACTGGCCAGGAACGCCGCGATACGACGCGTAGATTCGAAAATCGGCGAGCGCTCGACCCGGGATTGCAGGTTGTAAAACTGCTTTGGATTGCATGAAATTTTTCCGTGGACCTTGTGCCATTTCGCCACTAAACATCTCGATCTCAGCGAATGATTCTCGACGAGCTTTCGCCGACTTCTGAACGGAACTCGGGACCCGACCCGCGACGTGCTCTTCAGGGGCGAAGCGAATGGTCATTCGATTGAAGGATTGAGCGACCCCGAGCGTTGACTACAACCGACCTTTTCCGTTTAATCCGTGCCGGTGCCCGTCGGCCTTCCTCAATGACACTGACTGTTATATCGCCCACGCTATGAGCGACTAATTTTTGCCGCATTAGCGTTTTCCAACTCCTACACCTCTGACCATTTCTCGCAATGTTGTGCGCGCCTGTGAGCGAGTTCGCACGTGCAAACGGGGTGCCTGAACCACCCGCAACCACGACTGCGTGGAAACGGGACGGGTGGAATGGCGTTTGCATGGGTGGCGTCGTCTTCCGTTCCTGTTAGCCCGGGACACTTATCCACTAAGGAGTTCATCTATGCAACGCGCCCCTATCGCCGCTGCGCTTCTGGCGCTTACCGCCGCTGGCGCGACCTTCGCGCAAACCCAAGCCGCGAGTACGACCGCCGCTAACGACCTGCCGTCGCCGGACAGAGAGTTCGTACAAGCGGCCAGCATGTCGAGTTCTACCGAAATAGACGCAAGCAAACTTGCTGCGAAGCAGTCACAGGATGCAGATGTAAAAAGCTTCGCTCACCACATGGAAATGGACCACATGAAGTTGGCGGTCTCCTTGAAGATGGCGGCGCCGCACGGCGTGGCGGTGCCAAAGGACAACTCCGACATGGCCGTTCTCAATTCACTGAGCGGAGTTCATGGCAAAGCGTTCGACACCGCCTATATCAAGCAGGTCGGACTCGACGGGCACGAGAAGGCCGTAGCAGCCTTTCAAACCGAGGCCGACGGCGGCCAAAACGCCGACCTCAAAGAGGCCGCTCAGAAGGCTCTGCCAACGATTAAACAGCACCTGAAGATGGCGCAGCAGCTTGCGGCCAAGAAGGGCGTCACAGCCCAGTAGCGAAGCAACTTTCCTCGAACTTTTGGAGAAAATCATGGCAGCGAAAACGTTAAATGACTTATTCATTCACGCCCTGTCGGACATCTACAGCGCGGAGAAGCAACTGACCAAGGCTCTGAAGAAGCAGGCGCGGGCCTCGACGAGCACGAACCTTAAGGCGGCATTCGAGGCGCATTTGGAGGAAACCCACGGGCAGATTGAACGCATTGATCAGGCGGTAGAAGCAACTGGCATCAAATTGAAACGCATCAAGTGTGTCGCGATGGAAGGATTGATCGAGGAAGCAGATGAGGAAATCGGCGAGATCGAGGCGGGCCCTGTGCTGGATGCAGCTTTAATCGGTGCGGCGCAAAAAGTAGAGCACTACGAAATTGCATCCTACGGGACGTTGTGCGCGCTCGCGAAGAAACTAGGTTATACAGAAGCGATGACGCTCCTGAATCAAACCCTGGAAGAGGAAAAAGCGACCGACAAGAAACTGACCATCTTGGCAGAGCAGGAGGTATCCGCTGAAACGGCTGGGGCTTAGGTCTAAGCGAAGTAGATGATTGACTCGCCCCGTGCAAAGTGGCGGGGCCTGCCAATCATTCATATAACGATCAAGGGTTGACGCCGCCGCCGAGCTCGCGGTCAATCCGCTCAGATTCGATTTCCTTCTCGACCGTTTCGCGAGCCTGACGCCAGTATTCATCTGCACATCCTTCCATCGCCCCGTCAGCGAGCCAAAGCTCATAGGCCCTGATCCGGATTCGTCGTTCGATCGATTCGTTATCCGTGGCTAGCGGAAATTATTCGTTCGTCGGCATCTCGAGGGCGCAGCTAATGTGCTGGTGCTAATTCGCGGTATCAAAGCAAACAATGATATTCGCCTGGATCCCCCGACGTTCTGCAAAAACCATTGATGCTTCGTCGGCAATCCTTGCTAATGAACCTCAAGATCGTCCCCGTTGCGTATGCGCATCGGCAAATGCAATCTTCGCTTCCGACGCAGTCAGTTATGAGCACGCTTTGAACTACGGTTTCCGGGGTGGTGCTACCGTCGTACCGGGTAAGTCTCAGAAGATGCTTTGGTAATCACCATGTCGGACAGCCTAAGCGATTGTTAAAGGGCTATTCGTCTCTGTTGAAAAACTGCCTTGCGGAACGCTTTTGGTGCGTGGCGCAGCCATATCGCGCACCACACGATTGATTACGGCACGCAGTAGAGGCACCGCCGCGGCAATGATCACGCGTCGCGGACCGAGAATTACGGAGCCGACAAGCAATGCGGCGACGATTGGTGCGTTCCGTGACGCGAGGAAAGTGGTTAGAGAAGACGCATGGACAACCTGAGCGCCGGCAGCAGTTCTTGATTGCACCGACAAAGGAGCATCAGAGTCCACCTTTGCTTGGTTTTCAGACATCAGTGCCGATCTGGACGTGGCCATTCGAGCGAGCACACGAGTGCGCCGTGCGATCACGCTTTCTTCCTGCGGCGATAAGGGGTCGTTCACAACGCCTCCTTGATGACTTGAGCATCCTTACGCAATTCGGATCGGAGTGCTTCGAAATGGGAGGCACCGCGCATTTGAGCTCGTAACACAAAAAATGCCGCTATCGAAACTGCTATCCAAGTTCCCGCAACGCCCCAGACGACGTCTATGAAATAAGGTGTTCCAAATGCCGTGGCAATCAACGCGATACATAAAAAGGACAGTGCGAACAACAGGCCTATCGCGAGCGCGACCATCGCGATCAGCTCGCGCAACAGCTTGGCCTTCGTATCCGCGAGCTCGAGCGAAATCAGCTCCGCGTAATCGCCACCACGTTGAGCGCAGAAAGCGCCCACTGCCTTCCACGCGCGGAACCTGCCGCGCGCCTTGGTCAATGATTTAATCGTCATCGATGTCTAACCGCGTTCAGTAGCGGCGCCCCCGAGTTGGCGGGGCGTCGTCATAGCCTCCTGAGTCGCGGCTTGCACTATTGAAGAGTGCACCGAGGAGGAAACCGGCTAGCCCCACCATGGCAAGCGTGACGAGCGGGTTTTCGGTGGTTGTCTGACGCAATTGATCGGTTGCTTGTCCATAAATGTCTTGCACTTTACCGCCGAGCTCTTTTGCTTTCCCGGCCAATTGCGCGCCTGCGTCGCCGGTCGCGCTTCCAACAACATCATGTGCTTTGCCCAGCGTTTCGTTCGTCGCGCCTTTTATCTCATTCGTTTCCATCTGAGCCTCCGAAGTTGGTCGGATACGTAATATTGCAGGGAATAAGGCCCTCACTCAACGCTTGCTACGTTAGTGGAAAACTAAGTAAAGGATTACTAAGACAATCACCGGAACACCTAGAAGCCAACCGAGTAGATAGGGCATGAGTTTTACCAAAAGGAAATACAACAGAGTAGGTCGTTAGGATCGGCGATTGCTGAAGTTCAATCTGTCGAGGACGTGTCGGGACATGAGCAAGCGTCGTACCGCGAGTCGGAGCTTTGCTGGGAGGCTTGAATGAAAACGAAACATTTTGCGATATTGTCTGTTCTTAGCGCCGCGGCCGGCGCTCCAGTCGTAGCGAAAGCCCAATCAGCAACTACGCCGCTGGTGCCCGCGAGGGCAACTCAAGCAACTGGGCCGGTAAAGACCGGCGCGGCTCCAGCGCAACACCAAGGTCGTCCACCGGTTGATGCTGAAGGCGATCATCGAGTAAATTTGAGCGGGTCTACTATGGGATCGAGCGGTGCGGGGCCTAGCATACCCACGCAAGCGGTCCCGCCCATGGGCGATAAGCCCTTGCCTAAGCCTTACTGAGCGTTACAAGGGAAGCGATGGGGTCCATGTCGACCATTCGTGAATGCTCGGTGAGCCCTTGCGGTGCGGCGATGGACGGTGATCGTTGCAGTTCTACACGACTGGGTATGGGCGAGGCTCGACGCAGGGTTCCAAGAGAGTTTTAAGGGGAAGTCGGCAATAAAACAGGGGAGGCACAGCAAATGGCAGAACGGCTAGTAGACGTGCTGGACAGCAGCGGCGCTGTCATCCATACCTATCCCGTCACGCTTGATCATTCGGCCGAAGCGGCGGATGAAACTGCTTATAAATCCAAAGCGCTGGAGGCAGCCGCTCATGGTCGGCTGGTCCCCGACTCGGAACTCGGGACATGGACCGCTCGAATGCATGTTAGCCGGGGCGGCCAGATGGCGCTTTATGGCGACAATCTCGCTGGGAACTCGAAACCAAGGCGAGTCTGGAGCAGACCGTGCGTGAACGTGCATATCTTCTGTGGGAAGAAGATGGAAAGCCCGAGGGCCGTGCAGACGAGTATTGGCGTCGAGCCCTTGACCACCACTTGCGCGAGCGCGCGTACGTGCTTTGGGAGCAGGCGGGTCGCCCCGAGGGAGGAGCCGATGAATACTGGCGCAGGATCCGCGACTTCGAGGCTTAGTGATTCCAATCAAGCCGCCAGCGGCGCACGGTACAATCATCCAGATTGGAACTCGCTATCAGCGTGGCTCAGATTACGCCATCCGCAACATCACGACCCGCTGCGGTGCCTGTCCTTTTGCTAATCGCTAGAGGAAGATGCGACACTCGCGGTTCCGCCTGAACCCGCGCCGTCAACCTCCGTCACAGACAATTCATGGCACCTTGGTTCCGTCGTCCAAAAGCACCGGGCAAGTGAAAAAGGAGCCGACACGAATGTCGGCCCGGGGAATCACCGAGCACCACGGAGAGCACAGCGGCGAGAAAAACCACATGGACCATTGAGCATCCGCTGTGCCTAGGCGCGTCTGAATTTGGGGCACCGCTTTTGCTCCCGTTACGTCATGCATAACGGAGTGAGATTGCGGGGAAAACATCCAAAAGTGAGCTCCTCTTTGGGCCCCCGTTTCACGGCAAACCGCTTCACCCAGCTTCATGGAGACGAAAGCTAGGCGCACCGCTTGATTGGGCTTTTGTGCTCGGCTTATTTCTGACACCTGGCCTTGCTTAAGAAGGTGAAACGCGAAAGAGTGTGTGGATATTCACAGCAAACGTCGCAACGTCGATCGCCTGTTCGTCTTGGCTTCATTTCTCCCACTTCACTGCTTGATTTTTCCGGTGCTCGCGCTTCCCGACGCGCCTTGCGGGGACAATGCTTTTTCCCGCTTTTGCATCAAAGTGCCTTTGCCACTTGTGTTTGCTGAGCCGGCGTCCGATGCACTTCCCATGGCCTTACCAGCGTCTCCAGGTTTGGGACCTTGGCCGCCTTGACCCATCGGCTCTGGCCCGCTTGCATTGTTTTGTGCATAAACAAATGTGCTCCCGACAACGCAAACCACGCAAACGCTCATTTTCAGTGAATTCATCGCTGTCTCCGATTTTCACAGTGCTTAGAATCCGCACAGTACCTTCATTCACAGCATAGCGTGTGCCTAGAGACGTCTAACATATGCTGCGCATTCTGATACGTGAAAAGCACGTCTGCCACGATGATCATCATCAAACTCACCGCGTGACTCTGCCCGCACAGCGCGTGTGGGTGTGATTGAAAGTCGACAGCGCGAGCCGCGCGCATGTCAGCATTTGAGCACGAAGCTTGCCGTCTGAGTTCTACCGCATCATCGCAACTGAAACACGCAAAAAAACCGACACGGCATGTTCGCCGTGTCGGCTGATTAGGCTTCCTTGACGACCTCAACCTGAATATTAAAGACGACTCATCGCGTCCGCCCCCGCTTGTCTCGACAAAACTCATGTAGCCAACTAATTTTAGAAAAGTTGCTGGCGAATATTGGCATTGAACTAACTTAAGAGATTGTGCGACGATGGTCCGTATAGTCCAGCGTGTGCAATTACCCGAAGCAATCAACTGAGCTAGCCCGAGGCGACAGGTGGCACCCCGACGAAGTGGTGATCACCATCGACGGCAAGAAGCAGTGGCGGTGGCGCGCGGTGGATCAGCACCGAGTGGTCGTTGACGTACTGGTGAGCCACTGCGACAGGCGTCTCATGCGGAAGTTATTCAAGAGGCTCTGGCGGTCGCCGAATGCTGATCACCGATAAATTTAGCTATACTTATTTAATGATTTCATTCGGACGACCTTCAACCAAGTGACAGTACTGGTCAAAATGAGCAACGAAAAATCGTAAAACCGTTAAATTTCCTGGTCTAGACGGCCACCGGCAAGAATCGCAAGGAGCCGCGCCAAATCGACCGGCTTTGTGAAATGAAAGTCGCATCCTGCCAGCTCTGCATCTTGCTTGTCTTGCTTCTGGCCCCAGCCCGTTAACGCAATCACCAAAGCCGACTTTCCCGGTTGACTTTGCCGGACAGCCTGCGCGACCTCATATCCAGTCATATCGGGAAGCCCGATGTCCAGGATTATTGCCTCCGCG
>Ga0153932_1000108_pt1 | contig 45207 bp, 46 predicted proteins | sample TSNJ016MetaG_FD_102273 | JGI IMG/M metagenome (GOLD analysis project Ga0153932, IMG submission 102273) | Attine ant fungus gardens microbial communities from New Jersey, USA - TSNJ016 MetaG | ecosystem: Host-associated > Fungi > Mycelium > Unclassified | place: USA: New Jersey, Wharton State...
GGCCGATGTTTTTCAGGTTCTTTCGCATAGAGTCTGTTGCGGTCGGAAGCGGATTAGGCTGCGTCGTGGTTGACTGGGCAGTATAACTGCAAGCCCCGGACCACGACTTAAACGCAGCTTAAACGGCGTCCGCCGGCATGGTGGGTAAATTCTTTTTGAAGCCGCGGTTTATTAAAACGGTAATCCCTGCGCAAATGTCGGGCCCGGCTTATGGGACTGCAGCAAAAAGACCTGATGGAGTTTATGAAAGCAAGGATGAATCGTCTCAGCCAAAGATGTTGACCGGGCCTGGTATGCACCCAAGCGGGTTCGCAGACGATTCGAGCGTGGTTGATCTCGCATCGTCTGCCAGTCAGGCTTGGGATTTGGGCGCAAAGCCCGCTTATCCCGCCTTCCCCTGCTTTGCGACCGCAGCCTGCGCCTTCGCTATGGCATCGGGGTCGCCGAGATAATAGTGCTTGATTGGTTTCAGGTTTTCGTCGAGTTCATAAACGAGCGGCACGCCATTCGGGATATTCAATCCGACGATATCGTCGTCTGAAATCCCATCCAGATATTTGATCAGCGCACGCATGGAGTTTCCATGCGCTGCGATCAGCACGCGTCTTCCCGACTTGACGGCCGGTCCGATGGACTCGTTCCACATGGGCAGCACGCGTGCGACCGTGTCCTTCAGGCACTCGGTCAGCGGCAGCTCTTCGCGCGGCACTTTCGCATAGCGCGGATCGTTGAACGACGTGCGTTCGTCCGACGGATCGAGAGCCGGCGGCGGCGTATCGTAGCTTCTGCGCCAGACCAGCACTTGCTCGTCGCCGTATTGCTTCGCTGTCTCAGCCTTGTTCAATCCCGCGAGCGCACCGTAGTGCCGCTCGTTCAGCCGCCACGAATGCACGACGGGCAGATACATCTCGTCCATTTGATCCTGCACGTGCCAGAGCGTGCGGATTGCGCGCTTGAGCACCGAGGTGTACGCAATGTCGAAACTGAAACCCGCTTCTTTCAACAGCACGCCGGCTTGCTGCGCTTCGCGGACGCCTTGTTCCGTCAGGTCGACGTCGACCCAGCCTGTGAATCGGTTTTCCTTGTTCCACGTGGATTCGCCGTGGCGGATGAGCACTAGCTTGTACATGATGTCCGTTTAGAGGTCGGTTAGTTGGGAAGCCTGTTAAGAAGCAGCAAGAAGCGGAAAACTGGCATCGATTTTGTGCGGCAACGCGCTTCGGCGCAACTCAGCCGATCGGCCGATGCCTTTACGGAGAACGGTTATTTTATAATGGCTGGATTGTCCTGATTTTTTTACGGCTTTTCTTTTCTCCACACTCCCAATCCGGCGGTCCCGAAGTGAAGTTTTTCACCGATTACACCAACCTTGTACTTATCGCCGTCCTCCTCATTTCGGGCGGGTTGCTGCTGTGGCCAACGCTTATGCGGCGCGGCCGCGGCGCCGTTTCACCGGCCGACGCGGTCCTTTTGATCAACCGGCGCAACGCCTCGATCATCGACCTGCGGCCGGCCTCCGAGTACTCGCAAGGGCACATTCCGGCCGCGAAAAACTTTGGTTTGGCGGAGCTCCAAGCAAAAGTTGGCCAAATCGCCAAGAATAAGAGCAATCCGGTCTTGCTCGTTTGCCAGACCGGGCAACAGTCCCAGAAGGCGAGCCAGATCGTGAGCGATGCAGGCTACGCCGAGGTCCATGTATTGCAAGGCGGACTGGATGCCTGGCAAAAAGCTGGCATGCCGGTCGTGAAACAAGGAGCCCTAAAGTGAACAAAGTAATCATGTACAGCACGCAAGTGTGCCCGTATTGCCAGATGGCCGAACGTCTACTAAAGTCGCGCGGCGTGGAAAATGTCGAGAAGGTGCTGATCGACCGTGATCGTGCAAAACGTGAAGAAATGATGACGCGTACGGGCCGACGGACGGTGCCGCAGGTGTTTATCGGCGAAACGCATGTCGGCGGGTACGACGATTTGTCAGCGCTCGACCGCAAAGGCGGCCTGATGCCGCTGCTCGAAGCGGCCTGAACGCATTGCCGGCAGTAAAGCAGCCCGTGGCATTGATCCGGAAAAACCGGAAACGCCGCGGGCTGCACTTTAAATAATCAAGGGAATCAACATGTCTGACGACAACAACCAACCGTTCTTCAACATCCAGCGCATCTACTTGAAGGATATGTCGCTCGAGCAGCCCAATTCGCCGGGAATTTTCCTCGAGCAGGACATGCCGTCGGTGGAAGTGGAAGTGGACGTGAAGGCCGAGCGCCTGGCAGAAAGCGTGTTCGAAGTGCTGGTGACGGGCACCGTGACCGCGAAGGTGTCGGACAAGGTCGCGTTCCTGATCGAAGCGAAGCAAGCCGGCATTTTCGATATCCGCAACATCCCGGCTGACCAGATCGATCCGCTCGTCGGCATTGCTTGCCCGACCATCCTGTTTCCGTACCTGCGCTCGAACATTGCTGACGCCATCACGCGCGCCGGTTTCCCGCCGATCCACCTCGCGGAAATCAACTTCCAGGCGCTGTACGAACAACGCATCTCGCAATTGTCGGCCGCCCAGGAAGGCGTGGCCAACGGCGCGACGCTGAACTAAAACCGATATTCCGGAGCCGGGCATGCAAGTAGCCGTTCTCGGCGCCGGTGCGTGGGGCACCGCGCTGGCTGGCCATCTGGCCACTCGCCACGACACGGTCCTCTGGGCGCGCGATCGCGCGCTCATCGAATCCCTGTCCGCTTCTCATGAAAACGAGCGCTATTTGCGCGGCGTGACGCTGCCTGAAACGCTTGTGTACGAAGCGGATCTTTTCTCCGCGTTGAGTCACGGTGCGGCCGGTGATGCACTTTGCGTAGTCGCCGCGCCTGTAGCGGGCCTGCGCGCGTTATGCCGGACGATGCGCGAGTCGGGGATCGTCCCGGCGCATATCGTGTGGCTGTGCAAAGGGTTTGAAGCCGATACGCAATGTTTGCCAAATGAGGTCGTCGCGGCCGAACTGCCGCAGCACGCGAGCAACGGCACGCTTTCCGGGCCGAGCTTCGCCCGCGAAGTCGGCCAGGGCTTGCCGGTCGCGCTGACGGTCGCGAGCGCATCGGTCACGCTGGGCGAGCGTACCGTCGCGGCCTTCCACCATGGCGCGATGCGTATCTATACCGGTGACGACGTGATCGGCGTCGAGGTAGGCGGTGCGGTGAAGAACGTGCTGGCTATCGCAACGGGTATCGCCGATGGACTCGGGCTGGGCCTGAACGCGCGCGCCGCGCTGGTCACGCGCGGCTTGGCCGAGATGGCGCGACTGGGCGTGGCGTTGGGCGGCCGCGCGGAGACGTTCAACGGCCTGACCGGACTCGGCGATCTGATCCTGACGGCGACCGGGGATTTATCGCGGAATCGCACGGTAGGCATGCAGCTCGCGACCGGCCGATCCCTGACCGATATCCTCGCCGCGCTCGGCCACGTGGCCGAAGGCGTGCGCTGTGCGCGGGCGGTGCTGGCGCTGGCTGAATCTCATGGCATCGATATGCCGATCACCCATGCCGTTTGCCGCGTCTTGTTCGATAACGTCGCGCCGCGCGATGCCGTCCACGCATTGCTGAGCCGCGACGCAAAAGCGGAATAACGGCGCTTCGCTTTATTCGCCGCCCTCGAAGCCTGTCTGACGCCACGCTTCGAACGTCACGATAGCGACCGTATTCGACAGATTCAAACTCCTGTTTCCCGGGCGCATCGGCAAGCGGACGCGCCGCTCGTTCGTGAACTGTCCAAGCACCGCGTCCGACAAGCCGCGCGTTTCCGCTCCGAACACAAACCAGTCGCCTTCCTGGAACGCGTGCCCGAAAAACGGCGTGGCGCCGCGTGTGGTGAACGCGAACATGCGCGTCACGTCGGGTGTTTCCTTCTCGATAAAAGCGTCCCAGTTCGCATGGACGTGCATCTGTGCGTACTCGTGGTAATCGAGTCCGGCACGGCGCATCTTGGCGTCATCGAGAGGAAATCCTAACGGCTCGATCAAATGAAGCCGTGCGCCCGTGTTGGCGCACAGCCGAATGACATTGCCGGTATTCGGGGGAATTTCGGGTTCGACCAGGACTACGTTGAACATAAGCGATGACTCAAAAGATTAGTCTTGCGGTGTGCGCAGCGCGACAAAGTTGGTTACACGCCGCGCGCCCGCGGTTTTCAGAGTACGGGCCAGGGCGTCGAGCGTGGCGCCGGAAGTCATGACGTCATCGACTATACCGACGTGTTTGCCGCGGACGTCGCGCAGCACTCTGAAGGCATCGCCGACATTGTGGCGGCGCGTGTCGAGATCGAGCTTCGCTTGCGGCGCGGTATTGCGGGTACGCTCGATCAGCGTTGCATCTGCATGCGCACCCAGCCGGCGTGCCAACGGCTTGCCGATAGACCATGCCTGGTTGTAGCCGCGTGTCCTGAGACGCTTCCTGGACAAAGGCACCGGCGCAACGATATCCGGCGCGGCTACATTGGAATCTTCGAACGTGGCTTGCAACTGGCGCGCGAATTCATCGGCTCCCGCTAGCCGCGCCTGAAACTTCAACTCGAGCGCGAGTGTATCGAGCGGCGCGCGATAATCGGCGAGCGCGATGGTTGCATCGAAATGCGGCGGCTCGGTGATGCAAAGCTTGCAGCGTGACTGAGCGCGGGAGCGGTCTTCGCCGGGGCCGGCAAATACCGACATGGGCAATGCACAAATGAAGCAGCGCGTGCGTGCCTGGTTCCAATACTGCTCATCACAGCCGGTACACAACACTCGATGTGACAAATTGCCACACAATGCGCACTGACTCGGCAAAGCGATGTCGTGCAACCGCACAAACGAGCGCGCGGCATCGACAAAGCCTTTTTGCAACAAGCTCAAACCTGCACTTGAAGCGAGGGCTGAACGACGCAGGATGAAGAGAAATTGTCGACCCATCAGTCCGATCCAAAGACGCGGAAACATTCCGAAATACTCGCTATAACGCCAGCGAACCGTTGTGGCGTCTGGTTTTGCTGAACGTTTTGACAATCGACCGAGTATACTTCGCACTCTTAGAAAACAGGTTGTCATGTCCCCAACTTCCGCCAACGCTGGCCGTCCGGCCTACGATTCGCGCCGTATCAGGCGGATTTTCGATCGCCGCGCCGCGAGTTTCGATGACGTCGCATTCCTGCCGCGCGAAATCGCGGTGCGCATGCGCGAGCGGCTCGAGTACATCAAGGTCGCGCCTGTGCGCGTGCTCGACGCCGGCTGTGGCGTGGGCGCCGACCTGCCGGGGCTGCGCGAGCGGTTTGCGGATGCATCGGTGATCGGGCTGGATCTGTCGACTGGAATGCTGGACCGGGCGAATAAGGCCGAAACGGCGGAATCGGAAGCCAACGCCGGCTGGCGGCGTTTCCTGCCCGCCACGCTGGGCAAGGCTTTTGGCGCACGGGGTCCGCAACTGGCGCAGGGCGACTTCGCCGAGCTTCCGTTTTCCGCCGGTGCGTTCGAAATGCTGTGGTCGAACCTCGCGCTGCAATGGCACGCGCGGCCCGACCTCGTGTTCCCTGAATGGGCGCGCGTGCTCAAGGTGAACGGCTTGCTGATGTTCAGCACGCTCGGACCCGACACGCTGAAGGAGTTGAGCGGCGCTTACAAGCAGGCGGAGAAGTCCTTGGGATTGACGCCGCGGCGCCACACCATCGAATTTGTCGATATGCATGACCTGGGTGACATGCTTGTCGAAAGCGGTTTTGAGATTCCAGTGATGGATCAGGAAGTGCTGACAATCACCTACAAATCGCCGGAATCGTTGTTGAAGGATGTGCGTGGCTGGGGTGCTTTCCCCGTCGGGACGGGCGCGCAGCAGCACGGACGCGCGTTGCGCGATGCGCTGCACGCAGCGCTGGAATCACGCCGTCGCGAAGATGGGACGATCCCGCTGACCTTCGAGGTGATTTACGGCCACGCCTGGAAGGCCGTGCCGCGAATGACGGCGGAAGGGCATGGAATCATCAGGCTGGAAGATATAGGACGCGGCCAGAAACGAAGCAAGTGAACAGTGCAGATTGCAGCAGAAGGGCTGGCAAAACGCACTCATGCCGAATTTAATGCACCCTTGACCGCCTCCTGGATACGCGCGTCGACAAGCATCCAAAAGGATGCGGCAAAAGGGCGCAGAGGCTTGTGCGGCTTGGCTTTGCGGCGGGCGCCACCTTGCTTGTGGATGCTGGGCAACACGCCTATAATGCGTCAGTTTGTCGCCTGGCTGGCATGAATTTCGTCATCTTCATGGTGGCGGGTGAGCATTAAATGAACAGGGCTTGGCACTTGGCGAGAGCGCGGGTGAGACAACTCTGAAGCGGGAGACGGCGATGCAAGCAACCGATCTGCTGATGGACTCCGAGCCAGTCGTGAAAGACTGGTTGTTCAAGCGGAACTGTTCTGTCTCGCCGCGCCAGTTCGTAGCGTTTTATGTATCGCTGGCGCTGTTTTCGCTGCTGATCGCGAGTTTGCTGGTGTGGGCAGGCGCTTGGCTGGTGCTGCCTTTTACGGGTATCGAGTTGCTGGCGGTCGGTATCGCGTTCGTCATCTACGCGCGCCATGCTGTCGATTACGAGCGGATCCTGCTGTTTCACGACCGGCTTGTGATTGAACGCATGGACGCCGAAACCCTGACGCAGGTGGAATTCAATCCGCGCTGGGTTCGGGTGGAACCGGGAGCGAGGCCGAGAGATCCGGTCAAGCTAGTGTCGCGGGGCCAGTCGGTGCCTGTCGGGATTCATCTGGCACAGTACCGGCGCAAGCAGTTTGCCGTCGAGTTGCGCACATGGCTGATGCGCTGCAACTGACACGCGTCACCGGGTAGGTCGTTTCCGGGGGGGAGCGATGCATGAGTCGGGCGGATGCAAACGGGGGTCGAGGGTCTGAATGGAAATTTTGGGTAAGGAAGCTATGAAAACAATCAAGCGAGCCCTCTCGGGCGTGCTGGCGTTAAGCGGACTCCTGTTCGCCGGCGCAGCCCTGGCGGTCAGTGACGTTCCCGGCGGTCCTGGAGTGAACGAACTCAACTTCCAGACGCCCGTGACGAAGATCGCCGAGGAGCTCTACGGCCTCCATACGTTCATGCTGATCATCTGCACGGTGATTTTTATCGGCGTGTTCGGCGTGATGTTCTATTCCGTCCTGATGCACCGCAAGTCAAAGGGGCACAAGGCGTCGAATTTCCACGAGAGCACCACCGTCGAAATCATCTGGACGATCGTTCCGTTCGTGATCGTCGTGCTGATGGCGCTGCCGGCCACCAAGGCCGTAGTTGCCATGAAGGACACCACCAACGCCGACCTGACCGTGAAAGTGACCGGTTATCAGTGGAAGTGGGGCTATGACTATGTGAAGGGCCCGGGCGAAGGCATCAATTTCCTGTCCACGCTCACCACGCCGCGCAGCCAGGTCAATGGACAAGAGCCGATCGGCGAGCTGTATCTGCAGGAAGTCGACAATCCGCTCGTGGTTCCTGTCGACAAAAAAATTCGCATCATCACGACCGCCAATGACGTTGTTCACTCATGGTATGTCCCGGCATTCGGCGTGAAGCAGGACGCAATCCCCGGCTTCGTGCGCGACACGTGGTTCAAGGCCGAGAAGATCGGTACGTTTCGCGGCTTCTGTACCGAGCTGTGCGGCAAGGAACACGCTTACATGCCGGTTGTGGTCGAGGTGCTGTCTGCTGACGACTACAACAAGTGGGTCGATGGCCAGAAGAAGAAAATGGCCGCCAGCGCCGACGATCCGAACAAGACCTACACCATGGACGAACTGAAGGCGCGCGGCGAAAAGGTTTACACGTCGAACTGCGCGGTCTGCCACCAGCCTACGGGCAAGGGCGCGGGTCAGTTTCCGGCACTCGACGGCAGCAAGATCGCGAACGGTCCGATTGCCGAGCACGTGAGCATCGTGCTGAAGGGCAAGGGCGCAATGCCGAACTGGAGCGCGACATTGAATGACGTCGAGATCGCTTCGGTGATCACGTACGAACGCAACACGTGGGGTAACCACACGGGCGACGTTCTCCAGCCGAAGCAAGTTGCCGATGCACGCAACGGCAAGATGCCGGAAGGCGGCGACCATCTGGCGGCAACGGGCGCTGCTGTGCCGGCGGCGGGTTCCGATGCGGCGGCCAGTGCGGCGCCGGCAGCATCGGCGCCGGCTTCGGATAGCGCGGCTCAATCGGCCGGACTTCCCGCCAGCGTTTATTTCGAAACGGGCAAGAGCGCGTTGCCCGCCGACGCAGCAGCAGCCGTCACGGCCGCCGCTGATTACGCGAAGGCGCATCCGGACGCAAAGTTCACGTTGTCGGGTTTCACCGACGCAACCGGTTCTGCCGCGATCAACGCCGACTTGGCGAAGACTCGCGCGCAAGCCGTTCGCGACGCGTTGAAGGCCGCGGGCATTGCGGAAGACCGCATTATTTTGAAGAAGCCGGAAACGATCACGGGCGGTGCTGACGCGAGAGAAGCACGGCGTGTGGAGATCAGTCCGGCTGCTTGACGTACGTACCCAAACGTCCCGCTTCCTTCTGAAAGAAAGCAGGCGTAGCGTATCGCCCAAGTGCCGCAGTATTCGCTTTAGGAGATTGTCATGTCGAGCATCGGACACGATGTAACCGCGGGCCACGAACACGGCCACGCTCATGATCACGGTCATGAGCACGACGAGCACGCGCACGAGCTGCCTTACGGCTGGCGTCGCTGGCTGTTCGCGACCAACCACAAGGACATCGGTACGTTGTACCTGTTGTTCTCGTTCATCATGTTCCTCTCCGGGGGCGTGATGGCGCTGATGATCCGCGCCGAGCTCTTTGAGCCCGGCTTGCAGATCATGCGTCCGGAGTTCTTCAACCAGTTGACCACCATGCACGGGCTGATCATGGTGTTCGGCGCGATCATGCCGGCGTTCGTCGGCTTCGCGAACTGGATGATCCCGCTGCAGATCGGTGCGTCGGACATGGCGTTCGCGCGCATGAACAACTTCAGCTTCTGGCTGCTGCCGGTTGCCGCCATCCTTCTGATCACGTCGTTCTTCGTTCCCGGCGGCGCAACTGCTGCCGGCTGGACGCTGTACGCGCCGTTGTCCACGCAGATGGGCCCGGGCATGGACTTCGCCATTTTCGCGATCCACCTGATGGGTGCGTCGTCGATCATGGGCGGTATCAATATCGTCGTGACGATCCTGAACATGCGCGCGCCCGGCATGACGCTCATGAAGATGCCGATGTTCTGCTGGACCTGGCTGATCACCGCGTACCTGCTGATTGCCGTAATGCCGGTTCTGGCAGGCGCGATCACCATGGTGCTGTTCGATCGCCATTTCGGCACGTCGTTCTTCAACGCAGCGGGCGGCGGCGATCCGGTGATGTACCAGCACATCTTCTGGTTCTTCGGGCATCCCGAGGTGTACATCATGATCTTGCCGGCGTTCGGGATCGTGTCGCAGGTGATTCCGGCGTTCTCGCGCAAGCCGCTGTTCGGCTATAGCTCGATGGTGTATGCAACGGCCTCCATTGCGATTCTGTCGTTCATGGTCTGGGCGCACCACATGTTCGCGACCGGCATGCCGGTGACGGGCCAGTTGTTCTTCATGTACGCGACCATGCTGATCGCCGTGCCGACAGGCGTAAAGGTGTTCAACTGGGTTGCCACCATGTGGCGCGGTGCGTTGAGCTTCGAAACGCCAATGATCTTCGCGATCGGCTTCCTGTTCGTGTTCACCATGGGCGGTTTCACGGGACTGATCCTGTCCATGGCGCCGCTCGATATCCAGATGCACGGCACTTACTACGTGGTGGCGCACTTCCACTACGTGCTCGTGGCCGGTTCCCTGTTCGCGCTGTTCTCTGGCTGGTATTACTGGGCACCGAAATGGACGGGCTGGATGTACAACGAGACGCGCGGCAAGATCCATTTCTGGGCGTCGATGATCTTCTTCAACATCACGTTCTTCCCGATGCACTTCCTGGGCCTCGCCGGCATGCCGCGTCGTTATGCGGATTACCCGGCGCAGTTCACGGACTTCAACCAGATCGCAACGATTGGCGCGTTCGGTTTCGGCCTGGCTCAGGTGTACTTCCTGTTCGCTGTCGCATTGCCGACGTATCGCGGCGGTGGCGATCTGGTGAAGGCGGAAGACAAGCCGTGGGACGGCGCTGAAGGACTGGAGTGGACCGTGCCGAGCCCGGCTCCGTTCCATACGTTCGAGCGTCCGCCGCAGGTCGAGTAAGTTTTTTGGCGGTGCGTCCCGCAGAAGCGGCGCGCACCGGCCAAACCAGCAGCACACTGACAGCGAATGCATGACTAGCGGAATAAAGTCTGATCGGATGACCCGTAATTCACAGAAGCAACGAACGCCCGCCGAAGTCCGCGCGGGCAACAAGCGGCTCGGATTTATCCTGCTGGCGGTAGCCGCGGTGTTTTTCCTGGCCGTGGTCGTCGACCAGTACGTGCGTTCGAGAGGCTAGGGAGCAACGTGTCTACGCCTCAAGAGGTAAAGGAAGACCGCGCGTTCAATCGCTCGATGATGTTCAAGCTGATCGTCGTCGCGGCCGCCATGTTTGGTTTCGGTTTCGCGCTGGTGCCCATGTACCGTGCGATCTGCTCGATCACCGGCATCAACAACCTCGTGCAGCGCGACGTCGGCGTGCGGGAAGCGAAGAACACGCAGGTCGACACGAGCCGCAAGATCGCCATCGAATTCGATGCCAATGCGCGCGGCCCGTTGCAATTCAAGCCTGAGCAGAACTCGCTCGACGTGCATCCCGGCGAAGTGATGACGGTGATGTACGAGGTGACCAACCAGCAGGCACGCACGGTTCAGGCGCAAGCCATTCCTAGCTACGCGCCAATGCAGGCCACCGAGTACTTCAAAAAGATCGAGTGCTTTTGTTTTACGCAGCAAACGTTGAAGCCGAACGAGACCCGGCGCATGCCCGTGGTGTTCGTGGTGGACCCGAAGCTGCCGAAGGACGTGAAAACGATCACGTTGTCGTACACGTTCTTTGAGTTGACCGCGCCGGCGACGGTGTCACGCAGCGGTACGTGAAGCAGTATCTGGCAGGGCAGTCCGCGAGGCAGGGATGCGCGGCCAGGCAGTCCACAAGCCGTGTGAAGCGGTGGAGAAGCATGATGGTCGAAACACACAAGCAGGTTCCGAAGAGCAGTTTTCTCCGGTTGCTGAAGGCGGTTTTCTGGTCGTTCTTCGGCGTGCGCCGTCGCCGCGACCTCGAAAACGATGCGTCCCTGAATCCGCTGCATCTGATCGCGGCGGGCGTTATTGGGGCGGTGCTGTTTATTGTCGTGTTGCTGGTGGTGGTGCGGGCAGTAGTGGGATAAAGCTGGTGGGACCGCGTGGTGCGGCGCCCGAGGCAGAAAAAATTCATGCAACTGGATCGAAGTGGAGAATCAATAATGAGCGGTCAAAACGAAAGCCCGTACTATTTCGTCCCGCACCCGTCGAAGCATCCAATCATGGCCGCCACCGGTCTCCTGATCTCGATGGCTTCGCTGGCGTCGTGGGTGAATGGTGAACCGTGGGGGCCGATCGGCTTTGTTATCGGCCTGCTTTGGCTGCTTTATACGCTGTGGCACTGGTTTGGCGATTCCATCGGGGAATCGGAAGGCGGGATGTACGGCAAGAATGTCGATCTGTCGTACCGCTGGAGCATGAGCTGGTTCATCTTTTCCGAAGTCATGTTCTTTGGTGCGTTCTTCGGCGCATTGTTCTACGCACGGCAGATCGCGCTGCACGAACTCGGCAGCCTGGATTACAAGCTGATCTGGCCGGATTTCACCGCGGTATGGCCGAACAACGGCCCGGCTGCGCTGATCTCCCATTTCCGTTCCATGACCCCATGGCCGCTGCCGACGATCAACACCGCGTTGCTGCTTAGCTCGGGCGCGACGCTGACTGTCGCTCACCATGCGCTGCGCGAGAATCATCGTAAGAAAACGATTATCTGGCTGGCTGCGACCGTTGGCCTTGGCGTGATGTTCCTGTTCTGCCAGGGCTACGAATATTTCCATGCCTACAACGAATTGAACCTGACGCTGGCGTCCGGCGTTTATGGCTCGACGTTCTTCCTGCTGACCGGCTTTCACGGCTTCCACGTTTTCCTCGGCGGCACCATGCTGACGGTGGTTCTCGTGCGTGTAATCCGCGGACACTTCACCGCGGACCATCACTTCGCTTTCGAAGGCGCCGCGTGGTACTGGCACTTCGTGGACGTGGTCTGGCTCGGGTTGTACGTGGTCGTCTATTGGTTGTAAGCGCGAACTACGAAGGGACGCGACAATAGTGCGGACCCTTCGCCAGATAGTCTGAAGTCGATTGAAGAAGATGCTTTGAAAAGCGCCGCCTCGACCTGATTCGGGCGGCGTTTTGCGTTTTTGCGATGTGCCGTTTTGTCGCAGCACGGATTGCACGGTCAGGCGCTGGATCGCGGAAAATCGCGCGGAGTTCGAGCCCAACACTTTCCTGATGCGCGATCAGCGGCCGAGCGGGATACCGGTAGACTGAATCCAGCCCATCCAGTGCGCGAACAGGATGAAGAGAAACAACGAGATCGACAGCCCGACGCGCATGGCGAGGGACCACACCATGCGCTTGCTTTTGCCCTTGTCGGTCATCATGAAGTACAGCGCCGAACCCAGGCTCGCGATGATGAGAATGAATGCGATGGCAACGAATATGTGCATGAAGACAGCCAGTTGGCCTATGAAGTTCGATTCCTCGATTATCGCATCGCACGTAATGTGCCGCGTGCGAGTTGAAAGTTTCATCGGTGCACGTACGGCGGTCGCGGTATGAAGATCCGCTTCTGGCCGGCGCTGATCATCCTGATCGTGATGGCGGTGACGGTGCGTCTGGGCTTCTGGCAGCGCGATCGTGCGCATCAGAAAGAGCAGCTCAATGCGCGGATCGTCGCGTTCGAGAACGCTCCGGCGCAACGTGTGAGCGCAGCGCCAATCGCCCTGAAGGATGTCGAGTTTCACCGCGTGCAGGCGCGCGGCACGTTCCTGCCCGATCAGGTGGTCTATCTGGACAATCGGCCCTACCAGGACCAGCCGGGGTTTTATGTGGTGATGCCGCTCAAGCTCGACGATGGCGGCGTGGTGTTGGTGAACCGCGGCTGGCTGCCACGGAATCTGGCGGATCGTACGGGTATCGAACCGTATCTCACGCCTGGCGGCGAAGTGGACATCGAGGGGATTGCGCGCGCAAATGCATCGCAGGCGTTCGAGCTCGGGCGCGGCGGATCGGATGCGAAACTGAAGATTCGACAGAACCTGAGTGTCGCCGCCTATGCCGCCGAGACCGGCTTGCCGCTGCAACCGTTCGTGATCCAGCAATCGAACAACACCGGTGACAAGCTGGTGCGGGACTGGCCGGCGCCCACCATGGGTGTCGATACGAATTACGGTTACATGCTCCAGTGGTGGGGCATGGCGGCCGCGGCGCTCGGATTCGGCCTGTATGCCGCGCGACGGGCCGCGAAGAAAGACGAGTCGAAGGATCTTCCGGCACAGCCGCTCGACCAGAAGATTTAAAGACGCTACGCAAACCGAACCAAGCGACCAACAACTAGAGGCAACATTTTGTCCATGCAAACTCCCCGTCCTTCGCCGTCCGCTGTCAACAAAGCGCGGGCGCAGCAACAGGAACGCACGCCCGGTTCGTGGAACAAGGGGCGCTGGATGTTGCTGTTGCTCGCCTTCGTGTGCGCGGCGCCGGTGCTTGCGTCGTATTTCATGTACTACGTCGTCAAGCCGACGGGCGGTACGACGAGCTATGGCGCGCTGGTCGAACCGCAGCGCCCGATTCCCGATCAACTCGTCGTCACCGACGAACAAGGCAAGCCGATGCCGCTCTCCGCCTTGCGCGGCAAGTGGCTGATGGTCACGGTCAACGGCGGCGATTGCGACGAAAAGTGCGTCACCCGTCTCTTCTTCATGCGGCAGGTGCGTGCGCTGCAGTCGGCTGAACGTGAGCGCGTGGTCAACGTATGGCTGCGTACCGATGACAAACCCGTGTCCTCGGTGATCCAGACGGCGTATCCGCAGCCGGACACGCGCATGCTGATCGCTGATCCGAAAGCCGTGGCCGCGTGGCTGCCGGCGGGCGCGGATTCGCAACTCACCGATCACATCTTTCTCGTCGATCCAAACGGCAACCTGATGATGCGTTTCCCGAAGGACCCGCAGCCGGAAAAGATCAAGGCGGATCTGGCGAAGCTGCTGAAGTGGTCGCGGATTGGTTGAGACAAAAGGGGCCATGCAGGCATGACTTACGTTTTACAACTAGGCTTGATCGGCATTTGCATTGCGTTGTTGCCGCTTTCTTATGTGTGGGTGAAAGCCGACGACAATAAATTTAGCAAGCTCGTCTGGCTGACCACCTTCCTGACACTCGATCTCGTGATGTTCGGCGGCTTCACCCGCCTCACGGACTCCGGCCTCGGCTGTCCCGACTGGCCGGGTTGCTTCGGCACGTCGTCGCCTTTTATTGCGCATGCCGCAATCACGGCGGCGCACCAGGCGATGCCCACCGGCCCGGTCAGTATCGGCAAGGCGTGGATTGAAATGATTCATCGCTATTTCGCGATGGCGATCGGCGTTTTGATCATCGCGCAGGTGCTTATTGCGTGGACGGCGCGTCTGAAACGTCGCCCGTTGCACGTCTCTCCGTGGTGGCCAACTTCCATCTTGCTGCTGATCGTGGTGCAGGGCGCGTTCGGCGCGTGGACGGTCACCATGAAGCTGCAGCCGGTGATCGTGACCATTCACTTGCTGCTCGGGCTCGCGTTGCTCGGCTCGCTCGGCTGGCTGGCGGCGCGCCAGACGCCGATTCCGTCGATAAACCCTGCCGCCGCCCGCTGGCTTCCAGCGGCGCTCGTGGGTTTGCTGTTGCTGATCGTGCAGATCGCACTGGGCGGCTGGGTCAGCACGAACTACGCAGTACTCGCCTGCACGGACTTCCCGCTATGCAACGGCGCCTGGATTCCGCCGATGAACTTCGAGCACGGCTTTCATCTGTGGCGCGCGCTCGGCATGACCGGCGACGGCGATGTCATCTCGCAAGACGCGCTGGTCGCAATCCACTGGACGCATCGCACGTTTGCGGTCGTCGTGGTGCTTTATCTGCTGTGGCTCGCTGCGAAGCTGCGTCGATTTGAGTCATTGAGAAAGCCTGCAAACGGCGTAATGTTCGTGATCGTCGTGCAGTTCCTGACCGGCCTCTCGAACATCCTGTTGCAATGGCCGCTGCCTGTCGCGGTGGCGCACAACGGTGGTGCGGCCATCCTGCTGCTACTGCTCGTTATGATAAACTTTCGGATCTCTTCCAGCCGCCACGGCCACGCCCTGAGTCCCGCTGCGGGATCGTCCGCCACCGCCTCGCTGGACGCGGTATCCGCATCATTCCCGCGCCAAGCTCCGTGAGTTTCTATGGACAGCACCACACTGATTTCTCCCTCCGGTAGCCGCCTCTCGCAATACATTGCGCTGACCAAGCCGCGCGTCACGCAGCTTGCGGTGTTCTGCGCGGTCATCGGCATGTTCTTGTCGACGCCCGGTATGGTGCCCTGGACTGTGTTGATAGGCGGAACGGTCGGCATCTGGCTGCTGGCCGGCGCCGCGTTTGCCATCAACTGCCTGATGGAACAAAAAATCGATGCCATGATGCGCCGCACCGCATGGCGTCCGTCGGCGCGTGGCGAAATCACGGCTGCGCAGATCCTGCTGTTTTCGGCGGTGCTCGGTGCAGCCGGGATGTGGACGCTCTACACGTTCACGAATGCGCTCACCATGTGGCTGACCATCGCCACGTTCGTGGGCTATGCGGTGATCTATACGTGTTTGCTGAAGCCGGCCACGCCGCAAAATATCGTGATCGGCGGGGCTTCTGGCGCCATGCCACCGGCGCTCGGCTGGGCGGCGGTGACGGGTCATGTTCCCGGCGACGCCTGGATTCTCGTGCTGATCATCTTCGTATGGACGCCGCCGCATTTCTGGGCGCTCGCGCTATACCGAAGGAAGGACTACGAGAACGCCGGCTTGCCGATGTTGCCCAACACGCACGGCGAGAAATACACGCGCCTGCACATCCTGCTGTACTCCGTGATCCTCTTTGCCGTGACCATGATGCCCTTCATTTCGGGCATGAGCGGCGTGCTGTATCTCGCATCCGCCGTTGTGCTCGGCGGCATGTTCCTCGGGTATGCGTGGAAGATTTATCGTGATTACTCCGATGCTCTCGCGCGCAAGACCTTCCGGTTCTCCATCGTGTATCTGTCGCTGCTGTTCGGCGCACTGCTCGTGGATCATTACGTGCGGACGGTGATCGGCGTATGAAGTTTTCAGTTCGCGGGATCGTTGTCTGGATGGGATTGGCATTCGCTGCCGTATTGCTCGCCGCGTGCGACAGCAAGCCGGCATTCACGAATCTCGACATTACCGGCAACACGCAGTTCGGCAGCGATTTCTCGTTACCTGATACAACTGGCAAGACCCGCACAATGGCCGACTTCAAGGGCAAGGCGGTCGTGCTGTTCTTCGGCTATACGCATTGCCCGGACGTATGTCCGACCACGATGGCTGAGTTATCGCAGGCGCTCCAGAAGCTCGGCGATGACGCCAAGCGCGTTCAAGTCCTGATGGTCACCGTCGATCCCGCACGCGACACCGCGCCTTTGCTGAGCGAATACGTCGCGGCGTTCAATCCGTCGTTTATCGGCTTGCGTCCCGCCGATACCGCGCAACTCGTGAAGATCACGAAGGACTTCCGCGTGTACTACGCGCAGGTTCCGGGCAAGGCAGCGGGCGAATACACAATGGACCATACGGCGGCCAGTTACGTCTTCGATCCGCAGGGACGCTTGAGGCTATTTGCTCGCGACGGGCAGGGTGTCGACATCTGGGTTCATGATCTGAAATTGCTGCTGGATTAAGCGCAACACACGCCGCGCAGGCGCAAAAGACAAAAGCCCGTTTCAACGCAAGTTGGGACGGGCTTTTGTTTTCAGACTCGGCTACTTCAAGTATTTCTCCCACACCGTTTCGTCGTCGCGCTGCTTTTGAAATCCGCAACCGCGAAGCAGCGGTTCTGCCAGATCAAGGTAAAGACCCGCCACGCATTCGACGCGCTCGTAGCCCGATTCGGTGGCGAATTCCTGGCATGCTTCGAGCAAACGCCGGTCGATGCCTTCGCGTCCCGATTCCGGGTCGACGAAGAGCATTGTTATGCACGCAACCGCCGATGAAGGTGAGCTGATCAGCATGGCCGCGCCCGCGCTCACGCCTTCTTTCTCCGCAATCCAGCACCTGTTGCGCGTAGGATCGGGCGCTGTCAGATATTCTGCGACGACCCTCGCGGCGCGCATCTCGCGTGCCCGTCGTGTGGCGTTGCTCCCGACACCGAGTTGCGCTTCGCTCTCGACGATCCAGCCAAAGTCGCCCGGGCGCGGACCACGCAGCGTTGTGCGTGGCGACACCTGCGGCAGTGTCAGCAGTTTCTCGACGAGCTCCATCGATGCCATCAGTTGCGAGCCCTCGTCCGGCGTCATGGCTTCGAGAGCCGTCGAGACATTGTTGCGTACGTGCGTGCTCGTCGCAGCCAGCACGCTCTCCCCGGCAGGCGTCAACGAAATATGCCTGCTGCGCGCGTCGCCGGCGTATGGACTCCTGACGATCAACCCGCTGCGCTCGAAATCGTTCAGCAGCCGGCTTAGATAACCCGTGTTGATCTGGAGGGTGCGCGAAAGATCAGCCGCGATTGTCGTGCCCGCATGCATCACCGCGAAAAGGACGCGCCACTCGGTTGGCGATAACGCACTTTGCTCCGTTAGTTCGTACGGCGCCCAGACGTGCCGCGTGTAAAACCATTGAAACTTGCGCACTGCTTCAGTCATTCCCTCGTTCGAGCTACGGCTCCTCATTTCTTTGCCTCTCTCATCATGTTGTTCACGGTTCGCCGTTTCCCCTGGCGAACCGATTTGAATCATTGTGCCGAAAAATAGTATGACCGTGCCATCCTTGCGTCAGACGGCAGCTTGCGAAGCCCGCCGGGCGTCTATAGTGTGTAGACCGGCCTCACTGAAGTGGGCTGCATGCAAGGGTAATTACTAATGCGAAACCGATCGTATGATCGCATCAGAATTTGTATAAATCATTGATTATTAACAAGTTTTATAATAACTCAAATAATCATTTCGTAAATTGACTGGTATTATTTTGGTTATATAATGGGCTCGCCGATTGCACCTGCCGTGCGACGATTCCTATGGACATTTCGTCGACGGGGTCATCGTGAAAATTGATCAAATAATGTCAATTAAGGTGAGGTTCCGGTGCTTGATTGCAGCATGTTCATCGGGCGGGAGGCGATGGCCACGCGGTGAGGTACCACCAGAAGGTGTCGATAAAAACCATCCAGGGTGAAGTAAGTCGTTGCGGGGAAACGCCGTTTCGTCTCATGGCGATTTTCCAGCCTGCTCGCAGCGGGCGCGGCGGCTGACGGAGCCTTACCACGCGTCGAAGCGCCGCCGTGCGAGCGCTTCAGGGCCGCCCGCCACGCGAGTGCGACCCACGCGCGTCACGCAGTACGTTTCACGAGAGAGATTCATGCTGAAAGGAAACATCCTGACGACCGACGGCTGGATCCACGGTTCGATCGCGTTCGAGAACGGCCGGGTGACGGCGCTCGAAGGTGCGAGCGTGGACCCCAGGACTAATGACGACCCGTATATCCTGCCGGGCTTCATCGATTGCCACGTTCATGGCGGTGGCGGCGCCGACATCATGGAAGGTGGCGATGCGGCCGTGACCGTTGCGCGCGAACACGCGAAGCACGGCACGACCAGCATGCTCGCCACCACCATGACCGCACCGCGCGACGAACTGATGGCGGTGGTCGCCGGCCTCGGCGAGCAGTCCGTTCGCCGCGCGCCGGGTGGCGCGCGTGTGCTGGGCGTGCATCTCGAAGGGCCATATATCAATCCGGGCAAGCTCGGCGCGCAACCCGATGCAGCAGCCGTCGCCGTGCGCGACGAAGTGCTGAAGTATCTTTCGCTCGCGCCCATCCGCGTGGTGACCATCGCGCCGGAAATCTCGGGGCACATTGAAGTGATCCAGGAAATGGCGGCGCGCGGTGTGCGCGTGCAACTGGGTCATTCACTGGCGACGTATGACGACGCGGTCAACGCGCTCAAACACGGCGCGCGCGGTTTCACGCACTTGTTCAACGCCATGTCGCCGCTGCATCACCGCGATCCCGGCATGGTCGGCGCTGCGCTCGCGCATGCCGAGTACGCCGAACTGATTCCTGATCTTCTCCACGTGCATCCCGGCGCGATCCGCGCCGCGTTGCGAGCCATTCCGCGCCTGTATGTGGTGACCGACAGCACATCGGCGTCCGGCATGCCTGATGGCGAATATCGCCTGGGCAGCCAGCACGTGACCAAGTGCATGGGCGGCGTGCGTCTTGCCGACGGCACGCTCGCCGGCAGCACGCTGACCATGGACCAGGCGCTGCGCAATCTTGTTTCCATCGGCTTGCCGATGGCGGATGTTTCCAATCGCCTGTCACGTTACGCCGCCGATTACCTCGGACTCGAAGACCGGGGCCGGATCGCGCGTGGCGCGTGGGCGGACCTCGTCGTGTTCGACCGTGAACTGGCGTTGACAGCAACTTATGTAGAAGGTGAATCAATTGTCGAATATGCTTGATGAAGCGCTGGCGTCCGCCGACGTGGTGGTTGCCCAGCTTGCCGATACATCCCACATTGAAGCACTCGCCGCCCGGCTCGCCGAAGAGCCGCGGCATGTCGCGCTGACGGTTGCGCGCGGTTCGTCGGATCACGCCGCAAGTTACTTCGCAGGACTGACGATGAGCCGTATCGGCGTGCCGGTCGCGTCGTTGCCCATGTCGGTCGCCACCCTGCAGCAAGCACCATTGCGCGTGAAGGGCCAACTGGCCGTGGCGTTTTCGCAGTCGGGCAAAAGCCCGGATCTGATCGGCACCATGCAGGCACTGCGCGACGCAGGCGCCCTGACCGTCGCGGCAGTGAATGCGCCCAATTCACCGCTTGCCGAAGCCTGCGAGTGGAACCTGCCGTTGCTCGCCGGCCCGGAGTTGTCCGTGGCGGCAACCAAGAGCTATATCGCGATCCTGTCGCTCTCGGCGATCGTCATTGCGCATGTGCAGAAAGACGCCGAATTGCTCAACGCGCTCAAATCCTTGCCCGACGCGTTGCGCGCGGCCGGCAAGCTCGACTGGTCGCACGCGGTCAGCGAACTCAAGGACGTCGACCGCATGATCGTGATCGGCCGCGGACTTGGCCTGGCAATCGCCCAGGAAGCGGCGCTCAAGCTCAAGGAAACGTCGGGCATTCAGGCCGAAGCGTTTTCGAGCGCGGAAGTGCGGCATGGGCCAATGGAACTCATCGGCGAGGACTATCCGCTTCTCGTGTTCGCACCGCGCGGACCGGAGCAGGCTGGCCTGGTGCAGCTTGCCCACGACATGCGCGCCCGCGGCGCACGCGTGCTGCTCGCAGCACCCGCCGATATCCCCGAAGCCAACTTGCCGCTGGTCGAGACCGCGCACTTCGCGCTTGATCCGATCGCAGCGATCCTGTCTTTCTATGTGATGGCCGACAGCCTGGCTGCCGCGCGCGGGCGCAATCCCGACGCGCCGCGCCATTTGGCCAAAGTCACCGAAACCCGTTAATCGAGAGTCATCCGATGCGCCGTGCCGAGGAGTCCCTGTTGAATCATTCCCCTGAAAACCTGAGCGATTTTGTATTGGTCGCGCCGTTCACCGGGCCGATGGTGCCACTCGCCGAAGTGCCCGATCCGGTCTTCGCCGACGGCATGTTCGGCGACGGCATCGGCATCGATCCGCTCGCGGGCGTGATGGTCTCGCCGTGCGACGGCGTCATCACGCACCTCGCGCGCACGCATCACGCGGTGACCTTGCGTACGGCGCAGGGCGCGGAAATCCTCGTGCATATCGGTATCGATACGGTTGAGCTCGGCGGCAAAGGTTTTACGCCGAAGGTCGAGCAGGGCGCGACCGTGCGCGCGGGCGACGTGCTGATCGAATTCGATGCGGACTTCGTTGCGCAACACGCGCCGAGTCTTGTTTCTGTGATCGCGGTGGCGAACAGCGACGCGTTCGAAGTGATCGATCGCGCCGGCCTTGGCATGTTGCGGGCGGGCGAAAGCCAGTTGCTGGTGTTGCGCAGCAAGGACGGCGTGAAGGCGGACGCGGCGCGCAGCCCGGCCAACGTCACGGAAGAAGCGCGCCGTAGCGTCACGCTCGGCCACGCGGGCGGCTTGCACGCGCGGCCGGCCGCACGCGCACGCGAGGCGGCGCGCGGGTTCGACGCAAAGGTCGAGGTGCGTTTCAACGGCCGCAAGGCACCCATAGAAAGCGTCGTCGGCCTGCTCGGACTGGGTGCGGGCGAAGGGGCGACCGTCGAGCTGCTTGGCGTGGGTTCGCAAGCGGCGGCGGCGGTGGAAGCGGTCGCCGCGGAATTGCTGCGTGAAGCACATGGCGAAGTGGAAGAAAAGCCGGCACGTACGCGTTCGCCGGCGCCTGTTGCGGTTGTACGCGACGCGGGCACGCCGCTCGATCCGAATACGCTGGCGGGTGTATGTGCGTCGGCGGGAATTGCTGTTGGCAAGCTCGTCCGCTGGGACGACAACGACGTCACGCCGCCCGAACAGGCGACGGGGACCTCGGCGGCGGAAAGCCGGCTGCTCGACAAGGCGATTGCGGCCATCGACGCCGAACTCGACGAAACCGTGCGCACCGCTTCGCAGCGCGGCGCGGTCGGCGAGGCGGGCATTTTCGCGGTGCATCGCGTGTTGCTCGAAGACCCGACATTGCTCGATGCCGCACGCGACCTGATCAGCCTCGGCAAGAGCGCCGGGTTCGCATGGCGCGAGGCGATTCGCGCGCAGATCGTGCTGTTGTCCAACGTTGAAGACGCGTTGCTCGCGGAGCGTGCCGCGGATCTTCGCGATATCGAAAAGCGTGTGCTGCGAGCGCTCGGATACACGAACACGGCCGCGCGTCAGTTGCCCGACGAAGCCGTCCTCGCCGCCGACGAATTCACGCCTTCCGATCTGTCTTCGCTCGACCGCACGCGCGTGACGGCGCTGGTCATGGCGCGTGGCGGCGCGACCTCGCACGCGGCGATCATCGCGCGCCAGATCGGCATTCCGGCGCTGGTTGCCGTGGGCGATGCACTGCACGCGATTCCCGACGGCACGCAAGTCGTGGTCGACGCATCGGCGGGCCGCCTGGAATACGCACCGACCGCACTCGATGTGGAACGCGCGCGCCTCGAGCGCCAGCGTCTCGCGGGTGTGCGCGAGGTGAACCGCAAGACGTCGCAGGCCGCGGCCGCGACCAGCGACGGCCGGACCATCGAAGTTGCAGCGAACATCGCAACACTCGACGACGCAAAGACAGCGGTGGAAAACGGCGCGGATGCCGTCGGCCTGTTGCGTACCGAGCTGTTGTTCATCCATCGCCAGTCGGCGCCGACCGCGGCTGAACATGCAGAAAGTTATCAATCGATAGTCGGCGCGCTGAGCGGACGCACGGCCATCATCCGCACGCTCGATGTGGGCGCGGACAAGGAAGTCGATTACCTCACGCTGCCGCCCGAAACCAACCCGGCACTTGGCCTTCGCGGCATTCGCCTCGCGCAGGTGCGCCCGGATCTGCTCGACGACCAGTTGCGTGGTCTGCTCGCGGTGAAGCCGTTCGGCACGGTGCGCATCCTGTTGCCCATGGTGACCGACTCGGGCGAACTCGTGCGGCTGAGAAAGCGTATCGATGAACTCGCGGCCGAGATCGGCCGGACCGATCCCATCCAGGTCGGCGTGATGATCGAAGTGCCGTCGGCGGCGTTGCTCGCCGACCAGCTCGCGCAGCACGCGGATTTCCTGTCCATCGGTACGAACGACCTCACGCAATACACGCTCGCCATGGACCGTTGCCAGGCGGATCTCGCTGCTCAAGCCGACGGTTTGCATCCTGCGGTCTTGCGCCTCATCAAGGCGGCAACCGATGGCGCGGCGAAGCACGGCAAATGGGTCGGCGTGTGCGGCGCGCTGGGCGGCGATCCGGTTGCGGTGCCCTTGCTCGTGGGCTTGGGCGTGACGGAATTATCGGTGGACCCGGTTTCGGTTCCCGGCATCAAGGCGCTCGTGCGCAAACTCGATTACCCACTGTGCCGTCAGCGCGCGCTCGATGCATTGGCGCTCGAATCGGCACAGGCAGTAAGAGCAGCAAGCCGCGAAATCTGGCCGCTGGACTAACACGTCCTTCCGGCTGCCAGGCTTCGCGTTCACTAGTAAAAAGAATCGATCGACAACACGTTTCACCTCACGATCAACGACAAGACACTTTCTTTGGAGAATTCGATGGACGCTAACCTGTTTGCAAAAATGCAGCGTCTCGGCCGCGCGCTGATGCTGCCGATTGCCGTGCTACCGGTGGCCGGGCTGCTATTACGCCTCGGCCAGCCGGATGTCTTCAACATCAAGATGATCGCCGATGCAGGCGATGCAATCTTCACAAACCTGCCACTCTTGTTCGCCATCGGCGTGGCAGTGGGTTTTGCGAAAGACAACAACGGTACCGCCGGCCTGGCTGGCGCGATCGGTTACCTGATCGAAATCGCGGTGATGAAAGACATCAACGACAAGCTCAACATGGGCGTGCTGTCGGGGATCGTTGCAGGTTGCGTGGCCGGGTTTCTCTACAACAAGTACAAAGACATCAAGCTGCCTGAGTACCTCGCGTTCTTCGGAGGGAAACGCTTCGTGCCGATTGTCACGGGAGTCGTCTGCCTGGTGCTCGGTATTGTCTTTGGCTATATCTGGACGCCGATTCAGGCAGCCATCGATGCAGCCGGCGGCTGGCTGACGGGCGCCGGCGCTCTCGGCGTGTTCGTGTTCGGCGTGCTGAACCGGATCCTGCTGGTCACGGGCCTGCACCACATCCTGAATTCGCTTGCATGGTTCGTGTTCGGTTCGTACACGCCACCGGGCGGCGGCGCAGCAGTGACGGGCGATCTGCACCGCTTCTTTGCTGGCGATAAAACCGCTGGCGGTTTCATGACGGGCTTCTTCCCGATCATGATGTTCGGCTTGCCGGCAGCGTGTCTTGCCATGTTCCACGAAGCACCGAAGGAACGTCGTGCAGTGGTGGGCGGCCTCTTGTTCTCGATGGCCTTGACCGCGTTCCTGACGGGCGTGACCGAGCCGATCGAGTACAGCTTCATGTTCCTCGCCCCCGCGCTCTACGCCATCCATGCTGTGCTCACGGGGCTGTCGCTCGCGATCTGCTCGGCGCTGGGCATTCACCTGGGCTTCACGTTCTCGGCTGGTGCGATCGACTATGTGCTGAACTACGGTCTGTCGCAGCGCGGCTGGCTGGCGATTCCTATCGGCCTGGTCTACGGACTGGTCTATTACGGCCTGTTCCGCTTCTTCATCCGCAAGTTCAACATGGCAACGCCGGGTCGCGAGCCCGCAACGACGGACGCCGAAGTCGAATCGTTCGACAACACGGGCTTTGTTTCCCCGACGGCTGGCGCAACGGTGCCGCGCGCTGTGCGTTACATCGCGGCCTTGGGCGGTGCGTCGAACCTGACGCTCGTCGATGCCTGCACGACCCGTCTGCGTTTGTCCGTGGTGGATTCGGAGAAGGTTTCGGAGCCGCAACTGAAGGCAATCGGTGCACGCGGCGTGTTGAAGCGCGGTGCGACGAGCGTGCAGGTCATCATTGGGCCGGAAGCCGATCTCATCTCCGATGAAATCCGTACCCAACTCGAGCGTTCGTCGACTCGCGGTGCGACGCCGGCTTCGTCCACGCCCGCTGCCAGTGAAGCCGCGCCATTGGCTTCGGTTTCTGCCGCCGAGCAAGGTCCGCTCGATCCGGATCCGGTGCGCTGGCTTGCCGTGTTCGGCGGCGCAACGAACGTGGCTTCGCTCGACGCCGTGGCTACCACGCGTCTGCGCGTGGTCGTGCGCGATCCGTCGTCGGTTGACCGTCAGCGTTTGTCGACGCTCGATGTAGCGTGGGTTTCCGCCAATACCTTCCACATTGTCGTGGGTAACTCGGCGCCGCGTTATGCCGCCACGATGGCCAAGCGTTTGTCGACGGGTAACGGAGCGTCTCCGCTGCCGGCGTAAGCGGGCAGTGAAGCACCGCGGCTGAGCCTTCGGGTCTCGGCCGCGGAAGCTCTGTTGTCAACGTGAACCCATCGACACGATAGGTTCACCAAGTTTCAAATTCCAAGGCTGCATTTAAATCCCGGCATGGCGAAAGTCATGAGCCGGGTTTATTATTTGCCGGCAGAAAAGTCACTAGATCTATTTAACTCGCCACTTTTGTCAGCGAGTCCATTCGTCGTTCATTTCCCTGTCGTGTGGAATGCGAAATCACGTTAGCGATTAACGTTGATTTCGCAAATAACGTAGTTGTGCTGATTAATAAAATAACGCGCAGAAACAGTTCGAGTCAGTGTTTCTCTATCTACATCAGGAGTCGTTCATGAAAATAAAATCAGTCATCTGGATCATCCTCATGCTGGCCGCTGGTGCAGTCAATGCCCGTGGATTCGATGTCCAATGCAATTACTCTCATACGTTGCCGGATGATGCGATCGTTTATCCCGGGAAACCGGGCGAAGCCATGGCTCATGAGTTTTTCGGAAATCCAAATACGAACGCATACACCACCTACGATTCGTTGAACAATAACAAAGTCACGACCTGCAACTCGACGGCAGATATCTCCGCGTACTGGGCGCCGCAATTGAAGCGAAAGTCGGGCATTGTCTTCCCAACGTATCAGAAAACCTATTACCTGAATGATCAGCCAGTGGTGCCTGTTCAGCCAATTCCGCCAGGACTCGAGATGCTGGCGGGAGATCACATGGGCACAGGGCCGAACCCGCACGTGTCATTCCTGTGCTCGGGCGGCCAGTACACAACGTCGATGCCGACGAGTTGCCCGCCTAAAACTCCGGGTGCATCTACCCAACTCAATATCTCAGTGCATTTTCCGGATTGCTGGGATGGAAAGACGCTGAAGCCGATTCTGGGAACTGACAGGACGACGCGAATGAGTAACCTCATGAAAGCTGCGAAAGGTGACCTCAACGTAGCGTATCGAAACACCGACGGCACGTGTCCAAGTGCGTATCCGGTGAAAATCCCCGAGCTGCAATACAACCTCGCGTATAACCTCGGAACTGATCCGGATTTATCCAACGCTCAGCTTTCGCTCGACCCGGTGTTCGAGAACGGGCAATGGGTGCCGCAATGGGGAAGCATGTACACCGCTCACGGCGATTTCATCAGTGCATGGCACACGCAGACCATGCAATATCTGACGGATATGTGCATGAATAAAGACGTCATCTCCGGCGGGTGCGACACCAGCATTCCTGTCTATTATTCTGCCGTTACCGCGAACGTCCAGCTCGATAGCGACGGCACCGCTCACCCGGCGGACACGACGTTAGCTGCGGCCCCCGGGAACATTGTTTTGATGAAGTTTCCAATACCCAAGGATCTCAACGATTTTCCTTATGCAGCATCCACTATTCAGACCTTCGGCGGGAACGTGACCGATTCCAGCGCGGTCATGCTCAGTCTCTACTCTGCATCAACGAGCTGGGACGACTCGGCCAACTTGCCTACGGCATCGGCATGCAGCATGAACGGTATTGGCGGTATCTACCTCGATAGCGCTCGGCAGGTCAGGCAAAACGACATCAGCTCGTATATTGCGGCGCAGAAGGCGGCGGGGGCGTTGGAGGGGGCGCTCTGCATTCGTAACACAACAGGAAGAACAGTCACTTTCTCGTCGCGCACAGGATCATGGACGCCTGGGCTTTTCTTGAAGTGAAGAAGGCAGTGCCTTGAGCCTGATTATCCCAAATAATTAACACTCCCTTTTATCGCGATGATAAGGGAGTGTTTTCAATGCGAATGAAGAATAATAAACGCGACAATAAGACGCACCAAAGAAAACACAAAAGATTTTTAGAAAAAGTTGGATTAAGCCAGGCCTTGAAATCGCGCTACCCTTCTCCCGAGACTAGTTGAAAGTCTAAAACGTAATATCTCAAAAACGTTGAAATCGGGCAAGGTATGAAACAAAAATCCGGGTCGGGGTTTTGCAAGCGGTTAGCAATTTTCCCTGCTCTTCTTCTGTCAGGTTGCGGCGGCCAGATGGATCTTCTCGATCCAAAAGGCAGCATCGGACTGGCTGAGAAGAATCTTATTCTGACGTCCACGTACGCCATGCTGATCGTGGTCGTACCGGTTATTTTCCTGACGCTGCTGTTTGCATGGAAGTATCGGGCGTCGAATACTTCCGCTGAATATTTACCGAAATGGGCGCATTCGACCAAGATCGAGATTGTGATCTGGCTGGTGCCTGCACTGATCATTCTCTATCTCGGTATTCTGACTTACAAGAGTACACATGCACTGGATCCTTATAAGCCGCTGGAATCAGAGGTAAAGCCAATCAATGTCGAAGTTGTTGCGCTCGACTGGAAGTGGCTTTTCATCTATCCGGATCTTGGCATTGCCACAGTTAATCAAATTCAATTTCCAGTCGGTACCCCGGTGAGCTTCAAGATCACCTCGGATTCGGTGATGAACTCGTTTTTCATCCCGCAATTGGGCGGTCAGATCTATGCAATGGCGGGCATGCAGACCAAGTTGCATCTGATCGCGGACCATGCCGGCGACTATGCCGGTTTGTCTGCGAATTTCAGCGGACATGGATTTTCGGATATGAAGTTTCGCGCCATCGCGACCACGCCCGAAGAGTTCGCAGCCTGGGTCAAAAAGGTGAAGGCATCGCCGAGCCAGCTTGATGGCGTGAACTATGCCGCTGTTGCCGCGCCGACCGAAAAGCAGCCGGTCCAGTACTTCTCGAAGGTCGACGCGAATCTGTTCCAGAACATCGTCGCGAAATACAACAACGGGCATGCTCGCAACATACCCGACCCCATCTGCCGTACGAAGGGATAAGTCATGTTTGGAAATTTGCTGGGAAAACTAACGCTGGCGGACATACCGTTCGACCAGCCCATCATCATGGGTGCGGCAGCGTTCATGGCGCTCATCGTGGTGGCCGTGGTCGTCGGGCTGACGTGGTCCGGAAAGTGGGGCTATTTGTGGCGTGAATGGCTTACGTCGGTCGATCACAAGAAGATTGGCGTGATGTACATCGTGGTAGCGGTGCTGATGCTGCTGCGTGGTTTTGTCGATGCGCTCATGATGCGCACGCAACTCGCACTCGCTTATAACGGGCCCGGGTTCCTTCCGCCCGAGCATTACAACCAGGTCTTCACGGCGCACGGCGTCATCATGATTTTCTTCATGGCGATGGCCTTCATGATCGGCTTGATGAACATTGTCGTGCCGTTGCAAATCGGCGCACGCGATGTCGCGTTTCCGTTCATCAACTCGCTCAGTTTCTGGATGACGGCGGTTGCAGCGATCCTGATCAACGTTTCCCTGGTGATCGGTGACTTCGCGCAAACGGGCTGGCTTGCCTATCCGCCGCTGTCCGAGCTGCAGTTCAGTCCGGGTGTGGGTGTCGACTACTACTTATGGAGTTTGCAACTTTCCGGAATAGGAACGTTACTCACCGGCGTCAACTTCTTCGTCACGATCATCAAGATGCGCGCGCCCGGCATGACGTACATGAAGATGCCCGTATTCACGTGGACGTCGCTGTGCTCGAACGTGCTGATTCTCGCCACATTCCCGATCCTGACCGCAACGCTCGCATTGCTCGCGCTCGACCGTTATCTCGGCATGCACTTCTTCACGAACGACGCCGGCGGCAACGCCATGCTTTATCTGAACCTGATCTGGGCTTGGGGGCATCCGGAGGTGTACATCCTGGTATTGCCGGCGTTCGGCATCTATTCGGAAGTCGTCGCCACGTTCGCCAAGAAGCCGCTGTTTGGCTACAAGACAATGGTCTATGCCACGTGCTCGATCATGGTGCTGTCGTTGCTGGTCTGGTTGCATCACTTCTTCACCATGGGTTCCGGCGCGAACGTGAATGCGTTCTTCGGGATCATGACCATGATCATCGCCATTCCGACCGGCGTGAAGATCTTCAACTGGCTGTTCACCATCTATAAGGGCCGCCTGGAGTTGTCGTCGCCTGTGTTGTGGACGATCGGCTTCATGATCACGTTCACCATCGGCGGCATGACGGGCGTGCTGCTGGCCGTGCCCGGCGCGGACTTCGTGCTGCACAACAGCTTGTTCCTGATCGCTCACTTCCATAACGCAATCATTGGCGGCGTGGTGTTTGGTTATTTCGCCGGCTTCACGTACTGGTTCCCGAAGGCGTTCGGTTTCAAGCTGAACGAAACGCTCGGCAAGTGCGCGTTCTGGTGCTGGCTCATCGGTTTCTGGACCGCATTCATGCCGCTGTACGTACTGGGCTTCATGGGCGCAACCCGCCGTATGAACCACTACGACACACCGGGCTGGCAACCGTACATGATCGTCGCGCTGATCGGCGCGTTGATCATCTTGCTCGGCGTGGTGCTTCAGATTACTCAAGTCGTGGTCAGCGTAGTGAAGCGCAATTCGCCGGCATACAAGGACGTCACGGGCGATCCGTGGAACGGCCGCACGCTCGAATGGGCGACCAGCTCGCCACCGCCGGTTTATAACTTCGCGGTCCTGCCCGTGGTGCATGAACTCGACGCCTTCGCTCACATGAAAGAACGCGGCCGCACGCGTCACGCACGCGAGGCCTATCGCGATATCCACATGCCCCGCAATACGAGCGCCGGCCTGATCGTCGCGTTGTTCAGTCTGGCGATCGGTTTTGCGCTGGTCTGGCACATCTGGTGGCTTGCTACTGCCGGATTGCTGGGCGTGATCGTCACGCTGATCATTCGCAGCAACGACACCGACATCGACTACACCATTCCCGCCGCGACCGTTGCCGGAATGGATGGCTCGCCGGCGCAAACGCGCGCGCGCGATCTGCAGGAGGCACTGTAATGCTGACTAAAACCCTCTCACTCGATTCGCCGGAATCGCACGACGATCACGGTTCATCGAATACGGTCCTCGGGTTCTGGGTGTACCTGATGACCGACTGCATCATCTTTGCGTCGTTGTTCGCCGTATTCGCCGTGATGGGAAACCAGTTTGCAAGTGGTCCTTCAGGCAAGGACGTCTTCGAACTGCCTGGGGTCATGCTGGAAACCGCGATCCTGCTGGTCAGCAGCATCACATTCGGCTTCGGCATGCTGGCCGCGTACAAGGGCAAGAAGGCTGCGTTGCTGGCGTGGCTCGGCGTCACGTTCCTGCTGGGCGCGGCGTTTATCGTGCTGGAAATACACGAGTTTCACTTGTTGATCCAGCAGGGTTATGGCCCGGGCACCAGCGCGTTTTTGTCGGCGTTTTTCACGCTGGTGGGAACACACGGACTGCATGTCACGGCAGGCCTGATCTGGATGGTCGTGCTGGCTGTGCAGGTTATCGGCAACAAGAAAGTTACCCAACGCGATCTGACGCGCCTCGCGTGCCTGAGCCTTTTCTGGCACTTCCTGGACATCGTCTGGATCTGCGTCTTCACCTTTGTTTATCTGACGAGCGTCGTATAAATGGCACACGCACATTCAATCGATACCGGCGCGGGCCACGGCAGCGTGCGCTCGTATGTCATAGGCTTTGTTCTCTCGGTCGTGCTCACGGCCGCAGCGTTCGGCCTGGTCATGCAACAGGCGTTGGGCCAGACTGAAACGATCATCGCGATCTCGGTGCTCGCGTTCATCCAGATCCTCGTGCATCTCATGTTCTTCCTGCACATGAACACGTCGTCATCGCAGCGATGGAACGTCGTCGCGTTCGGATTCACCGTTCTGGTGGCGGTGATCGTGATCGGCGGCACGTTATGGGTGATGCATAACGTCGGCCACCACATGATGTCGCGCTAGGCTCCCAAGCTCACACGCACAGAAAAAAAGCCCGCTGTCTTTCGACAGCGGGCTTTTCGACCTTTCGGCTTACGGATTACGCGTATTCGTGCAGCGCCGTGCGCATCTTCTTCATTGCGCTCGCTTCGATCTGACGAATCCGCTCGGCCGATACACCAAATTCGTCGGCGAGTTCATGCAGCGTCTTGCCGCCCGAGCCGTCGTCTTCCACCTCGAGCCAGCGCGCCTGGACGATCCGGCGGCTACGTTCATCGAGCGATTCAAGCGCGGTGGACAATCCTTCGCTCTGCAGCTTGTCGAACTGACGCGATGCCAGCACGTTGGTCGGCTCGTTGTGCGAATCCGCCAGATAGGCGATCGGCGCGTACGATTCCTCGCCGTCGTCAATCTGGCCTTCCAGCGCAATGTCGCCGCCGGACAGACGCGTCTCCATTTCCGAGACTTCCTCGCGCTTCACATTCAGCTCTTTTGCAAGACTGTCCACTTCGCCCGGTGTAAACGCGTTGTGTCCGGTCTTGTGGCTGCGCAGGTTGAAGAACAGCTTGCGCTGTGCCTTCGTGGTCGCAACCTTCACCGTGCGCCAGTTGCGCAGGATGTATTCGTGAATCTCGGCCTTGATCCAGTGCATGGCGTACGAAACGAGCCGCACATTTTGCTGCGGGTCGAAACGCTTTACAGCCTTCATCAAGCCGATGTTGCCTTCCTGGATCAAGTCGGCATGCGGCAGGCCGTAGCCCAGATAATTCCGGGCGATGGACACGACCAGGCGCAAGTGCGACAGCACGAGTTGACGGGCAGCGTCGAGATTGTCGTTCTCGCGAAATTCAGTGGCGTACTGACGTTCTTCCGACGGCGTTAGCATCGGAATCCGGTTGACAGCCGATATGTAGGCGTCGATGTTGCCGATCTGACCGGTCAACATGGACGACTGCGCAAACGTCAGCGCACCTGCCGAAGCGGCCTTGGCCGACGCCGAGTGTCCAGTATTCGGAAGGGTTATCGCATTGGTCACGCTTGTCTGCTCCTTATCAACAAAAAACCCGATGAGAAACCGGGTCCAGCCGCAATATTAGCACTCTGCTATTTCGAGTGCTAAAGATTAGAGGGGCAATCAATCCGAGAGTTCCCTAAAAGCTATTAGAACGGATGCTCCAATAGCTCGTAAGTACTTTCCCGAACCAAACTGCTTGATTTCGCCGGGAGAAACGACATTCTTGCCAATTTTACCGAAAGAAACCTGCAAGTTTTCGCATGATTTACCTCTTAAATCGCCGTTCGGCGAAACTTAATGCCGCATTTCCAACAATCCACAGAACTGTTTTGAGCTTTTTTTTGAGACCGTCTCTAAAATGGCGACGTGCCGCTTTAGCGGTAATTGCGTTTCGAGAAACCAGCTCCGGAGTAGTTCATGCGAAAGAACAAAAGTGTTTGGCAAAAACGCTCTTTTTACGGTGCCCTGCTGGGGGCGCTTGCCCTGGTTTCGGCGAGTGCCAAGGCAGACCAGTTCGGCGTGCAAATCGCCGGCGGGGTTGCCGACCACGATGTCCGCAAGGCGGACGTCGGCGTTGTGTGGGACCCGAACTGGACTTGGTGGGAGATCGGCGGCTTCCATTTCACCGTTGTAGGCGAAGCGCACGTCGCTTACTGGGACATCCGCGAGAGCAACGCCGCGCATCCGAATATCTGGGAATTCGGGCTGACGCCGGTATTCCGGTTCATCAAGAGTTCTGGCTGGTTCAGGCCGTATGTGGAGGCGGGCGTCGGCGTGCGGCTCCTGTCGCACGTGCGCGAGACGCAGGACCGTACGTTCTCGTCGTCCTTCCAGTTTGCCGACATGGTGGGTGTCGGCGCGGCGTTCGGCGCGCATCAGAACTACCAGGCGGGCTTCCGGTTTCAGCATTTATCCAACGCCGGTATCGAACACCCGAATCCTGGTATAAATTTCAGCCAGTTATATTTGCAGTACAACTTCTGACGGGGACCGGGTCCATCGGGTCCTCCATCGTGAGAGGAACCGATCGATGCCGGCACAACCCCCCGATGCGCCCGCCGAGGCAATCCGCGAACTCGAGCGCAGCCGTTTTCGCGCAATGGTCGACGGCGACGGCGAGGTGCTCGACACGCTGCTGGCGGACAACGCCAGCTATGTCCACACCAACGGCAAGCGTGAGTCGAAGCGGCAGTTTATCGATGCAATCACCGCCGGCCGGCGGCGCTACCGGCAAATCGAGATCGAGACTCAGGACCTGATGCCGGGCGGGCGGGACACGTGGATAGTGCATGGACGCGCGCTGATCGAGATGGAGTCGAAAAACGGCGCACTGTTGTTTCCGATCGCTTACACGGCGGTTCATCTTTACGTCGATGGCCAATACAAATTGCTCGCGATGCAGGCGACCCGCGTGGCGCTGGATTAGCGCCGTCGATGCCCGCCGGGTTGGGCATCTGAAGACCCGTAGCGAAGGACAGCGCCTTGTAAGCGCAGATCGCGGTGCCGGTCCCCAGGAATCACCTGTTTTACCACTCGCAAAAATTTGCTAAACGCTAAGCCGCAACCGCTTCATCCTCCACCGCCTTGCGTCCCGCCCAGCGCGAGCGGTTGACCGCGCTGATAATCGCATCGCTGATTGCCTGAACCGCGTTTGCATGCACGGCGACGCCGTAACGCGCGGTCTGATCGCCAATCCGGCAACCGATGAAAATCGCCGTCTCTCCCTTCGCCGTCACCGCTGTTTCAAACGAAGTCACATCGATCGCGGCGCCCGCCGCCTCGCTCATTGCAGCCGCGACGGCCTGGGCATGCGCTTCGTCGGCCGTCTTCGACACCGGCACCACTACGCGACGGTCGTTGAAGCGAATCGCCGAAGCGTCGGCGCGTGACGCGGGCCCTTTTGCATCGAAGTATTCGCGTTTGAAGAGGGCGCAAATGGCGTCGCCTGAAACTTCTTCGCCGGAGGAATCGGCGACTTTTTGAACAGCGTGGCTGAACTCGATCTGCACGCGCCGCGGCGGCGTGAAGCCCAACCCGCGTTCGAGGAGATAAGTCGCGCCTCCCTTGCCCGACTGGCTGTTCACGCGGATCACGGCGTCGTAGCTACGGCCGAGGTCGGCGGGGTCGATCGGGAGATAGGGCACCTCCCACACGGTGCCGGCCACGCGCTGCGCAAATCCCTTGCGGATTGCGTCCTGGTGCGAACCTGAGAAGGCCGTGAACACGAGATCGCCGGCATACGGGTGACGCGGATGCACGGGGATCAGATTGCATCGTTCGACGACACGCCGCACGCCATCGATATCCGAAAAATCGAGGCCTGGGTCGACGCCTTGTGTGTACAGGTTCATGGCGAGCGTGACGAGATCCACGTTGCCAGTGCGCTCGCCGTTGCCGAAAAGACATCCTTCCACGCGATCCGCGCCTGCCAGGATCGCGAGTTCCGCCGCGGCGACCGCCGTGCCGCGATCATTATGCGGATGCACCGAAAGCACGATGCTGTCGCGATAACCCATGTTGCGGTCCATCCATTCGACCTGATCCGCGAACACGTTGGGCATGGCCGCTTCGACCGTGGCGGGCAAGTTCACGATCATCTTGTGATCGGGCGTCGGCCGCCACATTTGCGCGACGGCGTCGCAGACTTCGCGGGAAAACGAAAGCTCGGTCATGCTGAACGTTTCCGGCGAATACTGATACGTCCAGCGCGTGCCGGGGTGCGCTGCGGCGCATTCCTTGATGATGCGCGTGCCTTCCACCGCCAGCGCCTTGGTTTCTTCCTTCGTCATCCCGAAGACGATTTTTCTGAACGACGGACAGATCGCGTTGTACAGATGCACGATCACGTTCGGCGCGCCTTCCACCGCTTCAAACGTTCGCTCGATGAGGTCCCGGCGCGATTGCACGAGCACTTCGATGGTGACATCGGCGGGAATGCGGTTTTCCGTGATCAGCTTGCGCGCGAAGTCGAAATCTGTCTGCGATGCCGACGGAAAACCCACTTCGATTTCCTTGAAACCCACCGCCACCAGCATCTCGAAGAATTCGAGTTTGGCGTCGATGCTCATCGGGTCGATCAGCGCCTGGTTGCCGTCGCGAAGATCGGTACTCATCCAGATGGGCGCCCGTTCGATCGTACGGGTCGGCCATTGGCGGCCTTTGAGCGTGACTTGAGGAAAAGGGCGGTATTTCTCGGAAGGGTTGCGCATCATCATCGTGGGCCTCGGCTGAACGCGTTGTACGCGTGAAAGCGCAGTCGTTGCGAGGCGGACACTTGGCCGGCGGCTTGCCGGCATGGGTCCGATGCGCGCTGCCAGGGTTCACGTGTTGCCCGGACGCGGATGACGCCGGTGACAAACGTGAACGATGCAAATGCAGCGTGCATGTGATCCTCGCGTTTTCGTGGCCGTGGATGAACGGACGAAAGCAGACGACTACGGGTGGTGAAAAGGGAACTGCGAAAGGGGCACTACGGAACTACAGGCGGGACCGGGCGTTGGGAACGCACGGCGCCACGTTTAGCGACTTACGCTAGACGTAGCGATAGGGGCCGCGCTAGGCGACCCAGGGTAATTCGAAGGGAGGAGAATTGGGCACAGCTCATTTCTGCACAGTAGCCGACGGCGTGCGGGTTTGTCAACCTTCTTGTCTTCTGACGATTTCCGCAATCAGCTCGGCCTGACGCGCGAGTGCGGCGGGAATCGGTGCTTCGCCGCGCAGAACGGTCTCGATCCAGCGCGCGGTAGTCGCTGCGTCGAGGGCCTCGGGCAAGGGCACGGCAGGCGCTTCCGGCGACGAGCGTTCCGGCGAGACCAGCGTTTCCGCGTGACCATCGTGAAACCAGTCGACTTGCACTTGACGGCGTGTATCGGCGACCGCTTCGCCTTCCGTGCCTCGGGCGAGCAGCGCGCCGCCAGCGGCGGCATCGGGATGTTCGGTGAAAAGTCCCGTCAGGCTTTCCCTATATTCCGGATGCGTGTAGTTCACGAGCCGCAGGCCGGGCTGCGCGAACGGCTGGAGGATCTTGACGAGCGTGTGCGTGGAATTGCGCACGCCCATGATCCGCCGGATGGCGAGAAGACGCGCGAGCTTCGGCGCGAGCACCCCGATGGGCGCGAACGACAGGCGGCGGGAGGCGAGGTTGTCCTCGATCTCATCGTGTGAAGTCGAAGCTTCGATACCCAGTTCCGCGAAAATCGCCGCGCTCGTCACGCGCCCCGGGTCGTCGGTGACGCCGTGCACAAGCACGGGCACGCCTTCACGCGCGAGCAGCAGCGCCAGAAGCGGTGTCAGGTTGGGCTGCTTGCGCGCGCCGTTGTAAGTCGGAATCGATACCGGACGCGCGTCATCGCGGCCATTCTGGATATGCAGCGGCTCGAATGAACGATGCGCGGCCGCGAGCATCGCGGCGAGCTCCGCCGAGGTCTCCCCCTTCACGCGATACGCCAGCAATACCGCGCCGAGCTCGAGGTCGGAGACGCGGTTGTCGAGCATCGCTTCGTAGAGCGCGTATGTGTCCTCGCGCGTGAGCGCACGCGCACCGTTTGGCCCGCGGCCAATTTCCTTGATGAAACGGGCGCAGGGGAAAGCAGGGGAGTCGGTCATCGAATGGTCCGGGCGGCCGTCTGGTTGCGCACGTTCAGCCGCTTCAGTTGCGCAGTGCGGAAACATATTCAGTACCGCATTTGCGGCGGCCTTGCAAGCAATTGAGCCGCGTCTGCCTCACCTCCCATGCCATTCGGCCGAGTCGCGACGGCAAACCGCGCACGTTAAACTTGAGTCCTTGGTCGAGCCATCCGGGTCGAGTCATACCAACAGGAGAGAAGCGCGATGAGTCATGTATTTGCTGCGGCGCCCGTGGTCGCTGTACCGGTAGCCGGTTCCAGCGACGAATTTCCGGTTCGCCGGATTTATTGCGTCGGCCGGAACTACGAGGCGCACGCGCGTGAGATGGGCCACGATCCAGACCGCGAGCCGCCGTTCTTTTTCGCCAAGCCCGCTGATGCCGTGCTGTTTGTCGCACCCGGCGCGACCGGCGAATTCCCGTATCCGTCGCAATCGAAGAATGTGCATTTCGAGATGGAACTGGTTGCGGCCATCGGCAAGCGGGGCAAGGACATTCCCGCCGATCAAGCCCTGGATTACGTGTTCGGCTATGCGCTCGGCCTCGACATGACCCGCCGCGACTTGCAGGCCGAAGCGAAGAAACTCGGCCGTCCGTGGGATACCGCGAAGGGCTTCGATCATTCGGCGCCGCTTGGTCCAATTCATCCGGTCGCGCAAGTCGGTCATCTGGAAAAAAGCGCGATCTGGCTCACGGTCAACGGCGAAGAAAAGCAGCGCTCGGACATCTCGCAACTGATCTGGTCGGTCGGCGAGACGATCGCGTATTTATCGACGTTGTTCGAGTTGTTCCCCGGCGACCTGATTTTCACGGGCACGCCTGAAGGCGTCGGCGCAATCCAGAAAGGCGACTTGATGAAAGGTGGCGTGGACGGAATCGGCGAATTTGCGGTGCGCGTGGTCTGACTTTAAAAACGGGAGGGGACGATGAAGCTCTATAGCTATTTTCGGAGTTCGGCCGCGTATCGCGTGCGGATTGCGCTGAACCTCAAAGGGCTCGATTACGACTACGCACCGATTCATCTGCTGCGCGATGGTGGGGAGCAACTTAAGCCCGAGTATCGAGAGCTGAATCCGGATGGCATCGTGCCAACGCTCGTGGACGGCGACGACGTGCTGACGCAGTCGGTTGCGATCATCGAATATCTGGAAGAGACGCATCCCGAGCCGGCATTGCTGCCGGGCACCGCTCTCGATCGTGCGTTCATTCGTTCGGTCGCGCTGCAGGTGGCTTGCGAAATTCATCCCATCGACAACTTGCGGGTGCTGAAGTACCTGAAGCACACGCTGAAGGTTGGCGAAGAAGCGAAAGACGCGTGGTACCGGTATTGGCTGGAAGCGGGATTCAGCTCGCTGGAAAAGCGTCTTGCGAACGATCCGCGCGTGGGCGCGCTGTGCTTCGGCGATACCCCCACGCTTGCGGACCTGTGTCTCGTGCCGCAAGTGTTCAACGCGCGGCGTTTCAATATCGATATGAGCCGGTATCCGACGATCGAACGTATTGTCGATCACGCTGGGCAAATCGATGCGTTCGCGCGCGCCGCGCCCGGGCAGCAACCGGACGCAGAATGACGACAGCAGTTTTTTTATCCGGCGCCGGGCTTGGCGCAAGTTTGATCATCGCGATTGGCGCTCAGAACGCGTTTGTATTACGGCAGGGCTTGAAGCGCAGACACGTAGGCCTGGTCGTCTCGATCTGCGCGCTGATCGATGTGTTGCTGATTGGATTGGGTATAGGCGGAATGGGGGCGTTGATTGCCCGCGCGCCGGTGCTGCTCGACGTGATTCGATGGGCTGGCGCGGTGTTCCTGTTCCTCTATGGCGTTCGGGCTTTTCATGCGGCATGGAAAGGGCCGGGGCATTTGCAGGCCGAAAACGGCGAGACGCAGACGGCGTTGAAAGCGGCATCGACTGTGCTCGCCTTGTCGCTGCTCAATCCGCACGTTTATCTGGACACCGTCGTGTTGCTCGGTGGAATCGGCGCGCAATACGGCTGGCCGGGGAACGCGTGGTTCGCAGCCGGGGCGATGTGTTCGTCGGTTATCTGGTTCACCACGCTCGGGTTCGGTGCGCGATTGCTGCGGCCGCTGTTCGAGAAAGATCTCTCGTGGCGCGTGCTCGATGTGATCGTGGGTGTGGTGATGTGGTGGATTGCCGGGATGCTGATCTTTTCGCGGTGACGCTTTCGCTGCGGGCATCATGGAAACGCCCGCAGCATCGGGTCAACTGCCCAGCAACGCATCCGCGAATTCGTCGGCGCTGAACGGCTGCAGGTCTTCCACCTTCTCGCCCACGCCGATGAAATAAACCGGAATCGGACGTTGGCGTGCGATCGCGGCGAGAATGCCGCCCTTGGCGGTGCCATCTAGTTTCGTCACGATCAACCCGGTCAGTCCGAGGGCATCGTCAAAGGCTTTTACCTGGGCGAGCGCGTTCTGGCCCGTGTTTGCATCGATAACCAGCAAGACTTCGTGCGGCGCATCCGGATGCGCCTTTGCGATCACCCGCTTCACCTTGCGCAGTTCTTCCATCAGGTGAAGCTGGGTCGGCAGACGGCCGGCGGTGTCAGCCATCATCACGTCGATCTTCCGCGCCTTTGCGGCGCCAACCGCGTCGAAGATCACGGCGGCTGCATCGCCGCTTTCCTGCGATAAAACCGTCACGTTGTTCCGCTCACCCCACACGCGCAATTGCTCGCGCGCCGCGGCGCGGAACGTGTCGCCGGCGGCCAGCAACACCGACTGGTCGAAGCTTTGCAAATGCTTGGCCAGCTTGCCGATGCTCGTCGTTTTTCCCGCGCCGTTCACACCGGCGATCATCATCACGAGCGGTTGCGCGCGGCCGAGCATCAGCGATTTTTCAAGCGGTCGCAGCAGATCTGCGAGGAGTGAACGCAGCGCGGCCTTCACTTGCATTGCGTCGGTGAGGCGCTCGCTGCGCACTTTTTCGCGCAGTTCTTCGAGCAGATATTCGGTGGCGTCCATGCCGGCGTCCGACATCAGCAACGCGGTCTCCAGCTCTTCGTAAAGATCGTCATCGATCTTCGCGCCGACGAAAATCCCCGTCAGCCCCGAACTCGTCTTCGACAAACCCGTTTTCAGCCGTGTGATCCAGGAGCGTTTCGCGACCTCTTCCGGCTCAGGCGGCGGCACGATAACAGCCGTTTCCTGTGCCGCGGTCCATTGAGATGCTGTGCGTCCTTGCCAGTAGGGCTTCGCTTGTGCTGCAGGTGAACTGTCAACCGGCAGCGCCGGAGTTACCGGCGTGGTGGCGTGCTGCAGCGAAGCGTCAGGGGTCTGCACCGGCTGTGCCGGCGTGACGGGCGTGGTCGCATGCCGGAGCCCTTCTTCGGCTGGGATTTCCGCTTCGTCTTCGGAATCCAGGCCGCCTGCGTCCTCGACCTGATCTTCCTCAGGCGTGTCGCTCGTTTTGCCTACTAATCGTTTGAAAAAGCTGAACATGGTCTGCAGTGGTGAAGGAGGCGTTTCATCTGTATTGTCGCAAGCGTGTTCAGGAGTCGAACGCCCGCAAAAAAGCCAGGATGACATGGGCCGCCGTGCCGCGAAAAACCGCCAAAAACAGCGGGAAGAGCCGGGCGAAAGGCGTAAAAACACAAAAGAAACGTATTTTATCAGCCGGCACCGATTGTAGTGTCTGCATGGCGGCATGCCTCGACATCGGGGACAGCAGGGCTGTGGTAACGTGCCCGCATCGGTGACGCGATCAATCGCACGCCGGCAATGCTTGCAGTCACTTTTTCTCTGCCCCGCGCCCGGCTAAACCAACTGCCAACTCACGCACGTCCATGTCCCGCTCTGACATCACCCGAACGCTCACACGAAATCCCGAACGCACCCGCGATAAAAACCGCGACACCGCGCCGAGCCAGCGGGGGCCGAAAGTGCGTGAAGCGCTGCCGTCACGGGGCGGCAAGCCGCATTCCATTCGTATCATCGGCGGTGACTGGAAGCGCACGCCGCTGCCGGTGCTGAGCCTGGATGGTTTGCGCCCGACGCCCGACCGCGTGCGTGAGACGCTTTTCAACTGGCTTGGCCAGTCACTCGATGGCCGCCGTTGCCTCGATCTCTTCGCCGGCAGCGGCGCGCTCGGTTTCGAAGCTGCGTCGCGCGGCGCCGCACGGGTCCTGATGGTGGAGCGCAGCGGCCGCGCGGTTGCGCAATTGAAGGCGAACCAGGCGCGTCTCGCCGCGAAAAACATCGAGATCGTCGAAGCCGATGCGCTGCGGCTCGCCGCAAACCTGCCGTCGAACTCCTTCGATGTCGTGTTCCTCGATCCCCCTTTCGGCGATACCGCCATGCTCCAGCGGGCGCTTGAACTCGCGGCGCCGCTGGTATCGGCGAATGGATTGTTGTACGTGGAATCGGGCGAACCGCTCGACCCCGCGGAAGTCCCGGTCCTCGCCGGATGGGCAATTACCCGCGAAGGCAAGGCCGGCGCGGTCCGCTATCATTTGCTGCAGCGCGAAAATGAGGAATAATGCGCGTTCCGAAAGCTGGCCGGCGATGCGCCGGTTTCGGCGGAAGGAACATGCGAAGGGCCTGCATCGGGGCATGATTAGAGACGGCTTCTTGTAGATACCGGCATCGTCCCAATTTTCATCTGGCGAAGTATCGTCAGGAATTCTGCAAAAAAGCGCCAGAAAAAGTATCAGAAGAGGAGATGCCCCATGGTTACTGCCGTTTATCCGGGAACGTTCGATCCGCTCACGCGCGGTCACGAAGACCTTGTGCGACGCGCTTCGAGTATTTTCGATACGCTGGTGGTTGGCGTCGCCGACAGCCGCAACAAGAAGCCGTTTTTCAGCCTGCAGGAACGGCTGGACATTGCCCACGAAGTATTGGGGCACTATCCAAATGTCAAGGTGATGAGCTTCAAGGGACTTTTGAAGGATTTCGTACGCAAGAACAATGCGCGCGTGATCGTGCGAGGGTTGCGTGCCGTCTCCGACTTCGAATACGAATTCCAGATGGCCGGCATGAACCGTTACCTGTTGCCCGACGTCGAAACCATGTTCATGACGCCCTCGGACCAGTACCAATTCATCTCGGGCACGATCGTGCGCGAGATCGCGCAACTGGGCGGCGATGTCAGCAAGTTCGTGTTTCCATCGGTGGAAAAGCGCCTGCAGGACAAAGTGGGTCCGATCGCGCCTGATTCATCGACGCCCTGAGGGCATCGAAATGCCGGCTGAAACGCCGGACGAAGAGAGTAAAGCATGGCCCTGTTCATTACCGACGAGTGCATCAACTGCGACGTGTGCGAGCCCGAGTGCCCGAACGACGCCATATCGATGGGTGTCGACATCTACGTGATCGACCCGAAAAAATGCACGGAATGCGTCGGACACTACGACGAACCGCAGTGCGTGCAAGTGTGCCCCGTGGAATGCATTCCACGCGACCCGGCGCATGACGAAAACCCCATCCAGTTGATGGCGAAATATCACGCGTTGATGAAGGCGAAGGGCGTTTGAAGTTGGAATAACGCCCAACGCCCAACGCAGTTAAAGCACCGCGCGCAACGCGGCCACGAGCGCATCACATTCGGCGTCCGTCCCGACGGTAATCCGCAAGTGTTGATCGATCCGTGGCAGCCTGAAATGCCGCACGAAGATCTCCTTTTCCTTCAGGCTCGCGGCGAGCGCTACGGCGTCGTGTGCCGGATGGCGCGCGAATACGAAGTTCGCCGCCGACGGCACCACGTCGAATCCCAGCGCCTTCAATTCAGCCGATAACCGCTCGCGGCTCGCGATCACCTTCGCGCAGGTAGCGCGGAAATAATCGTCGTCCTCGAACGACGCGATTGCCGCAACCTGCGCCAACCGGTCGAGCGGATACGAGTTGAAGCTGTCCTTCACGCGCGTGAGCGCCTCGATCAACGCCTCGTGTCCCAGCGCATATCCGACGCGCATTCCGGCCAGCGAACGCGCCTTCGACAACGTCTGGATCACCAGCAGATTCGGATATTCATCGACCAGAATGGCCGCCGATTCCGCGCCGAAGTCCACATACGCTTCGTCGATCACGACAACAGAATCCGGGTTCGCCGCGAGCAGGATACTGATCTCGTCGAGCGGCAACGCGCGGCCCGTGGGCGCATTCGGATTCGGCAGCAGGACGCCGCCATTGGGCGCACGATAATCATCGACATCAATACCAAAATCCGCGTTCAGCGCCACCGCGTCGAACGCGACGCCATACAACTGCGCGTACACCGGATAAAAGCTGTACGTGATATCCGGGAAACGGATTGGCGTGTCGTGCTTGAGCAGCGCCTGGAAGGTGTGCGCGAGGACTTCGTCAGAGCCGTTGCCGACGAACACTTGCTCCGCGCGCAATCCGTGATGCTGCGCAATGGTTTCGCGCAGCGCGCGTGCCGTCGGATCGGGGTACTTGCGCAGCGAATCGCCGTTGTTCCCAAGCTCGCGCGTGATGGCATCGATAACCCGCGGCGACGGCGGATACGGATTTTCGTTTGTGTTGAGCTTCACGGGACGCGCGAGCGCGGGTTGTTCTCCCGGCACATACGGCGTCAGCGTATTGACAATGTCGCTCCAGAAACGGCTCACGTTTCGCTCCTTATCAAGGCATTCAGTTCAACCGGCGCGGTGCAGGTTCATCACCGCGCGTTCCATTTCGTCGTTGATCGCGACAGGCATGACGGCAAGCGCGCGTTCGATCGATGCATCGATCACGTCCTGCTCTTCGCGGCGCGGCGGTTTCAGCACGAAGTTGGCGACATCGGGCTTGGCCCCGGCGCGTGATGCTTCGGGAATCAGATCCCGTGGATGCCCGATGCCAATCCTCAAGCGCCAGTATTGCTGCGACGACAAATGCGCGGAGATGTCCTTCAGGCCGTTATGGCCGCCGCTGCCGCCACCGAGCTTCAGCTTGACTGTGCCGGGCGGCAAATCGAGTTCATCGTGCGCGACGAGTATCTCGTCCGGCAGGATCTTGAAGAACTGGGCGACGGCTACGACCGATTGCCCCGATCGATTCATGAACGTCTGCGGCTCGAGCAGATGGATCTCATGGCCATTGAGCCGGCCCCGCCCGTAATGGCCGTGGAACCGGCGTTCATCGCGCAGGGATGCCCCCGAGTCGCGCGCCAGTTGATCGACGAACCAGAAGCCTGCGTTATGGCGCGTCGCGGTATATTCGGCGCCCGGATTGCCGAGCCCGACGATCAGTTTGATCATGTTCAATCGTGGCGGCGTGGCTGCGCGCGAATCAGCGCTTCAAACCTCGACCGCACCAGAAAAAGGCTAAAAAAAACCCGCCGGCGCAGAGCAACGGCGGGTCACTTTGTCCACTCGTGAGAGTGGACTCAAGCGTACAGGCTTCAGCAGACTTATGCAGCCGGCTTGTCGCCTTCGGCAGCGGCATCGCCAGACGCGGCTTCCTCGGATACAACGGCAGCCGGAATGGTCGCCGAAGCGATAACCGGGTTTTCTGCTTCGAGGTGAGCGATCAGCGCCACGCCCTTCGGCAAAGCGATGTCCTTCACGTGCAACGCCTGACCCGCTTCGATCTTGGCCAAGTCGAGTTCGACGAATTCCGGCAGGTCAGCCGGCAGACATTCGATTTCGATTTCGTTGATCACGTGCGAGATCACGGCGCCACCGGTCTTCACGGCCGGGTTGGTTTCCTGGTTCAGGAAGTGAACCGGAACCTTGGTGTGCAGCTTCTTCGATGCATCGACACGTTGGAAGTCAACGTGCAGAACCATTTGCTTGAACGGATGGTATTGCACGTCGCGCAGCAGAACTTGTTGCGTCTTGCCGGCAACTTCCAGTTCGAGAATCGACGAATGGAAAACTTCTTTCTTCAGCGCGTGCCAAAGGGCGTTGTGATCGAGCTCAACAGCCAGAGCTTCAGCATTTGCGCCATATACGATACCCGGCGTCTTGCCCGAGTTACGCAGGCGGCGGCTCGCACCCGTACCGTGCAGATTGCGCTCAAAAGCGACTACTTTCATGATTCAACTCCATAATCTGCCCGCGACCAGGCAGTGAAAACGGGGCTGTCCGCGAAAGCGTTCAGCCCCAGAGCAGCGATTCAGGCCTTCGTTCGCCTGAACCGATTACGCGGTATTGAGAAATTTGATCTCCGCTTCACCGCAAATACTTTCAACCTCGTTCAACCCTCGGCGAACAGCGACATGACCGAGTCGCCGCGCCGGATCCGCGAGAATGTCTCGGCCAGCAAACCCGCGCTCGACAATACACGCACTTTGGTGCATGCGCGCGCTTCGTCGGAGAGGGGAATGGTGTCCGTGACAACCAGTTCGTCCAGTTCCGATGCCGCGATCCGTTCACCCGCGCCGCCCGACAAAACCGGGTGCGTGGCATAAGCGAATACTTTTACGGCGCCGCGTTCCTTCAAAACCTGTGCTGCCTTGCAAAGCGTGCCGGCGGTGTCGACCATGTCGTCCATGATCACGCACGTGCGGCCTTCCACTTCACCAATGATGTTCATCACTTCAGCGACGTTCGCCTTCGGGCGACGCTTGTCGATGATCGCGAGA
>Ga0153932_1000109_pt1 | contig 44815 bp, 31 predicted proteins | sample TSNJ016MetaG_FD_102273 | JGI IMG/M metagenome (GOLD analysis project Ga0153932, IMG submission 102273) | Attine ant fungus gardens microbial communities from New Jersey, USA - TSNJ016 MetaG | ecosystem: Host-associated > Fungi > Mycelium > Unclassified | place: USA: New Jersey, Wharton State...
AGCAGGGCGCGCAGTTGGCGCTGCAGTTCGCTTGCATGATGTTTCGCGGATAAGGTAGGCATGGCAAGTTCCAGTTCAGGATGCGCCAGTTTGCAACGGATAGCCCCGGAAGGTCCATTTGAAGGGGCGCGCTGTCTGATTGCGCTCGCGGATAAACTGCTGGGTGCGCTCGCGCAGATGCGCGGTGCTGGTGTGGCTGGCATGGCGCGGCACCCGGCGGGTGTAGAGGGCAAACCAGAGTTCGATCTGATTGACCCAGCTTGCGTGCAAAGGAGTGAAGTGGAAGTGAAACCGCTTACCATGCCTCGCGTTGAACGCTTGCCACACGGCGTGTGCGCGATGCGTATTCAGATTGTCCCAGATGACATGCACCTGCTTGCCAGGGTACGCGTGCGCCACGCTCTCCATGAAGGCCACCAGATCGTCCTGCGTGCGCCGCTCGCGGCAGCTCCCCAGCACCTGTCCGGTATGAGCGTCGAGCGCGGCAAACAACGCCTGGGTGCCATGACGGATATATTCAAACTCACGACGACGCAGCCGTCCCGGCCCGGGCGCGCGCCCCGGATGTTTGCGCTCGATGGCCTGAATGCCGGTTTTCTCGTCGATACTCAGCACTACCGCGTTCCTGGGTGCGCGACGATACAGTTTGCAAATCACATTGACCTTCTCACGAAAGGCCGAATCTGGACTGTGCAGCCATTGCCGGACCCTGCGCGGGCGAATATCGCCGGCCTGCAAAATACGCTGCACATGGCTGCGGCTGATCTGCCCAACAATGCCACGCTCCACGGCGCGCACCACAATCTCGTCAAGCGTCGGCGTGACGCGTCCCTCAGCTTCCTGCGCTTCACACGCGAGCGCGATCAATTGCAGTTGCGTTTCCTGCGTGATGCGCGCAGGACGACCACTGCGCTCGCCTTCCCGAATACCTTGCACAACACCTTGTCGCGCAATGCGCTTGCGCCACAGGCTGACCGTTTGCACGGACACGCCCAGTTCCTGCGCAATCATCGTATTAGAGTGGCCCTCATGAGCGAATAACGCGATGCGCGCCCGCGTCACATCTCGTTGTGCGGCCGTCTTGCGTCTAATCAGTGTTCCTGTCTTTCCTTCTTCGCCAGCTGCACTGGCGTTGCATGACGGCCTCGGCTCATCCCTCCATGATAAAAAGAGACCGTTAAATATTCATCTTATTTACGGGATGTTGTACTAGGTCGCGGCGACTTGGGGAAGATGATCAGAGTCTCGTTGACCAGGTCGCTGAGAGAGAAAATGGCCTTGACGAGTGAGCGTGGATGGCCCTCCAGGAGGGCAGCAATCATCTTTCTCCTCGCGAAGAATCACCCGGCGGATGTTCGCGTCCTCATGTCGAATACGGCCGAACCCGACATCAATCTGGCCGTCCTTCAGCGCTCTGATCTGGTCCATCGTGGACATCTCGTGGAGGCTGAGTTCGGTGGTGGCGTTCTCGTCGCGAAAGCGCCGGATGATTTTTGGCAGCATGCCGTACAACGTCGACCCCACGAAACCGCCGGAGAGGCTGCGCTCGATGTTGCCCACGCGCCTCGTCATTGATGCGAGCTCGGCTGTCTGCGCCAGCAACTGCACGGCATGGGCATAGAAGAACTTACCCGTCTCCGTCAGCTTCAACGGGCGCGAGTCGCGCTGGAAAAGCTGAACCTCAAACCGACTGGCCGTTTCTGGTTTTGTATGTGGCCGGTCGCCATTTGCTCAGAAATCGCTAATATAGGCGACTTCTGAATAAAACTAGAACTTGTGACGGATACCGATACGAACCGTCGCCTGGCGGTCCGTGGCCGACGCGGTTAGACCGTTGATCGCCGCAACCGCGGAACCGCTGGTCGAATCCGTGCCCGAGGCCTTCTGGTATACGCCAATCAGATACACGTCGGTACGCTTGGAAAGAAAGTAATCGGCACCCAGCTCCCCTTGGTAGTACCTCGCGCCGGGATGAGTCGTGCCATTCGCTTCGTTGACGTCGCTGCCGTTCGTATAGTCGAAAGCTGCGCCCACCAGCAAAGCCGCGGTCATCTGATACTTGAAATTGATTTCCGCGTTGTTGAACGTTGCGGTCCCGACATAGCCACTCTTGTTCAGACTGGCGACTGCGCCGAGGTTCATGAACCTGATGTTCGAGTAGGTGGCGCCAAGCGTTGCCGCACCAAAAGTGTAAGCGCCACCCGCACCCATGACCTGGTAGGTGTTGGCCGACGTGAAGCCGCTGTACACCGGCGTGGTGACGGCCGAAGGTGTGCTGGTCGTAGTGTTATTGCCAAACAGGCCGCCCGCGTGCGCCGGCGTGCGGGCATTCAAATAACCGATACCCAGGGCCAGCGGGCCGTTGTGATAAGCCGCGCCCAACGACCAGGTCTGGTTCGACGTAAAGTTGCCGGCCACCCCGCCGAAGCTGTACGTGCCGCCAAACTTCAGGCCGCTGTAGTTTGCGCTCGTGTATTTGACCGTGTTGTCGGTGCGGTACGCGTTGTTAAAGTTGTCCATGTCACCCGGGTGAGCCGCGATGTAGCCGCCCCATTGGTCGCCTGCTTCCAATGGGCCGACGTAGTCGACGACTGAGTCATACTGGCGGCCTAGCGTTACGCCGCCGAACGTGTCACTCGACATGCCGACATACGCCTGGCGGCCAAATTCGAGGCCACCTGTTTTCAGCGCTCCTGTGTTCTCGTCAAAGGCGTTTTCGAGCACGAAGACTGCACTCAACCCACCGCCCAGATCTTCCGTGCCGCGCAGCCCCCAACGGCTGCCTTGAAGAACGCCAAACGACAAATTGACAAGATTGTGTCCCTGGCCCGGAGCCGTCTGAACATTACTGGTGTAGTTGATGCCGTCGTCAATAATTCCATACAGGGTCACGCTGCTTTGCGCATGAGCGACCGTGGCGGACGCACTCAGTGCGGCTAGAAAAAAATGCGACATTTTCATTGAACGATCTCCAGGTAATTATTTTGTTATGCGAATCTATTCTTATAGACGCCTCTGCAGGAAGTCTCCTTGAGGTGCGGCAAGACTCAACAAAAACATTTTTTTACGCACGCACGGCCGACTTTGCCACGGCGATGAGTGTTGAGGACCGGTTTCAGGCTGGATGTTGCCTGCTCAGGGCAGACAAGCCGCTATGCCGCTCCAGGACCAGATCGAGAATGCGCGCCAGCCAGGGATCGGACGGATCCTTAAAGATGTCTAACGCCGTGTAATGATGCTTGCCGGGCACTAACGGCCATGCGTGTACCGCGTCCCAGTGCGCGTCGATCCATCCGGCCTGTTCCCGGAAGGCGTCCGTCTCATCCTCTCCGACGATGGTGTACAAGGGCGCTGCTGACCATCTATCCAGGAGAGCCGGACTCAGGCGTGCAGCCTGCTCGGCGTCGAGTTGAAGGGCCCGGTTGAGCGAGGTATGTAGCAGAGGCGTGAGATCAAACAGACCGCTGATCGAGATGACGCTCTTCAGGGACGCTGCCGCTGGCGTCGAGCCCTGCGGGCCATGCTCGGTCAGCATCATCGCGGCAAGGTGCGCGCCGGCTGAATGGCCCATCAGGTGGATACGTTGGCGGTCAATGCCGTAGCGGTCCGCGTAGTGGTGTAGCCATTCCACCGCCCTGCGTGTTTGCGCAACCATGGTGTCGAGCGAATGGGCGGGCGCGAGTCCATAGTGGTTGATCGCGACGGCGATGCCGGCGGCGACCAGATGACGGGCAAGGAAGGAGACATCACGCTTGTCGCCGCTCTGCCAATATCCACCATGGATGAACAGAACGACCGGGGCGCCCGCGGATGCGGCGGGAAAGAGGTCGAGGCGCTCGTCATCGGATTCGCCATAGGGTAGGTCGGTCTCAACCACAAGATCGGCACGTGTTTGCGCCGAGCGCACCTGCCAGTCGGCCAGTACAGCGTAAAAGTCCGGGTGGCGCTGACGCAGGTTGTATTGCGCTTCGCATTGGGCGGGATCGAACGGGAGGACCGGGCGGGTGGTAGGCATGGGCGTGTCTGCGTGTAGATAGGGCGAAGTGTTATTCATAAGCTGTCCAACACTGGGTGATGAATCGCTTTGGGCTTTACGGTCAACCGGCCCGGGCGTGGCGCTGAAGTTGGCTGCAGGTGCGCTCCGGATTGATCATCAGGACGGCAGCAAGACCCGCTACGAGCAGAAGCACGCCCGTCAGCGTGAAGGCGTTGCCCAAACCCCCGGCAAACAGCGTCAGGTCGCCTGTTGTATTGCCGTATCCGGTGCGCTGGACGAACCAGCCGACCACCGCCGGCGCGATAATGCCACCGGTGGATGCCAAGCCGACAAGGGTCGAGATGACGATTGCCCGCTGACTCGGGTTGACGGCATACGCTACCGCGGTCGGCGCCATTGGAAACACCAGGAACGCGCCCCAGCCCACGGTCATCAACACAATGGCGAGTTTCCCTGTTACGTGTGGCAGTAGTAGCAGGCATACACCGGATACAGCCAGAGAACCCCCGAACAGCCCTGCTACCGCCCAGCGTGCGGTGCCGCCACGCCGCATGAGATGGCGGCCGGCGAACCCGAGCGCGATGAGCAGGAAGGTCCCGAGTAGCCACGGCAGCGCATAGACAAGACCTACATGCGAAGGCGCAATCTTCAGCACGCCGCCGATGTATTGCGGGACCCAGGTCGTCATGGCGCCCTGCGCCCAAAAGCAGGCAAAACCGGCCAGTGTCGCGACCAGCCACATCCTGCTCCCAAATACGCGCCGTAACGGGACAGTCCTGAGAAGCTCGGTGGACGAGGGGGCGACCTGGCTGCCTTCACCTGTCGCGTGCTCAGTCCTGTATGGACCGTCGTTGCCGACGCAAGCCCAAACGATGCCCCATACAACCCCCGCAATGCCGAGGATGCCGAAGGCCCAACGCCAACCCAGTCCGGGTGCGGTGATGACCAGTGACAAGACCGGCGCCGCTATGGCAGCGCCGAGGGTGGAACCGATCGCGATCAGATTGCTGGGCAACGCGCGATCCTGTGCAGGAAACCACTGATGTGTGGCATGCAGGGCGACTGGAAGCGCGGGCCCTTCGCCGGCGCCCAGCACGACGCGGCTGAGCAGTAGCATGGTGGCTCCGCCTGACAGGATAGGAAATTGAGCGCCGGCCCAGATCAGCGTCAATATCAGAATCAGCCAGCGACTCGACATCCGATTCGCGATGGCGCCCACTGCAATGGCGCTCAGACTGAACAGAAAGAAGAAACTGCTGCCGATGAAACCGAACTGAACTGGTGTGAGCCCCAGTTCGGCCATCGCGGGTCTTGCTACCAGACCAAGAACCGCCTTGTCGCCGAAGTTCAGGACCATGAACCCGGTGAGCATCGCCGTGACAACCCAACCCTTGCGGCGGACTGTCGATGATTCATTTGTTATGCTTACCGATAAATCGCTACTTGTAATGATCGTCATCGCGTTTAACCTTCGGTTCAACAGACATGTCGAGGTCTTGTGCCAGTGACCGGGCCGATCGTTGCGGCGTGGGTCTTGTTCCGTCGAACGGTGCGATCGACGGCTGGTGATGGCTGCGGCGCCACAGCTGGCCGACAGGCAGTTATGCGGCCGACGATACCGGCGGATAGAACATGACGTCATATTCCTGCGCGATCCGCACCACCTCGGCGGGATTGGACAGGTTGTGGATGCGGTGGTAGAGGTCGAGCAGCTTGCCGGTCGGCGCGGCCCAGAACAACGCGGTGACCGGCTCGCCGGTGTTGTTGTAGAAGGCGTGCGGGATTCCGCGTGGCATGCGCACCAGATCGCCCGAAGAGGCTGATGTCTTCTTGCCGTCGAGCAGCAGATCGATGCGGCCATCGAGGACGAAGATATATTCGTCCTGCTTCGTGTGCATGTGCGGCGGCACAAAAGTTTCAACCGGGAATGTCGCGTGCCAGGCGAAGCTGTCCTCGCTGATCTGCTTGGGCACGTAGACCTGCCCCAGGATGTTCCACGACACACCGTCGATGCCGGTCTGGGTGCGCGTGATGTCGGCGCTTTCAATCATCATTGTCGTTCTCCTTTCGGTGTAGTCAAACGGTCGAGCGTCGATTTCACCAATGGATTGGTGGAGGCGAAGCGAGGCTTGAATGTCTGGCGCGCCTGCGCCAGGTCATCTTCGTCCCAGTAGCCGATCAGAATGCCGCCTTCCGAAATGCGCGGCTGGACTTCAGTTGACTCGATTGCACCATCGGGAATCGTGACCCGCTGGCGTGGTTGCCGGGCCCAGTGGAACAATGCCTCGTGCAGGCGTTTGCGGACGACAATATGTTCGGTTTGCGTGGATGCACCGAGGTCAACGAACTCGTTGGGGTCGGTCTGCAGGTCGAACAGTATCGGCCGGTAGTTTTCGGCCAACACGTATTTCCAGCGACCGTCAAAAATCATCCGCAGCCAGGCATCGCGCGGTTTCGTGCCGAGTTCGATACGCGCATCCTGGAACGCGAAGTCATACTCGCAGACGACCGCCGTGCGCCAGTCGGCCGGACGTTCGCCGAACAGCAGTGGCCTGAGCGAGCGCCCGTCGATGACGTGCGGCACCGGTACGCCGCCACAGGCATCGAGGAAGGTCGGCGCAAGGTCGACTGCCTCGACCAGCGCATCGCAGCGTGTACCGCGTGCGGCGTCGGCGCGTGGGTCTGGATCGTAGATGATCAGCGGTGCGCGGATCACCGGCTCGTGGAACAGATCCTTTTCGCCCATCCAGTGATCGCCCAGATAGTCTCCATGGTCTGACGTGAACACGATCATGGTCGTGTCCATCAGTCCGCGTGCGTCGAGAAATTCGAACAAGACGCCAAGCTGATCGTCGATCTGCTTGATCAGGCCCATGTAGCCTGGCATCACGGCCTCACGCACGCCGTCACGGGAAAAGGTCCGCGAAACGCGGTGGTTCATCATCGCACCGTACACGGGATGCGGATCGCTTCGCTCGTCTTCCGAGCGCACCACGGGCAGCGCGTCTTCCGGCTTGTACATGCTCGCGTAAGGTTCCGGCACGACGTACGGCCAGTGCGGCTTGATATACGACAGATGCAGGCACCACGGCTGCTCGCCGGCCTCGGCGATAAAGTCCATCGCGCGGCGCGTTATATAGGGTGTCTCCGAATGTTCATCAGGAACGCGGGCGGGTCGATTGGAATACTTGAGGAACCAGCCGGAACGAATCTCTCCGTGCGCATCGACGGTCGAATTGGCCCAGGTTTCCCAGGGGTTATCGCCGTCGAAACCGTGCTCGCGCAGGTACGCGTTGTAGCTCGGATCCGGGTCGTGGCCGGAATAGGGGTGGATGCCGTCGTCACGTTCGTACGGGTCGAACCCGCACTCCGAAATGCGTACCCCGATCTTCGAGGCGGGATCGATCCCCAGCCGCGACATGCCCGCCAGGTCGGCGCGCATATGGGTCTTGCCGACCAGCACCGAGCGCACCCCTAACGGGCGCAGGTGATCGCCAATCGTCATCTCGCCGGCCTTTAGCGGCACAAAATTCCAGCTAGCGCCGTGCGAGTGCACATAGCGGCCCGTGTAATAACTCATTCGCGATGGCCCACACACCGGCGATTGCACATAGGCCTTGTCGAAAATCATGCCGCGTGCGGCGAGCGCATCGAGGTGCGGCGTCTGCAGCGTCGGGTGTCCGAAACACGACAGATGGTCCGCGCGCAACTGATCGCACATGATAAAAAGAATGTTCCTGACCCGCCGGTTCATTGACTGCTCCGCGATCCGTTGATGTGACCAGATCGTAGATCGCTACTTTCCCCGGCAGTAGTGTCAAATTTTGATATCTATTACCATGGGTTATCGCTACAGAGGGTTAACACCGGGAGTTTCGCTTTGCGCCTGCAACAGATCCAACTGCTCGTGACTCTCGCGGAAACCGGTAGCCTGCGCGCGTCGGCCGAGGTTCTCAATGTCACCCAGCCGGCGTTGAGCAAGTCTTTGCGACTGCTGGAAGAGGAGTTTGGCACCGCGCTCGTGCAGCGCAGTGCGAAAGGTGTGCGCCTTGCCCCCGCAGGCGAGTTGCTCGCTACGCGTGCTGCCAATATCTTGCGCGAAATTACGCGTGCGCGCGAGGAGGTGCAATGGCACCTGCGGCATGCTACGGCGCTGGTAACTATCGGCCTGTCACCCGCCGCGGCGATCCTGCTCGCACCGGGGGCCATGGCGCGCTTCAGTGCGCGCTGGCCACAGGTGCGAATACGCGTGCGAGATGCGCTGTATCCGTTCGCACTTCGGCAATTGCGGGCGGGGGAACTTGACCTGGCGATAGGCCCGTTGCCGGTCGAAGGTGTCGGCGCTGACCTGGTGGTTCAACCGTTGTTCGACAGCCAGGATGTCATCGCGGCCCGGCGCGGGCATCCGCTGGCTCGGGAAACGCGGCTGGCGGGATTGTCCGGGGCAGCCTGGGTCCTGACCGGCCCGGCCGGCGGTCCGGGTGATCCGGCGAGGTTACGTTTAGAAACACTTGGGCTTAAGACGCCACGCGTTCATCTGGAATGCGAATCATTTTCCACGTTGCTTGGACTGATGCCCGATCTGGACGTCGTGGGCATTTTGCCGCGCGGCTTCTTCGAACGTTATGGCCCACGTAACGATCTTGTCGAGTTGCCGATCGAAGACCCGCTGCCGAAGACGACCATACACTCTGTCTCACGCTCCGATGCGCCGCTCACGTTGCCGGCACAACGCCTGCTCGACGCATTCATGCAGGAGGCGCGCGAATTGAGCCGACGAAACGTGCGCTGAAGCCGCGTAGACCAAAGGGCGCGGGCTAACCAATTACGCCTACGATCATCGTGCGCATCTTCACAGAATTTCTTCGTGTGACTTTAGTGCCGAGCGCAGTCGGGCTGAGGTCGGCCGGAAGCTGTGGCCGCCAATGGGTTAAGCAGCGAGCTAATTCAGATAGTAGCGCTGCGTGAATGCCACGGGTGATGGGTAGTCGGGACGGACCTGCGTAGAACATCGCAATGTATTCAGTGACTGTGCGCTTTTGCCTGCTCGCGCGTCGCGAATCGTTGATGATAGACCGTTCATTTTTCAGGGTTCCCCAAAACGACTTAATCGGCGCGTGTCGCGGCATTTTCCCCGGCGACTAATTGACGCCTGCATGCGAAATTGACCTACGAGCTCCTGATAAGCGTGAGCGCAGTATTGGGCGGATTCAACGGGTCGTCATCTATTCATTATGCGATCGTCGCAAACGGTCGATTTTCTGACGGTCCAGTCAATAAAAGGCCGCTTCTCCTGGCGAGGGTGAGAAGCGGTCATCCCTCCAGGAGAGCTGACAACGCGAGGGATTGTCGGGTGATGCTAATCCTGTCTGTGGCTCTGGCGATACCCAATCCATTCGTTCCCCGCGGCAACGGGAAGTAAATCGACTGCATAGCGTCATCGGAAGTGGGGCGAACAGCGGCTGGAACACCAGATGCCGACGAACCGCTGACCATTACGCCATAGCCGCTTGCCGCGCCGTTTTGCACCGCAACGCGCGCTTCTGCAGCTTGAACCGTATCCGGATAATTGGTTTGGTCACGGTCACCCGGGTGAAAGCCAGTCAACTGCGCCGACCTGCAATTCCAGCCTCGAGAGCCAGCAATTCAGTTGAAGATCGCATGTACGCTAAGCTATAGTTTCGGGAAATCCCGCTTATGAGCGGAACTTCGACATTGATCCACGTCAGCCGCGGGTTCTCGCGCGGTGTGATCCCGTTCATTATGGCCAACTCGCGCATCCCCTCGATACAAGGACTGCTGGCGTTCGAGACGCTGGCCCGATTGCGCAGCGTCTCGAACGCCGGCGAGGAACTCAGCGTCACGCCGAGCGCCGTCAGCCATCGCATTCGGCAGCTCGAATCTCAACTGGGCATCAAACTTTTCGCGCGCGGCGACTTCAGCCTGAGCACCGAGGGTGCGGCCTACCTGAACCGTGTGCGCGAGGCGCTGGCCGTGCTGCAGCAAATCCCCAGCCGCGGCAGTGCCGCCGGCACCACGCGGCTGCGTGTCGCGGTCACGCCGACCTTTTCTCGCCAGATGCTTTTGCCCCGGCTGGCGCTGTTTCGCCACGCCTATCCGGAGATCGAACTGGTGCTCCAGGTCACGATACCGATGCTCAACGTGACGGCCGAGGAGGCCGACATCGAACTGCGCTTCGGCACCGGCCCCTATGTGGATCGCGAATCGTTGCACCTCTCGTCCGACGAGGTGACTCCCGTGTGCAGCCCGGAGTACTTGAACGAAGCCGGGCCGCTCGACGAATTCGCCACGCTCGACGCAGTCTCGCGTGCCCGGTTGATCCGCTGCCCGCTCGAGCCTTGGCGTACCTGGTTCAGCGCAAACGGCATCACGCTGGACGAACCGAGCGGGGGTTCGCAGTTCAACGACATCGGCCTCGTACTCGATGCGGCGGTCGCCGGCTTTGGCGTTACCCTGATGCGTCTGCGGCTTGGCGCCGCCTGGCTGGACAGCGGACGGCTAATTCGCCTCTCGCCGCGCAGCGTGCCCTCGCCGCACCACTACTTTCTGTGCTGGAAGCCGGGCACGCTCGACCGGTGGGAATGCGCGGCCTTTGTCGAGTGGCTGAAGCACGCGCTCGCGTGAGTTCCGACCCGCCTCGTTTGAAAATCATTCACGCTGCGGCAATGAACGATTCATCCCAAGCCGCCCACCGCTGACTACATTGTTGCCTCAACGACGGATGAACCGTCGAGGAGGCGACAATGGTGTGGCAGCAGGTCTACGATCCCTTTGGCAACATGTTCATTTCCACCGCGCTGGCGGCCATTCCCATCGTGGTGATGCTGGCGTGCCTGGGGCTTTTCCACATCAAGGCCCACATTGCGGCCGCTCTGGGCCTGCTCGCCGCCGCTCTGGTGGCCGTGTTCGCCTATGGCATGCCGGCGGGCATGGCCGGCCGCGCGGCGCTCTACGGAGGCTTCACCGGGTTGCTGCCGATCGGCTGGATTGTGCTCAACATCATTTTCCTGCAGCAACTCGCCGAGCGCAACGGCAGCTTCAAGATCCTGCAGGACTCGCTCTCGGGCATCACCGAGGACCGGCGCCTGCAATTGCTGCTGATCTCATTTTGCTTTGGCGCTTTCTTCGAGGGAGCCGCCGGCTTCGGCACGCCGGTGGCGGTGACCGCAGGCATCCTGATCGGGCTGGGCTTCTCGCCACTAGCCGCCTCGGGCCTGTCGCTGATCGCCAACACCGCACCGGTGGCCTTCGGCGCCCTGGGCGCGCCGGTCATCACGCTGGCCAAGGTGCACGGCTACGACCTGATGGAGGTTACCGCCATGATTGGCCGCCAACTGCCGCTGTTTTCGCTGATGGTGCCGTTTTGGCTGATCTGGGCCTTTGCCGGGCGCAAGGCCATGATGGAAATCTGGCCCGCCCTTCTGGTGACCGGGCTGTCGTTCGCGATCCCGCAATACCTGGTCTCGAACTTCATCGGCCCCGAACTGGTGGACATTATCGCGGCGTTGGTCTCGATGGTCTCGCTGGTGCTGTTCCTGCGCGTCTGGCAGCCCAGGAAGATCTGGACCTCGCCATCACTCAAGGGCCGTGACGTGAGCGCCAACGAAGTCAGGCCGGCCGGCCCGATCGTGCGCCACAGCCGTGCCGAACTGGTGCGCGCCTGGACGCCCTGGGTGATCCTCACGGTGTTCGTGTTTGTCTGGGGGCTGCCCTCGGTCAAGGCCTGGCTCGACCACCTCTATGCGCCGAAATTCCCGATGACCGGGCTGCATAACCTGATCGAGAAAATGCCGCCGGTGGTGCGCGCGCCCACCCGGGAAGGCGCCGTCTACGTGCTGGGCCTGCTCTCGACCACCGGCACGGGGATCCTGCTGTCGGCGATTGTGGGCGCGCTGGTCATGAAGTACAACCCGGTGCAAATCGTGCGCACCTTTTTCCGCACGCTGTGGCTGGTGCGCTACTCATTGCTCACCATCGTGCTGATGCTGGCGCTGGGCACGCTGACGCGCTATTCGGGAACCGACACAACGTTGGGACTGGCTTTCGCCAACACCGGCGTGCTGTATCCCTTCTTCGGCACGCTGATGGGCTGGCTCGGCGTCGCGATGACGGGTTCGGACACCGCGTCGAACGTGCTGTTCGGCGGCATGCAGAAGGTGGCGGCCGGCCAGCTAGGCCTGGGCATAAACCTGATGGGTGCGGCCAACAGTTCGGGTGGCGTGATGGGCAAGATGATCGACGCGCAGTCGATCGTAGTGGCTTCCACCGCCACGCGCTGGGTCAACCACGAAGGAGATATCCTGCGCTACGTGTTCTTCCACTCCATTGCGCTCGCCTGCCTGGTCGGCCTTTTCGTCACGATGCAAGCCTACGTCTGGCCCTTCACCCTGATGGTGGTGCGCTGAGCGCGGCTTCCGAAGCAACTAACCTGAACGAGATTGTCCAAATGACCGTCATCACCACCGTCGAAGATTTGCGAGTGCTGGCCAAGCGTCGCGTGCCGCGCATGTTCTACGACTATGCCGATTCGGGCTCCTGGACCGAGAGCACCTACCGCGCCAACGAGAGCGACTTCCAGAAGATCAAGCTGCGCCAGCGCGTGGCCGTGAACATGCAAGGCCGCACGACGCGCACCACCATGATCGGGCAGGACGTGTCGATGCCCGTAGCCATCGCGCCGACCGGCTTCACCGGCATGCAGCATGCCGACGGGGAGATACTGGCGGCACGCGCGGCCGAGAAATTCGGCGTTCCGTTCTCGCTCTCGACCATGAGCATCTGCTCGATCGAGGATGTGGCGGCGCACACCCAGGCGCCGTTCTGGTTCCAGTTGTACGTGATGCGCGACAAGGATTTCGTCGAACGCCTGATCGAGCGCGCCAAGGCCGCCCGCTGCTCGGCGCTGATCCTCACGCTCGACCTGCAGGTGCTGGGGCAGCGCCACAAGGATTTGAAGAACGGCCTGTCGGCGCCACCCAAGCCCACCATCGCCAACCTGATCAACCTGGCGACCAAGCCGCGCTGGTGCCTAGGGATGCTGGGTACGAAGCGTCGCACTTTCGGCAACATCGTGGGCCATGCCAAAGGCGTGGGCGACCTGTCGTCGCTGAGTTCGTGGACGGCCGAGCAGTTCGACCCGGCGCTGAGTTGGGCCGACGTGGAGTGGATCAAGAAGCTGTGGGGCGGCAAGCTGATCCTCAAGGGCGTCATGGACGCCGAAGATGCGCGCCTGGCGGCCGCCAGCGGCGCCGATGCACTGATCGTCAGCAACCACGGCGGCCGTCAGCTCGACGGCGCGCCGTCGACCATCGAGGCGCTGCCGCCCATCGTCGACGCTGTCGGCTCGCAGATCGAGGTCTGGCTCGATAGCGGCATCCGCTCGGGGCAGGACGTGCTCAAGGCCATCGCGCTCGGCGCCAAGGGCACCATGATTGGCCGCGCTTTTCTTTATGGGCTGGGCGCCATGGGCGAGGCCGGGGTCACGAAAACGCTAGAGATCATCCACAAGGAGCTGGACATCACGATGGCCTTCTGCGGACACCGGGACATCCGCACGGTCGACCGCTCCATCCTGCTGCCGGGCACCATTCCGTCCTGAAGTCGTGTGCGGTGCTAACCGAAGCTAGTTGAAATCACGGTCTTGTCGCCGCTCAGCGGCACCCGCCGTTCGCTGTGCCACTTCACGGCTCGGGCCAGCACCTGAGTCTCGGTGTCGCAATCCATCGCGCTCAAGCCGGGGGGCTGTCAATAAACAGACTCGTCTAGTGGCCGGGGGAGCACGTTCGACGCTGGGTGTCGGATCACTCGTCAGGCCAGGTGCCCTGGTCAACATTTTGTGCAGGGTCCGCGACTGCCATCGTTTTTTCGACGAGTGCACGGGCCATATGCCAGTAAACGGGCAGCCCCCAAATCCTGAAAACCGAGCTCGTTCTAGCTTAGTCAGCTTGCTATCTGGCGTTGACCGGGAGCACAGTTGCCCGAGAAGGTCCGCCGCGCGCGCCCCAAAAATCTCAGCGTCTGGCGGACGGCGCGGCCGCGCGGATGCCCGTTGAACCTCGGAAGTTGCCGTTGACGTGGCACCGGCTTCAGCGGCGATTGAGGGTCGACGAGAGTCATGGCGTCCGCTCGTCAGAAGCCGTTCGCACAATCCGCGATAGTTGTTGCGACGTACGCTAGCTTTTGCGCGCAGGTGTTCGCATCAGCGGAAATGATGTGCCAAAGCTTCCTCGACCAATGATCGATCTGAGCCTCGGTCGCCTAGCTGAGCTCGAATGCGTGCGTTGATTTCGGCCGTGGCTATGCCCAGCGTTTCGCCGGCATGCACGATTGCAGCGTATGCGTCGAGTACATCGATACGCGTAATATCGTAACCATAGCCCGCTGCGATCCAATGGAGCGCGCTCAGTCCGCATGACATCGCGAACTCAGGTTGGCTAGCGCCGAAGTCTCTCGCTGCACGCGTGAGCGTTCGTGGATCGGCGGGACTTTGCCCGGCAAGCGACGCGGCCAACTCGAAAAGACCGGCGTCCTTGGCCGCTGCAAACCATTTGCCTTCCGAGCTGGGATCACTGGCGACGAGGTCGTGCAGGACCTCGCCCGGCTGCTTGTGCGGGTACTTTTTAACGATGGCGCGAAACGTAGCCAGGTGGGTGGTTCCCTCGTTGGCGATGATTGCGTAGCGGGCGTAAGCCTCGTCAACCATTCCTGACTTCAAGAGGACCGCCTCACAGGCTTTTGCGACCGCGCCAAGTGGGGTGTTAGCTTCTTGTGAAGCCTGTGCATAGCGGAGTGCTTCGGCTGGCCGGCCTTGCGCCATCAGCGCATCGACTCCCCAACGACGGTAGTGCCACCAGTTGAAGCGCGCGCTGTCCACCAGCCGGATCAATTCGTCGTAGCGTTGAGCGCCGTACAGCGCGCTCAGGCAAGCAGTCGTGCCGGTAAAGAACTCGCCGTGGCCATCAGGGCCGATCACGCGTGTGGTCGTCTCCAAAAGCCGCTCTGCCCAAGACGAGGCGATTGACGGCGTCACGCATAACTGGCCCCAAAAGTCACCTAAGTGTTCGATGTACGGCATCCGGTCTTCTTGTAGCGCGTCGAATAGCCGCTCAAGCCACGCTTCGCGCACGGATTTTGCAACGTCTGGCGCGGCGATGATCGGGACGAGCACGTCGATGGCGCGATTCACGGCGCTTCCCAGTGCGCCGGAGGAGCTATCGACTTGCTCCAGCGCGGGCGAGAGTTTTTCGAGAAGCAAAACAGCGCCGTCGGCCGCAAGAAGAGGATCGATGCGCGCCGCGCGCTTGATTTCTGTTACCGCTTCCTTCAGACGTTGAATTGGCAGCGCTGAGCGCCAACCGAAAGCCTTACGTCGAAAGTGAGAGGCGAATGCCCACTTGTGGGAGCGACTTCCGACCAATGGAGTTTTCAATCAACGCGTGCTCATGTAGGTCAAATAAAGCGAGGCGTGCAAGCCCTGAAGCTTCTTGCGGTAATCCAACAGTTCGTAGTGGCGGCCTTGTCGCTCAAGGCTGAGCAATTCAAGCAGCAGTCGCATCGCGCGCTCCGGGCTCGTCTGCGTTGAGGGCTGCGCTGTGATCAGCAGGCGCGCGAGCGCGGGTTTCTCGATCAAGACCCAGGCGGGGAACCAAGCGATATCCGTGATATCACCGGCGCCTTCAAAGCTCGCGTAGAACTTCTTGAGCAACGAATCCAGCGACTTGTCGCCCATTCGGTCGACAAGCCCGGCACAGCGGTCTGGCGCGAGCCACGCGAGTTCCGCCAGGAGGGGCCAAGTTTCCTCCAGTGCATCGAGCTGGTAGGAGGCTTCCGCCATCCATGCTAGCGGAGCTGGAATGCGACGCCATGATTCGATAGTAAGGACCGCGTCGCGCGCATCCGACCAACCGCCTGCCTTCAGCCATAGCGCGGCTGCATGGGTGTCGATCGAATCGGCTCGGAAGGGCAGCGAAGTCGTGCGCTGCGCCAGTTCCCGCCATAGGGGTAGAAGCCATCGGGTGCCCGCCTGCTCGCCCCACATGCCAGGGCGGCCGGAGTGGTTTTTTCAACGAGATCACAGCGTGTTTCACCCGCGACTTGATGATTGGAGAACGCGGCGCTTGACCGCAGATCGAGCGCACCGGCCAGTACGGTGAGTTGGGGAATGCTGTCGTCATCGGGATACTCGTCACTCAGCCGCCGAAGGGTCTGCCGTGTCTCACGCGCGTCGTAGCGTTGCAGCGCGCTCAGGACATCGTTGCGCAGCATCACATCGCGGCTGTCAGCAAAAATATCGAGTTGCATGCTTGAAATCGGGTGCGGGCAGCTGTTCAGGTGGAAACTAATTATGCCATCGACACCGATCGCCCGGGATTGACGGGCCGGAGCGACGCCGGATGTCAGGGATAGGCGTAATCGAGCCAGCGATGATCGGCCTGAAAAGGCGACCGAACGAGGTCTCGAAACGCGCTTTCGGCGGCTGGTTTTGACCGAATTCAGAGGTGTCGCGCAGGGTGCAACGATGGACCGGACAATACGTGAATGCCGCAAACTGGAACAACGTCGCGGGAAATCCAATCGAAGCGCAAGATTGACAGAAGCGCAAAGACTGACTGGCGGAATCGAGTATCGCTTCGTGGTTGCTCCGCACACACAATGCGCTTTGAAGATCCGCGGGAGGAAACCTCAGGGTTCTCGGGAAACCGGGGATATCGAAAGGAATAGGGGGCGCGCAGATTAACGCGACGTTCCGCAGTGGTCGCGCGCAATACCGATAATGCTTTCGTGAGTTGCTGCCAGCTTGGACGGTGAGGTGTCTGAAACTTCGAAAGTCGGGACTACGCGGACTCGACCGGATAGGTCGAGGCGGATCGCGTGATGTAGGTGGGTTGGGTGGCCATCGGTGGCGGGGCAGCAAGTCCTCACGGTCGATGTGCGAATAACATCGCGAGTAAGCGCTAGACACGGCTGTGGATGAAAGGCTTGGCACCGGTGCCTTGTCGCAGCACCAACAAGACCTCGTGTCCTTCGTTCGCCCGGCGTGGCAAGCAGTCGCTGGTCAACCGGGTAATTACATTCAGGTCGTTGAGCCGACACTGGTTTCGACAACTGCTAACGGGGCGATCGCGGCCGCGCTCTTTGGTGACGTTTTTCTCGTCGGAGTCTTCTTCGCGGGTGGCTTCTGCGGCGCATTCACCACAATTTTTTTACTCGCAGTCTTTGCGGTCACGACCTTCTTGGCAGCAGGCTTCGTCGCTACAGTTTTCTTCGCTACCTTCTTGGCGGAAGTTTTTTTGCCGGCAAGCTTCGCGCTACCCGAATCCGCCGAACTGCCGTCGGCACCGTCAACCAGAAACCGCGTCCGGTCTTTCACTGCCGCCAGCCACGCGGGCGCTGGACCACGGCCACTCCAGGTTGCTCCAGTCTTTGGGTCGAGGTATTTTGCCGGCTGCGGTCCTTTCCGCTGTCCCTTGGAAGCAAGTGCGCCTGCAGCTACCGTGGCTTTCTTGGCCGCAGCCATGGTCGTACTCACAGGATTCACAGGACTCACGCTCGCCGCGCGAACAGCATCAGTACCACTCGCAATTAGGAACTTGGCGCGATCCTTGGCATCCACAATCCATGCCGGCGCGCGACCGTGGCCAGTCCAGGTGGCACCTGTCTTTGGATGTTGATACTTGGGCGGGGTAGCGCTCTTTAGGCCTTTGGCAGCCTTCGCCTTGACGTTTGGAGTACTGCCGTTCGCCGCTTTCGCTTCGCGCTTTGCCTTTGCTTTAGCTTCGATGTCGACAGTGGTCAAACCGTGCGTCAGCATAATTTTTCGAATTTGGTCGACCGCAGCTTGCGCCTTTTTTGCAATCAACGTATCTGCTTGCACCTGCAATTTCTTCATCTTTTCTTGAATTTGTTCGAGGGTGGGCATAGTGAGCTCCTTAAATGGATATGGCCGCACTATGCCATGAGCTTCGAGAGTGTGAAAGCGCTGATAGGGTCTTCGCGTTATCCAGATGCAACGAGCAATGACGATTGGCACGGTGAGGGCTCCTCGCGATTTGAGTCTATTGCCACCGGTTATTTACGCCCGACAACGCCGACCCCATGCGAGGCGAGGCACAGTTTTCGCAAAGCGGTGACCGTCCGAGAGTAGGACTGTTGTTTGATCCGACCGTCGTTAAGATGTGCTCCAAGCACTGTTGAGTAAGGGTTCTATTGGATCCGCCTCCATGAAACAGGGTACAGGTCACCACTTTCGTGACTTTTATGCCAAAGACCCCTTGATTCATAGTCCCCGATGTTGCGTCTTCATGTCGGTGTTGTTACGCTGGCGCCCAACCCGAGAATTTGTACCTTTGCGTTAGTCGGTGACGGCGCAAAGGCAAAGGCCTTGGGCAACCTTTGACTAGAAGAGAGGCATTCATGGCAACAACCGCTACCAAGAAAACCGCGACTCCCGCTACGAAGAAAGCGGTAGCGCCCGCTACGAAAAAAGTGACACCTGCCAGCAAGAAAGCTGCGCCAGTCGCGAAGAAAGCAGCACCCGCAGTGAAGAAGTCAGTTGCGGTCGCGGCTACTCCCTTGAAACCAATCAAGGATACGTTCACGAAGGCATCGCTGACCGTTCACCTGGCCGAGCGCTCGGGCGTGGAACCGAAGGCGGCCAAGGCGTTGTTGGCCGCGCTCGAAGAAACGGTGCTCGCATCGATTCACAAGAAAGGCGCGAAGGAGTTCACGCTGCCGGGGTTGCTGAAGGTGGTCGCGCAGGATGTGCCTGCCAAGAAGAAGCGCTTCGGCAAAGATCCATTCACTGGTGAAGACAAATGGTTTGCGGCGAAGCCGGCTTCGGTGCGCCTCAAGGTGCGCCCGCTGAAGAAGCTGAAGGATGCCGCGCTGTAAGCGAACGTGTTTTGACGTGGAAATGCCCCTCGCGACGAAAATCTGAGGGGCGTTTTCCATTTTGTACGAGCAGTCCATGGAATCAAGGCCCGAAAACGGTCGCTTTCATTTTGGCTTTACGATCTGACAGCTTGGGCAAATGGCGCTAAAGTTGCCCCGCGAGCACCTGAGAGCTAATCACGCAGTACGTCAATCGGATGCGCTTCGCTTTTCACGAATGAGTTGACGCTGAATTTTCAAAGCACACTGGTTGGGCACATCTGGCAAAGGCAAAGCGATGGTCTCGCGCCCGGCTCTTAACGGGCCGGCGCATGGAGGCCAGTCCATCTACGATCGTTGGCTCTCGCTTTCGCGTGCGAATTGGAACGACGGCTATGTCCAGGTACCAGACATTGTGGGACAGACTTGATCCGGCAAGTCTTCGGCCTTAGCCGACATTGGGGTTGGACGCGTTCTACGTCAGCAATAAGGCTGAATGCCGACGGTGGCCGCATCGAGCAGCGAAACGGCAGCGCCCTGCATCAGCGAACGCGTGTTCCCGACCCTATGTCACTCAACTCGATGCTTTTCAAACGTCCGCTGCCGAGCGGCATAACGGGCAGCGGACTGCTGGGGTAACAACTTAGATCGGTGAAGGGTCAGCCCGGATGGCGGGCTTCACGAGCGTGACGAGCCGTGGGTCAATCTGGCCATTGCGAGACCGTGTTCCTTCGAATACCTATTCATCCCGGAGCGCCGTCAAGCTGCGGCATCCCTGGGGCAATGCCATCTGCTCCAAACCGACAAAATTTACGGTCGCCAACCGTTCTTCCATGAATCGAGGCCATCCTTACCGAAAGACGACGTCGGCCGAAATTATGACGCTCCTTTTTATCCTGCACCCTATGCTCGAGGTAACCGATTGTCGGTTTCGACCTGAGGGACGTAAGACACGAGAACGTCCCAGAGGCCGAGTTCGCCAATACTCCAGAGCAGCAAGCCGAGTCGACTTTCACCCTCGCTGCTGTCCAGCACCTCCCTGACGAGTTTTACCCTTAGCTGTATCCGCAGTTTGGCTGCAACGTAGACATACGAAATCGGATCCCGTTCTAGCAATTCCGCCAACTCATCCGGAAATGCCTCGGATATCCGGATGTAGAAGCGCGATAGCTGCCATCCCTCGGTCAAAATTTGCAGAAGTGTGGCTTTCTCGGCGAGCAGGAACTCAACAGGAAAGGTTTTGACGATCAACCACCCTGCTTCGTAATCCAAATTCTGCCGCCAGGCTTCCTCAAGCAGTGCCCGGCTCTTGACACTCTTCGTGTCGTATATCTTGTAGCTACGTCGACGTAGCCCGATGTAGTCCGACGCTCCAAGAAACGCCTGTATCCGCCGCTGCTGTTTTGGCGGACATGCAAGTGCGATCTGCAAAAGGCAATACGCAACGCTCTCGCGACGACGCGGTTCCCCGTTTGCGATCGCGCCCGAAAGCTCATCTATCAGTGGCGTCGCGTCCGAAAGTCTCCCTGTTTCGATGTCGCTACGTACTTTTCGGATCACAGCCGCCCGCAACATAGCGGGCGCAGAAATAGAGCGTAGGAGTAGCGCTGCCACCTCCGCCGGCTCGAGACATCGGACAAGTGCGTTGACAAGTGCTCTCGTTTCATCGTTACCGTCCCGGCAAGCAACCTGCTCGATCAACGCAATGCGGTCCATACGGAATCCTTCGATTGTGTGCTATCACCGATTTTTCAGCTACGTGCGGAAAAGCCGGTCAGCCTCGTTCTCCAGGATGTCAACAATATCATTGCGGTAGTGCGTTAGCGTCCAGCGCCGGAACAGCTGAGTTTCAATGGTGCGATACATGCGCGAACTTCGACATAGTGTTTTGAGCACTTCATCGCGTTGGTGACCGTCCATTAGACCCCGCAGTATCTCCTCCAAACGAATGTCCCAGTCGCGGATGCTATCGAAGCGAGGGTGGCGCGACAGTCGATGGAATGCCACCCACAAATCGATATTCTCATTGTGCTGCGCGCTTGGTGCTGCCAGATCAAATCGACTGTGCCATCGAGCAAGCAAGCCCTCAAGAACGTCATCGACAGCAGAAGATTCAATATGACCCGCAACGGTGCACAGCCCCACCAGGAAAGCATCGTGACCTGAACCCAGATATCGAGCCAGAAACGGGACCATGCTTTCGTTCACCACCGGCTCGATGTTCTCGGCGCGGATTTTTGAACTCAAGATTGAAGGCATCAGGACACCCTCGTACCTCTCCATCTCTCGGTAAAACACCGTCAGATCACCGCACGCCGCAAGACAATCAACGAACTTGCCGGCATAAGCGTCAAACCTGTCTTCTTCGAGCATTCGGCTACGCCACGGAATCGGCACATCCCAATGATTAACGGCGGCAATTACTGGACGCAAGGAGGCTCGAAGATTCGCCCGATTCTCCTTGCGGTTATGTTGACCATCATTGACCAGATAGCCGCTCACCGTAAAACGCAGAAACGCAGGCTTTCGCGTCGCATCACGAACATAGTCATTCTCAGGGTCCAGATCGTTGATGAGTTCCCTGTACCGATGTTCGGAATCGATGACCAGCCGGAGAGGTAGCGAATCCTCAAGCTTTATCGAACCATCAAGGGCCGCTGCAATCTCATGAACAGAAACTTCGACGAATTTTCGTCTCGCTACTTCCGGTGTAATTGTTGATGCAGGTGCCTGCCCAGCCACCGGTTGCGAGACGAGAATTCCAAACGTATCGGGTACCAGGTTCTGCATCAAACCACTTGATCCCCAAGAAGACGCCGCGATGATTGCACCAACGCGCTCGCGCAGAGAGGGATCGTTGCGCTGGTTATGTCGGAGTTCCAGAACACAACGCATCAGGTACCACGCACTGTATGCGGTGCTCGCCTCCTCCTCGATGAGATCGTAACGACTCGCCATGCGCAACGACCGCAACAAGGCAGCCTGTACGACGGGAATCTGAAGCCTGTCAATCAATGCGTCCAACCCCGCTTTGGTGGAGGGAAAGTTGTGAGCTATCAACTGGTCGTACATCCACGCGGCAACCTGTTGCCCTGGCGGCAGTTGACCTTGCTGGACAGCGTGAGGCAGGGTCTGATTGAACTGTTTCTCCACGACGTCGATAAATTGTGCCTTCTCATCCAGAAACTTCTTGAACAAAAACGGAAGTCCGTTGGACAACAGATTCAGGGCTAGTTCATGCCCGTCCAGATTGTATGTTTTATCGCCTTCAAAAGGAGACCGCTCCATCCTTAAAGAGTCGCGAATTTTCTCGAGTGTCGGCTGGTCGGCAAGCCGACCAGCCGCAAGCACTGCAGCACGCCGAACCTGCCACCGTTGGCTCACATCGGTGGCAACATCTGCAATTTCGCCCACCTCCCGCACATCGCGCAATCGGCCTGCAATGATGCTCCGCCAGATTCGCGCGGAAGGAACACGAGACCAATCAATCTGTTCCGTCACCTCTGCCTTCGGATGACTGGCGGCGATTGCGACGACGAGACTTTGTGCCATCGTCACATCACTTTCTATTGCGAGCCGAACCACAAGATCATGAAGTGCATGTCTGTCTCGCACTTGCGCCAACGTGGTGACGGCAGCCACACGAACGTTTGCATCAGAATGATCGAGGGCGTCTAGCAACAACCGACGAGCTTCTGTGCCTCCAAGGCGTCCAAAACTGGCGACGAGAGATCCAAGTGTCAGGTCCTTATCGCTCGACTTTATCTTCTGAGCTACAGCTGATATCCCCGCGCTAAACGGACGAAACACCGCTAAGCGCAGTATGAGGAACTCCCAAAGACTCGCGTGGGTTGAATCACTCAGTTTCAGCTTCTCCAGCAACACTCCTATATCTGAGCCCAATGCCAGAACGGGAAAAATTGCCGACATCCTGTCTTTTACCTCGACGGTGGTATCGAGGATTTTTTTCTCGTATTCAGCACGATTGGCAAGCCACGGAACCAGCACCGGGAGGAACTCAAAAAATGTATGGGTTGCCTGGTCCAATGTCCTCGCGCCATCACAAAGCTTAAGTAACGATGGTTCGCCTAGGGCTGCCAATACCCGCGCCGCGCCCTGCATAACCGTAGGCTCTGGATCTGAATCCTCCAGCAGTTGAACACAGAACTTCCTGAGTGCATGACGCTGCGCCCAGATTAGTCCAAGGAGCGGTTCCAACAGCGGGGATCTCCGCACGAGCATCTGCGCGCTATCCCGCGACGGCAACGCTGCGAGAAACTCCCTGGTTCTGGCCAAGTCAACCACATTCAAGCGAATGTTGTGCGACCCGCCTCGATCACGCGTAAGCAACTCAGGATTTTTGTCGAGAAACGCGAAAGCGACCCGCATCACATCCCGGCGTCCACTAGCGACAAAGATCGGCAACAGACGACGCTTCGCGTCGACGTTTTCACGGTTGAATAAATTTACACACCCCTGCTGGAATGGAATGTCCGCTCGTGAAAGGGCCATTTGCAAATGTCCAAATCTCTGATCCCAGCCGGCGTGAGTCGCCGGTACCTCCAACGAATACTCCAGAAGCTGCAGCAATCTGTCTGAATCACTGTATAGAATCGCCTGCATCAGGTTGCTGGTCCAGGAGAAGTCAACGCTTGACTCAGGAGGCGACGATGTTCTGAGCCGCTCGATCAAAGCGTCTGCAACGTCCGGACTTGCGCCACCCTTGAAAAATTCGGGTAAAAAATAGCTCTGACCATTCTCTTTGGCATACGCAAACAGCCCAATTGCCTCCTCCTTGAAGATCAACTGATGCGCCACAGCGTAGTCTCGCAACGCAGACCATGACCGTCCCTGAAGGAATTCATCCCTCGCCACCGCACATGCTTCACTATGGCGATCCGCTGCATCAAGATGAAAAACCACAGCGGGAACGTCCTGTCTGAGAGCGTACCAGTTTGCCAACTCAGCATGAGCCGCTCTACTGACACTGAGCGGGAGGTAACTCTCCAGTCCCGCTCTAACCGTCTCATGCATCTCAAAGGACGTTTCGTCATAACGTCGAAGCAGTGCTAGGTCGAGCATTTCGACGATCGCGCGCCGGACATTGTCGTTAGGGAAGGCGGACGCTGCCTCTGTGGCGGAAAAAGGTAAAGCGAAACATACGAGCTTCTGAGCTGCATCCAGGGCCACGGTGGAAATACGCTCGAAGCGTTCGACGTCCGCCCTTCCAATCATCTCTTCGGGCGATGCACCATCCAGGACCTGTTGCGCGAGATTCTGAGACATGTCCGCAATACTTCGCGCTCTAGCGGCTACGAGTCCAGCGGATCGCCCCTTTGTGACACGCCCAAACAGGCTCCACAGTGATTCGCCGGACAAAGTTGACTGACGGGCGCTCGCGAGACGAAGCAACTCGTCGAACTCGAATCCGCGCACATCGACCTGAATTACCCCGAGTGCTTCCCGATCAAACTCTGAAAATTCCTTTAGCGTTCGCTCCTGCCCCAAAGCAATGACTCGACAGCTCGCCTGCCCCTTTGCAATCTGACGCACAAATGTACAAAGGTCACGCGAGAACTCCGAGTCGCAGCATCCCTCCACGAGATCCAAAAATATGGACACCGGCCGATTGAGGTCTGAAAGGGCGCGTGCAACTCTGACGGCCGCACCTTCGTTCGAACTTGTACCGTCGACAGCAGAGTCGAATGCAAAGTCAGCGCCAAAGCGGCGCAGGCGAAACGTGAGACCAGCCAGTACATCCCGGAATCGCGTAGTCTTTCGGATCTCCACATAGTAGGAGAGGTTCCGCTCGCTTTCCTTTCCGATACGCTCAATGGCTTCCGCAGCAAGGCTTGATTTTCCGCAACCGGAGACACCAACGACCTCGACGATCTTCGAGTCCGAGGTCAGAAGGGCCGAAGTGATGTCCTTTCTATGAACGTGGTCCTTCTCTAGCTCAGGAGGAACCTTGATTGGAGCCATCTCGGGCCATACTGTGGCGATTTCATAGTCAAACTCGCCACTTCCGAAACCTCGACCGTGCTGTTTCGAAATATCGCTAACGAACCCTCGTAAATTTCGAAACAACGTGTCCCTAACAATAGTCGGGTTCAGTCGATATTTTGCTGAGAGGCGTGCATTAACCCGGTCAACCACCTCATTCTCAAGTCCGTTGCTCACCTTTATCTCGATGCGACTAAGTATCGAAGGCAGACTTCTCTGCAACCTCTCGATAGCGTCCTCATAGACCTGGAGCTCGGTTGCGTTCAACCCTTCTCTACCTGCGGACAGACGAAAGGCATCAATCATCTTCTGGACGTTTTCTTCGATGGTGAGACCAGATATAGGAGACGGCCGCCAAACCTGTATCCGCCTCCTCGCGGAGCTGCCCAGTCCTTCGTACCGCATGGCTTCGTTGCGCCCTAGAAGGTGTATCAAAGTCAGGTAAGCCTGAACCGGTGCCTCCTTCCCGAGTGCGATAACGGAGGCGAGATCAGAAGAAACCTTATCTCCGAGAATCCAAACCTGGCGGCAAAACGGGCGTGCGAGTCGCTCGATGGACTGCGGGAGCAGTTCGCCAACGGCCTCCGCTATCGTCCATGCGGAAGGAGAAAGCTCACCAGTCGCGTTTTGGCGTGGCTTCTTGATTTGTACATGCACAACGTTTCGGATCGGCCCAAGCCCCTCGAACAGATCAAGGTCGTCCTCGCCTTCAGGTCGGACAAAGCCATCCTCACCCCACGTCCCAAAGTGGGTCATTATTTCGTCGAGTATCACGGTGGCCTGATAGTCAAAGCCGCGTATCGCGGTTTCACCGCCTGACATACTAATTCTCCTGAAAATCTTTTGCGTGTGATTTCCTGACGTGTTCCACAATATCGCATCCGCGTCTTCTTCGAATGAGTTCGAAACCGATGTTCACAACGATGCGGACAAGAACGCATCCTAGCGTCGATCGTAGACCAAGTGACGATGCCAGCTGGAAGTTCTCGCTTGTTGGACGAGAATGCCTAGTCGTCCGCGTGTCGCCAAGCAGGAAATCCGGATACTGCGCGCCTGATCAGCACGGAACATACTCGGCTCCGTTGTCGCGTCCGATTTTTGCTTTTCGAATAAAGAGATTTGGGTGCACAACTGCTTCGTTTTATCGCGAAGCTTTGTTATCCGTTTCTACTTTTCGCTACTGCTCTCGCCAAGATAAAAGCCCGGCGGCAGTGCTCGCTCCGGTATCTCGAGCACGTTGGGGTCGACAAAATACGATTGAACACCCGTGCGGCCGAAGTCACACCTCAAGTCGGTTCCCGCAACCACACTGTCATCGATAAGCAACTCGACGTCCTGAAGCTGGCGCGCTGAAACTCTGCTTGAAGCGGAAAAGTGTGGATAGTTGGGTCCTACCTACCGCGTCAAGCAGTGCCAGTGCTCGCAACAATAGGCTAGGGGGATTGGCATCTCCCTACGTCCACACGTTGTACAAGTAGCACGAGAGCAGCGGAAACGCGTTGTGATGCTGTGCCGACGACGCGACGCACATCGTCGCTGGTCGAAGCGCCTTTCACGGAGCGAAGCGGTCGCACGAATGTCCAAATGGCGGTCGCAACGAATTGAGTAACCGACTGGTATGATGCGACTAACAAAAAAAGAAGGCGATGGGCGCCGTAGAGAGACCTTGTGACTATATCTATCCGTGACGTGGAAGGCGTGCTTCAGGCTCGCTCACTTTCGAATCCATCGCTTGATGCGCTGAACCCGAACGACCAGTCGTACCGCGCGCTCTTGCTGCAACCTGCCGGCCCAATATTGGCCGACAACACCCGCATCGGGCCACTCGACCTCGCCTTCGCCGACCGGCAGGCGACGAAGTTCCTTGAGCTGGCCACAGCAAAGGGGCACCATCTCGTCGTCACGCCGGAGTACTACCTTCCCATCGAGACGCTCCTGAAGTGTGTTCAGGGAGCCACGTTCCCGGCCGTTGGAGCCCTATGGGTATTGGGCTGCGAAAGCATGACGCCGGCGCAACTCCAGAAGTTCGAAGCGGACTGCGCTGGGTATTGCGATGTCATATTCGATAAGGACACGGCCGCGGCAGTCCAAGGCATCTACTACGACCCGGTGGCGTACTGCTTCGTCACCAAGGACAAGGGAGGCGACGACTGTCGAGTCGTCCTCATGCAATTCAAGACGATTTCGTCGCGCGATCCGCACTTCTTCGAGAACAAGCACCTCCGCTGCGGAAGTGTCATCTACCAGTTCAAGGGCGCAGGCGACGAACTCGCTCTCTCGACCATCATCTGCTCCGACGCCTTCAACGTCGCGGCCGACGAGAAGGTCCGCAGCAAGTTAGCGCGATTCGCGACGCTAATCCACATCCAGCTGAATCCGAAGCCGAGGCACATCGACTACCTGCGGTATCGCATCGACACCTTCAGCAAAAACAAGGACCTGAACAACTGCGACATCGTCTGCCTGAACTGGGCCGAGAACATGGTTCAGTACGACGCACCTGGCGGGAAGCATGAAGCGTGGAAGAACGAGAGCGGTTCGGCCTGGTACATCTCAGACCATCGCTGTTCATCCAATGACGACGAGGTCGAGAACAACGAGCGACTGGGCCTCTATTACTCAAGGCACGTCAAGCACCGCCACGTGCTCCACTTCCACTTCAGGGCTGCGGCGTTCGAACTGACTGTAGCGAAGGTCGCCCAGGTCGGCTCCTATCTTCACGACAACCATTTGGGACCGAAAGTGGATGCCCGGTACACCTGGGACGAGGAGCGTCATGAATGGACGTCCAACGCCAAATGTCCGGACCCAGGCCTTTCTAAACTCTTCGCGCTCACGCCTCACGTTGAAGCGGCCTTCGCGAGCCTAAAGGCCGGGGAGAGCCGACTGCATGTGGAGCGAGCCATCGCACTGTCCTGCGGCCTCGCGAAGAGCAAGGTGAACTGGTTCGAAGCCGGCCAGCTGGACGCGTGCAAATTGGGCGAGGATGAAATCGTGCGTCGCGCGACCCTCTGCCTCGACCGCGACATCCCGGCGCGAGAGACGCGAGAACTTCGAATGAAGAGGGTTGCTGCACTCAACACCATCCTTGGCACGCAGAAGCTGCCACGTCAAATTCGCGATCTCGCCGGCGGCGGTGTGCGAGTCATGTGGCAGGCCGACTCCCCACACACCAACGTGTTCAAGGACGGCTCGCAGCCAGCGCTCGTCGCGTACCTTGGCATGGACCCAAACCCCGACACCGTACGCAACGTGAGCGATGCGGCGTTCGAGCTTTTGCGGCTCGAGAATAACGACAACCACAAGCACCGCATCGCGGTTTGCTATCACACGATAGACGGCCAGCCAGAGTTCGCGAACATTCCGCAGCTCACCGACATCACACACGGCGGTGGCAGCGCCACGTCCATCACCGAGGGGCTCTAAATGGAAGAACTTCAATTGGCTCGTCAGAAGGTCGTGGAACTGCTGGGAGAAGTGAAGGACGTGGAGGAAGCAGTGGTGCGCGGCGAGCGCCTCCACGAGGGCAAGTGCTACGCAATCGCGTACGTTGACCTTGCCGACAATGTGGTCGGCCGCGCCGGCGAACTTCATGACTTCCAGGAGCGTATCCTGGGCGATGACTTCTTCGGCGCGCCTGGTGACCTGCGATGGAACAAGTACCTTTACATCGTTGCCGGCCCGAAGTCACTGAACCATGACGGCTTCGAGAAAGCGAAGGCGTCGATTGAGTCGGACAAGGAGTACGCGCGCAAGCGCGTCGTCTCTGAAGAGGAGCTCGCAGCTTTGCTGGGTTCCGCCCAGCACTTCACACCAAGCACCGCCGGCAAGGATTTCAACGTCGTTGGCGAGTGGGAGAAGCGTCTCGCCGCCGCCGACCTGGATGAACTGCTTGACCGTCCCACGCGGAAGGACGTGGTTGAGCGCATTGGCACTCGGTCCGCCAAGCGCGTGCCCGTTGCTGACAAAACTCTGACGCTCAATCCAGCCGACACGCCGCTCGCTCGGAAGTGGCTTGAATCCATTTCGATTGATCGGTTCCGCCCAATCCACGACGGGAAGTCGTACACCTTCGGCCAAGTCACCCTCATCGTCGGAGCCAACGGCACCGGCAAGACATCTCTGCTCGAGGCCGTCGAATACTTCTACTGTGGGCACAACCGCAGGCAGGGGAATGCAGTCACTCCGAAGATTTCCGGCTCGTTGGCCGGCAACATCGTGCCGCTGTCCGCCTCCGTGGAGTCAGGGCGCATCAGGGCACGCTGCTTCAGTTGGTACAACCGGGACGAACGATTCGCGAAGTCGATTCTGGGTGCATTCACCCGATACAACTTTCTCGATACAGATGCGGCGTTCAGACTCTCGACGGAGCTCGAACCGTCAGAGATTCCGGATGATTTGAGCCGCCTGCTTGTCGGTGCAGACGCCTCGACAATTTGGGACTATCTCAGCAAAATTCTGCCTGAGGTCGAAACGGCCCATGAGCGGGCAATCATGAGAGTCGACGAGAGTCGGCAGAAGCTCGATATTGCTCAGAAGGAGCTCACGGACTTGCAGGGTCGACCCTCCAACGGCAAAGCTCTCACAGAGGCGTTCCGCACCGCATTGGATGGGCTTAGGTGGAAGGCTCCCAGAGCTACGACGCCTCTCGCTACAGCGGAAGAAGCAGAGGGTCTCCAGGAAGCCCTCGGCCATCTGCAAGCGGTGCTGGGAGCCGGTTCAGCCGTGGTGTCTCTAGACGCTATTTCGGCGCGAGGCCGAGAACTTGACTTAGCACTTACCAAGGCTCGTCCGCTCGAAGCTGAGCGAGCAAGGTATGCACAGGAGATGAAGCGGCTTGCTGAGCAGGCAATTGCCAGCGAACGTGCATCCCAAACCTTGGACCGCTGGCTTACTTACGTGAATAGCGGATTCTCTGTCGCCCATGCCCGCGTCACGAAGGTAAAAACGGCGGCCGATACCGCACTGGGCCGACTCGGCATGTATGCGAACAGCGATATTCCCGAGGTGCCTGAAGAGTACGCGGCCGTATCGCTGGAATCCGCCGTTCGTGGTGCAAAGCTGGATGTTCAGAGCGCTATTACCCAGGTGACCAATTTGGAGAGGTTGTGCGCCAACTTCGAAAAGGGAGCGTCTGCGCGCGCACAAGCCGCACACCAACTGCGAGCTGCCGCGCAGGCTTCATTCGACGCCGGCCATCCGAAAGATGATTGCCCCATCTGCCGGGCTAAATATTCGCCTCAAGAATTGTCTGCGCTCGTCGACCAAATTACCGACACGCTTGAACAATCAAGCGAACTCACAGGAGTTATTGCCCAACTTGCCGAGGCTCGGAAGAACCTCGAATATCTTCAAGGCTGGGTCCGTTCCTTACAGTTCCTGCAGAGAATAGCAGAAGCCATCAATCTAGCACCCGATGCAACCTGCGCCGCGATTCCCGCTCGACTGGTGGAACTGAAAGCCGAGCTAGCGAAGGCCGACTCTGAACTTGCCGCAGCCAACCAGGACTGGGAGCAACTGGCCAATTCGGGTTTGACCACGAACGAGCACGACCTCCTTCGGAGCGCGATATCCCCGATTCTGCTCTCGCCTGAATTGGAGCTCAATGTGGCAGCTATTACTGAAGCACGCGTCAAGCATCTAGACGACGCAACTGCAACTCGGAAATTTGAAGCTCAGAATCTCGAACTGTTCAACAGCCTTTCAAAACAACTTGCAGAAATCAGCACTGCAGCCACCGTGGAAGGTTGGACGACGCGAGCGCAAGAAATCGCTGGCATGCAGTCTCTGGTCATCATGCGAGGTGAAATCGAATCGGTTCAAAATCGAACTGGCGCTTTGCAAGGTCTCATGGAGATTGACGACGGAATGCCCCTGGCTGAATTGAATATGGGAATAGTTGGTGCCGCTCGAATCCATTCTGAGGCGATGCAGGCCGTCAAAATTGAAAGCATGGCGTCGGGGAGCATTTCCACGCTCGTCGAGCTGGTTGAGCAACTAAATGGACAGCTGACGCGAGCATCGGAACAGGCGAAAAACTATCAGGCTGCCAAAGAAACTTTGGAGCTGCTCCGCACTGAATGCTCCCTTGAGCGTGCAACGCAAGAATCGTTGAGCGGGATTAGTTCTCAGATAAATGAGATTTTCAGTCGCATCCATGCTCCGAACGAGTACGAATATGTTGGGCGGGGAGAGGTGCTCCTCCAAACATCCGCCTCGCACGAGAAACGTACACTTGAGCAGGTAAGCACCGGGCAGCGTGCAGCTTTTGCGTTGTCTGTGTTTTTGGCGATGAATCGCAGCGCGACCACGGCGCCGCCGGTCATTTTGATTGACGACCCGATTGCACATATCGACGATTTAAACGCACTGTCGTTCCTCGACTACCTGCGCGATTTGGCCGTGAACTCGAATCGGCAGATTTTCTTTGCAACTGCAGACACTAGAATTGCTTCGCTCTTTGCGCGGAAGTTTGGCTTCCTCGGAGAATCGTTCCAGACCATTCAATTAGTACGTGAGTCGGCCGCAGGTCCGGTCGTCAATTAGCCGACGCGGTCGGATACCTTCGCAGATTCGGTGATGCGGACCTTTAGCAGTTCAGCTCAGGCTGGAATTGAGGTGGTTCAAGCGTTCCGGGTGTCCGCTCTGGGCTAAAACGCTGAGCGTCTGTTTTCCGGGCCCGCAGCTTTGCTGGCAAACTTCCGCTGTGGGTCGGTGTACGCATCCGGTTTCGGTGACACCGGTCATTCGCGACCGCCGACATGTGAATGTCAGGAAAGCGCCCCGTAGCCGCCTGACCAACACCGATTCTCGAATGACCGCAATGGCCGATAAACGGGCAGCCTCTCACGTCGCGGCCATGGCAGTTCATCGGCCGAAGCGGACGATCCCGAGGCACCGGCAAACACAGATCCGGACAGGCCTTATCATGACCGCGCCCGGAATGTGATGGCTTTCCTACTAAACGCGTGGCCCGCTTCCCCACCGATGAATGCTTTCGGTCACTCCCGTGTGATCGGGTACTACCAAATATGTGGTGATCCGCCCGCTGCATGGAGGCGGCCTACACGGCATTTCCGTACAAGGCGTCGGCCAGGACGTCGCAAACCCAGCCCGATCAGAAGATGTCGTCGTGAGCTATCGCATCGGTACTTCTCGGGCCATGTCGCAGGCACCCGCTTTCTCCTCTGTAAGCGAATCACGACGCTTGAACATGTTCAGGCTGCAAAGCATTCCTATCGAGGATTCGCTTCAGTCCAACCGCCCTAGACTGCTTCTTTAATCGATCCATCAGCTCCTCGAGTTCAGCGATCAAGATCATTTGCTCTCCAGGGTCCGAACTTTCTTGCAAAAGGTTGTGCCGGAGCGCTATTTCCTTCTTGAACTGCGTGTCCGCCACGCCGTAATCGGCATACGATAATAAGAAACGCAGGAGGCCACAGACTTCTATGGTCTTAATGCCCTTATCCGACTTCGGCATGAAGAATAATGAATGCGGTAACAGTCGGATGTGGGTAGAGAACTCATCGAAATGGGGATGAAATATCAAATAGTCTTTGCTGGAGGTAGGGAAGGTTACCCGACTCGGATTCACCAAGACATCTTTCACGCGCTTCTCATTGTTGCAGTCCTTGCAAGCGACGCATAAATTCTGGGGCACAAACATGAACTGCGGGTGACTGCTTTTCGGAATGATGTGCTCTGTGTCCCAAGCCGCGTGATGTTCCACCTGAATCCGCTGCTGGCAATACACGCAAGCGTAGTCCTGCTGAAGAAGATAGCAATCCTTTATTTCTGACTTGATTTCTGCTATCTCCTTGTCACGGTTATCCCAGTACGTTCCTTCTTTTCGCCCCCGCGGTAAGGCGTCGAAGTTGGCTTTTGTCGCACTGCTTTCCTTTGAGTATTGAATCGGCTTCAGCATTATCGACCGACCTCGCTGAGGGCGTCCGCCAACATGTCGATCAACCCATTGAGAGGATCGGATTCATGCAGTGCTGGCTTGAAAGAGACGAGCTGCCTCGCCTTCTCCATGACACTTGCTGGCGGATCCATCTCTGAACTGAGCGTGGCGAGTGCCGCGATCAATTCGCGAGACAAGTATTCGTTTTTATATCCTGGCGCATTGAAGACGTTTGCCAGTTGAAAGTCCGCGGATCGACGAGACAACTCCGCCGCTGTCGTTGTTGTTCCTCGCTCCATGTCAGTAACGAAGCAGTTACGGTCTCTGAGGTTTGCAATGATTTGGGGCGAGTGCGTTGCGATTACAAAATGGCATCCCTTAAACTCGCTGAATGTGGACATCAGCTTCGCCATGTATCGTTCCTGCCACTCGGGGTGGAGACAGACCTCTGGCTCATCGATGCAAACCAGTGCGTTGTCCGCAATGTGGCTTGCGATTCCAATCAAAGTCATTACCACGCACTGTTCGCCCGAACTCGCATCGCTGATCCGAAATGGCTCTCGTGCTCCGACCTTTTGCAGTTCAACGTCTTTTAAACGCAAAAGTCCCGCTTCCATGAGCGTGACATGCTCGGATCCAACCGGGATGCCATACCGAACCTCGGTGATCCCATTGTCGTCGAGCAAAATCTCCTGCCGGCTTGGCGTATCGAACTCGAGGAACTGATTAAGAGCGAGCGCAAGCTCTTCGGCTCTCGCAATCACGTCAAGGTCGTTCAGTCGGCGCGGCACTCCTGGCCAGTACCCTGTGGACTGAGGACCAAATCTATTGGGCCGTCCGAATCGCCGATTGGCCAGCAAGAACGCTACCGGGTCGTCCGCGGCACGAAACTCTTGTATCTCCTGTTTGCCGATCTGTAGAAGCAACCGAGCCTTCAAGTGAGGAAGGTACCCAAGGTCGTCGAGCGTAGACCCAATGACTCTGGCCCGATTCACATCGCGCAATATCGCGCCTACCAACCGTCCAATAATGCGTGACATGAAGGCAAGACCCAGGTTGGCACTTGGCAGTCCGCGCAATCCCAGGTAACTGTACCTGTCAATGGAAGCGTCGCTTCCTCCTAAAGGAAATTTATCGAAGGGGCTGGTCGAAACTGCGATCACTCCACTTGGCACGCGATCATGCTTCACCGATGAGAGATATCGGCTATCCGCGTGGTAGCGAGACGGCAGGTCGCTTGCAGGAGGAGGAGCGAAATGCTGTACGAGACTGCTGAGCAATCGGCTTTTCCCTGTGCCGTTCCGCCCGACGACAATCGAAAATTGATTGCACTCTTCTGAATCGACTGAACCCAGATCGATGTATCGATCCTCGAAGTAACAACTTTTTAGCATGGCGTGTCCAACTTTTCCTGTTCGAACCTGCGTATCGTCGGATTCATTCGGCGCCGTGACCCTCGTCCGTTTCGTGTTCGTAGACCGGCTATCTAGCTGTTGCGGCCGTGATCGGCGCAAGGCGATGGTACTTTATCCCGTGATGACCAGAGCTTCCAATGGCACGTATACAGGACTCTTCCTGGACAGCGTAGCAAACTGCCGAAGACGCTCTGCGACATCGACGGTCTCCAGCTTCATGAGCCAGTCTTCGATTTGTGGAGGGCGCTCGTACGGCACACCGTCTTCTTTTTTCGTTTAAGCGGTTCCGGCATTCGCTGCCTCCGGTTTAAATAGTTCAGTTGACACTGAAAGATTCAACGTCGCACTCACCTTGCTATCAAATGCGGATCGGCAACGACACCTGTGGTTGAATCGGCACCAACGTCTTCGCATAGGCACGCAGGATCTCGTTGTAAAGATCAGCGTGCTTCGGAGCTTCGACGGTGATGATCAGCGCGTAGCGAATCTTCTCGGCCCCAGTTGCCCGGCCGCCGGCTTCGCGCGCGTTGTAGTGGATATCGAAGACGGGATTGTTGAGGGTGCTGCCGCGCATGTTTTTTGCGCTGTGAAGCACAGTCTCCCATTTGCCCATGTCGGAGCGCCGTTCTTCCTCGGTCGCGTACTTCTTCATGTCGAAGAAGCTCTTCGTATCGGCGTTGGCCTTGCCTTCCTTAATCTTCTCGTCGCTGGGACGAAATACGACCTCCAGGCCCGCGCGGGTGTAAGCGGCGGCATCCTGCGGATCGGTTGGCGAGGCGTAGCAGAAGGTTGCCTTGAGGCGGATGCTGCCGTTCAGACCGCCGACCGGTAGCGGCAACGAGGCACGGAGGTATTTGCCTGGCTTCAATTCACCCTGATAGACGATGCGGGCCACCCCTTCGGGGCAGGTGATGATGCTCATCAAGTCCTCGGGTATCTTGCCCCAACCCACTTCGAGCTTATCGTGCGTCGCAGCGTCCGCGGCATGCACCAGTAGTGCCTTGATCGCCAAGGGCGTCAATTCTGCGCCGAGAATGGCGCGGATGCCGACTGCGCTGCGCAGCAGGTAAGGGGAGGCGAAACTGGTACCGAGCTGCGGCGAGAGCAGAGGCTTTTTGCCCGGCGAAAGCACATGAAAATAGTTGCCCGCATCACCGCCAAAGGCCATCAAGTCGGGCTTGACGACGCCGGGACTGCGGCCAGGGCCCATCGCGCTGTAAGACGCACGAGCCCAGCTTGCTTCGGTGTCGTTGGCGGCACCGACTGCTAGCGCATTGACGCAGTCCGATGGAACCTGGACGCGAGCGTTGCCCGAGGCGCGGTCCATCTGTCCATTGTTGCCGATCGCCACGCTCATCAGCGTATCGCCGTCGCTGAGCAGATCGTCGATGACCGAGGTCCAGGCATGAACGTCGGTGTCCTCGATGGGCAGATCCGGGCCGAGACTGAGGTTGACGAACTGGTACTGGCGCGACAACAGGACCTGTTCGACGAAGCCGAGGGTTCGGTAGAGTTCCAAGGGGTCTTCAGTATCGGCATCCCTGTCGAGCACGCGCAAGTGATCCACGTAGGCGAACGGACGGGCGGCAGTGCCATTCGGCTGGATGGGGCCAAACAGGAACGCGGAACTGACGGCCAAGCCATGTTCCAGGCCTGCCGGGTCGTCCTCGGCGTCTTCATCGAGGACGCGATAGGAGCGCAGCCACGGGCCGATCGCATGCTGTTTCGGCAAACCACCATCGAGGATCGCGACCTTCGGTTCCGACGACAGCGGTTGCTCAGTCGGCAGGCTGCAGCTGACCGACACTTCACCCGCGCGCTGCACTGGGCGCATGCCGCGTAGCTTGGGGACTGGGCGGATGACACGCACGAACACGAATTTCGCGAGCCGTTCAATGCGGTCGTGTTTGCCTTCGACCGGCACGAACCACAGGCTGCCTGCCGTGAAACCGAGATCACTGTGGACTTTGACGCCAACCTCCTTGGCATACTTCACGAAGGCCTGCTGGACGAATGTGCGGCTTTCGGGCAGCAGATGGATGCCGACCTCGAAGAAGCGATCTTTCGCGCTGCCGGAGTCGGCGATGCGTTCCTTGGGAGCGAACGCCGAGAACTTCTCGATGTGCGCCAAGTCCAGCGCCTCATCGGATTCGGGTTCAATCAGTTGGGTCCACCCCTTGAGGTTGCGAAATGCCTGGCGCTTGCCGGCGACGAACAGTTCGGTCGTCGTGCATTCCTGCGGCGTCCCCTTCTTGGTCCAGCCATCGGGCGTCACCTTTACGGTGCGGCTGCCGACCGATTCCAGCCCGACGGTGCGTAGCATTGCCACCGGGAAGAAGGATCTCGCGATGTAGCTCGGGTTCATCGTCAGCCGGGCGATACCGAAGTCGCCGGGGCAGGCGTCCTGTGGCAGGGCATCGAGTGCTGCGGTCGTCACGGAGAACTGAGGCGTCAGCCGCCGCGCGGCTTCCGCAAAGGTGTATACCTCGGCCTTGCCCGGCATCCGCTTCGGGCCCTTGATGTCGTGGGTCAGCAGTTCGCCGCGTCCGATCAGAAAGTTCGTTTGGCTCATGCGTCAGGTTTCCTTTTCGGGTTCTTATTTGCGGACGGCTGCTCGTTCGTGTATTTACGGATGGTGTCGCGGCTAACGCTAGTGATATCGGAAATCGTGTGTTGCGACAGGCGCGTCTGCTTGGCCAACAGCACCGCCAGATCGATGCGCGGTTGGCGATCGAGAACGAGCGCACGCGACTTGATGAACTCTTCAATGAGGTCGGCATCGGAAGCGGTGCCTAGCGCCACCGCGCGGCGAAAACGCTGGAGATCGCGTTCGATGTCACTGAACGACTCGCCGTTGAAGGCGAAAGTCAGGATGTCGATCCAGCGCCCAAACAAAGCATAGTCAGGGCCCAGGAACCGCTTGATCGCCGCCTTGACGGCCGGCATCTCAGGCGTCTTGAAGTTGATCAATAGATCGAAGCGACGCCACAGCGCGGGGTCAATAAGGTCTGCGTGATTCGTGGCGGCCAACAGCAATCCGGTAGCCGGCCATTCATCGACTTCTTGCAAGATGACAGTGACCAAGCGCTTCAATTCGCCGACATCCGTATCGTCGCTGCGGCGCTTGGCAATGGCGTCGATCTCATCCAGCAGCAGAACGCAAGGAGTGCGTTTTGCAAAATCGAGTGCGGTACGCAGATTGCTGCCGCTTCGCCCGAGCAGACTGCTCATGACGGCGGTCAAATCAAGCACGTACAGCGGTACACCAAGTTGCGCAGCGAGCCATCGTGCGGTCAGGGTCTTGCCGACACCTGGCGGCCCAACAAAGATCGCGGAGCGCGTCGGGGTCAATCCCATCGACGCCAGTCGCTCCACCTGCCGGCGCTCTTGGATCAACTGGCTCAGGGTCTCTTCGAGGTCGACCGACAACAATGGCTGTTCCCGGTCCGGCGTGTCCTTGAATACTTTCAGCAGCGAAAGCCGCGACTCATCGTCAACCGGCAAAGGTTGCTCGGGCAACGTCGGCTGCGCGGCCTTGCGTAGTGGGGCACCCGCTCGGGGCGCCTTCGCGCGCAAGTAGAGATCCATCTGTTCGGCCAGCGCCGGATCAGTATGACGGTACTTGCGCACGAGCCTCGCCACGAACAGCCGCACGTCTTCGGTCTGTTCGGTGAGAGCCAGTCGGATTAACTGGGCTAAATCTGATTGAACTTCGTTCATTTCGTCCGTCATATTTTTAACATGTTGATTTTAAGTGTATTTCTTAAAATTCAAAGTGGACTAGTAAAATTATCTCATGTTTTTCAGATGAAGGAAAGATTGTCTTTGACGGCGGAGAGATGTCTACCGCGGAGCTGGCCTCATCTTTCCTAGGATGATGGGGCCGCCAATGAATACATCCATCCAGCAAGCGTCCCGACGCGCCTGCGCCGTCGGGCTTGCGGGCTGTGCGCCGCGCTTTGTGCCGAATCGCGGCCATCCGGCTTTGATCCCTGACGCCTTCGCGGCTGCGGCGATGTGCGCTTCGCTAGCGTGGGATACACGAACAGCAGCGGAGAGGTTGATTACTACCGCTTGCAGCCCTTCTTGAATCCTCTTGGCGAAGCGTTCCTGCTTGTAGCCAATTACGCGGCGAATGGTGAATAACCTTCGGCGGGTGGGGTAGCAAGTTGATGGCTTTGGCATCGATTTGCCATTCGAGGAAACGGCCCTTTACATGACCCGGTGGAACGTGTGCTTCCGTCCGCGAAAAAAGTCCGCTTGATCGACAAGAAAATGTTCGACTTTCTCCATAGCGGCCGGTCGCAGCAACGTTTTTTCCGCTCCGTCGAACGGCCGCTATATTGGCCGATGATCTGCCAAGCGACGTGAAGGAATGAATGACAGCTGCGCTCAGTAAGCTGCCAATTAGATGGCGTTTAGGCCTGGCATCAGGCGTGGATCGCTGATGGCCGCTCGGGTTTCGCGCAGGGATGCATCGCCAGTGCGGCAAGCCAGACGGTTTCCTTGTGTCTCGCGCGTAGGAGATGGCGTGGCTGCAATGCTGGAGTCGGGAACACAACTAACAGTCTCACCCGCCGGCCTCTTCAACAAGAACCACGGGACTGCGTCGACGGGACTCTCAAAACGCTTTCAAAGCAGGGGCGGGGTTTGCTCAAGGAAGAAAACGACGCCGCTGGTCAACGTCCGAACGAGATGAGCCGGTAAGAGTGCGTCGGCTTGCAACGTTCGCCGCGGCATGTGTGTCATGCAGCGCTTACCGGCGCGCTGGGTACCGTCCAAGCTTTGTAGGAGTGCTAACCCGCTTTTAACGCATCCCGGAACTGCCGTGCTCGCGGCGGCGGATCTCGCTGATCACGCGGCGGGCGGATTGGCCGCGTGTCAGCCAGTGCGAAAGGTAACGCACCACCGCCTCGCGCGTCGGCAGGCCCGCGTACCACGCGCGCAGCGCCGCGAGCGCGTCGTGATCGGGCAGCTCGTGCCGCTCGGTTCGCGACTCGGTCACAAGCGGGGGACGGCGGGGAGCGGGTGTCTCACGCATTTTCATCAGCATGAGTTTAGCGTAAAGAAATAGCTATTAGGTACAAGAAGAGTTATCTTAATAGCAGCGTATTTATCGGAATTATTCGAGTACAAACGCCGCTCACACAACTAAAGTTGCTAATAAATTTCAACTAAAGCAGCCAGTTTTTGCACAAAAAACCGCACACGGACCATAAACCCGATTCGGCTATCGTTAGATCACGCGTAGTGGTTCCTGGCAGCGTAGCTGAACAACTTCTGGTGCATCGGACAACTGTCCGATTGCCTGTACTAAAGACTAGCCCTGGTCATGATCAGTCGCACATTTTGGTGAGCGTTGCTTCCCGCTGGAAAGATTTGTTTTTCATATGACGTGACCGGGCCAGGGCCGCCGCGCGCATTGTGATGCCCAAAAGCGGAGGTTCATCATGTCACAAGAACTCCCGATGCTGGATCCGTTAGCCGCGTTCGTGGACGTCGGCAGCGAACACATGCATGTTTCGGTGGGCGGCAACAAGCCGGAAGTGTTCGGTACCGTGACGTCGCAGCTGCACGCGTTGCGCGACTGGCTGATCGCGCAGGGCGTGCATTCGGTTGCGATGGAAGCGACCGGCGTTTACTGGTTACCGTTGTACGGTGTACTCGAAAGCGCCGGTCTGGAAGTGCGCATGGTCAATGGCAGGCAGACACGCAACCTGCCGGGCAGGAAAACCGATATGGCTGACTGCCAGTGGGGAGAGACGCTGCACATGCATGGTCTACTGCACGCCGGCTTCGTGCCGCCCGCTGATATTCGCCGGTTGCAGGACTACCTGCGTTTGCGAGCCGATCATGTAGCGGCCGCAGCCGCCTGTGTGCAACTGATGCAAAAGGCGCTCGAGCGCATGAATATCAAACTGCACGATGTCATATCCTCCCTGGCCGGCGTCAGCGGTATAGCGGTGGTACGTGCGATCATAGCCGGCGAGCGTTCCCTTGAGGCACTGGTAGCACTTTGCGCCGCGCAAATCCGGCGAAAAAAGGAACGGGCCGTGATTGAAGCCCTGCAATACGTACGATGCAGCCCATATTGTCCGCTGTCCGGCCAGTCCGTCGGTATGCGAAAGCGTTTCGCCTTTGCTATCCGAAAGCCGTCCGACGCATAGCGTGTCCGCAGGGGCTCTGTCAGGTTGCGGAGTCGGTGGCGTAAGATTGTATGATGAAGAAACCGAAATCGCTCTATCACGGTCACCGTTTTCCAGCCGTGGTCATCAGTTGCGCTGTGCGCTGGTATTGATATGACTTTGCGTGTCAATCGCGACATTGGTTTTCAGGTTGTTGCATCGACGCATGAATTTCCTGAGGGCGGCGCAGCAGTAAGTCTCGACGGTGGATCACACTTCTATGAGCATCAGATTGTCAAGGGCTTTCCCCTTGAATTAGCACTGTGCCCGACGGCCTGCCTGGCAGTTATCCACGGTCGGCCGGCGGGTCGCCCTGTTTCGACCACGACGCCGGCCGACCGTGGATAACTGCTGACCATCACGAGACAGGTTCTCCCTCCAGGCAACCGTTGCTACGGTGCGTGTCATGCTTCATGTGCGGACTCTCTCAAGATCGTTTTTGCGAAGTTTTCGTAACGTGTCTCCTTGTGTTTGGTCTGAAGCCGCCCTTGCGCTCGTGAGAAGAACCAGCATCTCACCGCCTTCTATCCGCTGGCGTGTCACCAGCCTTATCCTGCATGCGCGTTACGCCGGAATCAATCCCGGGAACATGCCCCATCTGAAAGTATTCGGTTGCTTCAGCAACCCAGTGTGATCACGGGCATGCTCACTCCAACCGTGTTTGCTGCGTAACTGCCTAGCCGAACCTTTACCTCCTTCTTGCGAAACCAGAGGGACTCAAGCTGACTTAAGGTGCGCGCCTTCGGGAATGACTCCGTCTTTCAGATAGCGCCACAGCGCAATGGCAAGACGTCGCGCGACCGCGACGATGGCGATCCGTCGCGCGCGTCGGTTCGGTCCCGTACCCTGTGTGCGCTGATCAAACCATTTCGCTAACGCGCTGCCGGGCTGGTAGCGAAGCCAGATCCACGCCATCTCGATCAGCAACGCGCGCACCCGCCGGTTTCCCTGTTTGCTGATGCCTTGGTCGACCTGGCTTTCGCCACTGTCGTAGGGCTGCGGCACCAGCCCTACGCACGCACCGACTTCGCGGCGGTTGTTGAAGTCGCGCCAGAACAGCTCAAGGGCAAGGCGCGAAGCGCCTACTTCGCCAATCCCCTTCAGGCACGCCAGCGCATCGCAACGCTGGCGCGCCGGTGCCGGTACGTTTGTCTGTCGCGTCTTCTCCAGCGCGGCAAGTTGCTGTTCGACGAGTGCCAGCCGTTCGCACTCGCGCCGTAACCGCTCACGCATCTCCTGCGGTAACGGCGCACCGTCGTGGCAGCGCACCTCTTCGCGCTCGAGTCGGTCGGCGAAGGCCCGGTGATCGACCGCATCCCAGCAGCCGAGCGTGGCGAGCAGCTTGCGCATCCGGTCGCGGTGCTGCAGAACTTCCTTCTGCAGTTGCCCGCGTTCGCGCATCAGGTGGCGCGATGCCTCGTCCTCCGGTGACGGCGCATGCACCACGTGCATGCGGTCGCGCTCGCCGCGCAGCCACGCGCGCAGGTTGATCACGAGTTTGATGACATCGAGCCGGTCGGTCTTCGCGCGCCGCCTGTGACGTTCGACGGGGATGCTGGCCGGATCGACGACGTAGCACTCGATGCCGTGCGCCTGCAGCGCGCGACAGATCCAGAATGCGTCCTGTCCGGCCTCGTAGCTCACAACGATGCGCACGCCGGCCGGCAGCGACCACTTCTCCTTGTCCGTTTCGATTAGGTCCAGCACCGCCTGCAGACGCGCCGCCGCCTGCGGCTGTGCGACCGTGTGCACGGCCGGCTTCTCGCGCCTGCCATCGTGGAGTGCGACTTTCCATTTGGCGGCCGCCAGTTCCAGCGATACTGCCAGCACCGGTACGTCACCACTACCCGAATATGCCTGATCGGTACGCATGATGTTCTCCTTTGAGCAAACCTTAGCAAGCTGATTTTAGGCGTCAGCTTGTCGAGGGCCTCGCTCATAGGATCTGATATTCGCGGGTTGGATACCGCATTACAGAGGTCCGTCTCATGAGCCTGCCGCTCTCTAAAGACGCAAGTCAGGTATTGCTCGCCTGTTGCGTAGTTGTGACCGCGGGTTGCTCGAGTACCGGGCTACGCCGCCTTCAGGAAACTCCCTTTTTTCGATAGATGGTCGATGGGCGGTGTTATGTACTAACCGCGTTTGCTGATGGTACCGGCAACATCGCGAGGCGAGCAATGTCCCAGATGAAGCCCACCAGTTCGCGCGCGATCGCGACAACCGCGATGTTGGCACTCTTGCCGCGCGCGACAAGCTTGCGGTACCGCTGACATAGCCGCACCTGAACATCCCAGGCCCGATTGACGATTGCCTTCGGCAACCCGTCATGCCGCTGCTGGATTTCCCGTCCCACTTTAGCCGCGTGTCGATAGCTCCATGCCGCCTCTACCAGCAATTTTCGGGCATAGTTGTTACCGGTCTTCGTAATGCTTCCCAAGCGCCGTTTTCCGCCGAACGAATGCTCGGAGGGCGTCACGCCGAACCAGGCCATGAGCTGACGCGGGTGCATAAATCGAGATAGATCACCCAGTTCCGATACCATACCGACGGCTGTCAGAAACTGTACACCACGCATGGCCTGCAATGCCTGCACGACGGGGAAGAAGCGCCAGTTGATCACTGCCTCGCGTAACGTCGCCTCCAGCCGCACGCACTGTGCAAGCCGATCATCGATCGTGCGACGAAGCTCCTCAAATGCCATTTGCTGCCAGGCATTACCAAACGTATAGCTTCTGAGCCAACGCTTATGGGTGTCGTTCCAATTGCTCGTGCCGGCATAGCGCACGCCGTGTGCGAGCAGAAACGATTTCACACGTTGCTTTGCCTGGCGCAGATCATCTCTGGCGGTTGCCCACGCCCGAGCCAGGTCTCGAAATGCCTCGTCTTCGACAGTGGGTATGTGCACTGCCGACAGATCGCCGGCACGCAGAGCACGTACGAGCTTCACCGCATCGCGCCGGTCGGTCTTGACACGATCTCCAGGCTTCTGTGGAATCAGCGACGGGGCGCAGACCATGCATTCGAAGCCTCGTTCCGTAAGCAGCCGATAGAGTCCATAGCCACACGGGCCGGCTTCATAGGCGACTCGCACAAGCAACGCCTTTGACTTGAGTTGCTTGCACAGTCGATCGATGTCCGATTTTGTCGTGCCGATCTTGCCGAGTGATTCACATTCCCCAGCGTCGATTGCATACGCGACCGTAATGGATTCCTTGTGCACATCCAGTCCGACGTACAACGTGCTATCGCTTTTCATGCTGACCTCCGTGGTGGAAATCGCCGGGGGGCGGCTTCGCCCCAACCCTTCGGCTCTGGCAGTGATGCTAACCCGCATTTGAGCCCCCACGCCGGGCCAGCCCCCGCCTCACGGAAAGTCATACTGCCTAATCTATGGTCCCTCCCATTTTTGCAACCCTGATTTTCAATGTCGTTGTTGGTTTGCACAAATCTATTCGGCGTCGTTGTGAGGATCGCTCCTCGCGCCACGATGAGATTCACGCCTGATAGTCCTAAAAAGTTGGGCGGCTTCGACAAGCCGATCAATTGTCCAGGTTGTCCGTCAGGCCGTTATGCCGTTCACGTCATCAAATTTCAGTCGTCGCAAAAGCAGTTGGGTGATGCTGTGTTGAACGTCCTCTCAAACAGCCGCAGTCGGTTCACTGCGGAATACGGTATGGTGCGTCGCCATTGCCCAAGCGGTTCGCGCGAATTTGTTCGCCGGTGCGCAGGCGACGACGTTTGAATGACGTCGCGTCAGCATGCTGTGAACCCAATCCGCAAGTGGGCCAGTGTGTTTGTCGAGTCGCCGTCTATGTGAAGAATGATTGCACCTAGTACAACATCCCCTAAATAGGTTTAATAATTATCTGGCTGTAAATAAGGCTCCAGGAGCGTGACGACGAGCTGAGCCATCTCATCGAGCGTGCCTGAGCCTGGCAGAGGTTCCCATCGCCCACTATGGCTGCGAAAGGCTGCACCGTAAAGATTGCGCCCGAGTTCGGTCAGACGAGCCACAACAATCGGATCCTGGTCGTCCAGACGTTTGATCAGTAGGTGAGTTCCGTAGGCTTGCGTAACGATCTGCTCATGGCCCAATAGGGCGCGCAGTTGGCGCTGCAGTTCGCTTGCATGATATTTCGCGGATGAGGTAGGCATGGCAAGTTCCAGTTCAGGATGCGCCAGTTTGCAACGGATAGCCCCGGAAGGTCCATTTGAAGGGGCGCGCCGTCTGATTGCGCTCGCGGATAAACTGCTCGGTGCGCTCGCGCAGATGCGCGGTGCTGGTGTGGCTGGCGTGGCGCAGCACACGGCGGGTGTAGAGGGCGAACCATAGTTCGATCTGATTGACCCAGCTTGCGTGCAAAGGAGTGAAGTGGAAGTGAAACCGCTTACCATGCCTCGCGTTGAACGCTTGCCACACGGC
>Ga0153932_1000111_pt1 | contig 43428 bp, 39 predicted proteins | sample TSNJ016MetaG_FD_102273 | JGI IMG/M metagenome (GOLD analysis project Ga0153932, IMG submission 102273) | Attine ant fungus gardens microbial communities from New Jersey, USA - TSNJ016 MetaG | ecosystem: Host-associated > Fungi > Mycelium > Unclassified | place: USA: New Jersey, Wharton State...
GACGATGGTGCTGGCCGAACTCAAGGCGATCAAGAGCGACGCCGAAGTGGCGCTGATGCGCAAAGCCGCCGCCTTGACCGATTCGGCAATGGCCGCGATTCGCGACGCGCTCGTCGACCGCCGTCCCTACACTGAGCGTGAACTCGCGCTAATCGCAGACCGCGCGATGCTCGCGGGAGGAGCGGACCGGACCGCGTTCGATTCGATGGTGCAATCCGGTCCGCGCTCGGCGTATAACCTTGCGCGCCCCACCGACCGCATCCTGCAACCGGGCGACCTGATCATGACCGATATCGGCGCGCGTTATCGTGGGTACGTGGCCGATGGCGGACGCGGTTTCACCTACGGTCCAGCGAATCCCGAGAAGATGGCGATCGTCGCGGCAGCGGCGCGCGCAGTCGAAGCGGGGCTTACCGCCGCGCGTCCCGGCATGGCGGCCATGGAACTGAACGCGGTGATCCAGCAGGCGCTGGTGAAATCGAACTACGAGCAATACTCGAGCGAAGCGCGCGGCCATGGCACCGGTCACGGCACCGGCATGGACCCGGAAGAAGAAGCACCGTGGATCGGGCCGGGCAACAAGACCGTGCTGCAGGAAAATATGGTCTTTACCCTGAAGGCGACGATCACGGTGCCGAACGTCGGCGGCTTGCGCACGGAACGTATCGTGCGGTTGACCTCGGGCGGTGTCGAAACGCTCGACCAATTCCCGATGGAACTGCACTGGTGAGCACGGTGAACTGATCGTAACGTGCCGGCGGACCCGCGTCGCCGACATGCAGCAGCTTAAAAATATAGATTCACAGAGAAGGGAGGAGACATGAACACATCGCCCGTTTCATCCGGCAACGCGCCGGTTATCAGCCGTTCTGCCGTCAACCGTGTGCTGGTCGCTTCGGTGGTCGGGACCGCCATCGAGTGGTATGACTTTTTTCTCTATGCCACCGCTTCGGCGCTGGTCTTCGCCAAGCTGTTCTTCCCCTCGTTCGATCCGGTGGTCGGCACCATTGCGGCGTTCGGCAGTTTTGCGGTCGGCTATCTGGCACGGCCTTTCGGCGCCGTGTTTTTTGGGCATTTTGGCGACCGCATCGGGCGTAAGGCGACGCTCGTCGCGACGCTGACGATCATGGGCGTCGGCACCTTCGTGATCGGCCTGCTGCCGACTTACGCCTCGATCGGCGTCTGGGCCCCGATCCTGCTGGTGGCGATGCGCTTCCTGCAAGGGCTCGGCGTCGGCGGCGAATGGGGCGGCGCGGTGCTGATGGTGGTCGAAACGGCGCCGGCCAGCAAGCGTGGCTTCTTCGGCGCGTTCCCACAATTGGGCGTGCCGCTCGGGCTGATGCTCTCGACCGCAGTGTTCAAAGCCGTGTCGAGTATGCCGTCGGACGCGTTTTATTCATGGGGATGGCGCCTGCCGTTCCTGCTGAGCGTCGCGCTGATCGCGATCGGCCTGTTCATCCGCCTGCGCGTCATGGAGTCCCCGGTATTCGAACAGATCAAGGCGAGCAAGCAGGTCGTGAAGGCGCCGCTGATCGAATTGCTGCGCCGGCATCCGAAAGACCTCGTGCTGACGATCGGCACGCGCTTCGCGGTCGACATCACCTTCAACGTGATCAACGTGTTCGTGCTGGTATACGGAACGACGCGGCTCGGCTTGTCGCGTGGACTGCTGCTGAACGCCATTATTGTGGGCTGCGCGTTTGCGCTGATCACGCTGCCGCTGTTCGGCAAACTGTCGGACGTGATCGGACGCCGGACCGTCTTCATGCTCGGCGCGGTGTTCGTGGCGATCTATGGATTCGCGTTCTTTCCACTGCTTGAGACACGCAATCCGACCTTGATATTTGTGGCGTACGTCTGCGGTATCGCGCTAAGCCAGGCGTCCGTGTACGGCGTGCAATCGACGTGGTTTGCGGAGCTGTTCGGTACGCGGGTGCGCTATACGGGAGCGTCGCTACCGTATCAGATCGCCGGCATCATCACGTCAGGGCCGACGCCATTGATCGCCACCTATCTGTTCGCCACGTACGGCCAGACGTTACCCATTTCGATCTATATCGCGGCGACGGGGTTGCTGAGCCTGGTGTGCGCGTTTTTCCTCGCCGAGACTTTCAAGCGGGATCTGTCCGTGGAGCCGGAAGATGAAGCGGCCGCAGCGCTGGGCGCGCGTGCGTCCGCGCACTCGCCGCATCCTCTGCCGCGCTGAGCGCAAATCGATCCGGCTACAATGCCGTGTATGACCTGGCCGTTCGTTGTTGGCAGATTTCCGCAGATGCGGCGACAATCTCGGGCATGAAACGAGCCGCCATGCAGCGAAATACACCTTCCATCGACGCCATCTTCTATGCTGGCTACCGATTTCCGCACGTGATCAGCTACGCCGTGTGGTTGTACTACCGATTTCCGCTCAGCCTGCGCATGGTTGAGGAACTGCTGCCGCGCGTGGCATTGAACTCACGTATGAGACCGTGCGGCGCTGGTCGGTGAAGTTCGGACTGGGTATCGCCCGGCGCATCCGCTCCACCGCCCTGGCTCGGGGCGACAAGTGGCACCTCGATGAAGTGGTCGTCGCGATTAACGGGAAGAAATACTGGCTGTGGCGCGCGGTAGACCACTATAGCGCAGTGCTCGACATGCTGGTGCAAAGCCCGCGCGACCGGCACGCGGCCAGGCGCCTGATGCGCAAGCTGCTCAGGAAGCGCGGTCGTGCGCCGCGTGTTTTGATCACCGACAAGCTGAAAAGCTATGCGGCGGCGAACAGGGATCTCGGTCTGAATGGAGAACACCGTCAGCATAAGGGGCTGAACAACCGGGCGGAAAACTCGCACCAGCCGACACGGGTGCGCGAGAAGGGATGCGCCGTTTCAAATCAGCGCGTCACCTGCAACGTTTCGCTTCTGTCCACGATCAGGTGGCCAATCTCTTCATGCGTTGCCGCTACCACACCGACGCAAAGCAAAAGCGGGCGCTACGCACCCAGGCCTTCGAGGCGTGGGAAAGCGTGACGGGCGCTCCGATGTTGGAGCGCCTTGCCGCTTAAGTTAGCTATCCTAAAATACTGCGTGTTCGAGCGCATGCCGGTCGATAACTTGACAATACCCTGCCGGTAGAGTCGCATCGATTCCGACCTTTCCCGCCGACCTCAATTTTCAGAAGCGCCCACAAATGCGGTCGATAGAGGTATTTATGGCGGCACTTAGGCCTGCGGTTTTGGTCGACCTATGATGAACCCGCTCACTCACTGGACCTTGGCTTGGCGCGTCAAGGAGGTCGACTGCCGGTCGCGTTACGCTCCAGCATGCGACGGACGTCGTGCATCGAAAACACATGAAACGGGTACCTGGGCAGAGCAACCCGGTTCCGGCTCGTGGAAAAACAAAGCTCTCACTAAATTTAATTTGCTCAGGAATTCAGCATGAAAGTAGCCGTAATACAGGCCGCGCCCGTACCCTTCGACAGGACGGCGACAATCATGAAGGCGTGCACAGCAATCGATGATGCGGCGAAACATGGGGCTCAGCTCGCTGTATTCCCTGAGGCTTTCATATCAGGTTATCCGTATTGGTCCATGTTTGTGCAGGCCTATGATCTAAGAGGGTTACGCGAATCGTCTCGCCCTGCCATCAATCTTGCCCGAAAGCTGGTTGCGCAAGCAGTGAACATTCGCTCGGGAGAATTGTCTCCAATTCAGGAGAGATGCCGGAAAAACGCCTGTTCTGCAGTGCTGGGAATGAACGAGGTATCTGGCGGAACGCTATACAACACGCAAGCGTTTATCAATGAATCCGGCGACATCGTAGGAGTCAGGCGCAAGCTGCTTCCTACCCTGCAAGAAAAGATGCTCTATGGTCAGGGCGATGGCAGCGATCTTTCAGTGTTTGAGTTGGGCGGGCGGCGTATCGGCGGATTGATATGTTTTGAGAATATCAATCCTTTAATTCGCTACTCGCTTCAGGCCCAGGGGCAAGAAATCCACGTAGGGGCATGGCCAGGGGGAGCCCATTGGTCGCTTGATGCTATGGACGCCGCAGCGCGACAGTACGCCATAGAGGGTCAATGCTTTGTCGTCTCGGCAACCGGGGTGCTTACTGAAGAAATGCTCGATGCCTTAGGCGAATTCGGCGGAACCGAACTGAAGCAGGGAGGGGGAGCCTCATCGGTGGTCGCGCCGAACGGCAAATACATTTGCCGCGCAACGGCCGAGACTGAACAAACGTTATTTGCCGACCTCGATTTTCAACTGATCAGCGACATGAAGAGACTGGTGGACGGGTCGGGGCATTATTCCAGACCGGATGTCTTAAAGCTGATGTTGGACAGAACGCCAAAGACCTCGCTTCTGCAATTCACTAGCACCGATCCCACAGCAGACTGATTTCCTGTATTGCCGGTGCGGCCACTATCACGCCTCGCGACGAGGCGGGTCAGTCATTCGAACCGCGCAAGTTTCCCGGACGCTGATGACACGCGTGAGTGGGTCCTGCGCGTTGCGCTTGGCCGATGCATATCGTCACAAAGAGTCGCCATATAAAATTTTTCTTGGACCTTATCAAAATGAACTCAAGTAATCCCGTCAAAGGAGCATTGGAATGAAGCGGCCGCTTTCGCTTGATGACTCGATGCGTATGGATTCCCTGGGCGGTGCCGGATCGGCAGACAGGGCGCGCTATCGGCGCGTGGTGGCCGCTTCCGCGCTGGGCTGGGGACTAGACGGTTTCGATCACACCATGTTTGCCCTGGCGCTCGGTGCGATTCTTACATCGCTGCAATTGTCGATCGGCATCGGCGGCACGATCTCGACGGCGAGTCTCGTCGCTTCTGCCGTGGGTGGCATGTTCGGGGGCGCTCTGGCCGACCGCTACGGTCGCGTGCGGGTGCTGGTCGGGGTGGTGCTCGGCTTCAGCCTTACTACTGCGTTGACCGCGACGGCGCAGAACGCGACGCAGCTGGTTGTGTGGCGCACCCTCGAAGGGCTGTGCTTCGGCGCGGAATGGCCGGTTGGTGTTGCGTTGCTGTCCGAGTACGCGCGCGCCGAAACTCGCGGCCGGATGATGGCGTTCATGCAAAGTGCCTATTCGGTCGGCTGGGCCTGCTCCACCATCGCCTACTTCGCGGTGTTCTCGCTCGCGCCGGCCGGATCGGCGTGGCGTTGGCTGTTCGTTCTCGGACTGATTCCGGCATTGGCCATCTTCGTCATCCGTCGCGGCATGCAGGACCGGGTCAATACGGCAAGCGCCGAAAAGCCGTTGAATCCTTTTCAGGGAATCGCGCGGCTGTTTCATCGGGATCTGCGCTGTGCGACGCTGTCGTCAACCGTGTTCCTCGTCGGCACGCAAGGCAATTACTACGCGATCATGTCTTTTCTGCCGCTCTATCTGGCGACAGAACGCGGCATGCATGTCGCAGGGACCACCGCCTTCATGTTGATCCAGATTGTAGGCGGCTTCATCGGCTATCTCGGCAGCGGGTTCTTTCACGATCGATTTGGGCGCCGGCGGACGCAGACCGGGGCGATTCTATTCTCGATCTCCAGCGTGGCCGCTTTTCTGTACACACCCGTGCAATCCCTTGCGATGGGTTATGTACTGGTGTTTATGGTTGGCATGAGCATTTCGTCAGCGGCCGGCGGTCTCGGCGCGATTCTCGCCGAGCAGTTTCCGACAGCCATTCGTGGCGCCGGGGTCGGCTTCACCTATAACGTCGGACGCGGCATAGCGGCCTTCGGTCCGATGCTGATCGGATCGATGGCGAGCCGATACGGCCTGGGCTGGTCGATGATGGTGGTCGGCATTTGCCTGTCGACGCTGTCGACGATTGCGCTATGGACGTTGTCCGAAACCAAAGGCAAGGAGATCATTCACGACGCTGCCGCGCAGCAGTAAAACACCTGATTGACCACGGTCCTTCGTCTTGAGCCTGGACCGTGTGCGCTTGTCCGACTAACGTTGCCGATTGCCGATTGCCGATTGCCGATTGCCGATTGCCGATTGCCGATTGCCGATTGCCGGTTTCCAATTTCCGGTCGAAGCCGAATCATGCGGATTTTCAGGCTCGTTGAGCACTCCCCTGAAAATGCCGCGTGACGTATTGACGTAGCCACGCATGCCCCGGATCGTTTTGATAACGTTCGTGCCAGTAGAGCGAGATCTGAATCGGCGGCACGGCCAGCGGCACCGGCCTGATCACCACACCATGTACGGAAAACTGCTGCGCTACGCTCTGAGGAATATTGGCAATCAGATCTGACTGCGCGACGATGAACGGCGCGGCCAGATAACTGGATAGTGTCATGTTCACCTTGCGCCGATTGCCCAACTGTTCCAGTCGTCGATCGAGCAATTCTCCGGCATTACGGGTGTGCGCAGCCAGATCGATGTGTCCGTAATCTAGCCAGGCGGCGAGATCCCATTCGCGGGTCAGACACGGGTGGCCTGCGCGCATCACACACACTACCGGATCGTCGAATAGCGGCCGCATCCGCAGCGTGTCGGCCGGCTCGGGATAGTAGCCCGCCACGAATTCCACGTGATTCGATTCGAGCATCGCGAGCCCGTGATGGGGGCGCGCTGCCAGCACTGATAAGGCGATGTAAGGGGCATCCTGAGCCAGCGTCGATGCGAGGGGGGGCAACAACGCGAACTGCACATAATCGGTCGCATACAGCGTGAAGGCCCGTCTGGACGCGGCCGGATCGAAGTCGAGACGGTCGAGCGTCACATCGAGCCACTGTTCGACCAACGGCTGAAACTGCTGGCCCAGTGCGATTGCGCGCTCGGTGAGCCGCGTGGTGTTGCCTTCCCGGATCAGCAGCGGATCGTTGAATACCCGTCTTAACCTCGACAGCGCCGCGCTCATTGCAGATTGCGTTATGCCGAGCCGCTCGGCCGCACGGGAAACGTTCGCACAACGCACCAGGACGTCGAGATGCAGCAGCAGATTTAAATCCGGAATTTTTTCCATTTTCCACAAATGCGGTAGATGCAGGTATTTATGGCGACGGTTAGCCGCTGGAGCCAATCGATTTAGCATGCTTTCACTGCGTCGACAATGTCGAAAGCCTAGCGCAACAAAGAATTAATTGCGCGGGCAACGCCGGTTAAGAGACGCAGTATCGACTTCTCCAGAAAGGGCTTCAACCATGTATCGAATCGGCATTGATGTCGGCGGCACGTTCACCGACTTTGTTGTTACCGACGAACGCACCGGCGAAACGGTCTTCTACAAGGTTCCATCGACTCCACACGACCCGTCGGAAGCGATCGCAAGCGGCATCGAGGCGCTGCTCAGAAACCGCGGCATCGACGCTCGGGACGTCTCGCATATCGGTCACGGGACGACCGTTGCGACCAACCTGATCATCGAGCGCAAGGGCGCCCCGACCGGCCTGATTACCACAGCGGGATTTCGCGACGTACTCGAAATCGGCCGTCAGACCCGTCCGCATCTGTATGACTACAGCGTCGGCAAAGCGCCTGCGCTGATTGCCCGCGAGCACCGCATCGAAGTGTCCGAGCGCCTCGACGCGCAGGGCACGGTGCTGGTCGCGCTCGACGAAGCGGCGGTGCGTGCAGCCGCGCGACGACTTCGCCACGCGCATATGCAGGCGGTCACGATCTGCTTTCTGCACGCCTATCGCAATCCGGTCCATGAGCAGCGGGCGAAGCAGATCGTCGCGGAGGAATTCCCGGAGGCCTACATCAGTGTCTCGAGTGAAGTGCTCCCCGAATTCCGCGAATATGAGCGCCTCTCGACGACGGCGCTCAATGCGGCGGTGGGCCCGAAGATGGCGCTGTATCTCGAACGTTTCCTGAACCGTGTGCGTGAACTGGGCGTGGCGCGTGCGCCGTCCACGATTCACTCGAACGGCGGCCTGATGTCGATCGAGACGGTGCGGCAGTTTCCGGTGCGCACCTGTCTTTCGGGCCCGGCGGCGGGTGTGGTCGGCGCTGCCGCTGTCGGGCGTACGATTGGTTTTCGCAATCTGGTTACCTTCGATGTCGGAGGCACCAGCACGGATGTGTCGTTGATCCACGACGGAATGCCGCTTTTCACGTCGACGCGCACCGTGGCCGGCTATCCGGTCAAGACGCCTATGGTCGATATTCACGTGATCGGCGCGGGTGGCGGCAGTATCGCGGCAATCGACGACGCGGGTTCGCTAAAAGTCGGTCCGCACAGCGCGGGCGCAGTGCCAGGGCCGGTTAGCTACATGCGCGGCGGCACCGAACCGACGATCACCGATGCCGAAGTCGCTCTGCAGCGTCTGAACCCGGTCGCGCTGCTCAACGGACGCATGCCGGTCGACGCCGAAGGCGCGCGGCGCGTGATCGAGCAGCGCGTGGCCGGGCCGTTGTCGCTGACTGTCGAAGACGCTGCCGAAGGGATCATCCGGATCGCCAACGCGAACATGGCGCGCGCCATCCGCTCGGTGTCGACGGAACGCGGCTACGACCTGGGTGAATTCGCGCTGTATGCGTTCGGCGGCGCCGGGCCGCTGCACGCACTAGAGGTCGCACAGGAATGCGGGATCACCACGGTCATCGTGCCGCAGGAGCCGGGCACGATGTGCGCGCGGGGCATCCTGCTCTCGGACATTTCATTCGATTTCGTGCGCAGCCGGATTTCGTTGATCAACCCGGACACGTGGCCAATGATGGTCGAGACGTTCGTCGGCCTGCACGCGCAAGCCGACGCGTGGCTGGACCAGGAAGCCGTGAGTGCGCCGCAACGCAGCGTCGTTCGCGCAATCGATGCGCGTTATGTCGGACAGAATTTCGAGATACAGGTGGCAATGGACACGGTTGAGGCAATGGACTTCGCTGCGTTCGAAGCGCGCTTTCGCGCCGCGCACGAGCGCGAATACGGCTACGACGTCCCGGACCGGGCAATCGAGGTGATCAACTGCCGTCTGAAAGCCGTCGGCGCCGTGCCGAAGGCGCCGCTGACGCTGGCCGCCGTCGGCGGCGCCGACGCAGCGGCGGCGCTCAAGTATGAGCGCAACGTCTATCACGGCAAGCTCTACGGCTGGCAGCGCACGCCAGTCTACGACCGCGAGCAGCTTGCTGCCGGCGCGGCGCTTCAGGGTCCGGCGGTGATCGAGGAAATGAGCTCGACGACCGTACTCGGTCCGACTCACTCGCTGCGCGTCGATGCATACGGCAACCTCGTCGTCCAGGTCGCATGAACCACCAAGGTCAATCATGAATTCCACGCATCTCATTGAAAGCCAGATCGCCGCCCGGCCCGACACGCTCGCCGATCCGATCGAAATGGAAGTGTTCGCCAATCGCCTGCTGTCGATCAGCGAAGACATGAACAACACGCTCGTGCGCTCGTCGTTTTCCACCAACATCAAGGAACGTAAAGACTGCTCGGTTGCGTTGTTCGATCACCGGGCACGCCTCGTCGTACAAGGCACGCAGATTCCGCTGCACCTCGGTTCGCTTAATGGCGCGGTCAACGCGGTGCTCGAGCGCTTTCGGGCTGACACGATCGCGCCCGGCGACGTTTTCATCTGCAACGATCCGTATCTTTCTAACGGGAGTCATCTTCCCGATATCAATGTCGTCACGCCGGTTTTTTCGGGGGGCGAACTGGTGTTTTTCGCGGCAAATGTCGGCCACCATGCCGATGTCGGCGGTGCGGTGCCGGGGTCGATCGCTGGCGGGTCGCGCTCCATCTTCGAAGAAGGCATTCGCATTCCGGTGGTGCGTATCGTGCGAGGCGGCGTGCTCGACGAGGAGATGCTGAGCGTGCTGTGCAACAACACGCGTGACCCCGAAGAGCGTTCGCTCGACTTGCGCGTGCAGATTGCTACCAACGCGCGCGGCGCGCAGGCGGTCCAGAGTTTGATCGCGCAAATGGGGATCGCTGCGGTGCGCCGCTCGGTCGATGACGTGATCGGCTACACGCGCCGCCGGCTGCGCAATCGCATCTCGGCCCTGAAGCAGGGTGTCTATGCGTTCAAGAGCTTTCTTGACGACAATGGCCTCGGCGGCGATGAACCGGTGCCCATTGCCGTCACCGTCGAAGTGCACGACGGCACGCTGCGCTTCGATTTTACGGGCTCCGGCAAAGAGGCGCGCGGCGCGATGAATCTACCTGTGAGTGCGCTGCATGCCTGTGTCTACTACGCAGTCAAGGCATTGCTCGACCCGGAATTGCCTGCGAATGCGGGTCTTTTCGAGCCCATCAGCATTTATGCGCCGCTTGGCACGATCACCAATCCGGCGCCGCCCGCCGCAGTGGGCGCACGCTCGATCACCGCGCAAAAAGTGGCGGGTGCGATCTTCGGCGCGTTTCGCGGCGTGTTGCCGGATGAACGGATCATGGCGTCGTCGAACGATTGCTGCCCGGCTATCGTGTTCTCGGGGCCGTTGCGCTCACGGCCTGGATCGTTCGTGTATCTGGAAACGCTCGGCGGCGGCAGCGGCGCGCGTTTCGAGGGCGACGGCATGGACGCGATTCACGTGCACATGACGAATACGTCGAACCTGCCCGTCGAAGCGCTTGAAAACGAATATCCGTTGCGCGTCGTCGAATATGCATTGATCGCCGATTCTGGTGGTGCGGGACGCACCCGCGGCGGTCTCGCGATTGCCAAACAGATCGCGGCACTTGGCGACGGCATCGTCTTCTCGGCGCGCTCGGACAGTCACGTCACCGGCGTTGCGGCAGGCGTGGCGGGCGGCCACGACGGACGGCGTGCGCGCCTCGTGCAGCAAGGCGGCGGCGCGGCGACGGAGTTGTCGTCGAAGACGGCCAACATCGCGCTGGTCGACGGCGACAGCGTGCGGCTCGAGACCTCCGGCGGCGGCGGCTACGGCGCGCCCGCTGAGCGCGCGCGGCACGCGCTTGAGCGCGATCTGTGCGACGGCAAGATGTCGGCGCAGGTGGCTGCTGCGACGTATGCATTCGAACCCACCGGGCGGGGGGTACAGTGAGCAAACGCGCGTCGGCCCACTCGCGGATTGCCGTGATCGGCGGTGGACTTGTCGGCTCAGCCATCGCCTACGGCCTCGCCCGCCACGGCGAGGAAGTGGCCGTCTTCGACGAGGGAGATCTCGCGTTGCGCGCGTCTCGCGGCAACTTCGGATTGATCTGGGTGCAGAGCAAGGGACTAGGCATGCCTGACTATGCGGCGTGGACGCTGCGCTCGGCCGCTCTGTGGCCGCACCTTGCAGCCGAGCTGATCGAGCGCACCGGCATCGATCTACAGTTGCAGCAACCGGGCGGCCTGCACATCCTGCTGTCGAACGATGAGTGCGCGCGGCGCGCCGCCTTCCTGGAAAAGCTGCATGCACAGCCGGGCTTTCCGCGCTACCCGTATTGGATGCTGGATCGCCAGGACCTCAAGTCGATGTATCGAGGGATCGGTCCAGATGTCGTGGGCGCGAGCTTTACTGAGCAAGATGGGCACGCCAATCCGTTGCGCCTGTTGCGCGCGCTGCATACCGCGCTGTCGCAGATGGGAGTCATCTATCGGCCGAATCATGGCGCCGAGCGCATCGAGCCGCTCGAGCGCGGCTTCGCGATCCATGCCGCCGGCGATCGTTACACGTGCGAACGCGTCGTGATCGCTGCGGGTCTGGCGAACGGGCGCCTCGCGTCGATGGTGGCGCTTGATGTTCCAGTGCGCCCGCAGCGCGGCGAAATCATCGTGCTCGAACGCGTCAAGCCGTTTCTCAGGCATCCCATGCTGAGTTTGCGGCAGACCGGCGAGGGCACTGTGATGATCGCCGAGGCGAAGGTGGAAGCGGGCTTCGACAAGCGCACCGACCTTGGCGTGCTCGGCACGCTCGCGCGTCGCGCGGTCCGCACGTTTCCGGCGCTGGCCGACGCCCGCGCGGTGCGCACGTGGGGCGCGTTGCGCATCCTCTCGCCCGACGGCTTTCCGATTTATACCCAGTCCACGCGCTACCCCGGCGCGTTTGCCGCGACCTGTCATAGTGGCGTGACGCTCGCGGGCGCGCATGCCTTGGATCTAGCGCCGCAGATTGCTGCAGGCGCGCTTGAGGCGCGCATGCAGCCGTTTTCGCCGACGCGCTTTACTCACGGAGACCGCCATGTTTTGTATCAGCACTGAAGCGGCGAGGCCGTTCGGTAAAGCGGCGCTTTCGTTTGAGTTCGAAGGCGAGCCGGTTGCGGCATTCGAAGGACAGACCGTCGCTCAGGCGCTCGTCGCGGCCAATCGCGGAGCATGCCGTACGATGCCCGTGTCCGGCAGTGCGCGCGCGCCGTATTGCCTGATGGGCGTGTGTTTCGACTGCCTTGTGACAATCGACGGGCGGCAGAATCAGCAAGCCTGTCTCGCGCCGGTCCGTGCGGACATGCGGGTCACGATGCAGCGCGGCGAGCGTCTGCTTGATATCGATATCGACGACGAAAAGGAGGTCCGCCATGATTGAAGACGCCATTACCGCGCGCTACGACACGCTTATCGTCGGTGCCGGTCCGGCGGGATTGACGGCTGCGGCGAGCCTCGCTGAGAAGGGGTTGCGCGTTGCCGTAATCGACGAACAGGTCGCGCCGGGGGGGCAAATCTATCGTGCGGTGGGCGCAAGCCCGTTGCCGGAACGCTCGATCCTCGGGGACGACTACTGGCACGGCGAGACTCTCGTGCGGCGCTTCGCGCGGAGCGGCGCCACGCTGCTCGCGCAGACGACGGTATGGCAGGTCGACCGCCTCGAGCAAGACGGCTTGCGCGTGGCGGTATCGTGCGCCGGTGAAACCAGACTGCTCTTCGCGTCGCAACTCCTGCTCGCGACGGGCGCCCAGGAACGGCCGGTGCCGGTGCCGGGCTGGACGCGTCCCGGGGTGATGACGGTCGGCGCGGCGCAGGTGCTGCTCAAGACGACCGGCGCAGTCCCCCAAAGCGCGACCGTGCTGGCAGGCTGCGGGCCGCTGCTTTGGCTGTACGCGGCGCAGGTTCTGCGCGCGGGCGGCCGCATCGATGCGTTGCTTGACACGACGCCGCGTTTGCAAAAGCGCAGCGCCGCCCGCCACCTGTTCGATTTCCTGCGCAGCGACTACCTGCTCAAGGGCCTGTCGTTGATGGCGGAAGTCCGGCGCGGCGTAAAGGTGATTGCCGGCGTGGCATCTTTCGCGGCAACCGGTGGTGTCGACGGGCCGGCCACCGCGGTGGAGTACACGCTGCAAGACCGCACACGCGGACATCTGCCCGTCGATACGCTGCTCATTCACCAAGGCGTGGTGCCGAACGTGAATCTGTCGAACGCGCTCGGCTGCACGCACGAATGGAACGAGAGGCAATGCTGCTGGCAGCCGGTGGTGGACGAGTGGTTGCAGTCGTCGCACGCCGATGTGTTTATTGCAGGCGACGGCTGCGGAATCGGCGGCGCGCGGGCGGCAGAGGCGCAAGGCGAACTCGCCGCGTTGCAGATCGCACACCGCGCGGGCGGGTGCAGCGCCGCGCAGCGGGACGCCGCAGCGGGTGACGTGCGCCGGGCGCTGACACGCGCACTGCGCGGGCGAGCGTTCTTCGAGACCCTCTATCGCCCATCGGATGCGATGCGGATACCGGCCGGCGACACGCTTGTGTGCCGTTGCGAGGAAGTTTCGGCGCAACAGGTCGTCGATGCTGCAAGGGTCGGCTGTAGCGGCCCGAATCAGCTTAAGGCTTTCCTGCGGTGCGGAATGGGACCGTGTCAGGGACGCTTGTGCGGCATCACCGTTGGTGAACTGCTGGCGCGTGAAAATGGCCTGGCGATGCATGAAGTGGGTTACTACACGCTGCGCTTTCCAACCAAACCGCTGAGCCTCGCGGAAATCGCAGCGCTGCCGTCGACCGAAGCCGGCGAGCGCGCGGTGGTGACCGCCTGATACGACATGCTCAGCCGGGGCGCGCGCCGATGCAAAGTTTTACTCTGGCCCAGCTCGAACGGGCCATTCATCATTGGCGCAAGCACCACGATCACTCGCACGTCTTTACCACAACGGTGTTGACGGCACACGTCAGGAGCAGTCGTTGCCGGCACTCTATGGACAGATGGTCGAACAGCGTATGGGGCGATTGACCTGGTTTTGTCGCAATAAGGCCTTCTGTTAATCTGCCTGGATCGAAACGGTCGCGTGGGTGAGGGATGAAGACGCTGGATCCGGGTGTGGCACGGGTGCTTAAACGGTTGCACTATCCGCTGGAAGTAATGCTGACCTGCGTGCGTTGGTACGTTGCCTATCCGCTTAGCTTGCGTCATCTCGAGGAAATGATAGCCGAGCGTGGGATTGCGGTCGATCATTCCACGGTGCACCGCTGGGCCATCAAGCTTCTGCTCGCGCTTGAGAAGGCCTTCCGCCGGTGCAAGCGGGTGGTCGGCAAGAGCTGGAGGATGGACGAAACCTATGTGAAGGTCCGGGGCGAATGGAAGTACCTCTACCGGGCCGTAGACAAGGAAGGCAACACGGTCGATTTTCTTCGACGAGCCAGGCGTAACAGGGCTGCTGCCCAACGGTATTTCGAAAAATCGATCCAGCAAAACGGCATACCTGAGACGGTGACGATCGATAAAAGCGGAGCCAATCTGGCCGCGCTGCACGCGGTGAACGCCGAGCGCGACACACCCATTAAACTATCGCGAGCATCGCCACGAGGATCACTGTCTTGACTTGCACGATGTGATCGCGTCTTAACATGACGCGGGTAATCGAGTGTTTGAATTCCATCGCGATCAATAGCGTCATCACCATCCCGAAGACCGCTTGGAAGATCGCGTGATCCAGAGGATTGAGCGCCTCCGATAGCAACAGCGCGATGACCGCCCGAATCAACTGCCACAGCGATACGACGGTCATCACCGAGATCACGATGCTCAGGATATGGGCGATGATCTGCCTGAAGCGCTCATAGAAGGCCAGCACGCGCACGCAAGACGCGTTGACCCAGATCCGGCCAGCGCATAAGCCCTTGGCTGGGCGTGCGTGTGTCGGTAGGAAAGGCAGCGTCCGAGTCGCATCTCCGCCGCACTCCTCAGCACGCGTTGCTGGAACTGCAGGTGTAGGTCGGACCATGGAGTTTGCCGTGAATCACGCCGGCTTGCTCGTCAGCTTCATGACGATCCGCCGTCGCTACTGGGCGCCTGCAGAGTCGTTTGTTCTATTGTGACAACACCTTTAACGTCCTGCCCATTGCGGTTCCTGTTTGTCGATGAACGCGCGGACGCCGACACGGAAATCTTTACTGCCGTAGCATTCCCGCAGGAGATCGTCGGCATCGAGCGGCACCGCCTGTAGCACGCGCGCGATCGCTTGCTTGCTGACGCGCATCGTAATCGGCGCATTGCGCGACAGTCGGTCGACAAGCGCCGCGACTTGCGTATCCAGCTCGGACGGCTCCGCGATTGCCGACACGAAGCCGGCCGCGTATGCGTCGTCGGCCGTCAGTATGTCGCCAAGAATCAGCATGCGCTTTGCGCGTCCCACGCCGAACTCTGCGACGATACGCGCATAGTTACCAATCGACAGGCAGTTACCCAAGGTGCGCGCGATCGGTATCCCGAAGCGCGCATTCGGCGTTGCAACACGAAGGTCGCAGCACGCGGCAATTGCAAGGCCGCCACCGACGCACCATCCGTCGACGATTGCCAGCGTCGGCACGGGCAAGGTATCGAGCGCTGCGAGGAACGCTTCCGCGCGCTTCTCATAGCGCACCCCGTCCTCCGCGCTGGCGAACTCGGTGAACTGCTTAATATCGGTCCCGGCGATAAAAGCACTGCCACCAACGCCGCGCAACGTTACAACGCGAATCTGCGGGTCTTGCCGAATGAGTTCACAGATGACATTGAGCTGTTCATACATCTGCCAGGTCATCGCGTTGCGCGATTCGGGTCGATCGAACATCATGTGCGCGACCACGCCGTCGCGCTCGTATCTGACTTGTCCATCGCTCATGACGTAAAGGCTCCTTGCGTGCGCATCACTTCGATCGCCTCTTTAGTTATGCCAAATTCTCCCAAAACTTCATCGGTATGCTGACCGAGCAGCGGCGGAGCATAGCGCACTTGCTGTGGCGTTGCGCTGAGCTTGACCGGAAAGCCAAGGGTCTTGATCGTCCCTTCGACCGGGTGTTCCATTTCCATCACCATATTCCTCGCCTGTGCCTGTTCGCTGACGAGCGCCTCGGCATAATTCTGAATGGGCGCAGCCGGCACGCCGACCGCCAGCAATGCTTCGACCCATTGCTCGGCTGTGCGCGTCCTGAAGCTCTTCTCGAGCTCGTCAATCAACGCGCCACGGTTGCGCATTCTCGATGCGTTGTCTGCGAAACGGTCGTCGTCAACTAATTCGTCGCGCTCGATGACTGCACACAGGCTCTTCCACAGTTTTTGATTAGCCGCGCCGATCACGAAGTGACGATCCGCGGCGCGCACCGCTTGATACGGCGCGCTCATCCGATTAGCGCTGCCAATCGGCGCTGGAACCTTGCCGGTACCCCAGTATTCGGCAACCTCCCAGATTGACAACCCGAGCGCAGTCTCGAACAGCGACGCGTCGATGTACTGTCCCGCACCGCTTTGTTCCCGTCCTATTACCGCGCTCAGAATTGCGTAGACCGCGAGCAGGCCCGCACCGAGGTCAGCCACCGGCAGGCTTGATTTGACGGGTTCCATACCTGGATGACCTGTCGCGCTCATTACACCGCTCATCGCCTGAGCAATCAGGTCGAAACCCGGCCTGGCCGACCATGGGCCGGTCTGTCCAAACCCGGAAATGCTTGCATAGATAAGACGCGGGTTAATCGCACTGAGCGTGGGATAGTCGATCTTCAGACGAGCGGCCACGCCAGGACGGTTGTTTTCCACGACAATGTCTGCACCTTTCACCAACTGGTAGAACGCTTCGCGGCCTGCCGCATTCTTCAGATTAAGCTCGACGCTGCGCTTATTGCGATTAAGTGCGAGAAATCCCCCGCTATCATTTCCCTTCAGTCGAAAACCCATCGCGCGGCGGGTCTGATCGCCCACCCCGGGAGGTTCGACCTTGATCACGTCCGCTCCCATGTCGCCGAGCAACATGCAACAAAACGGACCGGCCATTACCTGGCTGACATCAATTACCTTGAGCTTTGCAAGCGGCAGCGTCATCTTAGTTCTCCCAATCGATACGCAGACGCCAATCCGTACGTGCCGCTGCGTAATTCGTTATTCACTATTGCCACTGTGTGTCTCCTCATCAGAGGTCCCCTTTCATCGTGTGTTCATTGGTGCGGCGGTGGGCTGTCCGTGCGGTCCAGGCCATAAAACGCGACGGCGGTGTCGCGCAAGACAGCGGCTTCGGCGTATGCGGGCAGCAGGCGGCGTGTCACATCGAGCCAGCGTCCAAGACCTCCGGCCATCTCGACCACAGGCCAATCGCTGCCCCACATCAGCCGGTCAGGACCGAAGCATTCGAGCAAATGATCGACATACGGTTGCAGGTCCGCATCCTGCCAGTCCGCTCGCGCCTCGTTAGCCAGTCCAGACAATTTGCAGAAAAACGATGTCGTACGAGCAACGCAGGCGATCTCTCGCGCCCATGGCTCGAACTCGCCCCGTGCGATCGCCGGCTTGGCCCCGTGATCGATCACAATAGGCAAGCTCGGATGGCGCTGCGCCAACTCAGGCAGCAGTTGCAGATGACGCGCCCGCGCCGGCACATCAAGACGCAGGCCGTGGGCGGCAAGCGCGCTCAAGCCCGGCTGAATCTCAGGCCGCAAGATCCAGTACGTGTCGTCGATGAAACCAAGCATAGGCCTCACCCCTTTGACGAACGGCCGCTGCGCCAGTTCGGCGATTGCATCCGGGGCTGCGCCGTCGGCCAGGTCGACCCAGCCCACAACGGCGCGCACGAGGCCATCGGATGCGGCAGCGACGTCGATCAGGAAGTTAGTTTCCGCACGTGTCGGCGACGCCTGAACCAGCACCGTCGCCGCAATGTCACCCAGCACCGGGCGCATGTCGTCTAGCCCGTAATCGCGGTGGATGGCGAGATCCGGAGTCAGCCAGAAGTAGTCATGGCGGCCCAGGCGCCACACGTGGTGATGGGCATCGACCACGGTAAGTGGGTAGCCGCGCGCCCGGTCATCAGCAGCGTCTCGTGGCCGTGCGCGTTGCTGGGCGCTTTCGCCGAAACGCGGATCGTTCATGACGTTTTCGCTTTAGCGCACATTGGCGCCACTCGATCCTTCGCGCTCGAGCGCCGCGTAATACTGCTCGATCTTCGCGACATCGACGCTGTCGTCAGTGTGGATGCCGAGCTTCGCATAGTGCTTCTCCCGCTTGCGCATGTCGGCAAGCAGAATCTCCCGTGCGTGATGGGCGACTATCGCTGCGACCTCCAGCGGCACCACGACAATGCCGTCGTCGTCGCAGCCGACAATGTCGCCCGGGCGCACCTGAGCACCGCCGAAACCGACGGTCGTCTGCGTTTCCAGAATTTCAATGCGTCCCGGGATGATTGTTCGGGCGACGCCACGCGAGCAGATGGGCGTTTTCTGCTGCAGCAGTTCACCGCTGTCGCGACATTCACCGTTAGTGACGATGCCGACAGCTCCGGCCTGGACCGCGCGCAGCGTGTTCTCCGAGCCCCAAAGTCCGACCGGTCCCGCGCTTCCGGTATCCGTTACAACGACATGTCCGGGACGTAGCTGGTCATAGAAGCGCCATGCGCCGAGTCCGACCTCCTTGAACCAGATATCGTGCGAATCGACGATCTGCTCCGTGGTCGGCAGTGTCCACATCGGTTTATTAGCTGGGACGCAGCGAACAGTGAACGCCGCACCCCAGAAACGCATGCCCGCCCACAGTGGCCGAATCTCCGGCGACACCAGGCCAATATTGAAATAACCAATTCCGTCGAGTGCATCGCATACGTCGACGACACGCAGAGGCGCGAAGTACTTTTGCAGGTGAAACGGATCGACTCGCGCATTCGACGATGCCTCGCGCGCGGCCGACGACGGTGTTGTGCTCATGCTGACTCCCCTTTAGTGGTGGATGTTTCGTCCGGTGACGACAATCGTTCGCGGCGATTCATGGCTTCAGACTCGTACAAACGAATCAACGAAGCGGAATCAGCCAATGCATGCCCGGTAGCTACGTAGGTCGCATAGCGTTCAACCGCGGCGTCGACGACGGGCGAGGGGCAATGGTGCTCGCGCGCGAACGCCGAAACCGCTTGCAGATCCTTCAGTAACTGTCGCGCAGTCCCAGTCGGTGGCTCGAAGTCCCGCCGATGAATACGCGGGTATAGCTTGCGCAGCAATGTGCTGTCGGCGAAGCCGCCAGCCAGGCAGTCGGGCAGACGTTGCGCGTCGATCCCGGACGCCTCCGCGAGCAAAGCTGCTTCGGACATCAGCGCAAAGCCGGCACCGACGATCGCCTGGTTGATGATCTTGGTCGTCTGTCCGGCGCCGCACGGTCCCATGTGCGTAACATTGCCGCCGAGGTCAGCCAAGACCGCGCGCGCCCGTTCGACATGCTGCGCGTCGCCTCCGACCATGATCGCCAGCGAGCCGTCGCGTGCTGCAGGTGGCCCGCCGGAAACCGGACAGTCGAGCCAGCCGAGCTTCCGTGTCCGCGCAAGCTCCGCCGCCATCTCGCGCGTTGCGCTCGGATCGATTGTCGACAGGTCGATCAGAAGCTTGCCGCGCACATCGCGCGCTGCAGCAATGCCATCCGGACCGAACACGCAATTGCGCACTGCGTGGGTGTCCAGCACGCACATCAGAATGATGTCGGCGGCGTCCGCTACCTGCGCCGGCGATGCTGCCCCGACGGCCCCATGCAGCGTGACCAGGTCGAGACGCTCGGGCTCGAGGTTCCAAGCTGTCACTTGCCAGCCGCAGTCCAGCAGGCGTCGCGTCATTGCTTCGCCCATCAAGCCGATACCGATGAATCCGAGCGTTGGTTGCGCCATCGTCTACTCCTGAATGGAGGGTGTTGCCGCGCCGCGTGCGGTCGCTATGCCATCGCTTAAGGTTGCGTCGCGAAAGATACGTCCGGGTGACATCACGGAGGCAGGGTCGATCGCATGCTTGATGCGCTCCATCAGCACTCGCTCCACTGAGGACAGACGCGTCTCGAGCGCGGCGCGTTTTGATAGCCCGATACCGTGTTCAGCACTGATGCTGCCACCGTAGGTGTCGACGAGTTCGTTTATCACCTCAGTCAGTGTCGCGAGCGCCGGGCGAAAGGTCGACTCGTCCATGCCGGCCGGTCGCAGCGCGTTCACATGCACGTTGCCGTCGCCGACATGTCCGTAGCTCAACACTTCAACGCCCGGCAACGCGGACGTCAATGCACTGTCGGCGCGCGCGATGAATGCTGCCATCGACGCGATCGGCACCGATACGTCCGTTCGCAAATGCAAACCACGCTTTTGCTGCGCTTCAACCATCAGTTCGCGAATGCGCCACATTGACCGGGCCTGCTCCGCGCTTTGCGCGTGCAAACCGGACGTTGCGAGGCCTTCTTCAAACACCGCGCTTGCGAGCGTTTCAACCCACGGCTTCAGATCGGGGCCGCCGCTCGCCGAGAATTCGATCAACGCATGAGCGGGATAGGCGGCGACGTCCTTCCAATTCTCAGCATGTCCGTCGAGCGTGAGGGCAAGCTGCAGACACGGTGCGGTAATCAGTTCGAAGGCCGACAGGAACTCGCCCCCCGCGCGTTGAAAGCGCTCGTACAGGACCATGATGTCCTCTACGCTGCGCCCGGAGAGCCATAGCGTCTCGACCCAGCGTGGCTGTGGAAACAACTTCAGCACGGCCGCCGTGACGACCCCGAGCGTGCCTTCAGTGCCGATGAACAGCTGCTTCAGATCAAGTCCAGTGTTGTTCTTGCGCAGCGGCCGCAGATCGGAGAACACGCTGCCGTCCGGCAGCACCGCTTCCACACCGAGAACCAGATTTCGCATTACGCCATAGCGCAACACGTTGAGTCCGCCGGCATTGGTCGCCACGTTGCCGCCGATCTGGCAGCTTCCCTGAGCGCCGAGCGCGAGCGGAAACAGGCAACCGTGCTCGCTTGCGGAATCTTTTGCGTTCTGCAAGACGCAGCCCGCTTCGACCACCATGTGCATGCCTACCGGGTCGACGGTACGAATCCGGTTCAGGCGTTCGAGACTCAATATCACTTGCCCGGCGGCGTTCGCCGTGGCGCCCCCAACCAGACCGGTATGGCCGCCTTGCGGGATCACAGCAAGCCCGCTCTGTGCGCACAGCTTGATGGCGGAAGCGGTTTCGTCGACATTGCCTGGACGAATCACCGCGACGGGTTCGCCGGCATAATCTCCGCTCCAGTCCCGCAGATAGCGCTCGGGTATTGCTTGCTGCTCAAACACTTGAGTGTGTCCAAGCAGTGCGGTGAGACGTTCGACCACGACGTGCGGGTCGCCCACCGCGCCTGCTCCTTGCTGACTTGTCATAGCGCTGTTCCTGTCGTCCTTGCTGTTGCAAACCGGCGCTTGTGCGAGTCCCATGCACCCCGCGCCTGCGAGCTTCCTACAGAAGCTTCAGTTCGCGCGGCGAGTGCCGCGTGGGTTCGAGTAGAAGCGACGCGCGTTCGGCTAGCAGGTGGTCGCCCGCCCACCGGTCACGCTCGTTAAGGCGTGCCGCCACAACCTCGGAGGACTGTTCGTAAGCGGCGAGCGACTCGCGCCGCCGATCGAAGTCAGACCAGCCGAGCAGCATGGTGATGCCGGGCGTCGCCGGCCCCGAGTGGTTATCGAATACCCCGGCGACCGTGGTACCCGACGAGGCGAGGGCGGGAAGATCGACCGTGGCGAGGACATCGCTCGCCGCGCCGGTCCGGCCTACTGCGACCGCCTGCACGCGAAGTTCGACCAAGCGGCACGATGACGTACTTACCGGGGCAAGCGGCAACCAGGCTTCTGACGGAGTGAGGAAGCGAAGGTCATAGCGACGTACCATCTCGCTATCGCCGTTGGTTTTGATTCGCACTGCGTTCCATTCCTGATCGACGCTCAGACTAGCGAAAGCAGCGGCGCGATGCGCGAAATCGCGCCACTTCAGCAGCCATGCGAAGAGTGGGATGGGCGTGCCTGCGACCGCTGTCCACATGCCGAGGCGAGGCGGGAAGTCATGCCGCTCGAAGTACGGCGCCATGACTGAACCGATGCGCTCGACCAGGTCCTCGAGCCGGCCAGGCGCCGGATGATACATGCGCAGTTCGTACAACATTCACGTCTCCTGTATGCGCTGTGATTGCCAGACGGCGCGTGCGCTCCATATGTCTAGAAACACTAACACGAAGTTTTCGCGGCCGCAATCTTGCATACAAGATTTTTGAGGTGAGGCGTGCGATCAGGCGGGTGGTTCAGGAGCGCTACGCAATGCGACGAGACCGTTCAGATAGTGCTCGGACATCAGCGTTGCGAGGGCGCGGCCGTTTCGAGCGCTTAAGGCCTCCAGCATCTGCTCATGCTCATGGACAGCTTCATGCCAGCGGTTCGGATAGAGATTCGCAATCGATCGGGCGCGCTCCACACGTGGCACCAGTACCTCCCACAACTCGAGCAGTACGACGTTGCGCGAGGCAGTCATGATGGATCGATGAATCGCCAGGTTGCTCTGAATGTACTTTGGCAGATTGCCATCGTCGAAGGACTTCATCATCTTGCGATGAAGCTTGAAGATAGCTTCAATGTCGGCGTCGGATGCGCGCTGACAGGTCAGTTCGGCCGCGAGCGACTCAATATGGCTGATCGCCTGGAACAGGTCGGCCACCTCGGACACATTGACATCCGCGACGATTGCGCTGCGATTCGGATACAGCTTGACCAGGCCTTCGCTTGCAAGCGTGCGAATCGCTTCGCGCAGGGGCGTGCGGGAAATGCCGAGCTCCTCGCAGAGCTCCTTCTCTCGCAGCCGATCGCTGGGCCGGATCTGGCCCGACACAATCATCGTGCGCAGCGCTTCGACGGCTGCCCGGTGAAGCTGGCCGCGTCGATGCGGCTCGGTGTCGGCAGTAAGTTGACTAGTGTTCATGGGCTGAGTAAGTGACTCGACGAGGTTCATCGGGTTCGCGTGCAGTAGCCGCGATTCGCAGCACAGCACATTCGATTACTGCGTTGGCTGGCGCATTGGTCGCACCGATTCTAATGGATTTTTCCGCGCGCTGAGCTATTCGACAAAAGGTGCACTCGATGCTCAGGTCGAGAATTTTTATTTTATGTCGATGCGTAGGGAAACCCCGTATAAAAAAGGCGAGGGGCTGCGGTTACCATTCATTCTTGTATGCAAGAATTAGTCGAGTTAATCACGCCCACTGCGTTGCAGTGTTGACAAACTGGTTGCGGGGACTAGGCGGCCATGAAGCTGGACGAACCTTTTATCGACGCGCATCAGCACTTCTGGGACTTGTCACGCAACCGTTACCCATGGCTTCAGGACGATAAGCCTATCGGATTTCGTTATGGCGATTACACGGCGCTCAAGCGCAACTATCTGCCAGCGGAGTTTGCACGCGATACCGACGGCTTCACGCCGGCCGCGACGGTGCACATAGAAGCGGAATGGGACCGTGCCGCGCCAGTAGCGGAGACGAAGTGGCTTACTGAAATTGCAAGTGAGACCGGCCGGCCCTCGGCATGCGTCGCGCATGCGGCACTCGATCAGGAAGATGTGGAGGACGTGCTCGCGGCGCAAGCTGATTACCCGCTCGTGCGGGGTATCCGGCATAAACCGATCACCAGTGCGACGCGCGCCGACGCCAGACGCGGCGTGCGCGGTTCGATGGACGACGAACGCTGGCGTCGCGGCTTCGCCATGCTGGAGCGGCACGGTTTTTCGTTCGACCTGCAGGCACCGTGGTGGAACCTCGATCAGGCGATGGATCTTGCGCGCGACTTTCCGCAAACTCAGATCATCATCAATCATGCGGCATTGCCGGCAGACCGGAGTGCGGAAGGGTTGGCAGGTTGGCGCGCTGCGCTCGAACACATCGCACAGTGCCCCAACGTCGCGATCAAGATCTCTGGGTTAGGCCAGCGCGATCACGCCTGGACTCGAGAATGCAACATGCCGGTTATCCGTCAGACAGTCGATATTTTCGGCGCCGGGCGCTGCATGTTCGCCAGCAACTATCCGGTGGATAGTCTTGTGGCGTCCTATCGAACGATCCTGGATGGATTCATCGCGGCTATTGCGGATCGTCCAGACGCTGACCGGCGCAAGCTGTTGTTCGACAACGCCCAACGCATATACCGGTTGTAAGCGGCAGGCAGGTCACCCAAGTGCCGTTGCGCGGTGCAACTGGAATAACTTCCCCGGAGTGGAACCATGAGTTTAAGCAGTCCAGGTCGTCGCCGCGCACTGCGCGGTCTTTCGGCGGGAGCCGTTGCGTTGGGTGCGGGCATGACGTTCGGCGGCCAGCGCGCGTACGCGGCCGCCCCCGTCCAGCTCATCAGTCACCGCTATCCGGCGCTGGAATTCTGGGCCGACAAAATGAAGACCGCAGTGCCCGGGGTGGCGGTCAACGCACAGTTGATGCCGTTCGAGAAGATGGGCGAACTGGTCAGCATCGCGATGTCGTCGAAGTCATCGACCTTCGACGTTATCTACGTGATCGATTCGTCCATCGCCACCTACGCGCATAACGGCTGGCTTCGGCCGCTCGACGACCTGTGGGCAAAGTACAAGAACGAATTCAATCTGGGCGACTATTCGGACGCCGCGATAAAGATGTGTACCTATAACGGGCATCTCTACGCAATTCCGGCCGCGGTGAACGTAATGATGTTCTATTACCGCAAGGACCTCTTCGATGCTCAGGGTAAGGCACCGCCGAAGACTGTGGCTGAATACCAGGCGCTGGCAAAGCAATTCAATTCGCCGATGCATGCTGGAACCATCGATTGCCTGAAGCCAGTCGATGCACTGCTGAACGAGGCGCACTGGTATCTGAATACAATCGGCACGGGCTGGTTCGACGCTCAGTGGCGACCGGTCTTTAACAATGAGCGCGGTGTGCGCGCGATCGATGCACTGAAACAAACGACGCAATACGCGCAGCGTGGGTTCGCGTCATCGGCCAACGACGAATGTTTGATCGCGCTGCAGCAGGACACGGCTGTCATGGGCCAGCAATGGGCAACCCGCGCCAGCTCAGTGGACAATCCGAAGCAGTCCCGGGTGGTCGGCAAATTCGACTTCATGCCTATGCCGCAGGGTCATGCGCGCATTCTGACGGACGGCTACGCGATCTCCGCGTTCAGCAAACAGGACCCGGACACGTTATTTCGCATCATGGCGACTGCCACTCAGGAGGCGAACATGCGCCAGGTCTCTTCAATGCTGGTGCCCCCGCGCAATGCGATTCTAAAAGATCCAGTATTGCGCCAAAAGAATCGTTTCTATCCAGCCGCTTCAGCGGCACTCGATAGCGGTACGCCATTTCCGGCGCTGCCGGAATTCTACGCGGTGGGTGACTTTATCTCGCGGCGGATCTTGCAGGCCGTCACCGGCGAAATGGCGACCAAGCCGGCGCTCGATGCTGCCGCACAGGAAACCGAAGCATTCCTCAAGAACCGCGGTTATTACAGGTGAGTGCAGAGTCATGACTGTGTCCGTGACCAACGAAAAGACGCCGTGCGGCGCATCATCGGTGTTGCGCGGTGAGAAGCAGGACTTGTCCGCTGGCGCCGCGGGCGATATTCCGCCACGCAATACGTCTGCTCCTGTTGTCCGCCGGCCGCGTCCGCGCGGCCGGAAGTTGTGGCTGTTCCTGTTGCCAAGCGGGATCGTGTCGCTGTTCATCCTTGTCTATCCACTCGCCTACGCGTTGTATCTGAGCCTGTTTAGTTACTACCTGGATACCGGCGCGAGCCACTTCGTGGGCCTTGGTAATTACGTCGATTTACTCGGCGATACACGGTTCTGGTCATCGCTAGAACGCACCGTGCTGATCGTCGGATCGTCGGTGGCTTTGGAGTTCGGTGTGGGGCTGGCGGTTGCCTACGGGCTGTATCGGCTGACCTTCGGCGTGCGTACGCTGAATCTGCTGATGTTCCTGCCGCACATCATTACGCCGGTTGTCGCAGCGCTGTTTCTTAAATGGATCTTTGCTCCACGCTGGGGCCTGCTTAGTTCGCTGCTTATCGCCGCCGGTATCTTTCCGCCGGACTTCCTCGGCGATCCGATATGGGCGAGGGTCGTCGTCGTGCTTGCCGACGCATGGCAGTTCACGCCGTTCATTGTGCTGGTGCTCTATGCGGGCCTTAACACGGTCGATCAAAGCCAGATCGAGGCGGCCCAGCTCGATGGAGCGGGTGGCCTGCAGATCCTCTTTCGGATCATGCTGCCGTCGATCCGGCCGCTGATCGTATTCGTGCTGGCAATGCGCATCATGGACGCGTTCCGCTACTTCGACACGATCTACGTGCTGACCTCCGGCGGTCCCGGCACGGCCACCGAAACCATCACGATGTACACGTACTCGCTCGCGTTTCGCCTGTTCCAGATCGGCAAGGCTTCCGCGTTGGGCGTGCTGACGCTGCTGATCGTGTTGGCACTAACCGCAATCCTGATATTCGTGTTCGGACGCAACAAGGAGACGTCATGATGACCCGCCGCTTGCCTCGCCTGTCGCAGATGCTCCTTTTTCTCGCGCTGTGCGCGTTCGCGGCGGCTATGCTGACGCCGGTCGTCTGGTCGCTGCTGACGTCGATCAAGCAACCAATCGATGCGTTCGCGATTCCACCGAAATGGATTTTCACACCGACGCTCGACTTTCATCGCGCGGTCTGGGTCGACAAGGGCTTCGCGGGGTTCCTGTTCAACAGCGTTGTGATCTCGGTGTGCACCGTGTGTCTCTCGGTGTCGATCGGCACGATGGCCGCCTATGGGCTGTCCCGCATGCGCGGCAACGCCGCTCGCGGCATCCTGATCGGACTCCTGACAATGCGAATGTTTCCGCACATGCTGCTCGTGATTCCGTTCTTCATGCTGGCGAAGTTTCTGAACCTGATCGATACGTACCCGGCAATGGTCCTTGCGCTCGTCGCTATCAACCAGCCTTTCACGATTTGGCTGATGCACAGTTTTTTCGCCGATGTCCCGACCGAGATAGACGAAGCGGGCGCGATCGACGGAGCGAACGAGTGGCAGACTTTCTATCGGCTGGTCCTGCCTATTGTCCGCCCCGGCTTGTGGGTGACCGCATTGTTCAGCCTGCTGCTCGCCTATAACGAATTCCTATTCGCACTGGTGCTGACCGGACCGCATACGAAGACGCTGCCTGTTGCGATTGCAGAGTATGGCGGCGAAGACCTCAATTACTGGTCGCTGTCGGCTGCCGCTGCGATTGGCATCATGCTTCCGATTGTCGCGTTCATGATGTTCCTGCAGCGCCATCTGGTGCGCGGGCTCGCGCTCGGCGCGGTCAAATGAGACCCTGCCGCGGATGGCAAAATGGGTCGGTCAAGACCTCAATACCAAGAAACAAGGAGCAGCACATGGCGGCGGTGCAGGTTCGCGGCATACAAAAGTATTTCGGTGCGACGCAGGTGCTTCGCGGCGTTGACATCGACATAGGGGACGGGGAGTTCTGCGTCCTGGTCGGCCCGTCAGGCTGCGGCAAGTCGACCTTGTTGCGCATGATTGCCGGCCTTGAGGAGATCAGCGACGGCGAGATCTCGATTGGCGCGACCGTGGTGAACGACGTACGACCGAAGGATCGCGACATCGCGCTGGTGTTTCAAAACTACGCGCTCTATCCGCACATGACAGTGCGCGACAACATGGCCTTCGCGCTCACGCTGGCGAAGCAGTCGCGACAGCAAATCGAGCAACGGGTGCAAAAAGCAGCGGAGATACTCGATCTAGCCGGCCATCTGGACCGGTATCCCCGTCAGCTCTCCGGCGGTCAGCGCCAGCGCGTCGCGATGGGCCGTGCGATCGTCCGTAACCCGCAAGTGTTCCTCTTCGACGAGCCGCTGTCGAACCTCGATGCGAAACTGCGCGTGCAGATGCGTGCTGAAATCAAGGAGCTGCACCAGCGGCTGACCACGACCTCGATCTATGTGACGCATGACCAGACCGAAGCCATGACGATGGCCGACAGGATCGTCGTGATGAGAGCCGGTGTGGTCGAGCAAATCGGCGCGCCATTGGAATTGTATGATCGGCCGGTCAACGTGTTCGTCGCCGGCTTTATCGGGTCGCCGGCGATGAACCTGATTCCGGGCGTCGTGCGATACAAAAATGATGTAAAGCAGGTTGGTCTGGGCCCGGGGGTATGGCTACCGTTGCCGGTAGGGGCTCGCGCGGAGGATGGGCAGCATGTGTTATACGGAGTGCGCCCCGAGCATTGCGCAGTTGGTGAAAGCGGCCTGCCGGTGGAGATCGCGGTCGTCGAGCCGACCGGCGCCGACACGCAGATTTACGGCCGCATGAACGGTCACCACATCGTTGCAACGCTACGCGATCGGACCGATCTGAAAGCGGGCGCACAAATCTTTATCGCGCCGGACATCGCCCGGACGCATTTGTTCGACGAAGCGAGCGGAGCGCGTCTGGACACTTGATGTTGATATCCGCTAATTCCGCTAGCGGTGCCCACAGATAATGCTAGCGGGAAAAGCGCTGCGAAGCGGTTCACACAAGGCACGAGGCGGGAAATCGCCGGATTCAGCAGCGTGGCATCTCACCAACATGCGCGCAGGCGATCGCGTCGCTGTCTATTCGACCTTCGAGGCGTTCGACGTCACGCCCCTGCTGCGCCTGCGCGACCATCCGCTGCGCGTGACGCCCCCGTCATGGCTCGCCACCACGGTCGCATTCGTATCTCTGCTCTGGTGGGGATGAGGCGCTCGCCGAAAATCGCACCCCGGCCATCTAGAGTTATTTGTAAGCTCTCTCATGCAGTCATTCGAGCGTCGGCTTCACGTTGACGGACGCATGGGTCACGATCGTTTCCGTCGCACCGCCTTTGTGATTCAAATGGGCAGGAGCAGCTTCAAACTGGCAATGATCAACGCAACGCCCAGCAATACATGTATCTGACAAGGCGATAGCCAACGGTTGCCTAGCTGTGCTCCTAGCTGACGGTGGCGCGGCCGCAAGGTGCTCACTTCATCCGTTGCCACACAACTTTCGATGCCCCATATCCAAAGCTCCCGGGCGTGATGTAGGTCAGTCGGTCGCCATCAAGGGTAAATGGGCGCCGTTGGACATCGCCGTCCAAGTTCGGAAAGGTACTGTTCTGAATGTGGAAAACGATCACTGGTCCGGCCGGATGACGGTATATGTACCGAAATGCGCGAAATTACCCTGAACGATGCGTTGGTTCTTTTCTGCGGTACCCGATAACCGGCTATCCGCTGCGAACCTCGGCAAATCCGCACGAACTCCGACCAGAACGTAGCGGCCGTCGCTACCGAAGATGAGTTGGCCGTGCGGATGTGGACCGAGCACCTCGACTTTGCTGCCGCTTATCGTGACGGTCAATGAGACCAAAGACCAGGAACCCACGACGTCAGGCGCCGCCCGGGCGAATGTCTTGGGGTGGGGGCGCCGAGACATAGTGCAAGGGCCACCAGCGCGGCGACAGGCAGGGTTTAAAGCATGGACTTCATGGCGTTCTCCAACAGCGTGAGGGCACAATAAGCGATCTAACTTCACGCCACGTTCAGTTGTCCTGTAGCGCCTTATGAGACGCTCGCCCGCCGGACATCGATACTCGTTCTTCTCAGCGTCGTAGATAAAATCTTCTTTGCCGAAGCGGCCGTCGGACGTCGCGCCCGAGGTCTTCGTCTTGGGAACAAACGCCGTGATTCCGGTCTCGTGGCATGCGAGTATCTCCTCGCTCTTGTAATAACCTTTTTCTGCGACTGCCGTGAGTTTATCGACACCCATTTCCGTACGCGCTAACTTGGCCATCGATGTGAGTTGGTCACGATCAATGCCGTTGTTGGTGACCCTGGGCGCGACAATCAGATGGTGCTTCGCATCGACAGCCACTTGAACGTTGAAGCCGACGACGCCTGTCTCCCGCGTCTTCATCGAGCGCGCGTCCGGGTCCGCGAGCGACACTTGCTTGTCCGGCGCTGCGTCGAGTTGAACTTCGACTTGCTTGAGGATTTGCATCTGCTCCTTGAGAGCCGCAATCTTGTCTTGCAGCCGTTCTGTCTTTGCCTTCGCGATCGTCGGCTCCTGGCGATCGGCGGTGTCCATTTGCACAAGATAACGGCTGAAGCTTGCCTCGATATCCCGCATTCGCCGTTCTAGTTTTGCGCTCGTGAAGTTGCGGTCGCGATGGTTCACTGCCTTAAACTTGCTCCCGTCTATCGCGAGCGCCGGAAGGCCCGCTCGCAGCTCATTTAATATCATATGCAAATGCGATCGGTTCTCAGGGATACCGTGCGCAGTCCATGCAGCAGCATGTCCGAATCGCCGCAGCCTTTAGTCGATGGCTTAAACTGACAGGTGTTGGTCTAAAGGACATTTGCGACGACCACGCGATACGGTATTTACGCTATCGCGCTCGGCATGTTAAGCCTTTCCCAGCAGATCGAGCTGCGCTCAGGCATCTCATTGATTTTCTGCGTAGTGAAGGCGTGATCCTTGCCGAGAAGATCGCAGCGCGTCGGCTGCTACCGACTGATATCTGTGCACAGGCATACGCAGAGTACTTGCGCGACGCTCGGGGTCTCGCTGAAGCATCGGTCACTTCCTATGTACCATTCGTCCGCGATTTTCTCCACCATTGTTTCGGTGATGGGAGGGTCACGTTATCTCGACTACGTGCAGCAGATGTCGTGAGCTTTGTGCAACTCAGAGCACGACGTTTGCATTTGAAGCACGCTAAGCTCATGACCACCGCCCTGCGATCTTTTCTACGCTATGTGCGCTATCGCGGCGACAATGCGCTGGATCTGGCTGCCGCAGTTCCAGTCGTCGCCAACTGGTCGATGCAGTCAATTCCTCGTGCGATTTCTGCCGAGCAAACGCGACAGTTGCTGGCTAGCATCGATAGACAGACAGCAGTCGGGCGTCGCGACTACGCCATCTTGCTCCTGCTCGCGCGACTGGGCTTGCGCGCTGGTGAAGTGGCTCTTCTCGAACTCGATGATATCGACTGGCGTTCGGGCCAACTGAGCGTGCGCGGCAAGGGTGGGCAACGCAACGAGCTACCCTTACCTGCTGACGTGGGCAAGGCAATTGCCACATACTTACAGCACGGGCGCCCTCATAGCAACAGTCGCCGCATATTTTTACGTGTAAAGGCCCCCATCACAGGCTTTCGTGGATCAAATGGCATCATCACCCTCGTCAGGCATGCGCTTCAGCGCGCTGGCATAGACGCGCCCACGATGGGGGCCCATCAGTTCCGCCACGGCCTGGCCACCCAGATGCTGAGCCATGGGGCTTCGCTCAGTGAGATCGGCGAGGTGTTGGGTCATCGTCATCCACAGACTACAACCATCTACGCGAAGGTAGATATCAAAGCATTACGCACACTCGCTGTGCCATGGCCGGGAGGTGTGTGATGAACACGCTTCGTCAAGCCGTTGAGGATTACCTCAAGCTGAGGCGCAGCCTGGGATTCAAGCTGAAGGTAGCCCTACGCGCCGGCTCGTTGAGGTGTGCGTGAATTCGCGCTTACGATTGATCGCCCTGTCGACCTCAATGCGGCAGGGTTCATACGTCACCTCGTAGACTGCACAGACGTGCAAACGAGTTGTGAACTCGCATACCTTCGCAAGCCTCCCGGTGCGATTGGCCGGGTCACAGCCAGACACGAGGGTTGGCAAGCCGCGGAACGGACCTTCGATTTGCTCGAGAGCACTCGACAAGACTGTGGGTGATTTTGAAGTGCCCATCCGGGTACAAGGCGCTAAGCACAAATCCAACCGCCGCGCAATTCTATTAATCCTGTGTGCCAGATTGAGCGCTTACGATGTAGCGATACCAAACGCTTGGAACATCGCTTACTCAAAGACAGGACCTAAGCGTCCGCTGCAACACTACGCGGACGTGGATCAACTATCATTTGGCGGTAGACGGCAAGCTCCCAAGCTAGATTTATCGTAAAACAGCAGCACTCGCGAGCGGATCTTCGCTGCGTGTCATAACGCGCCTCACGTCAAGCCAGCGATACGCGGTCAATCGAAATCGTGCTGTTAGCAAGAGCGCTTGCGTCTACCACGGTCGCGCTTTTTATCATCTGTCGCGCCCTCTTCAGATCTCGCGCGGCGTTGACGGATGCAGCCGCAACAATTCGACCTTCCTCGAGTTGAAACAGAGAAAAACTCCCTTTCGCTGGATCGCCCCGAAGAATTTCTAGTCTCCCGGGCGCAAACAAGCCCACCATCTGGATGTTCATATCATACTGGTCCGACCAAAACCATGGCAACTCGTCGTAGCGAACCGGTTCTCCAGCCATCGTTCGGCCGACGGCTATCCCTTGGTTTTGCGCGTTCGCCCATGACTCCAGCCGAAGTCTTGCGGACTGCCACGAAAGCGGGAAATTTGCTACATCGCCAGCTGCGAAAATTGATGGGTCCGATGACATGCCGGTCTCGTCGACAACAATTCCATTGTCGACATGCAGTCCGGACTGAACCGCCAATTCCACGTCTGGTACTAATCCCACACCCAAAACGACAAAATCCGCAGGTTCGACATCACTTTCACCTGTCAATGGCGTCGCGATAAGTTTTCCACCTTCTCCTGCACGAATCCTACCTGTGGACGTCTGCGTTAATACTCGTACACCGCGGGAAGAGTGCACGCGAAGTAAAAAATCGGACATAAAAGGCGGTAACGAGCGGGCGCACAACCTTTCGGCGCCCTCAAGCACAGTTACAGACATCCCGCGCTGCAACGCTGCGGCGGCGACCTCGAGTCCGATCCATCCGCCCCCTACGATGACCGCGTGACCGCCGGGACGCATTCGTGCAGCAATCGCTGCTGCATCCTCTACAGTACGGAGAGTAAGGACCCCCGGGAGTTCACTACCCGGGAAAATAGGGCGACGCGCTTGGCCGCCCGTCGCCAGTGCAAGACGATCGTACGGATAGTGGGTGCCATCAGCGCAAATCACCCGCCGCGCTGACCGTTCGATCGCAATCACTCGCTTCTTCGATTCAAAGCGAATGCCCAACTTTTCATACTCTTCCTTTTCGAAAACGGGTGAATAAGATAAGCCGACGCCCAACAAACCCGCTTTTGATAACGGTGGGCGCTCATAAGGCAAGTGAGCTTCGTCGCCAAGCAGCGTCACTGTTCCTTCAAAACCCGCGTCCCGGGCAGATCGCGCAATCCATGCCCCCGCCTGCCCACCACCGACTACCACTATGCTTGTGGTCATACGCCCGTTCCTCGCGCAAATAGCGCGCTTGGTTAGTGTCCCAAAGTCATGTTTTCTCGGATCGACGCCTACGCAACTGGCAGCCTACAGTTCTACCGAAACGTTTTCGCCTTGTACTCGCACGCGATAGCAAGTCAAAGCGTTCTTGCATGGAGCGCGTGCGGGAGCGCCGCTGCGAATGTCAAAAGCTCCTTCGTGGAGGGGGCATTCGATAAGCGCGTCATCAATAATGAGTCCATCGGCAAGGCTTGCTTGACCATGCGTACATAAATCATCGGTCGCATAAATAGTTCCGGCGATGTGGTAAAGGCAAATCGCGTTGGCGTCCACTTCAACGCGCAGCGTCTCACCCTCTCCAATCTCATTAAGCGTTGCAACCTGTCTCCACTGCTCAGTCATATTGTTCTCCGTTGCCCGCCGTGGCGCGGCGGGCATCTGCCCGACTACGCGGACATCAGTTCGAGATAGTGATTTTCCATGTGATACAGCGCTTCTTCGAGAGGTGACATGGGGCCGGGCGTGAAGAATTTCGAACCTGCGGTGTTTTGCAGTGACTCGACCATTACGGCGTCCTCCGAAATGATCTGCGTGACAAAGTCCCGATATTTCGCAAGTTCCTCCTCATAGTTCGGGATATCGAACGCGGCAGGCGGGAAGAGCAAGTAACAGATGATCCGCGTGGTGTCCGGAGATACCGGCCACACATGCCACGCCCGGACGCTGTCCGAGCGCATCGAAAGGTTGAGGTTCGGGTAGATGCCTGCTTTGCATGCGATTCCCGTAGGCTGATCAACAGCCCATGGCAATGTGGGGAAAACTTGCTCGCCGCCCTTCGAATGAGGCCTGGCCTGATAGCTCGTATGCCAACCGCCGTCTTTTTCGAGGTGGAATTTGAGCTCCTCTCCCTTAACAAATCCACCAAACGTATTCCGATGGATCACGCCGACGTGGTAAATATCGATTAAGTTTTCGGTGAGAAACTTCCAGTTACATTTAACATCAATCACGACCTTGTCTGCGAGCTGGCATTCACCAGTACGAAACCACCACAAGCTGCGCTCATATGGCTCGATAAAGTCGCTGAAGGGCACCGGTTCGTCAGAGAAATTCACAAACACCCAACCACGCCAGATGTGGCTATGAACACGCCGCAAGGACGCCTGCGAGAGGTCCACCTCGCAAGCCTTCATTCCCGGTGCCGAGATCAAACTACCGTCAATGTTGTAAAGCCACGCGTGATAGGGGCAACTGAATTCTTCGCTGTTGCCGCAACCGCTCGCGACTTCCACGCCGCGATGCAAGCACTGATTCATGTAAACGACGATCTCATCGACTGACGGGCGCGCTACCACGATTGATTCACCCATCACACTGAATGTGACGTAGTCGCCAGAGTTAGCGACCTCTTCGACCCTCGCTACTGAGAGCCAATGGGTCATGAAAATCTTTTCTTTCTCAAGAGCGTAGATGTCTCGTGAGCTATACACCTCACCTGGCAGATGTCGGGCGACTGGAAGCTTCTGACGGGTCCTATCAAATTGCGGCTGAAGGTTGATGATTTGCTCTTTGGCAGTATTCATGAGCGTCTCCTGAAAGGTCTCATATGGGCGAAGTTGTCACGACTCGATAGTAGTATGTCGACTAATCGGTTGATAGATCGATCTCGAAATCGACTTGTGTTGAAAAAAACTGCGCAACGCTCTAGTATGTGTATACAAGGGCGTTACCAGCCCAATTCTAGGCACATCGATATATGGATTCGCAATCGACCCGCAAGGCTTCACACCTTGAAAGAATGGAGACACCGCAGCCGCAAGAGCGTGGGCCGATCGTTGCGAAGCAGGAGCTGCGCCGCATTAACGACGTTGAATATGTCTCGAGTGATGAAGCCTTGAGCATGCTTTCAATCAAGAAAGAGTCGCTGTACACCTACGTCAGCCGCGGGATGATCCGAACCGCCGTGCACGACGACGGACGGCGTCGCCGATACCTAAAGTCGGACGTCGAAAAGCTTCGTACCCGTTCGCCCGTACATTCCGAAAAGCCGCATGTATCAAACACTCTTCGGTATGGCGAGCCCGTCGTACAGACTTGGATTAGCGAGATTACGGACCGAGGCCCTCGATATCGAGGCCATCTTGCTACGCGGCTCGTAACCGACCAGCGCTCTTTTGAGGTAGTAGCAGAATTGCTTTGGACTGGAGTTTTGAACCCGCGCGACGTGATTTGGCCGTTGCAGCCCTTCGCCGGCGATCTGCGTCGACAGATGATGAATCGTCAAGCCAAATCCCACCTTATCAATCCACTTGCCTTACTCACGCGAGTCACACATTTGGTCAGCACATCCGAGCCCGGCGCAACTCCACCCCGGGACCACGATCCAGTCTCAACAGGCATATCGCTGATACAAGCTTTCTGCGGAGTCGCGGGTATTCTAGGCTCCCAAGACGAATATCTAGCGCCAACTGAAGGGGAGACGGTTGCCTCTTGCATCGCGCGCGGACTTGGGCGCTCCGGAGACAGTGACGTAATCCAGATAATCGACATGGCACTTGTGCTTTCTGCAGAGAATGAGCTTGCAGCTCCGACTTTTGCCGCGCGGATCTGCGCATCGACCGGCGCCGATTTGTACTCGTGCGTCGCTAGCGCGTTACATGTACAGTCAGGGCCGATGCAAGTCGGAGGCACCTTTGACGTTGAAATCATGCTCGATGCGCTTGCAGCGGCCCACGGCGCAACGGACAACCGACCTGCCGGATATTCCCGCGCCGGATTGCCCTGCTTCAATCACCCTCTATACGAACGCGATCCGCGCGCGGCGGCGTTGCTTGAACGTGTTTCCAAGCTTGAACACAGGCCGGACGGCACGGCAAACGAGCTTAGCTTCATCGAGCATACCGAGCGATCAAGCGGACAATATCCGAACATATTTGCCGCGCTCGTAATAGCGAGAAGGGCGCTCGGGTTGCCGCCAGGAACAGCTGCGTTTCTTCACACGGTCGGACGGACTTCAGGATGGCTCGCACACGCAGTCGAGCAACGTCTCACCGGATCTATGCTAAGGCCGCGGGCCAAGTATATGGGAGCAAAGGGCGACTAAACGGCTTGCACCGCCCTGTGAACGTCTTGTCAAAGACGGCCCCCATGTTCCGCTAATGAGGAAGGGTATCATGAGCCTCATAGTTGGCTTGACGGCGCAGAAACGAGAGGCACCAGACCTTCCCGGTTCCGAATTGCGTGAAGGCGTAGTAGCACAGCGGCGGAAATTAATGCGGGTACGCTCGCTGCCGCGAACACTCCGGACATCCCCCACTGCGCTTGCAACATTGCGCCGCCTACTAAGGGGCCGAAAATCGCCCCGAATCGCCCCATAGCGGCAGCCCAACCGATGCCGGTCACGCGTATTGCGGTCGGGTAAATATCACTTGCTAGCGCATACAGCGTACAGATCGTGCCTTGAACGCTGATTCCAACAATGAAGATTATGAAAAGCACACCGTTGTAAACTCCGGCGGCTTGCCCCAAAAATCCAACTGAAATTGCGCACAGCACGAAGGCGCCAGTAAGAACTTTATATACGCCATATCGGTCGACCAGCTTCCCTAGAATGGCTGCGCCAACTACACCGCCGAGATTAAATGTGATGAGAGCGCTCATCGCACGCGATAGCGGCAGGCCAGCTTCCTTCAAAATCGACGGTAACCAACTGGAAATCAGGAAAGAAATCAGGAAGACTAGAAAATATGGAACCCACAGCAGGAGGGTGCGCTCAGCTCGGCCGTCAGCAAAAAGCAGGGAAGCGGAGCCGCCTTTTCGCACAACTTCAACTTTGGAAAAGCTGTCCCCCTCTGCAAAGGAGAAGTCCGGCGCGATGCGTGTCAGAAGCTTCGCAATACGACGGTCGTCGTGTCCATTAGCGGCGAGAAAACGGATCGACTCCGGTAAGAACAACCCTAAGGCTACGCTTAAGACGATGGGAACGATGCCGCCCATCCAATACACTATGTGCCAGTTGAAATGCGGAACAAGAGCCCAGCACGCGATCCCGCCGATCACCGCACCAAGCGGCGTCGCACTGACGGTGATCGCCACTGTCCGAGCTCTCACCCGCTGGGGTGAATACTCGGCAACAAGTGCGAGCGCGTTCGGAATACAGCCCCCTAGACCGACGCCCGCACAAAAGCGAACCGCCAACAATGCCTCTCGCGAATCAGCGAAAGCTGTCAGCGCTGTGAACACACCGAAAACGACGCACGCGAGCTGCAGGACCAGCTTTCGCCCGAAGCGATCCGCTATAGGCCCTACTATCAGCGATCCAACCGTCAGGCCTGCAAGCCCAGATGCGAAGACCAACCCAAGCGAAGTGACTTTGCTCCCAAGATGCTCCGCCAGGAGCGGCGCGGTGAAGCTTACGATCTGAATATCGAAGCCGTCCAGCAAAATCACAAGGCTACATAGGAAAAACAGCATCCATTGTTGACTGCTGATCCGTCGACGGTCTATCTCTTCACCAACATCATATTGTTTGCGATTCATCGCATGTCTCCTGTGGATCAGTCCAGTTCTACTTTTGTAATGTCTTTTTTGTCAGGCCGGGATCATTGCCTGCGCACCTGTGACGATCGCCACAATAGACGCTGCTTCGTCAGTGCGCGTTCCTCGCCATGCCACGTGCCCGTCGGGGCGAACTAAAACAATCGGCGAACCATAGAGCTCTGCAATGGCTGCATCGTGTATTTCGTGAACACTGACCGGTGCGCCGCGGTGGCGTAGCGCGTCGCGGAGCCTGATTACATCGAATTCCGACGCTCCATCAAACTCGAGGAGCACAAATTCCTTCCCGAAAAGGTCGAGCGTGGATCGCCCGTCTTTTAGCCATGCGTGAGGCGCCCGTGCACCTGGGCGGGCCGTCTGGACGTAAACGGAGAAGTCGCTGGGCGGTGCTGTCGTACCATCCGCCACAACAATGGGTGAGTTATCGTACCGGTACCCGATTTGAAGTCCGGTTGACTCCCACTCGACCCGCGTTGACTCACGCATCCTGTTACCAATGAGTTTTCGAGCGCGTCCGCCGTCTTCGGTATCCTCACATACAGCAGACGAGTCCGGCGCATCCTTCCACGCGCGAAAATTTTGAGTTGAGAATTCAATGTTGCGCTGTGCAACTGGGCGACGCTCGCTTTCGTAACTTTCCAGTAGTCCTAGACCACCCCAACCTTCAATCAATCCTTGCAGCTTCCACCCAAGATCTACAACTTCTTGAATGCCAGTGTTCATTCCCATCCCCCCGGTTGGCGACATCGTATGCAACGAATCGCCAGCCAAGATAACCCGGCCTTTCACAAATTGCTCCGCCAACATTTCACTGCGTCGCCATGGGACGGTCGACAGCACTTCGAATGGAACATCGTCCCGACCCAGAGCTGCGCGGACATAGGCTGCAGCGTCAATCGTCTCCAGATCCATTTTGTCTTCTGAACCAAGAACCGTAAGGCGCCAGATTTCGCTACCGTCTACGACGGTTAGGTTGCCCCATGTGCCGCCGGGTCCCACGAAGAGATAGCGCTCTGCCTCTCCCTTGTCATGAAACGCGGTGAGATCCGGAATTCGCAGGAGCACATTGACTGAATAGCTGAGGAGCCGCCCCTTCATCTCTACTCCAATTTGATCGCGAATAGTGCTCATCGCGCCATCGCACGCTACAACATATTGACTATCAACTGTAGTCAGCTTCCCCGTACGCAAATCAGTCAGAACTGACCGCACGCCGATGCCCGTATCGACAAGACTGTCGAAACGGTGTTCGTACAGAGTCGAAATTATCGGATTATTTCGGACTACATCAGCAAGGATCGGCTGTAGCCATAGCTGTGGGCAGCGTTGTTTCTTCTCCGGCGTTTGCATTGGAGTGGGCGCTTCACGCATGCTTGGGTAATCTTCGCGATCCAAGAGAAAACCGTTCAAGCTTGTACAAAAGACCATTGAAAGTTGATAGTCCTGGGGAAACCCGCAGTCCCGCACACGGTCCGCAAGTCCCCACCGGCGAAACGCCTCCATCGTCCGGATTGCCACCAACCCCGTACGAGGATGTTCGATGCTTCCATCACCTCGTTCTACCAACGTACATGCAATCCCACGCCATCCGAGGTCAATTGCCATCGCGAGTCCAACAGGGCCTGCGCCCACGATCAACACGGGCGTATTAATGGTCTCGTTCACCTATAACTCCTCCAATACATTTCCCGTTTCGGCCGTACCACCGGCCGCCTAATTTGAAACTGATTATCGATAGCGACCGATTACGCGTCCAATGGATAGGAGAGATACACCGTATTCACAAGATGAATACAATTTAGGTCGACGTTGAACCCCGGAGTCACGCTCGAAAAAGTACTGCGGCGCCGTGGCGTTCTAAGTAGATGGATCTGGCAACACATTTGAATAAATCACGCATGCGGGTAGACGCTGTCGGCTTGTCGGGGAGCCTGAAGTGTCGAGCAATCGGCCCGAAGCAGGTGACATCAAGGCTGTCACAACTATGGTGTGCCGGCCCGAGGCAAAGCTCATCCGCTGCATTTCGTGTTTTTATTGGCCATTCTTCCCAATAGTTCCGCATCTATCCAAGCCGACGTGCACCATGCAATTTGTCCGACAAAATACTTGATCGTGCCATCCGCATACGTATCACTACCGATTGCGAACCGCTAGACGCAATCTATATTTTGAGGCTTGCCCATTCAGCCTGATTGGCGGAAGCGGAGACAGCGATCATAAAAGCCGCCCGGGCACGCAGCGATTCGTCCAGCGCCGGGTGGCAGATTGACAAAGAGACCGATATGAACTTAAACACGCTAGACCTGAATCTGCTGCGAGTATTCATTGCGCTGTACAAGGAGCGCAATGTCTCTCGCGCGGCGAGCTTCATTGGAATCACTCAGCCGGCTATGAGCAACGCGCTGGTACGTTTGCGGAGAAGCTGCAACGATGAACTTTTCGTAAGAACCAGCCAAGGAATGAATCCCACGGCGCTGGCCGAGCAGCTCTCAGGACCCATTCGGGAGGCTTTCGACCTTCTCTCTCAAGCGTTGGAATCACCTTTCGCTTTCAATCCATCAGCATCGAGCCGAGTCTTTCGGTTGTTAATGTCCGATGTCGGTGAGACCATTGTGCTACCCCAGCTCATTGATACAGTAATGCGTCACGCCCCAGATGTTCGCGTCGAGGCAATGCAAATCCCCCACGATCGCTATGCGAGCACGCTGGAAGTTGGAGGCGCGGATCTCGCTATCGGTAATCTCCCCTTTCTTAACTCTGGTTTTTTTCAGCAACGTCTTTTCGAAGACGAATACTGCTGCATTGCACGCCAACAACACAGTAGGATCCGGGGTGACCTCTCGCTGAACAATTACGCAGAGCTTGAGCATTTGCGGGTAAGCAGCGGGAACGCCGAGATTCTTGTCGACAATGAGCTCACCAGAAAACGCCTTCGTCGCAAGGTCGCATTGGTCGTCACGCACTATCACACCGCAGCCGAGGTAGTCGCAAATACAGAATTGGTCGCGATCGTGCCTAGAAATTTTGCCGTCGACTCTGCTAAGCTTCTAGTATTGCCATTACCTTTCGACATTGCTCACGCAAAAGTCCGTCAGTTCTGGCACAAAAAGGCCAATCACGATCCGGGGAATCAATGGTTACGCCAAACGATTGCCGGCCTCCGCTGGCAAAGCGCCCAAAAGCACTTTAGGACAGCTTTGAGCTCGGTCGTTTGAGCCGTTGCGTTAGCGGGGTCAAGCAGTCAATGCTCTCCTAACGGGGACGTCATAGGGTCACCGTCCATTGAGGACGGCTGATCTGGTTCTGATGCATATATTCCGATGGATCGAGATAATGCAGATTGGTAGGATCCTTACCGATCCGAGAAAACCGTGTTCCAGACAGCAGGCGCAGTAGCCTCTTTGAGATGGATGCCGGCGAGGCCAAATTGTCCCTTGCGAATGCGATGCATCAATTCAATTCCGGCTATTGTGATCGCGGCATTGCTGAATTGCTTGAACCCCAGCATGACGTTGGTGCGCGATTCGACGTTGCGGTGATCCTGCTCGATCAAAGTTCAGGTACTTCGAGGAGCGCACCTTCGTGCCTTCGGGTATTTCACCGTCTCATCTCGGTAACCGCTGTAAGTGTCCGCTCGTGACCGTGTAGATTCTGGTCGCATCGCACCGCATGCTTTCTCCGGGCACAAATGTCACTGTGTCCATAAAGGGAAATCATGGACAGAGTCACTGAATTGCACGGCGACGGTCAAGGTACGCGGAGCTATCGGCGCCGAACGGTGGAAGAGAAGTGCCAAATCGTCAGAGAGACATTGGTACCTGGTCGATCCGTGGCGGAAGTGGCGCGAGCGCACGAAGTAAATGCGAATCAACTGTTCGACTGGCGCAAGCAGTATCTCGAAGGCCGACTCGAGCCGAAGCGGAAAGATGGCCTCATGTTACCGGTGGTGTTGAGCGAACCTGACGAGAAGGAGAAGGCTTCGGCGCCACCGGAGACGCACACATCTGCGGGCGTCTTGCGAGTGCTGTTTGCGCGAAGCGAAGTCCGAGTTGAGGGCCACGTTGATCCCGATGCGCTGCGCGTGGTGATGCAATGCCTGAGTCGATGATGCGGTCCCAAGAGCTTGCCTCGGTCGTCGAGCAGTCGACGAGCACGCGTATCTGGATAGCAGCCGGGTTCACGGACATGCGATGCGGTTTCGACGGCCTCGCCGCAAAGGTGCAAACGGTCCTTCAAAAAGATCCGTTCTTATGTGGCTTAACGAAATATGTAGCGGCCGACCGCGAGGAGGCAAGCAGCCTGTGGTGCCATGGATCTGATCTCGGCGGTCGGCGACACATAACACTACAGATTTTCAAGGAGACTCAAGACGGCGTCTTTCGGTCGAAAACGATGAGTTGCGATTCCCCGAATAGCGGCCTTATCCAGCCCGCGTCGCATCATTTCTACATCCGCTGCCGCGTAGCGGTGTGTAGTAGCGACCTGTGCGTGTCCAAGCCACGCCTGGATCGTGAGAAGGTCAACTCCAGATTGAAGCAACATCATCGCCAGCGAATGTCGAAACACATGTGGTGAGATTTCCTTTCGCAAGAGTTCGGGTTTCTGCATGGAAGCTGCGGCGGCGGCACGCCGTACGATGTGGGTAGCACCGAAACGTGTCAGCCGCTCGCCGTGCACGCCAGCGAATAGTGGCACCGCCTCATGCCGGCCGACGCCATTCTCCCGGAGTAAATCCTCGATGGCTGTAACGAGATCACCGGCCAAGGGAATCACACGTTGCTTGCGACCTTTGCCGCGAAGCATGACATGCGATCGCGCTCCGTCCAACGAGAGGTCAGATGCGTCCACACCGAGCGCCTCTGAGATTCGGGCGCCGGTACGGGCAAGGAACAACAGCAAGACACGGTCGCGACGGCCGATTTGTGAGGACACATTCGGCGCGTTGATGAGTGCGTCGAGCTCGACTCGCGACAGATATCGGGGATTGGACAGGTCCGACTTCTTGATTGGAATCGAAAGTACGCGCTGAGCGACGCCAAGCGAAGCGGGATCACAAGTCGACACATGACGGAAGAATGAGCGTATCGCCGTGAGACGAGCGTTGCGAGTGTGCACACAGTTGCCGCGCGAGCGTTCCAGATGATCCAGATATGCCAGGATCATGTCGCGGTCGAGGTCCTCAACCTCCAGAGCGCTTGGTTTCTTGCCAGTTCGCTCTGCAGCGAAGAGGACGAGCAGCCGGAGAGCGTCTCGGTATGCAGCAATGGTGGCCTGCGTCGCGTTACGCTGCTGCGTCAGTCGTTCACGAAAGAAGGACTCGAAATGCCGTGCGAGTAAAGGTTGACCGTTCATGTCAGACCCCCTGTGTTGAATACGTTGTCTGCGATCAAGCCCAGCAGTTCTGGCGTAGCAGTAATGTAGTAGGCGGTGTTACGTCCCGCTAAATTTGGGTTCCAGCGGAGCTGTTTATCTCGGTATCAAATAGGATGAAGTTTGGAACTTAACCCTGAACATCATGAGATGAGACGGACGTAAAGAAGGCCAGTAC
>Ga0153932_1000112_pt1 | contig 42904 bp, 46 predicted proteins | sample TSNJ016MetaG_FD_102273 | JGI IMG/M metagenome (GOLD analysis project Ga0153932, IMG submission 102273) | Attine ant fungus gardens microbial communities from New Jersey, USA - TSNJ016 MetaG | ecosystem: Host-associated > Fungi > Mycelium > Unclassified | place: USA: New Jersey, Wharton State...
ACCGCCGGCGCGTCTTCCTACGCCCCCTCGCCACCGCCCCCGCCACCGCCACCGCCACCCCCACCGCCACCGCCACCGCCACCGCCAGTTCCCGCGCGTCCAGCACGTAGTCCGAAGACTGGGCCAACCGCTCCACCGTCAAGTCGATAAACGCCCGCACCCGCGACGGTTGCGCCGCGCGGCTTCCGTAGTACACATGCACGCTCATATGGTCGGTAACGTGGTCCGTGAGCAGCGGCACAAGCCGCCCCGAACGAATCAGAGGTGCCGCCGACAAGCCGGACAACAAGCCGATCACGTGACCCGACAGCACCGCCTCGGTCTCGAGCTGGGCATCGTTGGTCAATCACGCGGGCGGCAAGTCGTGGGAGATCACTTCGCCTCCGACCTTGAGAAGCCAGAGCAGGATTCGGCCGGTGCCGGGATGCCGGAACACGCTGCATCGATGCGACGCCAGCTGTTCAATCGACTTCGGCGCCCCATGTGCCGCAATATAGGCCGGCGCCGCACAGACGATCAGTTGCATGGCGAAAAGACGCCGAGCAACGAGGCCGTCCTCAGGCGCGGAACCAATGCGCAAGCCAACATCCACACGGTCCTGCACCCATTTGCCAATCCGGTCATCGAGTTTGACATCGGGCTGAACTTCGGGATGGCGGCGGCAAAACTCATCAACGAGAGGCCAAAGTATTGGCAGGAACGAGTACTTCGGGGCGACGATTCGCAACGGCCCGGCAATATCGTCCTTCGCCATGCGAATGCGGTCCACCGCGCGCTCCAGTGCGGCCGGCGCGGGCTGCGCGGCCTCGAGAAACTCCTGTCCCTCGGAAGCGGCGCGATGCTCTTTGTCGTGCGATGCAAAAGGCGCACGCCCAGCCGCTCTTCAAGCGCCGCGAGCGCCTGGCTCGCGGCCTGAGGACTGACGCCCTGGGCCGCCGCCGCACGCCGGATGCTGCCAAGTTCAATGGCCTTCGTGAAGGTCTCAATTGCGCGAAGTTCGCTAATGGGCACGCAGTGCTCCCCAATATTGTGAGTGGACAGTATCAACATGTCCTTGCTACTGGATCAAGGCTTGGCCCGCTAGTGGCTTGACACCGTGAAGTCTGCAGTCAAGTTCCACATCATCAGCAGGAGGGTTTCATGAGCGACCAGATCAACGGCAAAGTGATCGTTATTACCGGCGCCAGCAGCGGCCTGGGCCTTGCGGCCGCACGCCTGCTGAGCGCGCGTGGCGCGTGCGTCGTACTCGGCGCGCGGCGTATCGAGCGCTTGCAGCAACTAGCCGATGAATTGAACCGCACGGGACGCCGGGCGCTCGGCGTTGCCACCGACGTCACCGTGCTCGACGATGTGAAGCGTCTCGTCGATACCGCCGTGCAGACCTTCGGGCGTATCGACGTGATGATCAACGACGCGGGCCTCATGCCGCTTTCGCTGCTCGGGCGTCTGAAGGTTGACGACTGGGTCGAGTCCTTCGCGCGGGCGGTGGCCTTCGCTATCGACCAGCCGGACGACATGGACGTGAACAAGATCCTGTTCCGGCCCACGCGTCAGGTCTCTTGAGAATGAGGTAAGCCCCCGGACGCCCCGCCTTTCGGCTCATGGTCAAGCAGAAGCCATGCGCTGATGGCGCTTGCGAGCGCGAGACCCGATGCGATCAGCACGATCACGCGGAACCCGAAGACAAAGGACTCGCGCGCGGCCTCCATCACGCGGGCGTCCGGATTGACCGCTGCACCAAGAAGCGCGCGCTGCTCGTTCACCTGGTTCTGCGCGGCTTGAGAAAGACCAAGCGGTACAAGGTGCATGTCGAGCGATTGATTAAATAGCATTGTTAGGACAAGGCCGAAGACCGCGACGGCGAGTAGCCCGGCGACTCGCGAAATCGCGTTGTTCACCCCGGATGCAACTCCCGACTGATTCTCCGGAACGGCGTTCATGACCGACGTGGTCAGCGGGGCGACGCAAATCGCCATGCCCAGGCCAAGCACGATGACGGGCGCGAAGAAGGTGTGTAAGTACGGACCGCCAACTCCAGGCCATGCCAACAGCGCATATCCCGCAGCGACGATGACAGAGCCCAAGGTGAGTGGCACTCTCGCGCCGTAGCGTGCGACCAGTCCGCCGGTCCATCGTGAAAGCACGAAGATGATCAGGATCAACGGCAACAGCGCGGCGCCGGCCTTGGCCGCAGAATAATGATGGATCTGGATAAGGGTGAACGGCAGGAAATAAAGTATTCCCCCCAGTCCGGAATAGAGAAAGAACGTAATCAGGTTTGCGCCCGCAAATGTGCGCGACTTGAAAAGTGCCAATGGGACCATTGGAGCGCGGCATCGGGCCTCGCGAACCAGGAAGGCGATGAGTGCTATCACGCCGACCGACCCGGCAAGCAGAACGCCCGACGCCTTTTCGGAAGCCTCGATCAGTGCGTACGTGATTCCGGCGAGTCCTATCGATGCTAAGAGTGCTCCTGGCCAGTCCAGTGCTTTATCAAGTTTTTCGTTTTTGCTTTCATTGACTCTCCATAGCGCGATGCCCACGACGACTGCCGCTAGCGGCAGGTTGAGCAGGAATACTGATCGCCACGAAAGGTGTTCGACCAGCCAGCCTCCAAGGACGGGACCACCTGCGCCCATCATTGCTGTGAATCCCGACCAGGTGCCGATCGCGCGTCCGCGCGAGCTTGCCGGGTAGGCCGAGCTGATGAGTGACAAGCTGCCGGGCACAAGGAAAGCGGCACCGATACCCTGGACTGTCCGCGCAGCGATCAATCCTTCGATAGAACCCGCGAACGCGCACCATGCCGATCCGGCTGCGAATAAAACCGTACCGAACAGGAAGACCATTTTCCTGCCGTAGCTATCGCCGAATGAACCGCCGACGAGCAGCAGCGACGCCAGCGACAGGGCATAAGACCCAACCACCCACTGAAGTTCTCCCGAGGTCGCGTGAAGCCCGCTCTGTATTGCAGGCAGCGCGATATTGACAACCGTACCGTCGATAAACGCGAGGCTCGATCCAAGGATCGCGGCGATCAATACCCAGACGTTGCCCTCAGGTGCGCGCTGATAGGAAGGTTTCATGAGGCTTAAAGTAACACGTCGGCTCACGGCACTGGGACATCAGAACGCCTCGAATACTCTGGAAGGATTGCGTGCCTATCGCGGGGCAAACTTGGCGGTGACTTTCTCGTCGAGCTGATTCACCGCGCCCAACGTGGTGGTGAGTACTGCAGGCCGGCTTCCTCGCAAGCCAGCTAATGTTGGACGGCCGTCACGGACGAACGTGTAGAACCCGGTCACGAGATACACGCCCATGGCGTCGATGTATCGCGCCTGTTCGCCCAGTACTTCCTTGAACGTTGGAGATGAAAACAGCGACTTTGCCGCTAACGGGCTGGCGAATGCAATTTCCGCAATCGCCAGATTCAGTCTGTCAGCTTCAATCCGGCGAACACCATTGGCAAGAGGCCAGGAGTTCGCGTAATGGTCGCGGTCGAAGTGCTGTTGAACGTAGAAGTTGAGTCCCGGCAAGCGCGAGCAGAGCGTTGAATGCACGTCGCGCCAGTAATTCGAAAAGGCTTCTTGAGGGAGACCGTCCCGCCTTCTCACGGAAGCGTAGATGTTATGTTTGACGACCTTGTCACGAGCGGAGAAATCGGGCTGATTCATCAAAACTCCCTAGCGATGGTGGCGCCTTGCTCAAGCGTTACGCGACTTTGTCCAGCAGCACCTTTGGATTGAAGTAAGCCACAAGTAGCCAATGCGCCTGACCCTCTGACACATCCCAATGCTCGGAAATCAGAATTGATCCGTCAGTTCCCTGGACGCCAATCCGGATCAGGGCCACGACGTGTTCACCCTGTACGGTCAGGCTCTCGTACGACAGCCTCACGGCATCGAGTGTCTTTGCCACCTGGGGAAGAATGGACACGTACCCGGCTTTGTCATATTGACCACCCTAAGGAAGATAGTCGGGAACGAACAATATGAAGCCCTCAGCGGTGTACCTTTCGAAGTCCACGATCCGGCCTTCAGCAGCGCCTCGATAAAACGTTTTGACAACCGCCAGCGCATCCGCCCCTTTGGTAGCGAGATCGTGCATGTTTGCGACTCTCCCCGTGACGGATGCCTGACTATACGCTCGTGTTGCAACGTAAATATTAGCCTTGGCCGCTTGAAGCGAATAAAAGTCCAGGCGCCACGCTCGCGTTGAGCACCTAAGTCAGGATTACCGATAGCTCGGGCGGGGAGTGCCATGCAAACGCCGGGTGAGGAACCAGTTGCTTACTTGCGTGGCTGATCGTCCGCCATCTGCACCGGTTCCTCGGCGACGACCGACGTCAACACAGTAGAAGGCAAGTGCCGCATGTCGCTCGGGCTGACCTTGCCGGCGAACTTCCAGCCGCCCGGCAGCTTGACGAAGGCGAAGCCGGTTGGCTTGTCGACGAATATGTCGAAGTTTTTCGCGGGCGCCGCAGCCGCCTGTGGGCTGGCTCCGGGAGCCGTCTGCGCGAAGACGGTGGTTGAGGCCATTACGATTGCGGCAGCAACCAAGGTGCGAAGTACGGGTTTCATTTTGAACTCCATTTCAATTGAGGAAGGGCAGTGCCGACGACGGTACTGCCCGATCGCCGCATAAATTCCCTATATATGTGTCGATCGATACAGAATATTAAATCTCAAAAATTGATCCGAATCCAGATTTTCGTTATGATCGTTACAAAATAGCGATTCAGGATCGTGACCTGACCGGAGACTTGGAGAAATATGATGAATAGCTCAGTTGATGAAGGAGCTTCGAAGAGGCGCGGCAGGCCCCGAACCTTCGACCGCCAGGCCGCGCTGACATCCGCGATGGAAATGTTCTGGCTGAAGGGTTTCGACGGTTGTGCGATCAGCGACCTGACTGTCGCCATGAACATCAACTCGCCAAGTCTCTACGCCGCATTCGGCAGTAAGGAAGACCTGTTTCGTGAAGCAATCGACCTCTACGGGACGCTTGAGGGCGAAGCGACAAGGTGTGCGTTAGCTGGGCCACGCGGCATCCGGGAAGCGCTCAGCGCGATGCTCAAGCGTAGCGTTGAAATGTTCACGCGCGGTCCGCAGCCACGCGGTTGCATGGTGATGCTTGGCGCGCTGAATGTGAGTGCCGACCAGAAGGAGCTTCGCGCGCTCCTGCACAAACGGCAGAAGCAGATTGTCGACTTGATCTGCAAGCGCATGAAGCTGGCGGTCGATGATGGCGAAATCGCGCCGTCGGTGGACGTCGATGCGTTGTCGATGATGTGCGCAGTGTTGTTTACCGGCCTGGCCGTCCACGCTCATGATGGAGCCGGCCGCGCGAAGCTAAATTCGGCGATCAATGCTTTCGTCGCTACTTTGCCGGTGACAGGTAAGTCCAAGACGGTGCCGCGCGTTGCGGCTGGAAAAAAGGCGTCGTAATAACTGCCGGTGGATGATGCGCAAAGCGGTCGTCCACCAGGATCATTGCCCATCAGCTTTTGGTGAGCGGCCGCAACCGGTCATTCGTCAGCGCCCGCAGATTGCCAACAATGCCAATTGTTCAAAAAAATAGAGTTGACCAGGTAATGGACAAAATTGAAACCGGAGCGATTCGAATAGAGTTGAACAATGTGATTCTTCGAGATTTTCGGCCCGCGGACCTGATCCAATATCAACAACTCAGAAGCGATCCGAAAATGCATCGTTTCTATAGCGAGGATGACTCCTCGGAGCAGCGTGCGGGCCAACTGCTGCAGATGTTCATCGAACAAGCCGACAGTCTGCCAAGGACCAAATTTCAATTTGCCCTGGAGTCAGGAGGGGAACTCGTCGGTACTTGCGGCATCCGCTTAGAGTCACCTGGCGAAGCTTCCATCGGATGCGAAATTGGCCGGCAATGGCAATGGTCCGGGCTAGCTCGAAAGGCTGCTGCCGGAATACTTGAATTTGGCTTTGGCACGCTGTGCGTCGAGCGAATTTATGCGGAGACGATCTCCGACAACCGCGCCGCAATCAAGTTATGCAACGCTGTCGGAATGACTGTCACAGCAGAGCGCATTGGGGATCGAACGTTCAAGGGCCGGACGTGGAACACGACAACTCTGTCTATTAGTCGGGAAGCATGGGACGGTGAGCGAGCTTAGGCGTTGTCGTCAATGACGAGGGAGTTCGTTTGCAAGTTTCCTCACCGGGGTTCCGCTCTACGGGTAATTTTCTAAACAGGCACCCAATCAATTTTCTGGCTCGTCACTAGACACGCAGCGCTCAATGGTGGAGCACTAGGCAAGATTGCGCTCGCCCATCAGCGCTTAACGCCGGGATTTCCCCGAAAATAGAAATTCACCCTTGCGGAGAATGCGCTTAATTATGAGCGACCGCTTTCCTACAATGGCAATGGATCGTATGTGTCGAAATTCCAATTCAATTAAGGAGACGGGGTCATGAACAAGGCAACCAGTACATTAATCGCGGCCGTCGCTGCACTCACGTTGTCAGGCGGCGCTTATGCACAGAGCAACAACTCGCTGGCGCGACCAAGCGTGACGTCGCCGGTCGCTGCAACGGGCGGCGGCTATGGCACGCCAGGGGACGCCAACTCGGACAGTGGCCACGCCGCTGCGTCGTCGAATTCGGGCACGCAAAATAGCGCTAATGGATCGACGCCTGCGGCTACTGTTTGGCCGAGCAACAATTCACTGGCGCGACCGAGCGTAGTATCGCCGGCTGCGGGCCAGTAATAGCTGATAGCGATGACAATTTCGCCTGGAATTGTCATCGCCAATAGATTCTAAGCGGGTGACCGATCGTCAATGCATGGGTAAAGCATTAACGAGTAGACGCTGGGCAGTCTTAACGGCTTAGTTCAAGAGGGCTGACCGACCTGACATGTTGTACTTGTGCTGTACTCGCCACGCTGAGCAGGTTTGTCGGCGTGGAGCAACGCGTGCATACACGTCTCGCACTGTCCCTATCGCGGCCTTCGCAGCGTGATCCTGATCCTGATCCTGTTAGGCCGGCTTTTCCGTCGAGACACGGATCCGATAGGCCCTAGGCGAACAGCCATGGATCTTCTTGAATACAGTGCTAAATGAAGCTTCGGATTCGTAGCCAACTTCATCTGCAATTCGCGCGAGGCTAGTTTCCCTATTCGTAAGCCGATCGACGGCGATCTGCATTCGCCATCGAGTCACATAGTCCAATGGCGTGGTTCCCACCGCCTGCCTGAACTTCGCGGCGAAACTCGAACGGGACATGCCGGCTATTCCTGCCATGTCCATTACCGTCCAACGATGCGAATATCCTTGTGCGTCGCATTGATAGCGGCGCTCAACTGCGGATCATTCAACGCGGAAAGCCATCCATGGTTCATGGTTTTTGTTGATGCGAGATGCAACCGCAAAACCTGAATGAGCATGATGTGCGCGAGATGCTCAGCAGTCAGCGAATGACCTGGTTGATTGGTCCGCAGTTCTTGCGCGAGAAAATCGAGTGACCATCGAAGCACTGACGCCTCGCTCGACGCGGCGCTCACCGGGACCACCGCGGGGAGATATTCGAAAAGCCTGTCGATACCACTTCCCGCCAACGAAAAATGCCCCGCGACCAAAAAACAATCGGCGCCTGTCTGGCATCGTGCAATGCCTTGCGAATCGTAAGACAGCGCGTCCAGATAATTCACCGGCGGAATTGAAGGGTCGCTGGCAAGCACGAATGACCGGCCGCTCGTCAGTAAAAAGCAGTCTCCTTCGACAAGACGATAGGGTGCGCTTTCTCCATCGGAAAGAAGCCAGCATGAGCCCTTCAAGACGGCATCCAGTTTCACGCCCTCATGTGCAGGAAACCGGATAGCCCAACTTCCGCCTGCATCTAACGCGTGGAGGACACAGGAAAAACAGGCGGTGCGGCAGCGCGTCAGTTGCTGAAAGATGGGTTCGATGTCAGCACTCTTATCCGCGATCCGCAAAAAGCGTCGGAATGGTTGCAGCAAGGTGTTCGGGTTCATCAAGGCGACTTGAACAATGGTCGCGATGTCGCCGCAGCGCTGGAGGGTGTCGATGGCGCCTTCTTGATGTTGCCGCCAACGATGACCCCGGCACCCGGTCATCCGGAAGCGAAGACCACTATCGCCAGCTATCAGGACGCGCTTCGAATTGCACCGCCGCCGCGTCTGGTGCTCCTGTCGTCATTTGGATCAGAGCGGTCCAGCGGCTTGGGAAACATCACAGCCACTCACCTGATGGAGCAGGCGCTGGATGACCTTGCCATGCCGACTGTCATAGTGCGGCCCGGGTCCTTCATGGAAAATTACCTGTACGGCTTGCATCAAGCCGAAGCGTCAGGAATCGTCGATTTTTTTCTGACCCCGGCTGACCGCAAGGTGCCCATGACCGCGACGGCTGACATCGGCGGAGAGATCGCAAGGCGACTACAGGAAGGGTGGGATGGCCGCAAGATTGTGGAATTGGGGTCCCGATTCAGTCCGGACGATCTCGCGCAGGCAATGAGCAAGGTCGTTGGCCGAACCGTCAAGGCCCGGCCCGTTCCTCGTGAGGCATGGACCTCGACGCTGGAATTCATGGGATTGCCGCCCGGCTCTACGGGTCCAATAGAGGAATTGAACGATGGGATTAATTCCGGCTGGATCGACCATGGCGTTATTGGCACCGAGTCGATCGCAGGCACGACGACCCCGGACGAATTCTTCGCTGCCGCACGGAAGTGACGACTTCCTCACGCGACTTGCGTGCCTTCGGAGAGATGCTCAGGCGCCGATGATGGACCATTCGAGCCAGCAATAGGCACGGACAATGCCGGCGGCGCCGCATATCCGGAACACTTGCCTCGTGAATCGTGTTTGCCACTCTGCCACTCTGTCCCGAAGACGATACATGTTGCGCACTGCCATGCCTCCCCGGGCGTGTCGGATTGAATGGCATCGTCCTTGCATGCTACGAATCCTTGGTGTCCAACTAAGAAGGAGGTCGGCAATGAATCTCGATTTGACGTTCCGCACAGGCGAAGCCACGGTGTTCGCCGCACCCGGCCAGGTGACTGACGCGATGCCCGAAATCCTGTTAGGCCGTGTTGACGGACCCGCCGGTCACGCGTTCGCCAACATGATGGCGCAGAGCAAGGGGCACACGGCCATGTTCGCGATCCGCGCCTGCAATCAGATGGTGCGTCCCGCCACGATGATCGTCCCCAAGGTGACGCTCAGGGACATGACCACCATCGAGCTATTCGGCGGCGTGGTGCAGTCGGCGACGGCCGATGCAATAGTCGATTGCCTGATCGAGGGCATCTTGCCGAAAGATCAGGCCAACGAGCTATGCATCATCAGTCTGGTGTGGATCGATCCGCGTTGCGCCGCGGAGACGAACCTCGACAAGAAGGACATGTATCGCACGAACTACGAGGCGACCAAACTCGCCATTCAGCGGGCGATGAACAACGAACCAAGTGTCGACACGCTGATCGCCAACCGGCACAGCATCAAGCACGATATGGACGACTGGAGCTGAAGCGCGTTCTTGCGATGCACAGCTCAATGATGCGATCTTTTGCAACGGCGTAGGGTTGTTGGCACAGGCCACACCCTACTTGGGATCATGTTTATTATTCCGGTAGCATTTGGATTCCTAACGGTTAACCTCCCTTCCCGACGTTCGTCCTTCATCACGCCTGCGTCTGCTTGATCGCGTCAAATTTCTTGTCATGCATCATATTTCGATTTACGGAATGGATTGATACGTTGAGCCTATCAGGAGTTGGTGAATCAGGAAGGGCGTTTTCCAACCTTCAACATGGTGATTGCTTCAAAGATCTATAGCGATGCCGGTATCGTGCAGATCTCGCCGTCGTCGACCAACCCGGGTTATACGCAACAAGGCTTCGAGACAACATATCGTGTTGTGGCAACCGATGCACAACAAGGTCCGGCACTTGCCATGCAGGAGGAAGCGACCGTTTCACGCTCAGATGGCAAAGCGTGACGGCGCAAAACCTCGGTCGTGCCCGCCACCTTAACAACCCACGAAGTCCGATCGCAGACACAACGTGTCCCGCCTGCTGTGACAGTGTGTTTCTCTGTCGCTCACAACTGGCTGATTAAAATCCTCACTGACAAGTCTCCGAACAATAATTCATCGGCTACTTAAACTCGGTACGACTTTTGCATTCCCTCGTTCCGGCGCGTTGTTTCCTTTCATCGTGCCGCGATGCAACAGGAGACCTGGCCGATGGCTTTCGAGGAGCAACTACAGGACTGGCGCGAGAGTGCGTTACGGGTGGAACTGAGCGTCACAAACGCCGTCGCCGGCCAGCAGGACATCATCCGCTTGATCAATGTCGCGCTGTTTGCGCGCGGTCACGTGCTGCTGGAAGGGGGCGTAGGTGTCGGCAAGACCACCGTGCTGCGCGCATTTTCGCGGGCCATTGGTGGAGGCTTCGGGCGCGTGGAAGGCACCATCGACATGATGCCGGGTGACCTCATCTATCACACGTATGTGGACGCCGAAGGAAGACCCCGGATCGATCCCGGTCCTTTGCTGCGTCACGGCGAAAACCTGACCACGTTCTTCTTCAACGAGATCAACCGGGCGCGGCCGCAAGTCCAGTCGCTCCTGCTGCGGGCGATGGCCGAGCGTTCCGTTTCGGCGTTCGACCGCGAATATCACTTCCCTCACATGACGGTGTTCGCCGATCGGAACAAGGTTGAGCGCGAGGAAACGTTCGAGCTGGCATCGGCTGCACGCGACCGGTTTTTGTTCGAGCTGAACATGCCGACGCCGACAGATCCCGAAGTCAGACGCGCGCTGGTTTTCGATCCTGTTTTCCACGATGTCGACGCGTTGCTCGAACGGGTGACGCCGGGCGTGGTCCGATGGGCGGAGTTGAACGATATCGGCGGCAGCATTCAACGCAACGTGAGCGCCAGCGCGACAATCGAGCGCTACGTGCTCGACATCTGGCGCGCGACTGAGAATCCGCAGCAATTCGATATCGCACTTGACGGCGTCGACATGGAGCGCCTGATCCTCGTTGGCGCGAGTCCACGCGGCATGAGCGCGCTCTTGCGGGCGGCGCGCGTGGTCGCGTGGCTGGCCGGGCGCACGCATGTGGTACCAGAGGATATTCACGCTGTGCTGTTGCCCGCGCTTGGGCATCGCGTGTTCTTCACGCCAATCTACGAACTGCGCCGGCAGGAACTTGCGGAAGCGTTAGTCGCGCAGATCATGGCGAGAGTCGCGGTGCCGTAATCTCATGAGGACATCATGAATACGCTCAGCGCGATGCCAGAGTTTCACTACCGGTTGCCGATGCGCGCCGGTGGCTCGCGACCCGGATCGCATCCCGGTTCGAGCTTCGGCGCGGGTCAGGCATTCGCGATGCACGCGCGTCTTTTCGATCATCCGGATCCGCGCCGTATCGATTTACGCGCAAGTTTGCGGGCCATTCCCGCCGAGTGGCTCGTTCGCGTTCATCTGCAACGCGTGTCCGTACCGGTCTATGTCGTGATCGACGTATCAGCGTCGATGCACTTCGGGCAGATCAAGTCCAAGCTCGACGTTGCGGCGGATTTTGTCGCCGCGCTGGGGTACAGCGCATTCCGTGCGGGCGATCAGGTCGGCATGCTCGCGTTCGATGCCGCCGAACGTGAGGAACTCTATTCACCGGCGCGTTATGGTCAGGGTGTAGGCGACGTAATGGCGGCCACCGTGCGCCGTGCGGCGCAATCGCCCGGCGTGGCAGGTGGTATCGATGGGCTTGAAAAATCGGTCGCGAAACTTGCCGGGCGGCAGGGCATTGTCTTCATTGTCTCGGACTTTCATTGGCCGCTGCAACGGCTGCCGAAGATACTCGACACGTTGACCCATGCGTACGTTATTCCGATGGTCGTATGGGACCGCGCGGAAGTGGAGCCGCCGGAGCATGGCGCGCTGCTAGCCATTGACGATGCCGAAACGGGAGAACGCCGGACATTGTGGCTGCAAGGAAAAACTCGTCGAGATTGGCGCGACGCGGTCGCGCGGCGGCGTGCCGAAATCGACCGGCTCTTCGATAAGCGCGGGATTCGGCCGTTCTACCTTCAGGGTGAATTCAATGCCGAATCGTTGTCGCGATACTTCCTGGAAGCGGTCGCATGAGCCCATTCGCGCGTCCGCCGATCCTGGTCATCATGACAGTAATCCTAAGCATGACAAACGCTGCGATAGGGGCGCCTTCATCGGCGACGGTTGAGCAACCGCGCGCATTCGGCTACACGGTCGGCGATGTGCTTTCGCAACGCATCCTGCTTCCTTCGGGCACGGCCGGTTCAGGCAGTGACGATTCGAGCGCCGCCGCGACGCCATCGACTGGGCGCATCGGCATCTGGTTCGAGCGCCGCCATCCGCGCATTGAAACGGATGGAGAAGGACGGCGATGGATGGTCGTTGACTATCAGATCGTGAACGCGCCGCAAACGCTCATCACTATTGCTCTCCCGGCCCTGACTTTGGGATCGCTACAAGTGCCGGAATGGCCGGTGAGCGTGAGTCCGCTCACACCAAATACGGCATTCGGCATGGGCGAGCTCCAATCGCTGCGCCCCGACCGGCCGGCTCCGCTACCCGCGATTGCGCCGCTGCGCAGGCAGACCCTTTGGGCGCTCGGCTTGCTCGTTTTAACGCTTGCCGCATGGTTCGGCTGGTGGAAATGGGGTAACACACGCGAAGCGGCGAGCTTGCCGTTTGCCCGCGCATACATGGAGATGCAGCGCCTTGCGTCATCCCAACCTGATAAAAACGCGCGCGGGTGGCTGTGTCTGCATCGTGCATTGAACGAGACGGCGGGACAGGTCGTGCATGCCGGTTCATTGCCGGGCTTGCTTGCAAGAGCACCGCATTTGCAAGCGCTGCAGCCGCAACTCGAACGCTTCTACCAGCAGTCCGGCGAGCGTTTCTTTGCTTCGGGTTCCGCCGATGAAAACTTTCCCTTGCTCGACTTGAGCCGCTCGCTTTATCGCGCGGAGAGGCGTCAGCAGCAATGACTTCCCCTATCGACTTCGCGCATCCCTACGTGCTTGCCCTACTGCCGCTCGCGTGCCTTCCGTTGCTGCGCCGACGCAGCGATACGCTGAGTTTTTCATACATTGGATGGCTGCCGGTCAATCGGATTGGACGTACTGTCGGAATGATATGGCGAGGCTGCGCGGTCCTGGCGATACTTGCCATAGTCATCGGTCTCGCGGGCCCAGGCCGTTCCAATATGCAGGTTCTGCACACCGGCACCGGCGCCGAAATTCTCATCCTGATGGACCGGAGTTCCAGCATGGACGACGCCATGGGGCGACAGCCCATCGACTCCCGGGGCATGTCGAAGAATGAAGTCGCTCGCCGCGCAATAACCCGTTTCGTCGATGATCGTCCGAACGACCGGCTCGCATTCATGATGTTCGGCATCAGCCCCATACCGGTCATTCGCTTCACGGAAAATCACAAGATTATTCAGGATGCGATAGCCGGCACGGGCATTGGCCGGGGCATGGCGGACACGCAGCTCGATCGCGGTTTGCGCGCGGCGATCGGACAATTTGACGGACGTCGTTACGATGGTCATCGGGTAATCGTACTTGTCTCGGACGGCGGCGCAAGACTCGACGCACAAGCGCGTCGCGACATAGAAGAAGGCCTTGAGCGCAATCAGATCGACTTGTATTTCATCTACTTGCGCAGTGGCGTGTACAGCCCCGACCTGCGGGCGGTCGCCGCGAACGATACCTCCGCCGAGGCCGAGCTGCACCGGTTTTTTCTGACGTTGAAGTCGCCGTATCACCTCTATCAAGCAAACGATGCCGATGCGATGGCCGCTGCCATGAACGATATCAACCGGCAGCAAAAATATCAGGTGTCGTTTGTCGAGCGGTTGCCGAGACAGGACCGCAGTCCTTATTGTTTTGCGGCCGCGCTGGTCTTCTGCACGTTCCTGTTCGCGTTGCATCTGCTTCAGGTCAGGAGTTGGGCATGAAACGCTCCTGGGCTCACATCGCGTTTGGACTGGTTGCGCTGGGTTGCGCGGCGGTGGCTATGGATGGCGCATTACGCATGAAGCATGCTGAAGATGTGCGTCAGGCTGTTGCCCAAGCAGGCGTCATGACGAGCGCGTCGTCCCATCTCGCCGATCTACCCGAGGCTCAATTGACCCGTGCGATGGCGCTTTCGAAGGCGGGCGCTTACGCTGACGCGCAGAGGCTCTATGAGGCACTGATACAAGACGACGCCAACAGCGAGTTGGCGCATGCCGCGGTTTTTAACCTGGGCAATATGTATCTGCGTCAAGCGACGGGCGAGGGAAATCCCGGTCCGGTCAAATCCTTGCCTTTACTGGAACAGGCGAAGCAACGATACCGTCAGTTGCTGCGCGTTGCGCCTGGCGACTGGGACACGCGCTACAACCTCGAACGTGCGTTATGGCGCGCTCCGGAAGAGACCGAGAGTGCCGACGAGCCAGACATCAAGGAGCAGCACGACGTCAAGTTGCGCGGCGCGCAGGCCGAGGATCTGCCGTGAAAATTGCCCTAACCGGACGAAGCCTCTTCAGCCGGCAACAGTGGCCGATCGTGCTCGCGCTGCTGTTGCTGATCGCCGCGCTTGCAATGCCGCCTGTCATTTTGCCGCGCAATACCGCGCGTTACATCGTCACCTTCGATATTACGCAGAGTATGGACACCGAGGACGTGGGCGCGAGCGATGCGCCGTTGAGCCGGCTTGAATTCGCCCGTGCCGCCACGCGCGAAACGTTGGGGAAATTGCCTTGCGGATCGAAGGTCGGATGGAGCGTGTTTACCGGGCAGCGCACGTTGCTGTTGTTGCCGCCCGTTGAAGTCTGCAGCAATTTCGACACGCTGCTGTCGTCGTTGAATGAAATCGACGGGCGCATGCGCTGGACCAACTGGAGCCGCGTGGCCGAGGGCGGCATCTACTCGGCGGTGCGGACAGCGCAGCAAGTCGGGCCGGATACCGCGGTGATCTTCATGACCGATGGTCAGGAAGCGCCCCCTGTGTTGCCATCGAATGACCGGGTGCGCGAAATAGCCAGCGGGAAGGTTCATGGCTGGCTTATCGGCGTGGGCGGGGACCAGCCCGCCAATATTCCAAAGACCGATGCCAACGGCAACAGGGTGGGGTTCTGGCACGCCGACGATGTGATCCAGGTCCCGACCATCCCCGGCAAGCCGGCCACGGCAGAAAGCCACGAGGAGTTATCGCAACTGCGGGGGGAGTACCTTGCCTCAGTGGCGTCACGGATTGGCTTCAAGTATCAGCGGTTGCTTGGGGCCGAAGCGTTGACCCATGCCATGCTCGATCCGCAGTTGATGCACCGGGAGCCGGCGGCGACCCATCTTAATTGGTGCCCCGCGTTGCTTGCGTTGCTGTTGTTGACGTGGCGATTTCTTCCGTGGCGGAGCCTGCGGGGTTTCCGTTCAAAGCGGCCGCAGACGGTGAGCAGTTCAGCGTCAACTGCCAGCCCTAAACGAGCGTTGACTGGCTAGGAGTTGCGGCATGGAAGATCGAATCATCGACTCGTGGATACCAGCAGCCAAGCTGCAGTTGCCAAGCGTTTTACATCATGGAGCACGGCGCGCATTGCGCGTTCTGCGTGGCGTCGCGCTATGTCTTGCAGCAACAACTGCCGGATCGCATGCGATGGCTGCGCCGCGGTCGATTGCTGTGATCGACTGCACGCTTATCGACGATAACGCTTCTTACAACGACGCCGATACCAACCGTACGCAACAGGCTCGCATTGTCTTGATCAGCAATGACCTGCGCGCCCAGTTGCGTGACCGCCAGCTTTTTCGCGTCGCCGATAACGCCCCCGCGAGCGCCATGATTACGCAACTTACAGCGGCGCAGAATATGAACGCGTGCAACGGCTGCGAGCGGGAAGTTGGACGCAAACTTGGCGTTGAGCGCGTCGGCGTGTGCTGGGTGCAGAAAGTGAGCAACCTGATCATCAACATCAATCTTCTCGTGGAAGACGTGACGTCGGGCAAGACCCTGTTCGAGCGCTCGGTCGATATCCGCGGCAACACGGATTTGTCATGGCGCCGCGGCGTCAAGGCGCTGGTCGATCGTCTCGCCGACGACCCCGACGCAACGCGATAGACCCGCGGACGCGCTGTCGAAAAGACGCTTTCGGGAGAATCTCCCGCCCCGATCCGTTGTCAAGTACCGCCTTGATGGGCTAAGTTGGCCTTTGGGTCCGCGACGTCCGAAGACATCCGGTGCACCTTGCAAAGAACAATAGGCGGAGACGAACATGCATTTGAAAAAGGCGACGGCGTATCTGGCGCTCGCATCGGTGGTGACGACCGGTATCACGTTCGGCGCGAGCGCCGCGTGGGCGGCAGCGCCGACTGCTTACGTAACGAGCGAGACGGCGGGGGTGGGTGTGATCGACCTCGACCAGATGACGCTCGCGAAGACATTCGCGTTCGGCGACGATGGCCCTCGCGGCCTGAGCCTGACGGCGGACGGGCGCCGGCTGCTGCTGGCCAACAAGAAACCAGGCGATCTGTCCGAAGTCGATACAGCCACCGGCAAGGTATTGCGGCGGGTGAAGATCGGCAAGAATCCGGAGTTTGTCCGCGTGCACGGTAACTACGCCTACGTGACCTACGAGCCGGGCGAGGACGGCGGGCCGCCTCCGGGCGTGTCGGGAGCATCAGGAGCATCGGGAGCGCCAGGAGCCGCAGCAGGAGCCGATAAAGGCGGTCCTCCGGGCGCAGGAAAGGACGACGACGCGAATGAGCCGCCGGCGGAGATCGCGATCGTCGACTTGAAGACTTTGCGGGTGATCCGTTCGGTGAAGAGCGGGCACGAGACGGAAGGTGTGGAGTTTTCCGGCGATGGCCGGGAAATGCTGGTGACCAACGAGGGCGACGATACGGTGTCGGTGTATCACGTCGGTACCGGCGCGCCGCTGCGCACGCTCAAGCTGGATCATGGATCGCGCCCGCGCGGTATCAAGCGAACGCCTGACGGCAAGCAATATGTGGTCACCCTTGAGAACACCAACAAGTTCGTCGTGCTGGATGCTCAGAGCTTCAAGGTGATCAAGACTGTCGATACGCAGTTGGGACCCTACGGTGTCGCGTTCGACCCTGCCGGCAAGCGCCTGATGGTTGCGGCGGCGCGCGGCAAGATGCTTCAGGTATTCGATGCCAAGACCTTCGATCACCTGACCGATGTACCGGTGGGCCAGCGTTGCTGGCACTTCAGCTTCACGCCCGACGGCTCGAAGCTGATGCTGGCATGCGGCCGGTCGAACGCCGTGTATGTCTTCGACGCCACCAGCTACCAGCCGGTCAAGCAGATTGAAGGATTGCCGCTCGCATGGGGCATCGTGACGTATCCGCACAGCGCAGGGTCAATCGAGTAGCACGCCAGTCTTGTTCGCACCGGGGTTCAGCTGAGACAGTTGCTCCCCGGTGCGAAACAAAATTTACTTCCACGCATACCTCAGCCCCACCCATGCACCGCGCGGCGCCCCGATGCCAAGGAACTGTTCATTGGCAGGATTGGCGCCGTTGAAGCTGTGGTTCGGACCATCGAAGTCATTCTCGCCAAGGATCGCGAAACTTGCATAACGTTTGTTAAGCAGGTTCGTGATGCTGGCGAATACCTGCAGCTGCTTCGTGATGTTGTAGGTCGTGTCGAGGTCGATCAGGAAATAACCTGCTACCGACCCGTTCACGTCCTGGTTGTCTTCGTCGCCGCGAGCAAAAATGTTGCCGCGATACGTGAGGTTAGTCCCTACATTCCATTTCGGCGTGGCTGCATAGTCGAGCCGCAGCTTGACCGTGTTCTGCGGAATGCCGGGAATACGATCGCCTGGCTTGACGGTGATATTGCCGTTGGCATCGGCGCTCGAATTGCTGGAACTACTTTCGGTCCACGTCGATTGATAGGTTGCGTCTACGTAGCTATAACTCGCTGCCACGCCCAGTGGTCCGAACTGCGTGTGCCCGGCCAGTTCTACTCCTTGCCGGCGCGTCTTGCCCACGTTCTGGAAAAAGCCCAGCGTGCTGGCTGCGCCGTTGCTGCTGACGAACTGGATGTCGTTATCGAGCGTGGTCCGGTAGAGTGCCGCGCTCCATGAGGTTCCATGTCCGAGCTGGCCACGCGCGCCGATCTCGTAGGTTTTTGAAATCACCGGTTGCAACGACGGGTCCGCAATGAAATCGTTCGGCAGGGAACAGGGTGCGGCCGGATCGGCACAGGCGAGTTCGATCGCGGTCGGCGAGCGCATGCCTTCGTTGTAGGTGGCGTAGGCGGTGAACGTGGAGGTCGGGTTCCAGTTGACGCCCACCGCCGGGTTGAAGCGGGAGAATGTATGGCTGCCGTCAAGCAGCGGCTGCACACCGCTTTCATCGCCGATAACAGACTTGGACCAGTTATAACGCCCGGCCAATGTCATGGACCACTGTTGCGTGATCGACAACGTATCCTCGAAATACACGCCATAGTTCGCGTTGCGCGTCTTTGCATCGGTTTGAGACTCATAGGGACCAATGCCTATGGTCGCGCGTGAATCGGTGAACTGCGCGTCTTGCGAAGCCTGCGTGAAATGCGAGTTGGCGAAGTCGCCCGCCATGCCCGCGACGAACTGGTTTTCCATCCCGGCCAGCTTGTTGAGCAGCGTCATTTGCAGGCTCGCGCCGTAGCTGTCCGTGACGATCACGGACTGTACGTTGGTCGCCTGGACCGTGTCGACATTGCCGTCGTCATCGACCTGGCCGAAGTCGTCGTTGGTGTTGCTGCTGGTGTTCACGTTCCGGTAGTGCCGGTAATACACATTGCCGCTGATCTGCAGGTTGGGGCTGAAATAATGCTCGCCCGACAGCGTCAGGTATCCGACCTGATTCTGGTTCTGGTCCGGGAATGTATAGGCCTGCTTGTAGTTATCGAGGAAGGAGCGGGGGATGGTCTGCGAGCCTTGCAGGTCGTTGTCGGCGCCTCCCATGGACAGTGAAATCGTGGTGTCCGCGTCGGTGTAGCGGAGCTTGCCGAACGCCTGGCGCAGTCGGCTGGAATTGTGGTCGGCCCAGCCGTTGTCGTTGGTCGTGTTCGCGGTGAAGTAGTAGTCGAGGTTCTGGCCGATCACGCCGCCTTGCTCGATCTGCGCCGTCTTGCGGCCCCACGAACCACCGGAGACTTCAGCTTCGCCGCCCGGATTGCTGCGGCCGTTTTTCGTCGTGACGGCAATGGCGCCGCCCAGCGTGTTGAGGCCGAAGGTAGGGTTGGAGCCGGGGATCAGCTGGATCGTGTTGATCGCGGCTTGCGGGATCAGGTCCCAGTTCACTACGTCGCCGAACGGCTCGTTGATGCGCACGCCGTCGAGGAACACGGACAATCCCTGCGGCGTGCCGAGCAGCGGCGACGCGGTAAAGCCGCGATAGTTGATGTCGGTCTGGGACGGATTGCCCTGGGCTTCGTTGATGTCGACACTGCCCACGTTCTTCTCGAAGTAGTCGGTGAGCACCGAACGATGTTGCGCGTCGATCGCGCTGCCCTTGATGGTCTGGACGTTGGCCGGCACCTTCTCGAGCGGTGTGCCGATACCCAGCAGCGGGGTGGTTCCCACCACCACGATCGGCGCGAGCTGGATCAGGTTCGGCTCGGACGCAGCGACCGGCGGCGAGGCTGCATCTTGCGCCCAGGCCGCGGCGCTGAGGCCGGCAAGCGCGCTGCCGAAGCACACGCGCAAAGCGAATGGAGGCCTGCGAGAAGGGTGATGGGGTGCCTGGCTCATGATCGTCTCCTGCTGGGTGTTGTTATCGGTATGACTTCGGTATAACGTTCGGGCGCAGCAAATATCCGCGCCGTTGCCATACTGAAAGCGTCCCACAAGATGCGTGTCGTGCGACCGGGAGGTCTTCCCGATTACAGGGGGAAGCATTCCCAACCCGCCCGGTTTGCACGCGACGCAAGCACGCGTGCTGAGTAGAATGAGAGAGCCATGCCACCCGATTCCACAAACTCCTCCGCGCCAGCGCCGGCATCTCATGCGAGTTCACCTACGAGCGTGTGGCGCGACCTCGCTTGCGTGCTGGCGGTTACGGTCATCGCTGCCGTGGTTTGCATGCGCCTGGACGTCGGCGAGCTGACCTACGCCCTCACGCGCCGGTTCGAACGCTTCCAGATGGACGAATATCCGCCCACGCTGGTCGTGCTCGCCTTGGGCCTGGCGTGGTTTGCCTGGCGCCGCTATCGGGAATCACAACGGGAATTACTGCATCGCCGCGTGCTTGAAGAGCAAGCCGAAAAGCTCCTCGCCGACAACCGGCGTCTTGCCAGCGAAAGCATCGGGGCGCAGGAAAACGAGCGCCGCCATCTCGCGCGCGAGTTGCACGATGAACTCGGTCAGTACCTGAACGCCATCGCGCTGGATGCGGGACGTATCCGCGATCTGTCAGTGCAAGGCGAGCCCGAAGTCCATCGCTTGTCGCTGGCGGTCATGCAGAGCGCCAGCACGGTGTATCGGCAGATAGGAGGCATGATCCGGCGCTTGCGGCCCATCGGACTCGATGAATTCGGCTTGCCCAGCGCACTCGAACATTGCGTTGAAAGCTGGCGTGAACGTCTGCCGCAGGCGTCGTTTACACTGACGGTAGACGGCGACTTCTCGGATCTGGCGGATGTGCTGAACATCACGCTCTACCGGCTGGTGCAGGAAGGGCTGACGAACGTGTCGAAGTTCGCGCGCATGTCGCGAGTGGAAATCTATCTGGTCCGGACTGCGGATGATCCGCACGCTGAACGTGAACGCAAGCAGCGTGACGAGATCGTGGTGACCATGACCGACGACGGTCCGGGTATCGATCTGACAAAACCGCGTGCAGGTCTGGGGCTGATCGGCATGCGCGAACGGGTGGAGGCGATCGGCGGTGAGTTCCATATCGCCAGCCAGCCGGGCAGCGGTTTCTTGTTTTGCGCGCGCGTGCCGGTTCAGGCCGGATTGCCGGAGCTGAACGAACTTAGCGATCCCGCCGAGTTGGCGAAATCGGCGAAATGAAGGCCCAGGCGGTTTGCCATCTGCGCAAGCTGCACGCCATTGTCCGCGCCGAACTTCTGCCGGATCACCGATTGATGGTTGGCAACGGTCTTCTGGCTCAGGCCGAGTCTTTCCGCGATGCTCGGCAGCGTATAGCCCTGCACCAGCAGACGCAGGACCTCGAATTCCCTCGCCGATAAATGCCGTCCCGGTGGCCCCTCCTGGAACGTGGCCCGCAGCGCGAGTGCGTGCGACACGTCCGCGCTCAGGTAGCGTGCTCGTCCCGCGACCGCGCGGACCGCTTCGACGAGGACGTCGGGCGCGCTGGCCTTGGTCACGTAACCTCGCGCGCCGGCATCGAGCGCGCGGCGCACGAAGATGGTTTCTTCGTGCACGCTGAAGATCAGCACATGGGCGTCGGGTTCGCGGGCGAGCATGCGACGCATTGCTTCAATGCCGCTCGCGCCCGGCAACGCCAGGTCCATCACGACCACGTCCGGGCGCAATGCGCAGAAACGCTGGTACGCCTGCGCGGCGTCGGCGGCTTCGCCGGCCACGCTCACGTCGGGACTCAGTTCGAGCAGGCGCCGGTAACCTTCGCGCACCACGGCGTGGTCATCGACCAGGAGGACACTGATGTTGGCGATGGTCATTTGTGGACTCCCGCAAGATCGGTGACGTTGCGATGGTTGGGGTCGTGATCGTCGGACGCGGCCGCCAGCCGGCGCGAATTGCTGTCGTCGCGAAACAGGATCGGCTGCTCGTTTGGCTCGCGCTGAGCGGGTTCAACGTGTTGAGCGGCCGCCTGGCGTACCACGTTGATCACGGCTTCGTGATGAGGCGATTTATCGCAGACTGGATCGGCACTGGCCGGGTCGCCGGTCAGCAGGTAGGCCTGGCAGCGGCAGCCGCCCGCGTCGATGGTTTTTTCCTCGCAACTGCGGCACGGTTCCTTCATCCAGTCGAAACCGCGGAAGCGATTGAACGCGTCGCTTTCATACCAGATCTCGCGGATCGAAGTCTGTTTCACATTCGGGAAGGTGAGACCGGGCAATGAACGCGCCGTGTGGCAGGGCAGCGCCGCGCCATCCGGAGCGATGCCGAGGAACACCGAGCCCCAGCCGTTCATGCATTTCTTCGGCCGGGTTTCGAAGTAGTCCGGCACGACGAAGAAGATCTTGCAGCGATCGCCGATCTCGCTTCTGTAGCGTTCAACCACGGCTTCCGCTTCTTTCAACTGTTCAGCGGTCGGCATGAGTTGGGCACGGTTCGCATGCGCCCAGCCGTAGTATTGCGTGTTCGCGAGTTCCAGATACTCGGCGCCCATGGCCAGCGCCATGTCGATGATCTTGTCGACGTGAGGCAGGTTGTATCGATGCAGCACGCAGTTGAGCACCATTGGAAAACCATGCGCCTTGATCGATTTCGCCACGCGATTCTTGAGGTCGAAGGTGCGCGTGCTGCTCAGGAAGTCGTTGAGTTCCTGGGTCGAGTCCTGGAACGACAACTGGATGTGATCGAGCCCGGCGTCTTTCAACGCGTCGAGGCGCTTGTCCGTCAAGCCGATGCCCGACGTAATCAGGTTCGTGTAAAAACCGAGTTGGCGTCCCTCGCGTACGAGTATTTCCAGGTCGTCGCGCACGAGCGGTTCGCCGCCCGAGAACCCGAGTTGCGCCGCGCCGAGCGCACGCGCTTCGCGCAGCACGCTGAGCCACTGATCGGTGGACAGTTCGCTCGCGTGGTCGGTGTAGTTCACGGGGTTGTAGCAGAACGCGCAATGCAGCGGGCATCGGTACGTCAGCTCGGCGAGCAACCACAGCGGCGGCGCGATCTTGTTCATGTCGCTCATGTCAGTCATGTTGCAGCCTCCGCAGTTTCCAGCCAGCCGCGGCGCCCGGCTTCGGCAACAAACAAGCGGACTTCATCGCCAATGTCTTGCGCGTTGAAGGCTTGCTGCAGGTCCGTGATCAACATGTCGATATCGCGCGTGCCGTCGCAGCGCTTGAGTATCTCGCCCGCGCTTTGATTGAGCTTCACCATGCCTTCGGGATACAGCAGCACATGCGCTTCCTGCGCCGGTTCCCATTGCAGCCGGAAGATTCCCTTGAGCTTGAGCAGTGGCGATGTCATTGGGGGAAGGCCTTTTCGATGGCATCGAGCATTGACCACAAGATGTCGAGCTTGAACTGCAGTATCTCGAGCGCGCGTTCCTGCTGTTCACGGGTTTTGAAGTAATCGAGCGTGACCTGCAAGCCGTGTTCAACATCGCGTTGTGCGAGCGAAATACGCGAGCGGAAATACGTCAATCCGTCGGGCTCGATCCACGGATAACACGACGGCCACGTTGCAAGCCGGTCCTTGTGGATCTGCGGCGCAAAGATCTCGGTGAGCGATGAACACACCGCCTCTTGCCATGGCGCGCGGCGTGCGAAATTGACGTAGGCATCGACGGCGAATTTCACGCCCGGCGTCACGTGTTCGAGCGACCAGAGTTCGTCGCGCGAGAGACCGACCGCATCGCCTAGCCTTGCCCATGTTTCGATTCCGCCTTCGTCGTCGCCATAACCGTCGTGATCGAGAATGCGCAGCACCCAGCGCCGGCGCGTCTCGCGATCAGGGCAATTCGACATCACGGCCGCATCTTTCAGCGGAATATTGATCTGATAGTAGAAGCGGTTCGCGACCCAGCCGCGAATCTGCTCGCGTGAACAGCCGCCCTCGTTCATCTTCACGTTGAACGGATGATGAATGTGATACGCCGTGCCCTTCGCGCGAAGCTGGGCTTCGAACGCTTCGCGAGTCCAGGCCGTCGTGTTGTCCGTATTGTTGTCTGTCGCGTGGTTGCTAGTCATCGGAGTGGGGCCGTTCACTTGCTTGCCTCCCGTAAGCGCTGCTTAAAGTTCGAATGCCATCCCATCGAATGCAACTTCAATGCCGTGTTCTGCGAGCCGTCGTCGTTCGGGACCGTCTTCAACCAGGATCGGATTCGTGTTGTTGATGTGGATGAGGACCTTGCGCACGCCGTCACGTTCGATCGAATCGAGCACGTCGATCATGCCGCCCGCACCGGTTTGCGCGAGATGGCCCATATCGGCGGCGGTCTTCTTGGAGAGCCCCAGTTCGATCATTTCGTCCGGCGTCCAAAGCGTGCCGTCGACCAGCAGCAGGTCGGCCGCGTTCATCGTTTCGAGGACGTGCGGTTCCAGCGCCCCAAGGCCCGGCGCATAGAACGCACGCTTGCCCGAGTGTTCATCGATGAACGTCAGCCCGATGTTGTCGCCACGCTGCGGTGCTTCGCGATGCGGCGAATAGGGCGGCGCCTTGCTCGACAGCGGCAGCGCTTCAATGCGGATGTCCGGCAGCGCGGGAACCGCAAACGAAGATCCGTCGAGCGGAATAGCATGGCGTTCGACGCCGCAGTAATGCGCGAGTATCGATACAACCGGCAAGCCGGTGCTCAGGTCTTGCAGGACGGCGTCCGTGACATACAGCGGCAACGGGGTGTCGCGCTCGCGCAGCATCAGCAGGCCGGTCACGTGATCGATCTGTGCGTCCATGGTGATGACGGCGGCAATGCCGCTATCGCGCACGCGTCGCGCCGGCTGGAGTTCGGGATGGGCCGCGATTTGCGCCAGCAGATCCGGCGACGCATTGACCAGCAGCCAGTCCTCGCCGTTCGCACTCACGGCAATGGACGACTGCGTACGCCGCAGCGCCTTTAGCGTACCGTTGCGCACGCCGTCACAGTTGCGGCAGTTGCAGTTCCATTGCGGAAAACCACCGCCCGCCGATGAACCGAGTACCTTGATTTTCATGCGACGTGACGCTGCGAGCGTCCCTCTATAAAAATTCGATTAGGCCTTGTCACGGCAGCATCCTTTCCATCAGCCGGTCTCGGTCAATCAACTGATGTTTGAGCGCGCCGGCCACATGCAGCAGGATCAACGCGATCAGGATCCAGGCCGAGACCGTGTGCACCGTGAAAAAGATTTTCCTCAGGCCGGGATCGTCCCACGCCCACATGGGCAACGGGATACCCCAGAAGCGCGTGCCGAACTTGTTGAATGACGAGCCGAGATAACCCGTCAGCGGCATGACGATCATTGCCACGTATAAAAGACCCTGCGTCATGCTCGCGGCGGCGCGTTGCCACGCTTGCATCGGAGGAAGCGGAGGCCGGCCTGCAACCAGGCGAACCACGATGCGAATCAGCACAAGCAGGAAAACGGTCATCCCAAGCGATTTGTGGAAGTTGATCAGGGTCGACTTGAAAGCGAGGCCCTTCGGCAGTCCGACCATATAAAGGCCAATGCCGAGCATGACGATGATTGCCAGCCCGATCACCCAATGCAGCGCGATCTGCGCGGGTGAATAACGCGGCACGCCTGCGCTCGCGTCGGGCGACGCGGCGGATGAATGCGCAATGTTCATGGTCGCCTCCTTCAGGTTCTATGTGCGCCGCTTGCCGGCTTTAGCTCGTTCGTTGTTCGACCGGTTGCTCCACCGGTTGCTCAACGGGTTGCTCCACATTACGCCGATTGGTTTCATCCGACGAGCAGCAGTTCCCCGCGTCCGTCCACCGCGAGATCGCCGGTAAACCGGCGCGGCAGCGAGCTGGCTTTCAGCGTCGAAAATGGTGCAATTTCGGCGGCAAGCGAGCGGACGAGAAGCGACCAGAAGACATCGAAGCCCTTACCGCCGGCAGTGAACGTCGGCGGCAAACTGGCGGGCGCCTGAACCAGCAACAGCGTGCCGCGCCGCATGCCATAGCCGAAGTGCGGCGCGAGCTTTCCCGCGATGCCGATCGTGCCCGCCACGAGCCGCGATGCCGCGCATTCGCCCGCGTCTCCGCAGACCAGTACAACCCCGCGACGCATGCGATCGCCAAGCCGCGTGCCGGTGTTGCCCTGGATGGTCAGCGTACCGCCCGTCATGCCTTCCATGTCGCCGGGCAGCGGCCCGGCCGTAAAGTCGCCACTATTTCCGCCTACCGTCAGGCGGCCGCCGCTCATCTGGCAGCCGGTGAAGTCGCCGGTGTCGTCGTCGATGCGCAATTCGCCGCCTGCCATGCGAAAACCCGTGTGGCTGCCGCTGGAACCGTGGACGTCGATACGACCCTCAGCGAGATGCGCGCCAAGACGGTCAAGCCATGCCACATCGCCTTCAATCACGAGCGCGGCGCGATCCGTACCGTCCCCTTCCGTACGCGAAATATCGAACAGTTCGCCAGCCTCGCAACGCTCGTTACCGGCCGGCAGCACGATGCGTCCGATCTCCGCTGGCGAAAGCGCGGTGAGCGCAGAAGGCAGCAACCCGGCAGCATCCACACGAAACCCGGGCGCGCTCCTGAGCCGCAACGTAGTCGTGCTCATGCACGCCTCCCGTCCAGGCCGGCCGCAAGCTCGCGAAGATGAAAGTGATAGGGACCGAGTTTGCCGCCGTAGTTTCCCGCCGATATCCGCAGCACGCCGCCCGCTCGCCCGAGTCCGGCCGCGGCCGTGATTCCCGCGGTCATCGCCGCGCCGACGTCGCTATCGGTCAGCCCATCGATCACGATTTCGAGCACGCAACCGACCTCGGCATCCAGTTCGCTTTTCGGCGACAAGCCGATGAGCGTCGGGCAAAAAGCGTCGTTCGTCGATGCGGGTGCCGCAGCATATTTCGAGCCTACCTTGGAGCCTGAGCGCACGACGCCGCCGGGGAACGGCATGATTACGTTCGGCAAGCGCCGCATTGCGTGAACCGCGCTTTCGGCCACGCGCAGCGCCGCGTCGGTGTCCGTGGCGAGCAGCAACAAATTGCCCCCGCCGACGGCCTTCACCGTGACGGTGCTCTCTTCGGCGACGAACTCGCCATCCATCACGGGCACGCGCCAGTAGCGCGTCTCGCCGAGCATCTTGCTGATCTGCCAGCCGTCGCCGAAGAAACGCAGGCTGCTGCCGAGCGGGGCGTTATCGGAGAGAGGGGCGCGGCTTGTCGCCGGATCGATACCGCTGAAGACCGCCGTCGTCGGACAGGTCAGCACGCATTGCCCGACACGCCGCTCGACTTGCTTCGCCAGTTCTTTCGTCGATACCGCGAACAGCAGCACCGCGACGCCCGGGCGGCCATCGGGTGTTTCATGCGGGCCGAGTTCGCGTTCGATCCCCGCTTCGCACCCGCAGCCGATAACCGACGTGGCGAAGCCCGTCAGCGACTGCGCCGCGTGGTTCGCCCAGACCGGCGTGTGCGCGGTGATGACGAGCCGCGTCGCTTTCATCGGGAAGGCTTCCGCGAAGGTGTCGTCGATGAGGGTGTCGTTGATCTGCATGGTGCGCTTTTCGCTCACTTGGCTTACGCTCCGGCGTTCAGGCACGCAACCGGCAATAGCCTGCCGCCGCGGCAGCAGGCGCAGATTTCGTCGTCGCTGATGGCGGCGTGGACCGGATTGCCGACCAGGTTCGCCGCGCTATACGCTCGCAGGGTCTTCTCGATGCCGCGATCAAAATCGGGCGAAACGTAGTGGATGCCACCCGTGGGCGTGGCGACCAGCACGCCGTCTCGCGCGACCAGTTGTCCGTCCTTGAACACATACGCCGGCGACGTGAACATCCGTTCCTTGTCCGCGTGATCCCGATACACCGCAATGTCCGCCGCCGCGCCCACGCCCAGATGGCCGCGATCCTTCAGGCCGAGCAAGCGCGCCGGGCCTGCGCGCGTGATGATCGCGATGTCGTACAGCGAGAACTCGCGTGTGAGTTCCGGTAGCGCGCTGGCGACCTGCGCTTCGGGGTTCAGCTTCGCCAGTTGCTCGTCGCGAAAGCGCTTGTCCATCAGCAATCGAATCAGGTGCGGATAACTCGTGAACGGTCCGCCGTTCGGGTGATCGGTGGTCATCGACACGCGCCACGGGTCGTCGACAGCCAGGAAAATCTCCAGCCCGATGATCCATTGCAATGCGTTTACGTAGCTCTGCTCGCGATATTTGAACGGCACGATTCCGCAGCCTGCATCGCATTCGATGTCACCGGCTATCCACTTCTTCGGTGTCGCAAGCGGCGCGTTCTTGAACTGCATCATAGTGTCGCCCGACGCGGTGACGGTCTGCCCAAAGATGATCTGACCGACATCGATCGACACGTTCGGCCGCGCATTCACGGCGTCGGCAATCGTGCGCGCCCCCGATGAAAACTTGCGCGGTCCTTCCACGCCATAGCTATGAAACTGGATATGCGTCAGATGAATGGGCAGGCCGTCGGCCGCATCCATGGTCGCGATCGTCGATTCGATGTTGCCCGGAACGCCAAGGTTGCTCGCATGCACGTGCAGCGGATGCGGCACGCTTAGCTCGGTCAGCGCGCGCGATAACGTTCGCAGCACGTCGCGCGGCGTGATGCCGTAATGCACATGCGGCTCGTCCACGTCCAGCGAGCGCTGGTTGAACTTGAACGCGGAGATGCCGCCGGGATTCACGACCTTGACGCCGAGCGCCTTGCTTGCGTGCATCGTCCAGCCGACGTAATCACGCAGGCGTTCGAAGCTGTCGCGCTCCGCGAGAAGCTGCAGGAACAGTTCGTCGTTGCCGAGCATCACGTACGCGCCGTGATCGATGATCGGCGTGTCCCCCATTTCCAGATGCGTGTGGCGCGCGTTGGACGGCATCATCGCGGGCTCGAAGGCGGCGGTGTACCCCATCTCCGCGTATCGATACCCCGTGGCGAGCGTGCCGGGCGCGCACGTACCGCATGACGGCAGCCGCAAGTAGCGGCCATTTGCATCCAGCGTTGCGCCATCATTTGCGCCGCCGCGATGATCCTCCGGCAACAACAGGCGTGAGAGGTTAGTCTTGCCGCCGCCAATGTGCGAGTGCAGGTCGATACCGCCCGCCATCACGACCATGCCGGTCGCGTCGAATTCCTCGTCGACGGGGACGCCGGGATCGGCCGCGACAAGCCGGCCGTCGCGCATGGTCAGGTCGCGGCGTTCGCCGTTGATGCCGTTGGCCGGATCGTAGAGCGTGCCGCCTTTAAGCCGCGTCAGGCTCATGGCTGGCTCCTTGAATCGAGCAAGCCGGTCAAGCGTTCCGCGATGGCCGCGACCGTCGGAAGTGCAGAGGCGCGTGCGGCGCTCAGCGGGGCGACCACCGAACCGTCAACGCGAAACAGGTGGCCGCTGCTATCTACGCCGGGTGTGGCTACGGGAATAAATACTGTCGGCGCGGTGCGCGTGCCGAGCATCGATCGCATCGCGGAATGGCCGAGCACGATGGCTGGGACGTTGTCGGCGAGACCGGTGGGCAATGGCTCGGGCTGAAAGCTCGCGACCCATAACAGCGCATCGGCTTCATGCGCCGCCAGCAGGCGTTGCGTCCTGTAACGATGGGAATCGTGATCGAGCGCTGGTTGATCGGCGAGGCGTGTGGGCATCGAGACGCGGGTGCGCAGCGGCAACCCCGATAGCCACGTGACGGCCTGGTTGACACTCATCGCGCCATCGTCGCCGCCAAGCGCAAGTGCGCCGGCGCGCGTGGTCCGGTTAACGGCCTTGACGATCCGGTTCACCGCTTCAATCAGCAACGCCGAATGCGGACCGGGCAACGCGGCGGGTTCATACACGACTACCGCATACCGGGCGGCGCTTACGCGTGCGGCCAGATCCGCGAGCGCATGGGCGATGGTGTTATTGCCACCAATCGACGCCACTGTGCGGCCTTCGGTTAGTGCGGACCAGATCGCCAAAATGTCGTATGGATCGCCATCCTTGAGGATTGAATGCGTGCTCGTGTTTTCAACGCTATCCGCCGCAGGATCCACTTCGCAGCCCACGAAGATCAGCTCGCGTGAGTGATCCGTTCCACCCAGCACGCGCTCGTAAAAACGCGGATAACGCAGCGACGGCTGGCAATCGAAAATGATCGACAGGTCGGCGCGTGAACGCACTTCGGAGAGCGTAGTGAAAAACGCGCCGCGATCTTGCAACGCAGCCGTCGATGCCGCCATCGCATCGCCGTGCAGATGATCGAGGATTGCGCCGCAGCCGGCGGCCAGCGGGTAGAGCGCCCGGGCACCGGCGACGTCGGTCGCCAGTCCGCCGAAGAGCGGCCGGGATGCGCCTTTGAGGATGTCGGCGGCGCGCAGCAGGGCGGATTCCAGGTCGGTGTCCTGATCATCGATAGCGGGCTGGCTTGCACCGGGCGCACTGAACCACGTCAACGCTTGGGTGAGCCGCGGGCATTCCACATCGGGGGCATCGAGCGCGCCGTCGGCGTGCACGATGGTCGTGATGTCGTCGCAGAGCAGGGGGCAGAACGGGCAGGTCCAGTCGCGCACGCCGGATGCGGGCGCGGGCACAGCGGCGGACAGCGGCGATGAAGCCGCGGCGCGCACGCTTGGCTGAGCGACACTCGACGAAGAGGCGGACGAAAGGTGCATGAAGCCGTTAGTGCAAAGTCCATGCCGGTTTTTGAAGCATCACGCGTGATGGTTGCACCGCAAGCCTGCCTCCTTGCACATTCGATGCACATGCGGCGTGGACGGCGAGCCAACGCGGCACTCATCCCGCCGCGGACATGTCCGCCCATGCCTTAAACGGCACCCCGCTGCGCAGCACAGTATGTGCGGCGCTGGAACACAGTGTCACCCGCCGCGCACAGCAATTGCAGTTCCTTGCCAAACGATTACAGGCAAAGGCAAGGCGTCCCGCTTGGCATGGATATTGTGTATTCGCCTAGGGTTTGGCGGCAGGGAGACCGAGTCGCCGGTCATGAAGGGCGGACGCCACGAGCCATGCAGCGGCGCCACTCTCGGCTGCGGCGGACAAGTCGGCGGCATGGCGGATACCGCCGGCGCCGATAAGCTCACGGTCGCCGGCTTGCGCCCGAATGTCCGCGAAGGTGTTGAGGTCGGGGCCTTCGTATGAACCGACGTGATCGAGCGTCATGACGATCACGCGCGATGGCCACCATGATGTGTCCGGCCCGGGCTCTCCCGCCGACGGCTCGGACATCAGCCGGCCAGCGCGGTGATCGAGCGAGAGCAGGGGCGCAAGACCGGCAGCTTCGGCCTCGCGCAGGGCATGGGGAGTGTGCAGGGTCTCGGTGCCGAAGACGGGCACGAGCGTGGCGCGGCGAGGTGGCTGAATGCCATGGACACAACGAATGGAGTCGATGCGATCGAAGAGCGTTTGCATCGAAGGGAAATCGGTGAAACCCGCGTCGAGCCAGATTTCGACGCCGTGACTAAATGCATCGAGCGCATCGAGTGAATCGAGTAGCGCTGCAAGGTGGCTGGCGTGATCGCCTTGCTTCAGGATCGCGCCGAGATCGGCTATGTAGAGCGTGCGGGCGCCTGTCGCGGCCAACAGTGCGTGCGCGACGGCGAGTGGTTCGCTAGTCGCGCACAGTGAGGACTCGATCGGCTTGTAGCGGGCGCGCTCGCCGCGCACCGCGCGTACTGCGAAGCCATCGAGCAGATCGAGTACTGGAATCACCTGCATCACCGGCATGGAAGGGACCCTTGACCAAGTTATTCGTGTACGAGTATCTCACCGGCGGCGGCATCGATCCGGCACTGGCCGGCGAGGCCAGCTTGCTCGATCTTAGCGCGCTCATCGTGGAAGGACGCGCGATGCGTGACGCCCTCGTGAAAGATCTGCTCGACCTCGGCGGCGTGGAAGTGACGTTCGCCAGTTCGCGTTTCGAAACCGTTGATCCGGCACGCAGCCATTGCAAGGCGCTGCCCGGCGAATCGATCACGGCCTTCGTGGCGCGTGTCGCCCGGCAGCACGACCGGGCGTGGATCATAGCGCCCGAATGCGACGGTTTGCTGCTGCATCTGCATGACTCGGTTGGTTCGGTGCGCTGGCTTGGATGCTCGAAGGAAGCCATCAGGATTGCGTCGAGCAAGAGCGCGACAGCGGCGTGCCTGGAGGCGCACGGAATTGCGGTGACGCCCTCGCTCGAACCCGGCGATATGGCGACTGGCGACAATCCGCACGCGCGCTGGGTCGTGAAGCCCGACGACGGCGCGGGCGGTCTGGACACGGTCGTCTACGACAATTTCAGCGATGCATGCACCGAGTACGACGCGCGCGCGGCGGCCGGTCGCAATCCCGTCCTTCAGGAGTGGGTCGACGGCGAGCCGTTGAGCCTTTCGCTTATCTGTGGCGCGCACGATGTGGAACTGGTCAGCATCAACCGGCAGGTGATAGGCCTGTCCGACATGGCTGCGTCGGGAAAGAAGGAGCACGTGGTCGAATTCAGCGGCGTGGAGGTCGATCAGATTGATCGGCACAGCGCGCAGGGGAAGGCACTGGAAGTGCTGGCGCGAAAGGTCGTGGCGGCGTTGCATGGCTTGCGCGGGTATGTCGGGATCGATCTGGTGTGGCATGCAGAAAGAGGGCCAGTGGTGATCGAAGTGAATCCCAGGCTGACGGCGGCGTATGCGGGGTTGTCGGCGCGACTCGGGCGCAACGTGGCCGGCGATCTGCTGAAGGCGCATGGCGTGCCGTATGAGTGTGGCACGTGCACATCGGGAGCGCGTTCATGAAGACCGCCGCCGTGGTGTTCGGCTGGGATGTGGGGGGCGCGCACGTGAAGGTGTCGATGGTGGCGGCATCCGGTCAGATGCTCGATATCGCGCAATGGGCGTGTCCGCTATGGCAGGGGCTCGGGCATCTGGAGAAGGTGATTGATGCCGTATTCGACCGCTGGCCGGCTGCTCGCGAGGCAGGGGCGCATCATGCGGTCACCATGACAGGCGAGATGGTTGATCTCTTCGCCGACCGCGCTGAAGGCGTCAGCGTTCTCGTCGATACGCTTGCGCGGCGGCTTGGACCTGACACGCGGTTTTTCGCGGGCGCGGCGGGCTGGCTTGCGGCCGCAGAATGCATCGATGGCTGGCGCGATGTGGCATCGGTGAACTGGCGTGCCACCGCGCAATGGGCCGCAAGCCGTGTCAGCGATGCGCTGCTCGTCGATATAGGCAGTACCACTACGGATATCGTGCCGATTGTCGGAGGGCAAATCGCGGCGGGTGGATGCAACGACGCGAGCCGGCTTGCCAGTGGCGAGCTGGTGTATCACGGCGTGGTGCGCACGCCGTTGTGCGGCGTATCGCATCGAATTGTGTTTCGTGGCGAGCGCGTTAACGTGATGAACGAATGGTTCGCGACGACTGCGGATGTCTATCGGTTGACGGGGGAATTATGGCCGGCGCACGATCAGCATCCGAGCGCCGATAACGGACCGAAGACCGAGGTCGCGAGCCGCGCGCGGATTGCACGGATGATTGGCCTCGACGCTCGCGACGCCAGCGACAACGAATGGCGGGAGTTCGCGCAGACCTGGCGTGACGAGCAGTTGCAGGTGTTGGTTGAGAACCTTGCCCGCGTGACCGACGCGCATCCGGTACTTGCACGCGCGCCGCTGGTGGGCGCGGGATGCGGGCGGTTTCTGGCCAATGCGCTGGCGCAGCGGCAAGGACGGAGTTTTATCGATTTCACAAGCCTGGTCGATGCGCCCGCCGCGGGTCCGGACGTGCCGGAATGGATAGCAACCTGCGCGCCGGGCGTAGCGGTCGCGTTGCTTTCGTTGCAGGTGTTGCACGAGCCTGCGGCCACGGCTTGATGCAACGTTAGTGCAGCGTTGATGCAAATCAAAGCGAGGGACATGTCATGTGGGTGGTGAAAATCGGGGGAAGCCTGAGTCACGACCCGTCGCTGCGCGAGTGGCTTACCCAGCTTTGGGAAGTAGGCGGCGGGCGGGTCGTGATCGTGCCAGGCGGCGCGGATTTCGCGGACACGGTTCGCCAGTATCAAAGCGAGTGGCAATTTGGCGATCTGGCCGCTCACAACATGTGCCTGCTCGCAATGGCGCAGTACGCCATCTTGATGCAAGGGGTCATGCCGGAACTCGTGCTGGCATCGAACGAGAGCCGCATCCGGCGAGCCTTGCGCGATGGCCGCGTGGCCGTGTGGGTGCCGACCGATTTGATGCGCGACACGCCCGATGAAATGACCAACTGGGACACGACGTCCGATAGCCTCGCCGCATGGTTGTCGACCACGCTGAACGCCGAGCGGCTGATGGTGGTGAAGTCTTGCGCGGTGGAAGCGGGGACGCCGTTCGAGGTTTTATCGTCGAAAGGCGTGGTCGATGCCCGCTTCGCCAAGCACGTCGCCGATGCAAACTACGTGGTCGAGATGTTCAACAAGGGCGACGCCGGTTTGATGCGGGAGAGGTTGTTGCACATTCCAGTGGCTTGAAACCTGATGCGAAGATCAGGTCCTTGTTAATGAACTACTGCACTCCGGTGCAGCGCATCGGCCCATCGCGCGACTCTTGCAGGGTCCAGGCGTCCCGCACGTCCTCCCTCGCACAGTGCGGTGCGAAACCCCACTATATCCGGCGCCAACTCGCGAATCTCCGCCAGTTGTTCCCAACTTAGCGACCCCGCTAACCCGGTCATTGAACCGTTCTCGCCGGCCGCTCGCAAGCAGGCTCCCAGCGTGTTTTTATCGACGCAATCAAAGAGCGTGCGGCCGTCCTTGTTGGCGGTATCGAAGACGATTCCCGCAAAGCCCAACCCGGCTGCAAAGCGCGACAGTTCCACGTCCATTCCCGCATCGCACAAAAGCACCGGCACGACCGATGCGGGCAAGTTCGCCAGCTCGGTCAGGCATGACCGGGCCGCGGCCCCGGGTGTCACGCCGACCTTCACGTAATCCACCCCCGTATTGCTCACGTCGATAACACGCGCTGCGATTTCATCCGTTGCCTCAGTCGCAATATCGCCGATGGTCGCGCTGATCGGCTTGACCGGGTATATCGAGCGCAGCACGGTCACGATCCGCGTGATCTCGTGCAGGGACACGCCGCCCAGCGCCCCGGCGGCCGGTTCCTTCAGATCAATCAATTCGGCGCCCGCTTGTGCTGCATCGAGCGCTTCTTCAGACGAGCGGACGCTCGCGAGCAATGCGGTCATGACAACCTCCGGAATGATTCAGTGCCGCTCGGACAGCGGCGTGTTCAATGCGTGCGCGGCGTACGCGGGAGCTTCAGCGGCGCGATGACGCGCAATGGCAGCCAAGATCCAGTCCCACGCAAAACGCTCCTGCTCGCCGGCGGTTTTATCGATGGCGATTTGCAGGTAAGCCACTTCATGGTCGACTTTTTCCGTCGGCAGCATGAACAGGCGGCTGACGAGAATCGCGCCTTCGACCACGGCAGCCTGCGCGCGATTAAAGCCCGTGAACGGCGCATGCGTTTCCTCATGCACGCTTCTCATGCGCAGCACGGGACGCTGCGGGTCGTCGTGGAATGTATCGAGCTCAAGCTCTGTGTGAGCGAGCGAATTTTGTAGCCGCACGCTCTTCACGCGTGTGGCGGCGAGTGTTGGCCAGTCCCGCGCGTAGCCCGTCACGCAGCCTGCGAACACGCGCACGTCAGTCGTGAAATTGATCACGGCTGCGCGCGTGGCAAGAATATGGTCCAGCGTTGTGGAGGGGCGAAAAGGCGCGAGAATTGCCAAGCCGTCCTCGAAGCGGACGCCCATGGGTGCGATGTGGGGCCGGCCATCGTGCGCCGCGGTCGTGACGATCGTTTCGTAAATCATGGCGGGGAACGCTGGTCAAGGCGACGCACTGGGAACCGGCGGGTTAAAACAACTACAACCCAAGCACACTCCAACTCAGGCGTCATCGCTACCTTTGCTTGTACGGCAGGACGATCACGCCAAGCCGCACGTCAGTTGCCCATGCAAAAACCATGGGCCGACGGCGGCGCCCGGCGCTTAACGCGTTGCGATATACATCGTGATTTCGAAACCAAAACGCATATCGGTGTAGCTCGGTGTCGTCCACTGCATAGTCGTCTCCATCAAGTTATCCAACGGAACGCCAGTACCGCCTTCGTTGCCTTTCCTGCAGCTTTCGCAACGACGGGCAGCGCCAGCAAGCACACCCTCACGCAAGCAGCGTGCCAAAACGCACGTGCCGTGTCTGGAGCACATACGGAACACGCGGACTGGTTGACGCAATGGCGAATGCGCCTGACTGTCGCGGAACCTGAGCAAAGTGTCCCACGTCGCCGCGGCACACCGCTTTAGGGAGTACCCCACGTTAACGGATCGCTTAACCCTGTCGAAGAAAATCGTGAATTCCCTTCGGAACCGCTGGCGCTTACATTGATTTCACAGCGCAGGCCAGTTCGTCATCGGTTCACTACCTGGTCACGAGGCGCTTTTTTGAAGCTTGTACAGCGCGTTTTTTACTTTCGAGGCAAACGCAATGAACGATTTCACCAAGGCAGCCGTCGAGCCGGCATCCACCGCGTCGGCCCCGCGTTCCCGCTATTCGGCGGGCGTCATGAAGTATCGCGAGATGGGTTACTGGCAGCCCGACTACGTACCGCAGGACACCGATGTGATCGCGCTCTTCCGGATCACGCCGCAACCCGGCGTCGAGCCGGAGGAAGCGGCGGCGGCGGTGGCGGGGGAATCGTCGACGGCGACCTGGACCGTGGTCTGGACCGACCGCCTTACCGCCTGCGATATGTATCGCGCCAAGGCGTATCGCGTGGATGCCGTACCGTCTTCGAGCAGCGCGGAGCCGCAGTATTTTGCGTATATCGCGTATGACCTGGACCTGTTCGAGGAAGGTTCGGTGGCAAACCTGACGGCATCGATCATTGGCAATGTGTTCGGCTTCAAACCGTTGAAAGCGCTGCGGCTCGAGGACATGCGCATGCCTGTTGCTTACCTCAAGACTTTTCGCGGGCCGCCGACGGGCATCGTGGTCGAACGCGAGCGGCTCGACAAGTACGGCCGTCCGTTGCTTGGCGCCACGGTGAAGCCGAAACTGGGACTCTCGGGCAAGAACTATGGACGCGTGGTGTACGAAGGCTTGAGAGGCGGTCTCGATTTCTTGAAAGACGACGAGAACATCAACTCGCAGGCGTTCATGCACTGGCGCGACCGTTTCCTGTTTTCCATGGAAGCCGTGAACCGCGCGCAAGCCGCTACCGGTGAGGTCAAGGGACACTATCTCAACGTCACGGCCGGGACCATGGAGGACATGTATGAACGCGCGGAATTCGCGAAGGAGCTGGGCTCCTGCATCGTGATGATCGACCTGGTGGTCGGCTGGACCGCGATCCAGTCGATGGCGGCCTGGGCTCGCAGGAACGACATGATCCTGCACCTGCATCGTGCAGGACACGGCACTTATACACGGCAGCGCAATCACGGCATTTCATTTCGCGTGATCGCGAAATGGCTGCGCATGGCAGGCGTGGATCATGCACATGCCGGTACGGCGGTCGGCAAGCTTGAAGGTGATCCGCTTTCGGTACAGGGCTATTACAACGTGTTGCGCGAGTCGCGCAATCCGGTGGACTTGTCGCGCGGCATCTTCTTCGATCAGCCTTGGGCGGGATTGCGAAAAGTCATGCCGGTAGCGTCAGGCGGTATTCACGCCGGGCAGATGCACCAGTTGCTGGACCTTTTCGGCGATGACTGCATCCTCCAGTTCGGCGGCGGCACGATCGGCCATCCCGCCGGTATCCAGGCGGGCGCTGTCGCCAACCGCGTGGCGCTGGAGGTCATGGTGAAGGCGCGCAACGAAGGCCGCGACATCGCGAACGAGGGGCCGGAAATACTGGAGGGCGCGGCGCGCTGGTGCACGCCGCTCAAGCAGGCGCTGGATACATGGCGCGACGTGACGTTCAACTACGCGTCGACCGACACGCCGGACTTTGCCGCCACGCCCACGCCGGCTTGATGTTTTGTGCGTGGCGCTTAAGAAGGTTCTTCAGACAAGAGGTTAGTCATGCGAATCACACAAGGTACGTTTTCATTTCTTCCCGAACTCACCGACGAGGAGATCGGCTTGCAGATCGACTACGCATTGCAACAGGGCTGGGCCTGCTCGGTCGAGTTCACTGACGACCCGCATCCGCGCAATACCTATTGGGAAATGTGGGGCCTGCCGATGTTCGACCTGAAGGATCCCGCCGGCGCGATGCAGAAAGTCAGGGCTTGCCGAACCACGTATCCGCAGCACTACATCAAGGTCAACGCGTTCGATTCGGTGCGTGGCTTCGAGACCATGCGGCTGTCGTTCATCGTCAACCGGCCGCAGGACGAACCGGGCTTCCGCCTGGAACGCCAGGACGTCCAGGGCCGCGTGCAGCACTACGCGATCAAGTCTTATACGAATGATCAGCCGCCTGCGAACCGCTAAGCACCTGAGCCACTGGAGAGACGACGATGACGTTAGCCGAAGCGGATCCGACGGTTCACGAGCCGGCCGAAAAATCGCCTGAACATTCGCTTGAATATTCGCTAATCAAGCCGGACATGCCGAGTGTCGATCTCGTCGCGCTGTTCCGCGAATCAGCGGTGGGCGATGTGCTGGCGGAACTGGATCGCGATCTGGTCGGGCTGACGCCGGTAAAGACGCGTATCCGCGAAATAGCGGCGCAATTGCTGGTTGAACGGGCGCGTGAAACGCTTGGCATAGCGAGCGGCGCACCTACATTGCATATGTGTTTCTCCGGCAATCCGGGCACGGGCAAGACAACGGTCGCGTTGCGGATGGCGGAAGTGTTGTTCAGGCTGGGGTATATCCGCCGCAAGCATCTGGTGTCGGTTACGCGCGACGACCTTGTCGGCCAGTACATCGGGCACACGGCGCCCAAGACACGCGACGTGCTCAAGCGCGCCATGGGCGGCGTTTTGTTTATCGATGAAGCGTATTACCTGTACAGGCCGGAAAACGAGCGCGACTACGGGCAGGAAGCCATAGAGATCCTGTTGCAGACCATGGAGAACCAGCGCTCGGATCTGGTGGTCATTCTGGCCGGTTACGAGTCGCGCATGGAAACGTTTTTCCAGAGTAATCCAGGGTTTCGCTCACGGATTGCGCATCACGTCACGTTCCCTGATTACGACGTCACGGAACTGATTGCGATTGCGGAAGGCATGCTCGCGCGGATGCACTACCGGCTCGACGCAGAGGCACGTACCGCGTTCGAAGACTATCTCGCGCGGCGTATCAGCCAGCCGAATTTCGCGAACGCGCGCTCGGTGCGCAACGCGCTCGATCGTGCGCGATTGCGCCAGGCCAGCCGTCTGTTCGCCGAAGCGATGCAAGGCGGTGGTCCATCCGATACCGCCACGCTCACCCTGCTATGCGCCGCCGATATTCGCGCGAGCCGCGTGTTCGATACGCCGCCGCAGAGATCTGCTTGATCACGCTTGAATCTCCCAGGAGTGCGCCATGCTGGATGGACGGACCACACTTTCAAAGTTCCTGATCGATACCCTCGATCGCGATCCATCGCCGGTTCAGGCCAGCGGTTTGTCGGCGCTGCTGGTCGACGTAGCGGCGTCGATCAAGACCATCTCGGCGCAATTGACCAAGGGGGCATTGGGCGGCAACTATGGCTCGGCCGCGACCCTCAACACGCATGGCGAGGAACAGAAGAAACTCGATATTGCGACCAACGACATCTTCCTGCAGCACTGCGAGTGGGACGGCCTGCTGGCGGGCATGCTGTCTGAAGAGATGGAGGACGTGTACACGATTCCGCCCGCGTATCCGCGCGGGGAATATTTACTGGCGTTCGATCCGCTGGACGGCTCCTCGAATATCGATATCAACGGTGTGGTCGGATCGATCTTCTCGGTGCTGTGCGCGCCCGCCGGGTTGCAGGGCGGCCCGGGTGAAATTGATGCCGCATTTTTGCGGCCCGGTCACGAGCAAGTGGCGGCAGGTTATGCGGTGTACGGTCCCTCGACCATGCTCGTTCTGTCAGTGGGGAATGGCACGCATGGCTTCACGCTGGATCGCGAGGTCGGCAATTTTGTGCTCACGCATTCGGATATTCGTATTCCTGACGATACCTGCGAGTTCGCCATCAACGCGTCGAACGAGCGCTTCTGGGAGCCGCCCGTGCGCCGTTACGTGCAGGAATGCAAGGACGGCCGCAGTGGTTGCCGTGAACGCGATTTCAACATGCGCTGGATTGCTTCGATGGTCGCCGAAGTCCACCGCATCCTGATGCGTGGCGGCGTGTTCATGTATCCGCGCGACTTCAAGACGCCGGCCATGCAAGGACGCTTGCGCCTCTTATACGAGGCCAGTCCGATGAGTTTCCTGATCGAGCAGGCGGGCGGCATGTCGACCACAGGGCGCGAGCGGATCCTCGACGTGCAACCCCGGGCGTTGCATGAACGAGTGCCAGTGATCCTGGGTTCAAAGAATGAAGTGGCGCGCATTGCCCGCTATCACGCCGACTACGACCGTGGCGAAGACAAACCTTTCACGTCGCCACTTTTTAACAAGCGATCGTTGTTCTTGCCTGAAGCGCCGGTCTGAGAGCGTCGCCTGATCGAATTCGATTACGAGAACCAGGAGACACATCATGTCAGTCAAACATCCGGTCATCGCGGTGACCGGTTCCAGCGGTGCGGGCACGACAACCGTCATGAAGAGCTTCACGCATATTTTCAGGCGGGAGCGTATCAACGCGCAGATTGTGGAGGGCGATGCGTTTCATCGGCACGATCGGCTGGGTATGCGCGAGGCGCTCAAGCAAAGCGAGCGCGACGGCATGCGCAACTTCAGCCATTTCGGCCCCGAGGCCAACCTGCTTGAAGAGCTTGCACAACTGTTTTCGGACTATGGCGCGACAGGTACCGGACAGGTTCGCCACTATGTCCATGACGACGCGGAAGCTGCGCTCTACAAGCAGGACTCAGGCACGTTTACGCCATGGGAAGCCGTCACTGCCGGCACGGACCTGATGTTTTACGAGGGGCTACACGGTGCAGTTGTCACCGACAAGGCCGATGTCGCGCGTCACGCGGACCTGCTGGTGGGCGTGGTGCCGATCATCAACCTTGAGTGGATCCAGAAGCTGCATCGCGATCAGACCTTGCGCGGCTATTCGCACGAGGCGGTCGTCGACACCATCCTCAGGCGTATGCCGGACTACGTGAACTACATCTGCCCGCAGTTTTCGCGCACGCATGTCAACTTCCAGCGCGTGCCGACCGTGGACACATCCAATCCGTTCACCGCGCGCGAGATCCCGCATGCGGACGAGAGTTTCGTCGTGATCCGGTTCGCGCGGCCGAAGGGAATCGACTTCCCGTATTTACTCACCATGCTGCATGACTCGTTCATGTCGCGTCCGAACGTGATCGTCGTACCCGGCGGAAAGATGGGGCTCGCGATGCAGCTCATCTTCACGCCGCTGATCCTGCAGTTGCTCGATCGGCGTGCGCGCGCCTGAGGTCCGGTCTTATCTATTTTCATTTTTGATTGAAGGAGGCATGCGATGAGTGCCGTCACTGATATGTCCATCGAAGTGTCTGCGCCGCCAGGCGTCCGCGCTGAAACTCGCTTGATGGCGAATGCGTTGCGTTTTCTTGCTGTCGATGCGGTCGGCCAGGCTAAATCCGGTCATCCCGGCATGCCGATGGGAATGGCGGAGATCGCCGTCGCCTTGTGGAGCCGGCACCTCAAACATAATCCGCGCAATCCCGATTGGGCAGACCGCGACCGGTTCGTGTTATCGAATGGGCATGGCTCCATGTTGTTATATGGGCTCCTGCATCTGAGCGGCTACGACCTGCCGCTCGATGAACTGAAGTGCTTCCGTCAACTGCATAGCAAGACGCCGGGGCATCCCGAAGTAGGGCTGACGCCGGGCGTTGAAACGACGACCGGACCCTTGGGGCAAGGACTGGCGAACGCGGTTGGAATGGCGCTTGCCGAGGCGCTGCTCGCGCGAGAGTTCAACCGGCCGGGGCATGTGATTGTCGATCACCGGACCTATGTTTTTGTCGGCGATGGCTGCTTGATGGAAGGCATATCGCACGAGGCCGCTTCGTTGGCGGGTACGCTCGGATTGAACAAGCTGACGGTGCTCTACGATGACAACGGCATTTCCATCGACGGCCACGTGGACCAGTGGTTCGCCGACGATACACCCGCGCGCTTCGAGGCCTATGGGTGGCACGTAGTGCGCGAGGTGGATGGTCATGATGTCGATGCCGTCGACTGCGCATTGCGCCATGCGCGCACTGCCGGAAAACCGACGCTGATCTGTTGCAAGACGGTCATTGGAAAAGGCTCGCCGTCGATGGCCGGGACGCACGACGTGCACGGTGCGCCGCTTAGTGCTGAAGAGGTGGCCGCGACCCGGCGTGCGCTCGACTGGCCTTATCCGCCCTTCGAAATTCCGTCGAAGATCCGGAGCCTGTGGGACGCTCGCGAGCGCGGGGAGACGGTTGAAGCGGACTGGACCGTCCGGTTCGCTGCGTACCGGCGCCAGTATCCCCGCGAAGCCGCCGAGTTCGAGCGACGTACGCGCGGAGCACTGCCAGCGCACTGGCGTTCCGCGGCGCTGACGCTCGTGCAGGACGCCAACCGCGCAGGCCAGTCGATGGCAACGCGCAAGGCATCGCAGCAGGCCATAGAAGGACTGGCTCGCGCGTTGCCCGAACTGCTGGGAGGATCGGCGGACCTCACTGGTTCGAATCTCACGCGCTGGAAGGAAGCGGTGACGGTGGAAGGCGGGCGTGACGGTCCGCAGGGCGGCAACTATGTGCACTTCGGCGTGCGTGAATTCGGCATGAGTGCGGCGCTTAACGGTATGGCGCTGCATCGCGGATATCTGCCTTTCGGGGGGACTTTCCTCACGTTCTCCGACTACTCGCGTAACGCGTTGCGCATGGCCGCGCTGATGAAGGTTCGCACGGTGTTTGTGTTCACGCACGACTCCATTGGTCTCGGCGAAGATGGTCCGACGCACCAGTCGATAGAGCATGCCGCAACCCTTCGCATGATTCCAGGTCTGGATGTATGGCGTC